>Ga0265297_10010003_pt1 | contig 12054 bp, 10 predicted proteins | sample Munlanlwell13791_FD_192502 | JGI IMG/M metagenome (GOLD analysis project Ga0265297, IMG submission 192502) | Leachate microbial communities from a municipal landfill in Southern Ontario, Canada - Leachate well 137-91 | ecosystem: Engineered > Solid waste > Landfill > Unclassified | place...
GTACTATTACTGTAGATGGTACACCAGTAACATCTGGTGAAGCTTCTGGAGCTATTGCTCTCACCGCTGGTGTAGAAAAAACTATAACTGTCGTTGCCACTGAAACTGGTAAGTCTGCTAAGACCTATACTATTTATGTAACTAGAATAGCGGGCACTCAGGCTACTCCTACATTTGATCCTGTGGCCGGAGCTATTGCTTGGGGGACAACTATCACTATTACCTCTAGCGGAGCTGATGCTATCTACTACACCACTAATGGAGATACTCCTACTACTAGTTCCACCCTCTACACTACTCCAGTAGCTATTAACTCAGCTCTTACTCTAAAAGCTATTGCCGTAAAAGCTGGTTGGGCTAATAGTGCTGTTGGATCTGCTAGCTATACTCAAGCTGCTACTGCTAATCTATCTAATATCGTACTTAGCGGATCTCCTGGTGACTATACCTTTGCTGGAGGAACTTATACTTATACTGGAGTAGGTGTAGTTAAAGCTGTCTCTAGTATTACTGTGACTCCAACTGGCTCCGGCACAATTACAGTTGAAGGAGTTACAGTAGCTTCAGGCAGTCCATCAGGCTCGATTGCTCTGACTACCGGTGTCACAAAAACCATTACTATTATAGCTACTGAAACTGGAAAATCTTCGAAGACTTACACTATTGCTGTTACAAGGATTCCTGCTGTTGGTGATTCTTTTAGAGGTGGTACGATTGCCTATCTTGATGGTACTGGTTTGCATGGTTTTATTTCATCAGGTGCTTTCCAAAGCGCAGGTGCTGCCTGGGGTTGCGAAGGCACAAATATCTCCGGCGCTAATGGTACAGCCATAGGAACAGGTAATGCTAATACCAATGCCATTATTGCAGGTTGTGCTACATCTGGTATCGCTGCTAGAGTTGCTCGGGCTTATACCGGCGGCGGTTATAGTGATTGGTATTTGCCATCTAAAGATGAGCTAAATGTCATATATAACAGTGGTGATCTGTATGGTAGCGGCTATGTGTGGAGCTCATCACAATCTGATCAGTGGGGTACTCCGCAAACCCAGGCTTGGGAAACGAATATTTATGATGGCTCGTGGAACGCTGGACAAAAGAATGCTTCCTATCAAGTATGGGCTATTAGATCATTCTAGGATAATTTTATAAAGCTTGGATAATACAATTTATTCAAGCTTTTATTTTTATGTCAGATGTTAAAACAAATTGTTTTAGATAAAGTTGAAATAACTTATAAATTAAAATTAAGTCAGCGAGCCAAACGATTACGGCTCGCACTTTATAATAACGGAAATTTAATCATTACCGCTCCGAAAAACCTTAATCCAAAAATAGTAGAAAAATTTTTATTAGAGAAAGCAGATTGGATAATAAAAAAATTAAACTATTTTAAAAATAATCCTCGACAATTTTCTACCAAAGGCACAAGACAAGAGTATTTACAATATAAAAAGCAAGCTTTAATTTTAGCGCAAGCTAGGTTAGCTTATTTTAGTAAAATTTATAACTATAAATTTAATAAAATTAGTATTAGGAATCAAACAACCCGTTGGGGTAGTTGTTCAAAAAAAGGTAATCTTAACTTTAATTTTAAAATTGCTTTGTTGCCCGATAAATTAGCAGATTATATTATTGTTCATGAAATGTGTCATCTAAAAGAGTTTAATCATTCTAAAAAATTTTGGAATTTAGTGCAGCAAATTATACCAGATTATTTAAAATTAAGAAGAGAATTAAAAAGAGGAAAAATCGGAATAATTTAGCCTAAAAGTGACGATTTTTACTAGTCTTGTTATACTATAGATAGTAAATTAATTTTTAAATAAATTTATGAATTCATATAATTGGTATTCTCAATTAATTAAACCATCCTTTGCTCCACCGGCTTGGTTATTCGGTCCAGCTTGGTCAGTACTATATTTGTTGATCGCGATTTCTTTTGGTAAAGTTTTTATTATGTTTTGGCAAAAGAAAATTCCGTTTTTAGTAGTTTTACCGTTTGTTCTTAATTTACTATTTAATTTTATTTTTACACCTATTCAGTTTGGGTTGAAAAATAATTGGTTAGCCGCCATTGATATTTCTTTAGTACTAATTACTATTATTTGGTCCATGATTGCTATTTATCCTCATTTACGTTGGGTAACTTATATGCAAATTCCATATTTAGCTTGGGTTTGTTTCGCGACAGTTTTACAATTTACAGTTACTTATTTAAATAGATAATATGAAAAAAATCACCATTATTTTAGGCTCTATAATTGGTGCCATTATTATTCTAATTATTGGCTTTGGTATTTATAAATTTAATTTCACTAACGACGATATTTATTTGGCTTGCACTGAAGAAGCTAAGCTTTGTCCTGATGGTACAGCTGTGGGGCGCACTGGGCCTGACTGTTCTTTCCCGGCTTGTCCAGAAATAACTAGCCAGCTAACAGAGGCTGAAGCAAAAGTGATTGCAGAAAAAATATGTATCAAGGGCGGAGAAGCTTTGGGTATGGGTATTTATAATTCAGGTACTAAAACCTGGTGGTTTGATGCTAATTTAAATTCAGCACGCGAAGGTTGTAATCCAGCTTGCGTGGTGAATGAAATAAATAAATCAGCTGAAATAAATTGGCGTTGTACTGGGTTAAGACAATAATATGAAAAAAAGAGTTTTCATTATCCATCGTTGGGCAGGCGGAGCAGAAGATGATTGGCGACCTTGGTTAAAAAATGAATTGCTTAAACTTGGTTATGAAGTTGTGGTTCCAGAAATGCCTGACACCGAAATTCCAGTAATTGAAAAATGGGTAAGCTATTTAGCTGAAGTAGTTAAGGAAGTGGATGAGCAAACCTATTTTATTGGTCATAGTATTGGTTGCCAAGCGATTTTACGTTATTTAGAAAAAGTTAATCAACCAATCGGTGGTGCAATTTTTGTAGCTGGTTGGTTTAATTTAGCTAACCTTGAAGATAAGGAAACAGAGGAAATTGCTGAGCCATGGATTAAGACTCCGCTTGATATACAAAAAATAAAAGCATTAATATCTAGATCAATCTTAATAATTTCTGATAATGACCCTTTTAATTGCTTTGAAGAAAATAAGCAAAAATTTAGTGAGCTTGGTTCAGAAATAGTTGTTTTGCCAGATGCAGGGCATATTACTGAGGATGATGGTTATAAAGAGCTTCTGGCTAGCTTAGAAGCATTTAAAAGTATAGAATAAATTATTAAAAAACTTAAATAGATTAATTATTATAATCATGCTAAAACAAAAAGGTTTAACAAAAAGAGAGGCTGACAAAAAACTTAGACAATATGGCTTAAATGAAATTAAGGATAGCTCTAAAGCTACGCCTTTAAAAATTCTTTTAAGACAAATAAAAAATAATTTTATAGTTTATTTGCTATTGGCTGCCATGCTAATCTCTTTTTTTGTTGGTAAATCATTAACGGCTTATGTTATTTTAGCAGTTATTTTGATGGTGATAGTTGTTGGTTTTATACAGGAATATCATTCAGAAAAGGCGATTAGCGCTTTAAAAAATATGTTGACGGCTACTGCTATGGTTATTAGAGATAGTAGAGAACGGTTAGTTGAAACTATTAAGCTTGTACCAGGCGATATTTTACTTCTAAGAAATGGTGAGAAAATTCCAGCCGATTGTATTTTATTAGAGGCGAGTGATCTTCGGGTTAATGAAGCTGTTTTAACAGGAGAATCAAAAGATGTTAAAAAACAAGCCAGTAATACTAAAAAGACAACTGCTAAAAATTTGGTTTTCATGGGTACTTATATTGTTAATGGTAGAGCTGTCGCTAAAATACTTCACACTGGAGCTAATACTAAGTTTGGTCAAATAGCTGGTTTAATTTCTACTACTGAAAAAGATTTGCCTTTGCAAAAAAAGATAAATAAAATAGCTAAATACATGGCTACCTTAGCCGTGATAGTTTCTTTAGCCACTGGCTTGATCATGTTTTTAAGAGCCGGAACTATTAACAGCGAAGTATTAATAAATATTTTAATTTTAATTATTGCTCTATCGGTCTCAGCTTTTCCAGAAGGCTTCCCAGTAGTTTTGATTACTACTTTATCGTCAGGTGCTTATCGTATGGCTAAAAAAAATGCGATTGTTAATAGGATGTCAATCATTGAAACCCTAGGGGAAACTACAGTGATTTGTTCTGATAAAACTGGTACTATCACTAAAGGAGAAATGACAGTCAATAAAATATTTATTAATGACACTTGGCTTGATGTTTCGGGTGTCGGTTATGAAACTAAAGGTAATTTTTTATTTAAAAATAAAAAGGTTGTTATTGAAAAGCAGCCTAATCTTAAATTACTATTGGCTAATCTTGTTTTATGTAATGATGCTTATATTGAAAAAAATGAGCAGACCAATGAATTTAAGGTTAATGGATCATCAACCGAGGTGGCCTTACTAATTTTAGCAGCTAAAGCTAAGTTATTTAAAGAAGATTTAACATTCAAAAGAATTCAGGAAATGCCTTTTAATTCAGAGCGTAAAATGATGTCGGTTTTATGTAGTATTAATCAAGAGAAAGTAGTTTATGCTAAAGGGGCTTTGGAATATTTAATTAAACATTGTACTCATATACAAAAAAAAGATAGAGTTGTTGAATTAACAGATCAAGAGAGAAAGAAGATTTTTTCAGCTAACAATGAAATGACCTTGCAATCTTTGAGAACTCTGGCTGTAGCTTATAAAAAAGTTGAAACTATTACAAAAAATCATTTCGAAGAAAATTTAATTTTTGTTGGCTTAGTTGGAATGGAGGATGCTCCTAGAGCAGAAGTTAAAGAGTCTATCAAACAATGTAAAAATGCTGGCATTAATGTAAAAATAATAACCGGAGATAATGAAAATACAGCTTTATCAATCGCTAGACAAGTTGGTTTGCGGGGTAAATTGATGTTGGGTCAAGATATTGATAACTTAACTGATGATGAATTAAAGAGAAGTATTGGCAATGTTGCGGTTTTTGCTCGAGTTAATCCAGAGCATAAACTTAGGCTGATTAAGGCCTTAAAGGCCAACGGAGAAGTAGTTACTATGACCGGCGATGGAGTTAATGACGCGCCTGCCTTAAAAGAGGCGCATATTGGGGTTGCTATGGGGAAAAACGGCACTGATGTGTCTCGTTCAGTGGCTGACTTAACTTTGAAAGATGATAATTTTAGCACTATTGTTTCAGCCATTAGCGAGGGTAGAACTATTTTTAAAAATATTCGTAAGTTTGTAACCTATCAATTATCTTGTAATTTTGCCGAACTGTCTATTTTGTTCATCGGTGTTTTATTAGCTCCGCTATTAGGTTGGCAGGTTCCTTTGTTATTAGCACTGCATTTACTTTTTATGAATTTAGTAACCGATAATCTTCCGGCCATTACTCTTGGTTTTAATTCTTCCTCACAAGATGTTATGATTGAACAACCGAGAAAAAATGCGGAAATATTAAATAAACGATTGGTTGGTCTGTTAATTTTTAATGGTAGTTTATTAATGCTATTTACTCTTTTGAGTTACTTTTTGGCTTTTAATTTTTTGGGTAAAGATTTAGAATATGCTAGAACAGTAGCTTTATTTACTCTCATAGGTTTGGAGATTGTATCAGCTTTTAATTTTAGATCATTTAGAAAACTAGTTTTAACTAGAAGTTTATTTGTTAATCCATCTTTATTTTATGCTTCAGCCGTGAGTCTATTAGCCACTTTAGCTATTATTTATACTCCATTGAATAAATTATTTGAGACGGTGGCCTTAGGATTAGATGGTTTTATTATAGTTATTATATCAGCTTTGATATTAGCCACTATTTTTGATGTGTTAAAAATAATTAATAATAAGCGTCAATTTTTTCCGATTGAGCATTTTTAAATAAGACTTGCTTTTTTTAAGATTTATCGTTATACTAGCTAAATTGCTCTCGTCGTTTCCTCCTACGCCCTACGGGCTTCGGAGGACAGGCCTACCTTCGCTAAAGCTACGGCAGGCAGGCGATAGACATATTACTAGCACGATCTTATCGTTATTTATACGCCTTTGTTAAAATTTATTTTGCTCTCGTCGTTCAACGGATAGGACACAAGATTGCGGATCTTGTAATTGAGGTTCGATTCCTCACGAGAGCACAGGTTTAATTTTCAATTTTAAAATTTTCAATTTAAGAAACAATTTTAAAATGAAAAATTCATAAGGAGGGTTATGAATTACAATCTTGAATACAGAACAAAAAATTTTAGTAAATCAATGATAATCTGTTTGAGTGGTGTTTTATTAAACTATCATAATAAAAATATCATTTCCCAGATACTTCGCTCAGCTACAAGTGTTGGTGCTAATTATTGTGAAGCCAACAATGCTGTTTCAAAAAATGATTTCAAAAATAAAATATATATTTGCCGCAAAGAAATTCAAGAAACAAAATATTGGCTAGAGCTATTAGCGCTTACTAATAGAGAGAAGTTAAATGATTTAAGAAGATTATGGAAAGAGGCACATGAGTTGTCTTTGATTTTTAATAAAATCTCTTTTTCATTAAAATCTAAAAAATAATTTTTTAATTTTAAAATTTTAACATTGTTTTTAAAATTGAAAATTGAAAATTTTAAAATTATTTTATGAATCATCTAAAACCGATTCAGGTAATTCCTGGTATTGGTAATGCTATTGCAAAAAAGCTAAAACAACTTGGTATTAATACTACCGAGGATTTATTGTTCTATTTTCCTTTTCGTTACGATGATTTTTCTAAAACTTCTCGCATCGCAGATTTAAAAGTTGGCGAAGTGGTGCATGTTAATGGCCAAATTGAATTAATTCAAAATAAACGTAGCCCACGTCGTCGCATGTATTTAACTGAGTGCTTAATTAATGATGGTACAGAAAGTTTAAGAGTGCTTTGGTTTAATCAGCCATTTTTAACACGTAATTTAAAAAGCGGCGACCAAATTTCTTTGGCCGGTAGAGTCAGCGAAGATTATCTAGGCTTACTAATGAGTTCGCCGCAATACGAACGTATTGGTTTTAAGTCTATTCATACCGAGGGGATTGTACCAATTTATCATTTAACCTCAACGCTAACGCAAAAAGTTTTACGCGGTGCAATCGCGCGCGTGATAAATTTAGCTGACACGATTACTGATTGGTTGCCAGCTAAAATTGTTTATGATCATAAGCTATTGCCTCTTAAAAAGGCCATTAGAGAAATTCATTTTCCAAAAGATGAACTAAGTTTAAAGCAAGCTAAGCACCGACTAGGTTTTAACGAATTATTTTTAATGCAGTTACGAGCTCAACTTCAAAAACAGTCTTTTGCCAAGTTAAAAGCTAGCTCAATTAAATTTTATGAATCAGCCACTAAAGAGTTTGTTAAAAATTTGCCGTTTGATTTAACAGCGAGTCAAAAGCGTTCGGCTTGGGAAATTATACAAGATATGACTACGAATAAGCCGATGCTACGATTATTACAGGGTGATGTTGGTTCTGGTAAGACCGTGGTAGCGTGCCTGGCTATGCTTAATGTAGCCTTAAATCATCAGCAATCAGCTTTAATGGCGCCAACCGAAATTCTAGCCGCGCAACATTTTAAGACTTTGTCTGAATTTTTTTCTAAGGAAAAAATTAGTATAGCGCTATTAACCAGTAGCTATCAATTAATGATTAAGCAGGGGATTGAAATAAAAGTTACTAAAAAAGAAATTATTAAACTTTTGGCTAGTGGCGAAATTGATATTGTGATTGGCACACAGGCTTTAATTCAGAGCGCGGTAGTTTTTAAAGAGTTAGCCTTAGCTGTGGTTGATGAACAGCATCGTTTTGGAGTTGAACAACGCCAGCTGATAACGCAAAAAGTAAAAAGTGGAACGGCGCCGCACTTATTATCTATGACCGCCACGCCAATACCTCGTAGTTTAGCTTTGGCGATTTACGGCGAATTAGATATTTCTTTACTTAAAGAAATGCCGATCGGTAGAAAAAAAGTTTTAACTAAAGTTGTGCCTGAAGCTAAGCGTCAGGAGGCTTATGATTTTATTATTAAAGAGCTTAAAGCAGGGCATCAGGCTTTTGTGATTTGTCCTTTGATTGACGAATCAGATAAGCTAGGTCTTAAATCAGTTAAAACTGAATTTGAAAAACTTAGTACAGGAGTTTTTAAAGATTTTAAAATTGGTTTATTACACGGTCGTCTTAAAAGCCAAGAACGAGAAAAGGTTTTAGCAGATTTAGTAAATAATAAAATTCATATTTTAGTGGCGACGTCAATTATTGAAATTGGAATTGATATACCTAAGGCAACTATAATGATGATTGAAGAGGCGGAGCGTTTTGGTCTGGCGCAATTACATCAATATCGCGGACGAGTAGGACGCAGATCGGATCAAGGTTTTTGTTTTTTAATGACTAATAATTCTGAACCAACCACTAATCATCGACTTGAAGCTATGACAAAGTTTGATAATGGTTTTGACCTGGCTCGGGCTGACTTAAAATTCCGTGGGCCAGGCGAGGTTTATGGTTTAGCGCAAAAAGGTTTTCCAGAATTAAAAATGGCTAATTTTTATGACACTGAATTGATTAAACTCTCAAGAGCCGTAGCTTTAGAGGTTTTACAGCAAGACCAAGATTTAACTAAATTTATTGAGCTTAAAAAGCAGTTAGGGGACTGGGAAGAGCAGTCACATCTTGAATAGTTAATAAAAAAGCCTAATTTTAGCCCTATTTGTAGGGTTTTTTAGTATACTATTGACAATAATCTATTACTGTGATATAATATGATAATTAAGAACTTTGAAAAACAATCTGTGATTTAAGTAAAATCTTTGATAAAGCAGAGCTTTTACTTAAATCACAAATTAATTAATAAAAAATTAAATTAAACATAAGGAGATAAGAAAAAAATGGCACCAAATCAAAGACAAAATCGTTCGGCTCAAAAGGTTGATATTATACCTACTTTGGGTAAAAATTTTATTTCGGGAGGAAACTTTAATATTCCGATTGAAATAAGGGTAATAAAAAACGGGCGTTCTTTCGCGACGTCCATAGACTTCAAACAAGACACGAATCTTATCTCTAGAAGCAACACTGATATGAACGGCGTTGCAAACTTTATGTTTGTAGCTCCGACTGCAGATGCAGGAAAAAATATACAATTGAGGTTCCATTTAACTCATAGTGTTGAAGAAATAAGTTTCAGCCTTACAATCCCTCAGGTTCCATCAATAGCAGGGACCGATCCAGTACAGTTACTTTGCGCAGCTTACGTTGATCAATGTTCAGGAGCTGCTTACGTAAACGTAAGGGTTACTGATCATAAAGGAAATGGTCTTACAAAAAAAGTAAATTTCTTTGTTCAAGACCCGTTATATGCTAGTAGATTAAGAAGTGTTACTACAAGCAATCAGGGTGTCGCAATTTTTTCTTATCCACGTCTATTAAATTATGACGAGGAGATAGAAATAATAGGACAAATTTCTGGAATAGAACAGATAAGAAAAGTCTGTCTGGAAAGATATCCTGAGCCAGTTGATCCAGAAATTGCCCATAGAAACAATATTCGTTTTCGCTGGTTTATGTGTGCGGCAGTTATTTCTTGGATTATTTGCTGGATAGTAGGTTGGGGTGATCCTATTTTGGTGAAACCCAAGCATAGTACTGGAGATTGGCAAAAATATTTTTGGTTGATTTCTTTCCTTTGGACAATATTTTCTATTTTTTACGGAATATTTTCTATAAGAGAAGAAGCACTACAAATATGGTTGGATTTTAAGCGCCGTTATTTGAGTCATAATATTACAAAGGCTAGAGATTCAAAATTGGAAAGAGCTATTGAAATTGCTGAAAATCTTGGTATAAAAGACCATAATTTAAGCAGTCCTGATCCAAGGGCTCCTGTTATAGGAAATGTTGAAAAAAGACAAAAAGGACCGAGTTTCTTTAAGCTACTGTCTTCTGATTTTATTGCAGAGTTGGTATCTGATTTTATTCCTAAGATCTTTATCAGACTTTTCCGTGGGCGTTAATTTTAAACAAACTTTTTAAAACAAAAACAAAAAAATATAAAAACAATGAAAAAAATTATTTATGAAATCTGGTTAGCTGTTGTTATAATAATAACGGCTATAGTAATAACCGTTTCCACAGGTGTCCCTTCCCAATGGATATTGATCCCTGTGTTAGTTGCAGGTTTGTGCGGTTTAATTGCCTACCTGTTCCGTCAAAGCAGACTCAAGAAATCGTTCGGCATTCCAACTTTTCTTCTGATGGTATTTTTAGTTTCTGTTGGTTGGTATTTGTTTTGTGTGAACATGCCTATAACTTCGGCTGTCATTGAGTCTCAAAAAGAAGCAAAAGATTTTGATTCTTTTAAAAATTTTAAAGAAGGAACAAAAGGTGATAAAAATTTTCTTGCTTTTCAGCTGAGACAAGACAGTATTTATGACGCTGGTGTCGCTCAACTACTTTCAGTTGGTAAGGATGATGAAGCGCTCACTTTTAGAAAAGAGCATAAGGCCAAATTTAGAAAATTGGTTGAAGGATTATTTCCTGAACAGTTGGCGCAGTTGGATAAGAAAGAAAATATAAATCACAAATCTGGAGTCGAAATGATTAGCAAAAACGAAGCAATCGTTTATTTCGCCCCAGATGATGCCTTGAACACCAGACTATATGTTGAAGCTGGTGATACTTATACTTTCAGTGAGGTAGAAGGTGAATTCTGGGTTAAAGGACACGAAGATCCAAGGTATTGCCTTTCTCAATCTGAGCCATTTACTGCTAAGAGCTCCGGTTATATCTGGATCCACGGCAATAGCTGGGGCAAGGTAAAGGTGACTACCGAGAAATCGTAAATGTACATATTCAAATATAAGTTGGTGATAAACAATTGTTTATCACCTTCTTTTTTTACTTTTTTTATAATTTATAGTATTATATTATATATACAATACTATATGAAAAAAATTATATTATCATTAATCTTATTAACTTTTTTTGTATCATTTGGCAATTTTGTTTTTGCCGATGATGAGGTTAAAGGCGATCCAAAGATTGAAGTGACAGGTGACCCTAAATCAACCACTAACTTACCCAACCCCCTTGGAGTGACTAATCCATCAGTTCTAATAGGTAAGGTTATCAGTGGCGCTCTCGGCGTCGTTGGCTCTTTTGCTTTATTAATGTTTATCTACGGTGGCTTTATGTGGATGCTATCAGCTGGTAATGAAGAAATGGTTAAAAAAGGTAGGTCGACTCTTACCTGGGCGGCCTTAGGTTTAATTGTGATTTTTACGTCTTATATTCTAGTTAAGTTTATTATTGATAAGACAACTGGTAGTTAAGATGATTGCTTGATTTTTTTAATTAGGCATGATATATAGTAACAAGTGAAAAGTGACAAGTGACAAGTAAAATTAAGCTGATTTTTATCTACTTGAGACTTGTCACTTGTTACTTTTTACTTACTTATGCGCTGTTAGCTCAGCCCGGTAGAGCAGCTCCCTTTTAAGGAGATGGTCGCAGGTTCGAATCCTGCACGGCGCACATAAATAAGTTGCAAGTGGCAAGTAGCAAGTCATGATTTAAAAGGTTCTCTGCCAAAGGCAGACCCGCCTCTGGCGGGGAATCCTGCACGGCGCACAAAAAAGTAACAAGTCGCAAGTGTCAAGTTAAAAAGCAGGTTTAGTGACCTGTTTTTTTGTTTTAATTTGGTTGTTAGTTGCTGACTATTAGATAACAAAGCACCAGTGACTATCAACTAACAGTTAATAATTAGTCATCAATCTTTCCCGAATTTTTATTTTTTGATATAATAAAAGACATAGATTATGTCAAGTTTAAGCGTTGGCTTAGTTTGTAACATAATAATTTATATTTTATGAAATTTGACCAAGCTTTTATTAAAGATGGAGGGTACCCCTTTTATTAGACACATTGTCTATGGAGTAGATAATAGCGCCGGCTGTATGAAACAGGCGGCATTTTTAGTTTAGAATGAATTCTTAGATGGTTATACTGATAAATAGTTCTGTA
>Ga0265297_10010005_pt1 | contig 12054 bp, 14 predicted proteins | sample Munlanlwell13791_FD_192502 | JGI IMG/M metagenome (GOLD analysis project Ga0265297, IMG submission 192502) | Leachate microbial communities from a municipal landfill in Southern Ontario, Canada - Leachate well 137-91 | ecosystem: Engineered > Solid waste > Landfill > Unclassified | place...
GGTAGTATTGTTAGTGGCGACATATACGTAGCCACCATTATCCGTGTCCAGGTTGTATGCACCCGGCACCGTCCACGTCCGTATGGGATTCCCAAGTGTGTCAAACACATCGACGACATTGGCGCCCCTCTTACCGACGTAGACCAGCAGCCCGTTCTTGTCCACTGCGACCCCGATACCCATCCCGCTCTCCCCACACGACCAGTGGCGAAGCAACTCCCCCTCGGGGGTGAAGATGAGTATTTGAGCTTGACCCGGGTCACAGACGTAGATCTCGCCGTTAGGGGCTTGATCTATGCCATATGGCTCACTCATGTTCGCAAACACGGGGATGGCCCAAGAAAGCACATGCTCTCCGTTCTGAGTGAACTTGCGGACCATGCCGTTGTTCAGGTCACAAACATAGATGTAACCATCCTGTCCCGCTACGATTCCAGTAGCTGTGCGGAACAGATCCGTACCCCACGTCAGGATGGGCTGCCCCATGTAGGTGAGCTTATGTACCCCCACACCAATTTCGGTGAGGTAGATGTTCCCGCTGACATCGGCGGCGACGTCGACCGTATTGCCCGCCTGGATGCAGTAAAGGAGGGGCAGCGGGGTCTCGGCAAACGAGAGTGCCGGAACGAGCATCGCGAACACGAGTGCCGCAAGCGCGAAGATGTAAAAGAACTTGTGCATGGCTTCCTCCAAGCCTTGCTACCCGTACACAATGTACGGGTATATATCCAAGATTAACCCAACCGCGTATGCGGCAGGTTGTCAAGGGGAGAACTTCAGACCTTGTCCCACTTCACTTTGAGAAAGTGCGCGGCGCAGGACATGCATGGGTCGTAGGCGCGGATGAGTTTTTCGATCTCGAACTCGATCTTATCTTTATCCGTGGTCTCGGGGATGAGCTTTTCGACGAGCACCGCGACGTCCTCCTCTATGTTGATCTGGTTTTGGTTCGTCGGGACGATGACCTCGCCGCCCTGTACGATGCCCTTAGCGTCGATCTCGACCTTGTGGTAGAGCGTGCCGCGCGGCGCTTCGATGACGCCGATGCCGACGCCGGCCTTGTACGGTTTTTTTATCACTGCTTCAGGCTTGAACGTCGAGGTTGTCAGGATCTCGATCGCATCATCGACGCAATGCAGTATTTCGATGGCCTGCGCGAGGTTGTTGTCGAAGATGTCGGTCGATGGGAAGCGGTCCAGAAGCTTCCCGAGCGTTTCCCTGGTCTTCGGATGGAGCTTGTCCTTTGCAAGGTTGAGCCGCGCCAGTGAGCCGACCATGTAGGCACTCTTCTTGTGCGTGTACGCCGACGCCTGCGAGTAGGGGAGCACGACGTGCTCGAGGTGGTTCCGGAAATCCTTCGGCGGGATCGTTTCGCCGGTGTCGGTCCGGTAGATCGAGCCGGTGAGGAAGTCGTAGCGTTCGGGGACGAGGGCCATGTAGTGCGTTGTCCGGTCAAAGTGGAACGGCGCCTTCGCGAAGGTGTCGATGAGGCGCAGGACGGCCGGCCTGATGGCCTCGAGTTTTTTGACGGCCTCTTGTAGACCTTCGGCATCGGGGAAGTGGAGGAAGCCGCCGATGGTCGGATGGAGTGCGTGGACGCTCCTGCCTGCGACGAGGGTTGCGAGGAAGTTGCCGGCTGCCTTGATCTCGAAGCCGTCGTGCAGCTGCTGGTGCTGCTCGGGGTCGTTCTCGTCGAAGTCGAGGAACGCGTCCTTGCCGTAGAGGTCCGGCATGACGAAGAGGAAGAGGTGCAGGGCGTGGTCGCGGATGTTGAGCCCGTAGGTCGTGAGCCAGCGCAACAGCATGGTCTGCTTCGAAGGGACGATGCCGAGCGCGTCCTCGCACGCCGCGATGCTCGCGAGGAGGTGCGCGTTCGAGCACGTGCCGCAGATACGCGACAGGAGCTGCGGCAGCGCGATGATCGGCTTGCCCTTCATCGCCTCGACGTAGAACCGCTTGTACTCCGTCGTCGCAAACCGGCATTCCGTGACCTTGTCGTCGACAACCTTCACGTCGAGCGACGCGGCGCCCTCGATCTTCGATATGCGGTCCATCGTGAGGTCTATCGTGTGCATGGGATCAGGCGTTAAGGAATTCCTTGACGAGCCCGTCGACCGCGGCGAGGAAGAGCTTCGGGTCCATGGGGCAGCCGGGGACCTGCGCGTCGACCTTCACGACGTCGGATACCTTCAGCACCTTGGGCAGCGCCTTGAAGCGGTCGATGAGGAACTGTATCTCCTGCATCTGCGCCGGCGTGAAGGTGTTCCGCTGCGCCGACGGCAGGCCGATCACGGCGCACGAGCCGATGGCTACGAGCTTCTTCGCCTTGCTGCGGATGGTTGTGAGCTTCTTGATGTGCTCGTCCGATGCGATCGCGCCTTCGACGAACGCGATGTCCATGTCATCCATGACGTTGTTGCGCTTCAGGACGTGGGCATGCCGGAAGTCAAAGAGCTCCTTCCACTCCTTCCAGTGGTCGTTCAGGAGCTCCGTGAACACGATCGTGCTGTCCTCGCAGCAGGAGAACGAGAACCAGCCGATGCGTATTTTTTTCTTTGGCGGGATCATGGTGTTGGCGGAATGATGGATTTCAGGTCGACGCTTGGATCGGACAGCTGCTTCAGGTACGGTTCGACCTTGACGTTCAGCTCGATGAGCTTGACGATGGGCTGGAGGTCGAGGGTCCGGTTGATCATGGTCGCCCCCTCGATTTCACCGTCCTTGATGATGATACGGGTATAGCCGTTGGACGCGGGCGTGCCGCGTGTGACGACCGTCCTGTCAGGCAGTACGCGGATGTCGCCGGCGAACACGATGCTCATGCCGAGACCCTGTGCCGAATAGAATGATACATGACGGAACGGCCGATGGCCACCCATCATGTTCTCCGCAGCAACCTTGCCCTGCAGCTGCGCGTTCGCCCAGTTGCCGAACTGGATGTGTTCTTCGAGGATGGCGTCGTTGTACTCGGCGGCGTCACCAGCCGCATAGACGTCGGGCTCGTTTGTCCGGAGGAACTCGTCCGTGAGGACGCCCCGATTGCAGGCAATGCCGGATTTCGTGACCCAGTCGAGCGTGCTCCTCGTACCGATGCCGACGATGATCATATCGGTCGGCAGGGTCGTACCGGTGTTGAGTTGTACTCCCTCGACAGCAGTCTTTCCTGTAACCTCATCGACGAGTGTCCCGTAGATGATGTTCACGCCGCCTTTCTGTAAGGCTTTCTCGATCATGCGACCTGACGGTTCGTCGAGCAGCGGTTCCCAGAAGTACTTCTCGCGGATGATGAGCGTGGTGTCGAGTCCCGCGAGCTTGAGCATGTCGCACATCTCGAACCCGATGAACCCGCCGCCGATGACGACGGCCCTCTTCGCGCCTTTGACGTTCTCGATGATGCCCTTTGCGTCGTCGAGCGTCCGGAGATAGTGCACGCCCTTCTTGTCGGCTCCCGGGATGGTCCAGCGGCAGACATCGCAGCCGAGCGCCAGCAGGAGTTTTTCGTAGGAGATCGTGTCGCCGTTGCCGAGCGTCGCGACCTTCTTCGTGGTATCCAACGATACGACCCGCTGGCCGAAGGTCGTCGTGATGGTATTATCCTGTGCCCACGCCTCGTTCTTCAGGAACACGGAATCAAAAGGCACCTTCCCGAGGAAGAAGCTTGGCTTCGAAAGCATGATGCGCGAATAGAAGCGGTATGGTTCGTCCGAAACGATATGGATCGGAGATGTCTTGTCCTTCGCGCGGATGGTCTCGGCGGCTGATGTCCCGGCGACCCCGCCGCCGACGACCAGGTACTTCGTTTGCATTACGGGTAGATCTGCTTCCCGTCCTCGTCGTATACGAGGATGGCTTTGGTCGGGCAGGACTGCGCCGCATTGATGATGGTCTCATCGTCGGTCGCTTTGTCCTCGAGTGATTGGCGCTCCGTGGCGTCGGATGTCTTCGTGCCGCCATCCTTCTTCATGACCACCTTGTTTTCAGCGTCGAGTTCGAACACGCCCGGCGCGTTGACGATGCAGCTCGCCGCGCCGATGCAGAGGTCGCGGTTCACGACGATCTTCTTCACCTTCTTCTTTTCGTCGGCCATAGGGTGTCCTTTCGATTAGAGTTGGATTGTAGCTCGTACCCATAGTATACAAAAAAGTTAGGTATTTGTCCTGCCGCCATACGGCCGTGCTATACTTTGCGCATGCCGCATACGCATGACCAGCTCTGCACTACGTCCGAAACGTTTATCGTGTTCGGCAACAGGGTACTCCTCCGCAAACACGAAAAGTATCATATCTGGCTCGGCGTCGGTGGTCATATCGATCCGGGCGAGGATCCGAATGAAGCTGCAGTACGCGAGGCAATGGAGGAGGCGGGTCTCGCTATTACTTTGGTAGGCGCGAAACCGGACATCGGGAAAGATGAAAAGGAGTACCGACAGCTCGTTGCTCCCGCGTTCATGGATCGTCACCGCGTCGGACCGACTCGTGAACATGTGACTCTGCGTTTCTTCGCGACATCGACTACCGATGTGGTACATCCGACGTATCAAGACGATCGGAGCGATGAATGGAAGTGGTTTACAAAGAAAGAACTCGACAATCCAGAGTACGGTATCTATGACACGATCCGGTACTACGCAAAAGCGGCGCTTGATGCGGCAGGTTAGGGAATCATAGGGGGACTTGCGTTATTCTGCGTATGTGCTATAGTACCCGTGCTGTATGGTTTCTTCGTAAGGATTACGTACGAAAGACAGAAGCCGGTCTGCCGGTAACGGCGGATGCAGGCGGGGTTTTTTAGTAGGACCCCCAACAAGAAAGCAGGTCGACCACTACAGCTGTTACGAGATTAGTAAGCAAGGACACGAACGCACATGGCGAAGAAACTATACGTCGGGGGCCTCCCGTATTCTACGACCGAGGATTCCCTGAAAACCGCGTTTGCGCAGGCTGGTGCCGTCGAATCTGCCGTGATCATCATGGACAAGATGTCGGGCCGGTCGAAGGGTTTCGGATTCGTCGAAATGACGAATGACGATGACGCTGCGAAGGCCATTGAAATGTTCAATGGCAAGGACTTCGAAGGTCGGACCCTCACCGTAAACGAGGCGCGCCCCATGACCGAGCGTCCTCCGCGTCGCACAGGCGGCGGCGGTGGATTCAACCGGGGTGGTGGAAGCAACTGGGGCAATTAGTTCCAGCAAGAAACCGAAAGACCCGTCCGCAAGGGCGGGTTTTTCTATGGCGTTATGAATATTTACAGCGCGGCTCGAGCGCGGGCTTAAGCCTGTGTTTAGCCGCGCTGTGGTTTTGAGCAATACCAAAAAGACCTACCAGCGTGGTAGGTCTTTTGTTGGTTGGAGTTAGGCTCCGAGGACCGAGTCCTTGGCTGCCTTTGCCACGCGGAACTTCACGACGGTCTTCGCCGGGATCTGGATCTCGGCACCGGTCGCCGGGTTGCGGCCTTTGCGGGCTGCGCGGTTCTTCTTCAGGAACTTGCCGAGTCCCGGGATCGTGAACTCGCCGCTGCGCTTCGCTTCGCCGTACGCGGTCTGGACGAGGAGGTCCAGGAACGCTGCGACATCCTTGCGGGTGTGGCCGGACTTCTCCGCCAGGTGGTTGAGAAGCTGCGACTTATTCATGGGTTTATCTGCCATGTGATGCTCCTTGCTAGTTAATAAACGTTGTTAAGATACTGACTTGTGGAAAAAGTATAGCAAATACGCCGGTTTTCCGCCATTCGCGTCAATAGACCCACCTCATCTGTCCGCGAACGGTACGTTCGTTGCCTCACCGTTGTGTTCCGGCAATAATCCGAACGGAGAACGGTTGGCATCATGGATGATGGGTAATATTGGCTAATATTAGGTATTTTCTGTCGATATCGGACATTCAGTATGCTCTGGTGTTGCGCCGAAGTTGCGGCTATACTGAACCTATGAACCAGGTTTTTTGGTATGCATTGACGGCCAGCATCGTCTCCAGTATCGGGGGACTTGCCGGAGGCGTCATCCTCATTGCATGGGAGCGGGCAGCGCGGGTGCTCTCGCGCGTTCTTATCGGATTTTCAGCCGGCGTACTCCTAAGTGTGACGTTTTTCGACCTGTTCCCGGAGGCGCTTGATGGTTTTGCGGAGCCGCATGAAGCGTTCGTGTATGTCCTCATCGGCATCTGTTCGTTCTTCCTGATCGAACGCCTGTTCGCATCGATCCATAGCCACGAGCATACCGCCGATGAGAGCGAGACCGGCGTTGATGCGCCGGCCCTCCGGCGTTCGGTGCCGCTCGTCGTGTTCGGCGACTCCATCCATAACTTTTTCGACGGGGTGACCGTCGCCGTGACGTTCGCAGTGAGCATACCGCTCGGGATCGCGACCGCGGTATCGGTCCTGGTCCACGAGCTTCCGCACGAGATCGCCGATTTCACCATCCTGCTCCGGAGCGGTATGACGCGCCGGAAGGCGTTCATGATCAACCTGTACAGTGCTCTCGTCGCTCCGCTCGGCACGGTCATCGCATATTTTTTCACGACGAGGATCAACAGCATCGAAGCTCCGCTTCTGGCGATTGCCGCCGGTAACCTTCTCTATATCGCCATGAGCGACCTCATCCCGCATCTCCACCATGAGCGCAACGTGCGCCGCGTTGTGGTGCAATCGATTCTGTTTCTCGCCGGCGTTGCGATGCTCGCGATCATTCCGCTCGGCTGATCTGACGGTATGAACAAACGCCGCAGCATCATCCTGTCCCTCGTCATAGCCGTACTTGTCGGTGCGGCGTGGTTCGGGTATGCGCATCGTAGTGCGATCAGGGAGTGTTTCTTTTCGACGAACGCAGACCTGCCGGCCGCCGTCAACCGCACCAATGCGGTCCAGAACACCAATACCAACGCGAGCGTCAATTCGAATTCGAACAGCAACGCAGGCGTCAACGGGAATACCAACGGTACCTCCAATTCAAACACCAACATGGCCGAGCAGCCGCTGCCGAAGGAGTATAACCTGAATGTTGCCTTCACCTCGCAGGCGCCGGATGCGAATTGGGACCAGGACCATGACGAGTTCTGCGAGGAAGCGGCCGTACTGATGGTCGGGCGATACTGGCAGGACCGTGGCTTTAAGGACAAGGCAGATGCAGAAGCCGCGCTCCAGGAGATCAAATCGTGGGAGGTCGAACACCTCGGATTCTACTACGACACGACGGCGGCAGAGACCGCATCGATCCTTACGGGTATGTATGACCTGACGTACGACCTCGTCGAGGACCCGACGGTCACGATGATCAAACGCGCTGTGGTGTCGGGAAATCCCGTCATCGTGCCGACGAACGGCCGGATGCTCGGCAACCCGAACTTCCGCAGCCCCGGTCCGGTGTATCACAACCTCGTGATCAAAGGCTACACGGACGACGGGAAGTTCATCACGAACGACCCCGGCACGCGCAAGGGCGCGGACTACGTGTACGACGAGTCGGTCGTCATGGACGCCATGCACGATTGGGCGCCGAATGCGGACCGGACGAAACCGGGGAACGGTTCGTCGACCGGACGCAAGGTCATCATCATCGCCCATGGCACGTAGCATCCGCGTCATCATCGTGAGCGTGGCTGCGGCGATGATGCTCGTCGGTGCGGGTTGCCGGCTGCAGCAGGGCGACCAGTTCGCCTACCCGACCGTCGGAAGTACAGCGACGTTCCAAGCGTATCCGCATTGGGGGATCGCCGGCACGGTGACCGTCGTCGATGCACATACGTTGCGACTGGATGATTTTTCCTTCCATGGAGAAGGCCTCGCGGTCGATATCCGGCTGCAACGCGGCGACACACGCGTTGCCGTGGTCGCCGACCTTACCACAAAAAGCTACGATCATGCGACCGTCGAACTGGCGATCCCGGAGGACGTGGCACTGACCGACTTCAATCTCGTGACCGTGTTCTGTCCGGCGTTGAGCTCGCCGGTATCCGGCGCGGCGTTCAAGTGAAGCGCTCCCCAAGCTTACGCTTAGGGTATCAGCCCTTTCGAGTTTTCGGAGCGCGGAACCCCGCACCGACCGGCCCTGCCGGTCTGGTGCGTGGGTGATCCCGAACATTCCTTGACACAGGCCGTCAGCCGGTGTTAGGTATGGTCGTTGTTGGAGTCCATGTCGTCCATCGGTAGCAGGAGGGAATCGTGAGCACGAATGGTGACGGATCCACACGAATGAGCAGGCAGCAGGTTTCCAGCATGGGCGGGAAGGCAGCGCACCAGAAGGGCACGGCGCACGAGTTCACCGTCGAGGAGGCGCGCGCCGCGGGCAGGAAGGGCGGGAAGGCTGTAAGCAAGGACCGCGGCCACATGTCGCGGATCGGGCAGATCGGCGGACGCGCCAGCCGCACGAAGAAGGGTATCCCCTTCGAGGATCTCGCTCCAGAGGTGCAGGAGTTCCCCGCGGAGAAGGACACCTAGGTCAGGAGGATTCGTTGTTCGACGTGGGGTGCTCTGTGAGGCGCCCCTTTGTCGTTACCGTACGATAAGGTCGCCGACGGCCACTGGCGGTGCCGTGTCGGTCATGACGCAGGCCTGGGTCGTCGCGGGGCGTGATACCGTCGTGCCGCATGCGTGCTGGTCGAGGCAGGTCCTTGTCTGTTGGCCGGCGTAGCAGGTCGACCAGTTGGTGCACGACCACTGTTCGGTGCACCACGGGGCTCCGGTCGCGAACGTGCGCGCGCCGATATCCGTGCCGTCCGATCCCGCACCCCGCGCCGGCGAGCCGGCTTTCAGCGTGAAGTCGCCCCGCGCCGGGTCGTTCAGCTGCGGGTCCGCTTCCTTCGAATGCGCATCGCTCGCGGGAGAAGTCGTACGCCATGCCGCGAGCGACGACCCGTAGGCGCCGAACGAGACGCCGCCCATGCGGTTATGGAAGACGTTGTAGTCTCCCGTCCACTGGCTCTTCAGCCAGTTGTCGTAGGTGAAGATGGGGTTCGCGCTTTGGTACGAAAAGATGCTGTTCGTGAACGTATCAGCGGACGGCATTGACGCGTTCACATCGCGCGCGAGGTTGAAGCTGTGGGTCGAGGTACCAGTCGCAAAGAACGTCATATGGCTGAAGGTGTTGCCCCCGCCCCCGCCGTACCATCCGAGGAAGTCTTCGCCGGTCGACCAGATGACGTCGTCGGTGAAGCGGTTGCCGGTGCCGAGCCCGAAGAGGTAGGTCGCATGGCCGGCATTGGTCTGGAACGTGTTCGTTTCGAAGGTGTTCCGCGACGGGTGCGTTGTGCCCTCGTTACCCGCAGCGATGTAGAGCGCCGGCTGGGTGTGCGACCAGAATACGTTGTTGCGGTAGACGCCGTCGTCCGATTCGTCGCGGAGGTACAGGCCGAGCGCCGTGCCGGTCGACTTGATGGTGTTGTTCGTGAACGTCGTGTGTGTCGCACAACGGATGCGGACGGCCGCGGTCGCCTCGGGCGGGGGATCGTCCGCGCGCGTGTCGGTGATGACATTATGGTCGATGACCGCGTCAATCCGGGGACACGGATGTGATGCGCCGCCGAGGACCTCGAGAAGGATCTTCACATCGGTCGATCCGCCGGTGATCGTGTTGAGCGTAATCGACGGCCGGAGCGGCGACCACCCGGTACGGTCGGCATTGTTGACCTGGATGCCATACTCGCCGATGGTGTTGTTCGAGATGGTGACGTCGTTGCTCCCGAGGACTTCGATGCCTGAAACGATGAGCTGATCGAAGATGACATGGTTGACGCCGTCACCGATTGTGCGGATGCCCTTGTTCGATACGAGGTTCTTGACGGTGATGTCGTGCCAGTTGTCCGCCGGTTCGTCGAGGTCACGGATGTCGACCGCATAACCGTTCGTGATCGTGAGGCGGTTGCCGCCGCCGTCGAGCGTGACATTGTTCGCCGTGATGACGAAGCACGCCCCGTCGGGCGGGTTCGTATTGATGATGTTCTCCGTGACGACGTAACTGCCGCTTGTGGTGATGTTCTGGCAGGCGGAGAGGCTGATTGCCGACTGTGCGACGGTCCAGTGCGATGACGAGGAAACAACAAGGACGGCGGTCGCAACCACAACCGCGATGGCGATGCGTCCGGAACAACGGATTACTTTTCGCCTTTGATATCGGATAATTCTCATGGAACGTTACCATAAGAGTACACGCCGCGTGCGTGTATGACAAGGCATGGGAAGAGAAGTCGGGGAACGGTATCCCAAGATGAGGCAGGGGATACGTTGACCGTCGTGCGGGAAGGGAGTACCATGCTCTTATTGAGATAGAGTCTCGATAATTTATGTCCCTCCGCCGCCATACACCGCAACGCGCCGTCGTCCTCCGGATCGTGAAATCGGGCGTCACACCCCTTTCGACCGAGGAGGTACGCCGCAGGGCGTCCCGGGACGGGATCAGCCGTGCGACCGTGTTCAGGAACCTGAAGCTGCTGTGCGCGCAGGGTGAGATCGCCATGGTTGATGCCGTCGATGGTATGAGGCGCTACATTGGCCACAGTGCTCACGAGGCGACGTTCACCTGCCAGCGGTGCGGGAAGGTGCGACGCCTCACGAGCAGGACGTTGAACGGTTACGTCCAGCGTAAGATGTTCGGACCGCAGACGATCATGACGTCGCGGCTTATGGGGTATGGAGTATGTACTGATTGCACGAAAAAGTTGAAACGACTATGACCGGGGAACTATTGGCAATCGCGGGGCTCCACGTTTCCGTTGGAGGACGACGCATACTGAACGGCGTTTCGCTGACCGTGAAGCCCGGCGAGGTGCATGCGCTCATGGGGCCGAACGGGTCGGGCAAGAGCACGCTCGCGATGGTGCTTGCAGGACATCCAGGTTATAAGGTCACGAAGGGTTCGGCGATGTTCAGCGGAAGGAATCTGTCGAACATGAAGCCGGAGGAACGCGCGAAGCTCGGGCTGTTCCTGTCGTTCCAGTATCCGGTCGAGGTTCCCGGCGTGCCCATGCGGTCTTTTTTGAGATCAACGGTCCGGGGAACACAGGGGACGGCGGAGCGGTTCGATGAAACGCTCAAGCGGACACTGCGTCGGCTTGCCTTCGGCGATGATCTGCTTGCGAGGAATCTGAACGAGGGATTGTCCGGTGGCGAGAAGAAGCGGTCCGAGATACTGCAGTTGGCGCTGCTGCGACCGACCATGGCGATCCTCGATGAGCCGGATTCTGGGTTGGACGTCGATGCGATGCGGATGGTGGCGACGGGAATCAATCGATTGCGTACAGCGCGCGATCTGGAAAGATCGCGCTCGGTAATACCAATGGGCATCCTGTTGATCACACACAATCCACGGATCCTGAAATTCGTGAAACCGGACCGTGTGCACGTCATGGTCGGCGGAATGATCGTGCGATCGGGCTACCGGCGACTGGTATCGACGGTCGCACAGGACGGTTTCGGGCGGTATATACAAGCAGCGAGAACACGATGACCGGACCCTCGGCCACTACCATCCGGAGCATCTCGGTGCAGAAACGCGAGCCGGCGTGGATGACTGCATACCGGCTGAAGTCGCTCGCTGCGTTCAGAACATGCAGGCGGCCGTCATGGGGGCCCGATCTCGAAGGTCTCAAGCTGAACGATCTGAACTATTACCTGCGACCGGTTGTTGATCCGAAACGGTCGTGGCGCGACGTGCCGCGCGACGTGAAACGCGCGTTCGACCGCATGGGCGTACCGATGGCGGAACGCGCGCTCCTCGCCGGTGTCGGGGCACAGTTCGATTCGGAAATGATCTACCACAGCTACCGCGACGCGCTGAAGAAGCAGGGCGTCGTGTTCTCGAGCATGGAGGAAGGCGTGCACGAGCACCCAGACATCGTCCGTCGGCATTTTGGAAAACTGGTTCCGGCGCACGACAACCTGTTCGCGGCCTTGAACTCCGCGGCATGGTCTGGCGGGTCGTTCATCTACGTGCCGAAGGGCGTGAAGGTGGAACTCCCGCTGTCGGCGTTTTTTATGATCAATGCGCGACGGTTCGGGCAGTTCGAACGGACGCTCATCATAGCGGATGACGACAGCTCGGTGCACTACGTCGAGGGATGCACG
>Ga0265297_10010006_pt1 | contig 12053 bp, 14 predicted proteins | sample Munlanlwell13791_FD_192502 | JGI IMG/M metagenome (GOLD analysis project Ga0265297, IMG submission 192502) | Leachate microbial communities from a municipal landfill in Southern Ontario, Canada - Leachate well 137-91 | ecosystem: Engineered > Solid waste > Landfill > Unclassified | place...
ATCTAACCGTAACTGTATTGTTTTTAATTTTTACAATGTCATCTCTCGGAATTTTATTTTTTTCTGCCAAATCAAATGCTTTATCCATATTTAATTTCATATCCATAACAGGAGTTGAAGCATCAATAAGCAACGCAATATTTTTTGAATAACTTTGTTCAAGAACAACTGCTCCGTTTATCTTACTATGAAGAAATAACAAAAATCCAGAAAGAACAACAAGAACAAGTAAAACACTAAGAACTTTCCAAAGAAGATTTGCATCTCCCTTTTTATTTTTTAAAAACCCCTTTCTAAACATATTAATAAAATTATTCGGTAATTAATAAAACTTTTTAAGCGAGAGTCAAAATAGAAGTGCAATCTAATTTATCATATTTTTCAGAATTTGCTTCAACTAATGTTGGTGTTAAAAATTGTTGTCCAGAATCTCCTTGAATAATTGTTCCAACAAAAAAACCAGATGCAACACCAACTCCCACAGAAGAACCTGCACCAAAAATCAACAAACCAACAGGTACTGCACTTCCTCCACTTACAACTGCAAGAGATAAAACAGCAAAAGTACCAACAGCAACTCCTCCATGTAAAAGAATAGTTTTGAAAATAGAAACATCACTATAAGCCCCCATAGTAAGATAATGTTGTTTATCAAGATTAATTTTTTCAAAGTCAATACCAACAGAATTTAAACCAGATTCAATTTTCTGCGAACTTTCTAACCCAACAAGATATTCTAAATAACTTGTCTCTGTTTCAGGAATTTCCTGCGAAGATAAATATCTGAAAAGTTCTCTCTTATCCATTTCCCGATTAGGAAAAAAATCCAAACTATCATCAAAACTAATTAAATAACAATTTGAACAATAAAGATTTTTATCAAATGTTTTTCCAACATAATTTAATTTTCCAGAACCAAACATATCCCAACAACTAACCATTCTTTCAGCAATTTCTCTATAAACATCGTCAGAATTTTTCACCTCAACAATCTCAGGCGAAGTCATACTTTCACAACTTCCGTCTTTTGTGATACAAACATAATTAGTTCTACAATCCAACGAAGGAGCAACTAAATCTTTTGAAAGTTTGAATATATTACTCCTTTGCACAACAGAATTATAACAAATTGTTTCATCTTCAATTTTATTAAAATTTGCGAGAAAGATAAACCCAAAGATAACAAAACTAATAACAATAGTTAAGATAATCTTAACAAGTTTATCTGTTGTAATTTCTCCTTTTTTATTCATGAGATAATCCCCATTTTTTTAAATCCAATATAAATTCCAGAAAGTATCAATACAAAAATAATTATTTTAACTAACATACTCAAAAATTCATTAATTTCCATATTTACTCACCTCAATCAAATCAGCATTCTTTTTAATAAAAATAAATGTTCCACTTTTTTCAATTTTTATTTTTTCAAAAGATTTTAAATTTGGAAATATTTCACAAACTCCATTTTTATCACACTCTTTTTCCTGACGACTATAAACATTAAAAATTATATTTTTACACAAACAAATACAATTCTGTCCAGCACATAAATTTGGCTTTTTATCTTCAGTAAAACCAAGAACATACCACCCATCTGGACTTGGAATAAGAACTCCAGAAGAATTTTCAAAACCTCCTGCATTTATTCTAGAAATTTCAGAAGAAATTAAATTAGAAATACTTGCTTCTGCTTCTTTTTTTTCTTGAGGGATTGTTGCTGAAAAATAAGCCCTAACTACAAAAGAAACTAAAATACCAATACAAATAACTGCAACTAAAATTCCAAGAAGAGTATTAAGTAAATTTTCTGCTCCTTTTTTATTTAACAAAATTTTCCTCATTTTACTAACCTCAAAAAAATTAATTCTGGTTCTGTTCCTGAAAGTCCTTTAAGAAAATCAATAATCTGTGTTTTAAAAAAAATTGAAACTCCGACTCCGACAGCAACGACAACGAGAATTCCAAGAATTATTTTAATTAATTGTTCTACTTGTAAAGCCATTTTATCTAAATCGAAAAAGATTTTTAATTTTGTCTATAATTGAATTTCCTTCACCACGCATAACAAATATTGAAATCATAAAAATCACAAGTGCAATAACTGCAAGTAAAAGCCAGGGAAGATAATCACTCACAATCCCATTACAGTTTTTTAAAACCCTGCAAAAAAATTTATTTTCACCTCTTTTCATAAATAAAAAAATAAAAACATCTTAATAAATTTTCCTAATTAAACCAAACCGCTAAGCACAATTGAAGTAAGGAAAAATAATGCAATCGTTGAAATTAACGCAGTTACAAAATATAAACCAATTCCTGCTTTCAAATTTATTCCAGTTTTATTCGTTTTTTCAAGTTTATCATCTCCAGAATCAATAACAACAAGTGTTCCAGTTAAAATAAAAATTATTTCTATTAAATAAATTCCGACGCTGATTTGCAAAAGATAAGGCGGAATCATCGAGGACATATCAAATAAATTTGTAATTGTATTAATATTACCAAAACCTGCAATATCTCCTCCACCAGTTGCAGACGCAATATCTAACTTACTTAAAATCCCAGTAATCATCGCCGCCAAACCAATAACAACACCAGACAAAAGAGGAGCAAGGAAAGTCATATTACTTTTCATATCAGAAACAATTTCTGCAAGCATATCTCTTAATCTATCTGTAATTTTATTTATATTCTTAACATACTCAGAAATACTAATTAAACTCAAAGCAGCAATTGTCAAACCTTTCTTCGCTGATTCAACCAAAACTTTCATACTCGTCGCAATTAAATCAGAAGGATAATACGCAATCGCTCCGCGCTTGCTATCAAAAATCGCATTCTCAACACTCATCCCCATTTGCATAACATTATAATTAACTCTTCTAAAAAAGTCCTCTGTCTTCAAACCTTTCGTCGATTCAGCAACTTTACTAAACGCAAGTTCTGGAGGTGTCCCATTCCCAATTCTATTCCCCAACTGAAATAAAGAATTATTAAATTCTGCCTCAAGCTGTTTTGTCTTTTCTCGTTCCTTAATCAATTCTTTTGTCTTTCCTTTAAATGCAATTGCAAAAAATAACGCAACACCGAGAGTAAAAAATAATCCAAAAATTAAAGCACCGACTCCAAACGGACCTTTAATCACACCGCCCACATCATTAAACCCAAAAATAAATTCATCTCCAAAAATTCCAAGTCCAATTTCAGAAAACATATAATCTTGTTGTAATCCTAATAGCGACGGCAAAGGAGTAAGTTGAAAAACTAAAGGAATCAAACCAATAAAAATAAATGGAAACGCAATCCAAAATGCTTTTGTAAAATGTTTCTTGCTTTTGTAATTTGGATAAAGAGGATTTCTTTCAAGTAAAGTAGTTTCACCATGTCCTCCCGGACGCAAGAACATAACTTTATCTGTAAGGAAAAAAACAAAAAAAGGAATTACTAAATTAAACAAAACAAAAACATGATACCACTGTAAATAATCTCCAATCATCGCAGATGCAAGAGGCAAAAGTGCAAGTCCCAGCGTCGGTAAAACAACACCTAACATATAAACATTAGTCAAAGGACTTTTTACTTCATGAGTAAACCTTAACATTTTATCATAAACACCGTCGAGAACAACCTGCAACGCTTTTTCTAAAGTTTGAATTCTTTTAGCATTATCTGACTCAAACAAACTACTTTCAATTAAATGAAAAGATTCAATAAATTCAATAGAATAATCTCTCCAAACAGCAAGATAATTATCTAAACTTTCTTTTATCGTCGAGAATTTTCCAATTTGAACATTATAAAAAATTTTCTTAAAATCAAGTGCAAGAGGATATTGTAAATGTTGCGAAGCAAAAGAAATCGCTTTTTCCAAATTCGGTGTATGCCTCATATAAACAACAATATACAAAATTGCAGGAACCATTTGACTCGACGCCTTCAATCTCCATTTATTCGCCAACCTCGACGGATAATTATTTACGATATAAAATAAAAATAAAGCAACAAACATTATCAAAACAAAAAATAGAAGAGGAAAATTTGCAAGGTTTCCACTAAATAAAGTAATCGCAACAGAAAGAATAAGTCCAACAAAAAAAACCATAATAAAAATCATAATACTAAAACTAACAGGTTGCCAAGGTTCCAAATCAAGATGTGCAATTTCCAAATCTTTTCTAACTTTCTCTTCGTCTTTCTTCGAAACTTTTAACTTAACAATGTTTCCAAAACTATTGCACCATCTTTCATAACGCGAAAGTTCAGGCGACATTTCTTCTTTAAATTTTGTGTAACTCTGACTAAAATTAACATTTTCCACTTTTGTGGTTTTCATATTCTGCTCAATTCTTGCAGCGTGCTTTCTCAAAATTTCTTCAACACGCGGATTTTTTTCAGGAATCATTTCACCTCACGAGAATATTAAACAAAACAGAATTATAAATCTTTAGAAATTTTCTTCTTTCTAAAATAAACAAACGCAAAAACCAATCCTATAACAAAAAATCCAAATCCAATCCATTGAACACTTGAATTAGATAAATTAGAAATTGCAAATCCTGTTAAATTTGATGAAACAAAAAATAAAGAAATTGAAAGAAATACAATTGTAATCAAGGCAACAACTCTTTTTTGTAAAATCATTTTCTCTAATTTTGAATTTATATCTTTGCTTTTTCTTTTTAATTCAATTAATCTTTTGAACCTCATTGTTCCTCCTCTATCCTCGCGCAAAGAATTTTCTTTTTCTTTAAGTTTACTCATATATTCTTCATCAAAAACATCTCCATATGTTCTTGCATTTCTATAACAACTTTCTGCTTCTCTAAATTTTCCTGCTTTAGCATATAAATCTCCCGCAGATTCATATTTTTTTGTAATTGAAATCCCCGAACCGGGTTTTAATCTCATTTGTTCCGCGTCCAATTCTAATTTCACAGCTTTTTGAACTAAAGGATTTTCATAATTAATATCTTTTTTCTTATATTCATCACTCATACTTATCTCAAAGATTTTATATTTAAATAAATTCCTATATTAGTCAAAGATTATCTTGCTAAATATTTTAAAATTATCTTACCCAAATCCAACCATTTCCTGCACCCATACCATTAACATCTCCCCATTGTTTGGCTGAACTATACCAATAAGCACCATTATAATAACCCTGTCCTGAGTTTTCTCCTCCACCATTTATACTTCCACTCCAACATTCACGATACCACCAAGGAGTATTTGAATAACCAATAGCACAATTTCCACTACTAGTATCATGGTCAGAATCAAATGTACTAAATTTAGCATTATTATAATTATAAATTCCCGCAGTTTGAGAACCTACTTTTTGAACATAATCTGTAAAAGAAATTTTATAATAATCTGAATCATCTAAAGAAAATTTAGCAACAAAACTCTGAGCAATAATTGTTCCATAATTTGGTTTCCAGTAATACATTAATTCTCCTTCTTGAGAAATTATCTCCCAATATTTCAATCCTAAGAAAAAATCAAATTTTTCTAAATCATTACTAAAATCTCCAGAATATTTTGGTAAAGTATTTACTGCATCTTCCCAACTCAAAGAAGTAACAGGTTTATTAGTTCGTTCTCGCAGATTACTCCACACTAAAGTCCAACCTCCTCCGTCGGTTGTCATATCACAATAAACTCGAAAAGGATTCTCAGGTCCAGTCTTATCAACATCAATTACATACAAACCATCTCCTTTTGAATTCCCCGAATTTAAAATAGACAAACAAGAAGAAAAATACACTACATCTAAACTATCTAAAACATTTCCAACACTATTTTGAAGAAGTGGAGAAACAGAAACTGATTTTACAAAAACAACATCTCCCATTTCACTTGAAGTAATTGAAAAAGTTTTTTGTTCTAATTGTTCAAAATCTGAAACTTCTCGTTTGATTACTTTTGTATTTTCTCCGTCGGAAATTGTGATTGCAACACCAGAAATTGTTCCGCCTCCAGAACCACGACGAATAATTACTGAAATACCTTCATCTTCCAAAGCAACTTTTTCAACTTTCATATCTAAAAATAAAGTATCGTATTGCGAAGTTGTTTGCTCCTCGCTGGATTGCAACAAATTAGAAACAACACCCCAAACAATTCCAACAGCAACTAAAGATAATCCAACAATTATTAAAGTAATTATAATCGCAGACAAACCTTTACGATTTTTATTTAAGAAATTATTATGAAGAATTTTTTTATTTTCATCTCTTTTATTATTCATTAAAAAACAAAGGTTAAATATTTTATAAAGATTGTTAAATTTCAAATCTTTTTTCCTTTAATTGCATTATTCAACCAACTTTGCCACTCTGGAAAAACTCTTTTTCCAATAGGTAAACCAACTTCTTTTCTGACCTCATCAGAAATTTCATGAAAGATATGATTAGATAAAGTATTAAATTCGGACTCAAGAATTTTATTATTTCCTGTTTGATTTGAAACATCAACAATTTCTTGTTTTATCTTCGCCCGAAGTAAAATATTATCATAAATCGCATCCCAATTTCCAGCCCAACCTTTTACATTCGATGCTATACTTTTAATTATCTCACTATCTCCATTAATCAAATCTGGACTTGCTTCAAGTTCATCTGTCTCAATGTTATAATTTAACAAATCTGAAAAACCTTTTTCCAACAAAGGGTCCTCTTTCCAATGTTTCCTAACTTCAGAAATTTGCACAACTCTTTTTTTAGAATGTAAACCATCTGCAGTTTTAATTGGATTACAAACAGCAATTAAATCAGTTGCTTTAAAACTTGTCGTCGGAACTTCCAAATCATTTACAACTCTATCAAAAACACCGTAAGGACTCGCACCGTGAATTGTTCCTGCAACAACATTCGCCAACGCACCAACCCTCATCGCCTCATACAAAGCTTTTGCCTCAACACTTCTAACTTCCCCAATAATTAAACAAGAATCTCCTAATCTAAGTGAAGTCCTAATTCCGTCATCAGCAGAAACTTCTGTAGTAGTTTTCAAAAGTGCAGAACGAACTTTCATTCTCAAAATATCATACTCCAATTTTCTCAAACTTTCAACAGGCAATTCTAAAGAATCTTCAATTACAATAATTCTATGTTTCGGAACAATCTCCAACATTAAACTCCCCAACAAAGAAGTTTTACCTGAACTTCTAGTTCCTGCAATTAACATTGTCCTCGAACCATCAACTAAAAAACTTAACAAACCAGCAGCAAAAGAATTTAACATTTTATTTTTCACAAAAAGAGGAAGTGTCCAAGGTTCTTCTCTATGTCTTCTCAAAGCATAAGCAAGCCCGTCAGGAGAAAGAGGATTTTGAATTATCGCAATTCTCGCTCTTAATTTTCCAATTTCAAGTTGTGTATCTAAAATCGGATTCGCCTCGTCGAGAGGACGCCCAGAAATCATTCTAAACTTCGCAGCCCAAGAATCAATATCTGCTTGACTCGGTAAAATATTTGTAACACATTCATCAAATTCTTGATGTCTCACAAAAATATTTGTCATCGGAATCGGTGCATTCAAAAGAATATCTTGCAATTTTTTATCCTGAAGCAAAACCTCAATCAAACCAAAACCAATCGTCTGTCTAACAAGAATCGTCGACAATTTATTCAAATTCTCAAAACCAAGAATAATTCCTTTACTTTGTGCCAAGTCCTGAAGTAAATCTTTAGAAATATTAAAAAAAACTTGTCTAATTCTTTCAACATCTGTAAACTCTTCTGCCTTTGGCTGATGTTCGACAAGAACTCCTCTCGCAAGATTAAGTAACATATTCTGATCCTCGCTAAGCGAATGCTCCGGCGGACTAAGATGATAAACAAATTTAGATTCATTTTTTCTTTTTAAAATTGTAACAACAGAAATATCCTGCCCGCTCCCAATTTCATACTGGTCCAAAATTTCTGCATCTTCAGGAGTATCTTGAATCAATCTCGTAAAAGTAAAATTCGGAATAACATCTGGTTTCAAAATATGATTATAAATTTCCCTGTCTCCACGACGATAATCATCAAAAAAAGTAAAAAGAGATTGAATTATTTTTGTCTCACCAAGAAGCGAAAAAATTTTCTCAAGAAACCGTGTATAATTTTCACAATCATTTTTGTAAACAACATCAACTTTTTCTGTAAAAATTTTAGATTGAATTATAAATTTTTTTAAATCAAAATAAGCCATAACAGGATCAGAATGTAAAGATAATAAAAAAGAAAAAACTTCATTATACCTTTGCGGGAAAAAAGACGCATTTGTCGTCGTTAATTTACCTTGAGATAAAATTTTTTCCTGTTTCATTAAATAAACATAAAGTTGTGCAATTTCCAAAAGCAAAGAAGTTTCTTTAAAATCATAATTGTAATTTTTTTGTTGACTTAAAATAATTCTAGAAACACTCGGATTTTCAATAATTGCATCAATTACTCTCGACATAACATCTCGAGACATCGCAATATTCGGAACAAAAGGAGCCCCAAGATAATTAATATAAAGAATATCTTCCCCGCCTTCACGACGCACTTCATAAGAATATAGTTTATTTGGTTCCATCATTTCAAAAAAATATTTTCATTTTCACCTTCATCTCAAAAAGAAACTCTTGTTTAAATTATTTTGTGTAATTATAATCCAAGATAAAAAGAATAAATAATTTACCATAACAATTTTAAAGTAAATAATCATTTAAAATATATGGTAGAAGAAGGGGGGTATCTTGGGCAATTTTCAAGCGATTCAAATATGAAAATCCGAGATATAGAAGATAAACAAAGAATTCTCAAAGATAGAATATTATTAATCGGGCAAAATCTTATTGAGATGAAAGAAAAAACAGACGAGAAAATAATAGAAATTAAAAAAGATGTTGAAGAATTAAAGACAGAAGTAAAAAGAATTTCTCTTTTCCTCGAAGATGTTTCTCTCCAACTTTCAAGATTTGCTAAAAAAGAGGATTTAGAAATTCTTACAAAACAAGCAAAAATGTTTCAACCATTAGAATTTGTTAAAAAAAATGATTTAGAAAACTTAAAAAAGAAATGGAGCAATAAATAATAATGGGAATTTTAGAACAAGTAACAAATTTAAAAAAGCAAGGAGTTCCAGACGATAAAATTGTTAGTGATTTATCTCAACAAGGTATTTCTCCAAATGAAATCTCAAATGCATTAAAACAAGCAGAGATAAAAAACGCAGTTTCAGGATATGGGCAAGACGAAGAAATGTATCCATCAATAATGCCTTCAGAAGAAACCCCCGTTCCCGAACCACAAGCTTACGAACCTCAAGAAAATTACTATCAACCACAAGAAGGAAATTATCCTCCTCAAGAAACTTACGCGCCCCAAACACAACAATATTCTCCAGCACAAGAACAATATCTTCCTCAAGAACAAACATATTCTAATTATCAACCAAATTCAAATGCAGATTTGATAATGGAAATCGCAGATCAAGTTGCATCAGAAAAAATAAAGAAAACACAAAAATTAGCAGAATCCTCCTCGGAAGCAACAATTTTACTACAAAATAAATTTGAAAATCTTTCAAACAGATTAAAAAAAATAGAAACAATCATCGACAAATTACAAATTGCAATTCTAGAAAAAGTTGGAAGTTACGGGAATAATTTAGAAAATATAAAAAAAGAAATGTCAATGATGCAAGATTCTTTTTCTAAAATGATTTCTTCACCAAAAGAAAAAAAACAATCACCAAAGAGTTCTAAGAAAAAATAAATTTTTTATAAATAACTTTTTATTTGCATAAAAAAATAAACTTTATTCAGCACCTAAAAGTTTTGAAAGAGCATTTTCTATTTTAGGTTTTTTAGGATCTTTTTCACGAGAAGCAAGAACAATCGCAATTATAATTATAGCAAAAATAAGAATAGAACTATATTTATTTAAAAAATTCATAAGCCAAGGAAATTGTGTTGCCCAACCAAGTGCATTGAATGAATTAAAAACAACGACAGCTATAATTATGAAAACAATTACAGATAAACCAACGAGGAACCAATTACTTTCTCTATTTGTTGGAATAAATAATCCACCAAGAACTAATAAAACTAAAATTATAGATAATGCAACGCCCATTCTTGGAAAAATTTCTGCAAAGAAAACAGACACAACATCAAATTGTAAAGCCATTAAAGCAACAGCAACAGCAATAATTGCATTAATTGCCTTTCCTTTATTTTTATCATCTTTACTTCCAAAAATATTAATCTTAGTTAACAAACCAAAAATTAAAGAAAAAATCAACAAGAACGGAAGCATATAACTAAAAATTCCCGACTGTTCCCATTCATTTAGTAATGTTCCAATTTGTCCAGTAGAAAAAACACTTTGCGTCTGTAAAAATATCATCTCTTTAAACATAGTAACATTTAGAAAATATTATTTAAATATGTTTCTAATCTTTTTTTGTTTTCATTAATGCAACAACTAATGCAATAACAATTGTCAAAATAAAAATTACATTTGTAGTAAGTGCCTTTCCAGTTGCACTTTTTAAGAAATCAAGAACTTTATCCCACCAATCTCCTGCAGCCCAAATTAATGCAAATATAAATGTAATTCCCAAACCAATTCCAAGAACCCATTTCATCCAAGGCTGTGGTTTAAATCCTTCTTTTTCTTCTCCATAAACAAAACCCCATAATAATAAAATTACAAAAACAGCCACGCTAGCAATTGAAAGAAATAAAATTAAATTACTCACAATAATTCTTGGATAAACTGCTCCAACAAAAATTAAAGCAATTACAAGAGAAGTCAAAGCATTAAGATGTTTTTTCTCACTTCCAAAAAGTTTTGTTTTTTCAAGAACTGCAAAAGATATAAAGAAAATTAATAAGAGAGGTAATAAAAATTCTGACACAATCTCGTGTTGCAAAAGCGTAGTAACTGTAGACATTTTATGCTAAATCTTCAGGGATTTCCTCTATTGAAGAATCAGGATTTGGTAAAGCCGCTTTATTTATTAAGAAAACATCTCCAATGGCTTTTACAAATTGATGTGGAATTATAACTCCTCTCGCACCACCAATCATAGACATAACACTTCCACCAACTTTTATTCTCCAACCATCAATTTTGTTATCAGAAAGATTTGATTCTTCTATTTCTCCAAAAAAGTCTCCACCATCTGTGTAAACCTTAGTTCCAACAACCTCACTAATTTTTTTGATTCGCATAACTAATTTTACAACTCTTTATTTAAATAGTTTTCCATAATCCAAAATATATTGATTAAAATAAATTTTTTCAACTTTATTTGAAAAGATATTAAATATACAATAATAAGAATTTAGAGTTTCTACAGATTGAAAAAATTATAAAGAAAACGAATAATAACCTTTATAAAAAATACAACCTTAAAAAAATCATGTTTAAAAAAAAAGAGATTCTAATCATTTCACTTGTAATAATATTATTTGCAGTTCTATCAAATATATCCACTAACCTACTTGAAAATTGGAAAAATCTTCTCTTTGCATTACTTTCTTTTTCTATTGTTATTTTAGGAAATATTTTTGCAAAAAAAATTGCAGCATTCTACCTTGATTCAGAAATAGAAATAGATATTTGGAGAACAGGAAAACATCTATTATTCCCTCAAAAACAAAGGTTAAAAAATTTTCCAACAGGAGCAATTCTTCCAGTAATTATAAAAATAATTTTCTTCCCATTCACTGCATTTTTCTGGATGGCTTCATTAATCTTTGAAGTTAGTCCAAGAATTTTCCGAGGAGCGCGACGCCATGGATTATACACTTTTTCAGAAATTACAGAATATCACATCGGATTAATCGCTGCATCTGGAATAATTACAAATCTAATTTTTTCTATAATTGGATACTTTTTAGGTTTCCCACTTTTCTCAAGATTAAATATTTACTACGCATTTTTTAACATGTTACCAATCTCAGAACTTGACGGAAACAAAATCTTTTTCGGAAGCAGAATTATTTGGAGTTTCCTCGCATCACTAATTTTAATCGGAATGCTCTTTGCAATTTTTATAGT
>Ga0265297_10010007_pt1 | contig 12053 bp, 9 predicted proteins | sample Munlanlwell13791_FD_192502 | JGI IMG/M metagenome (GOLD analysis project Ga0265297, IMG submission 192502) | Leachate microbial communities from a municipal landfill in Southern Ontario, Canada - Leachate well 137-91 | ecosystem: Engineered > Solid waste > Landfill > Unclassified | place...
TGTCAGAACAGTACGGCAGAGGATATTCATTCCAGAACCTCTCGTTCATCCGCCAGTTCTTTCAACGCTATCCTCACCTTTTGGGGCCGGAGCCGATTCTCTACACAGTGTGTAGAGAATCTTCAGGGGTGGCACGGCAGGCAGGGGGTGAGTGGTCGCCGGGGCGCCTGAATCCTGCCCTGTCATGGAGCCAGTATCGGACTCTCTTGCGGGTCGAGGATCCCCGGGCGCGGGGTTTCTACGAAATCGAGGCCGCGAAGAACGGATGGGTCGTCCGCGAACTTGCGCGCCAGATCGACAGCTTGCTCTATGAGCGCCTCGCAAAGAGCAAGGACAAAGATGACCTCCTCAGGCTCGCGCTGAAAGGGCAGGAGGTCCAAAAGCCGACAGACGTCTTCAAGGACCCCTTCGTCATCGAGTTTACGGGTCTCCCGGAGTCCGCAGGGCTCGTCGAATCCGGCCTCGAGAAGGCCCTGACGGATAACCTCCAGCGATTCCTCCTGGAACTCGGCAAGGGCTTCGCCTTCATGTCGAGGCAGGAGCGGATCACGCTTGACGGGGATCACTTCTACGTGGACCTCGTGTTCTACCATGCGGTGCTGAAGTGCTATGTCCTGGTGGATCTCAAGAGCGGGAAGCTCACCCATCAGGACCTCGGGCAGATGCTCTTCTACGTGAATTACTTCGACAAGGAACGCCGGTCGAGGGGGGACAGGCCTACGCTGGGGCTCATCCTCTGCACGGATAAGAACGATGCCGTGGTGCGCTACACTCTCGGGAAGGGACAGAAGAAGATATTCGCCAGCCGCTATCAGCTGCATCTTCCCACGGAAGCGGAACTCAGTGCGGAACTACGCAGGGAACTCCTCGAGCATCAATACAGGACGAGGCCAGAACCCACGGGAGGCACGTAATGAATCGCCGAGGGACGTACCACCTCTGCTCCGCTTCCGACAAACACCACGCCGAAGTCTTCATCCTGATCTCTACTGACAAGGCCGTCCGCCCAGCCAGCATACTAGGCGCCACCAAGCGCGCAGGCGAGCACGTGGTCAAAAGCTTCTCCAAGTCCAAGACCACCCGCTTCGCATCCGTCCGCTTCGGCAACGTACTAGGCTCCACCGGCTCTGTCCTGCGCATATTCGAGGAACAGATCCACAAGGGCGGGCCCATCACGGTCACAGACGACAAAGTCACCCGCTACTTCATGGCTAGGCTGCGGATGCAGCCTGGCCCTGCACGGATATGGGAAAGTGCGTTAGTGCATGGGTGGTGGAGGAAGCCATCGCCCTCATCCTCCAATCCGCGTCCATGGCCGAAGGGGGGGAGACCTTCATCCTCAAGATGGGGACTCCTGTCAGGATCATCGACATGGCCAAGAACCTCGTACTCCTGCACGGCCTAGAGCCTGGCAAGGACATCGAGATCAAGGTCACCGGCCTAAAGCAGGGTGAAAAGATGGACGAAGAGCTAGTCGAAGACTCCTCCCATCTCATCAAGTCCCTTCACCCCGACATCATGACTCTCCAGTCCGAGAGCATCGACCTCGCCGAGATGAAAAAGCGCGTCCTAGACCTCGAGATCCTCTCCCGCGGCGCGGACACTCAAGCCATGCTGCGAAAGCTCCAAGAACTCGTCCCCACCTTCACCCCTTCTGCAGTCCATCTAGGTGCCGGAGATGCATGAGTTCATGAGTTGACGTCCCAGAGCCTGAAAAAACAACGACTTCTTTAACGGACCCCGCCCTGGCGCCAACGGCGGCGCCAGGACGGCGGGCCTTCGGCCCGCTGAAAATAGAGGGAACTTTTTCGCGGCTTGTTCGTACTTGTAGTATGAGCCCCGACAGATTCTCCCAACTCTTCGGACGCGTGAGAGAGATCATCGAATCCGCCCGCGCCACGGCCGCGCGCTCGGTCGACACGGCACAGGTCGTGGCATATTGGCTGATTGGGAAAGAGATCGTGGAGGAGGAACAACACGGCAAGAGGCGGGCAGGCTATGGGCAAGAGCTTCTTCGGAGCCTTTCTAATGATCTAACGTTGCTTTACGGCAAGGGCTACTCCTCCGCCAACCTATGCTATTTCCGACAGTTCTTCCTCGAATATCCCGATCTTGTCAGGGACTGTCAGATTCATCACGCACTGCGTGATAAATCAAGCCGCCCCGACATCCAAGAGATCTGCCGCGCATCGCGTGGCGAATCGCTGGACCCCGGACGTCTGCACCCGGACCTATCCTGGACACACTATAGGACCCTATTGCGGGTCCAGGAGCGGCAGAAGCGCGCATTTTACGAGGTCGAATCCATCGGCAATAGCTGGACCGCCCGTGAGCTTGAGCGCCAGATCAACAGCCTCCTCTACGAGCGGCTGGCCAAGAGCAAGGACAAAGCAGGCCTCCTCAAGCTCGCCCTCAGAGGTCAGGAGGTCCAAAAGCCGGCTGACGTCTTCAAGGACCCCTTCGTCATCGAGTTCCTCGGCTCACGCGAGCCTCACGGATTGGCCGAATCCGACCTCGAAAAGGCCTTGGTGGACAACCTCCAACGGTTTCTCCTGGAGCTCGGCAAGGGCTTCGCCTTCATGTCCAGGCAGGAACGCATCACCCTTGACGGGGACCACTTCTACATCGACCTCGTCTTCTATCATGCGGTGCTGCAGTGCTACGTCCTCATCGACCTCAAGGTCGGCAAGCTGACCCACCAGGACCTCGGACAGATCCAATTCTACGTCAACTATTTCGACAAGGAGCGGCGCTCGTCCAAGGACGGCCCCACTCTCGGCCTAATCCTCTGCACGGACAAGAACGACGCGGTCGTGCGCTACACGCTTGGAGAGGGGCAGGAGAAGATCTTCGCCAGCCGCTATCAGCTACATCTGCCCACGGAGGCGGAACTCGGAGCGGAGCTGCGCAGAAATCTGCTGGACCATCAGAAGGGTGCCGGGGATGCATGAGTTCATGAGTTCCCGCCCCACAGCCTGAAAAAACAACGACTTCTCTGACGGACCCCGCCCTGGCGCCAACGGCGGCGCCAGGACTGTGCGGGCCTTCGGCCCGCTGAAAATAGAGGGAACTTTTTCGCGGCTTGTGCGTACTTGTAGTATGGCTAGCGCCGCAGCTCGGTCATGGGATCTCCTTCAGCAAGGAGAATCCGAAACGGTCGAGTTCAAAGAGTCGTTCGATGAAGAGGCCATAGAGAGCGTCGCGGCCTTCGCCAACGCCCGAGGCGGGACGCTCCTCGTCGGGGTCACCGACGCAGGCGCGGTCAGCGGCGTGCAGCTGGGCAAGGAGACCCTTCGCGACTGGGCCAACCGCATCGCGCAATCCACAAGACTCAACCCCAGGATCATCGAGGCTCGATCGGAGCGGAAGTCCGTCGTGATGGTCGAAGTCCTCGAGAGTCCGGCAAAGCCCGTACCCTGCCGCGGCCGCTACTTCAAGCGCGTCGGCAAGGCCAACCGTCAGATGACTGATGACGACCTCACTAGGCTCGTTCTGGACAAGGTCGGGATCACCTGGGACGAAATGGCCGAACCCCGGGCCGCGCTGAGCGACTTGGACGAGGAGCGCATAGGCCGCTTCCGCGCAGCCTGCAACAAAAAGAAACGCCGGGTGATCTCCGCCGATGTGGCGACCGCTGTCGCGCTGGAGAAGCTCGGGTTGCTCAAGGCTGGGCGGCCGAGCAGGGCCGCTGTCCTGTTGTTCGCCAAAGAGCCCCAGCGCTGGTATCCCTCGGCGACGGTCCGGATAGGCCGTTTCCGATCCGAGTCCATCATCGTCGACGATTGCGTGGTCGGCGGGACGGTCTTTGACCAGATCGACGCCGCGATGGGCTACTTCCGGGAGCATCTCCAGACCCGGTTCGAGTTCCACGGGACTCCGGCCCGCGATGTCGTCTGGGAGTACCCTCTCCGGGCCCTGCGAGAGGCCATCACCAACGCCGTATGCCACCGCGATTACCTGGACGTCGCCCAGACCCAGGTCCGCTGGCACGACGACCGCCTGATGGTCATCAACCCCGGAGGCCTCCATCCTCCCTTGAGCTTGGAATCGCTCCGGGGCACGCACATCTCCAGGCCGCGGAACCGGAAGCTCGCGGAGATGCTCTACTACGCGGGCGGCATCGAACAATGGGGCGGCGGCACGCTGGAGATCATCGACAGCTGCCGCGAGGCGGGACTGCCGGATCCGGAGTTCCAAGAGAAGCAGGGAGGGCTATGGCTGACTCTCCCCAAGGACAGGCCGGCTGAAGACCCCCTGCGGACTCTTGGCCTCACCGATCGTCAGATCGCGGCTGTCCTTCGGGCGAGGAAGAACGGCCTCATCGCCAACGCCGAGTACCAGAAGCTCTGCGGCGTCAGCAAGCGGACGGCTTCTCGGGAACTGATGGAGCTCGAGGCGAAGGGACTGTTGGAAAAGATGGGCACGACGGGCAAAGGGACATACTACCAGCCGGCCGGAAGCCACGCCCCGACGAAGAAGACCCAAAGGGGCCACAAAGGGGCCAAAGGGGCCACAAAGGGGCCAAAAGGGGCCACAAAGGGGCCATCGAAGGGTGCCGGAGATGCATGAGTTCATGAGTTCCCGCCCCGCAGCCTGAAAAAACAACGACTTCTTTGACGGACCCCGCCCCGAGGCATACGACAGCCTCGGGACGGCGGGCCTTCGGCCCGCTGAAAATAAAGGGAACTTTTTGCCGACTTGTGCGTACTTGTAGTATGGGCCCCGACAGATTCTCCCAGCTTTTTGGCCGCGTGAAGGGCATCATCGAATCCGCCCGCGCCACCGCGGCCAAGTCGGTCAATACGGCCCAGGTCGTCTCCAACTGGCTGATCGGGCGTGAGATCGTGCAGGAGGAGCAGCACGGGAGCGCCCGCGCGCGCTATGGGGAGCGCCTGCTGGAAGCCCTGTCGGGACGGCTGGTTTCGGCTTACGGGCGGGGATACTCCATACAGAACCTGCGCTATTTCCGGCAGTTCTTTCTGACATACTCAGCGATGCTCGGGTGCTCCTCCGAGATTCGCCACACACTGTGTGGCGAATCTCGCCCGGCCAACGGGTTCAATCCTGCGCTCTCATAGAGCCAGTATCGGACCCTGCTGCGGGTCGCGGACCCGAACGCGCGCGCCTTTTATGAGGTTGAGGCCGCGCGGAACGCGTGGGGAGTCCGATTCCTCGCCCGCCAGATCGACAGTCTTCTCTACGAACGCCTCGCAAGGAGCAGGGACAAAGAGGGGGTCCTGAGGCTGGCTCTCAAGGGCCAGGAGGTCCAGAAACCCGCCGATGTCTTCAAGGACCCGACGGTCATCGAATTCACGGGGATGCCGGAGTCTCCGGCCCTTGTAGAATCCGGATTGGAGAAGGCGCTGATCGACAACCTCCAGCGGTTCCTCCTGGAACTCGGCAAGGGCTTCGCCTTCCTCCTTCGGTGCCGGTCATGCATGAGTTCATGAGTTCCCGCCCCGCAGCCTGAAAAAACAACGACTTCTCTGAAGGACCCCGCCCCTCGGCATACGGCAGCCTCGGGACGGCGGGCCTTCGGCCCGCTGAAAATAGAGGGAACTATTTCGCGGCTTGTGCGTACTAGTAGTGAGGCCCCATGTGCGGCGCGAGCCAGGATGCATCGCCCCATTTTCGTCTTGACATCCTCGACGGCCGGGGTATAATAGATGTAGCAGTGATTCCTCCCCACCCGACTCGCCGAAAGGCCCGGGTGGGGTTCGTTTTTCCGGCGGCGCTTCCATGAGCGCCGAGAGGGTCGTCGCCTTCATCGACGGACAGAACCTCTTCCATGCCGCCCGGCGAGCGTACGGCATCAGCATCCCGGACTTCGACGTCCGTGCGCTCTCCGAGTATGTCTGCGGGTCCAAGGGCTGGTCGTTGGTCCAGACGCGGTTCTATACCGGGGTCCCGGCGATGAAGGACGGCCCATTCTGGCACACATTCTGGGCCGCGAGGCTCCTCTTGATGAGCCGGCGGGGAGTCTGGACGTTCACGCGGAAAGTCCGCTATCGCCGGAAGGCGGTACGGCTCCCTGATCAGCCGGACTTCGGGCGCATGGCAGGAAGGAGATTCACCTTCTCGAGCGGCGAGGAAAAGGGGATCGACGTCCGCATCGCCCTAGACATGATCCGACTCTGCCACGACCGCGCCTACGACATCGCGCTCCTGTTCAGTCAGGACCAAGACCTCTCCGAGGCCGCAGATGAGGTCCGAGCGCTTGGACATGCGCAGGGTCGGCGGGTCGAGGTCGTGTCCGCATTTCCTTCCAGCCCAGTCTACGCCAACAAGCGGGGAATCGACCGGACCGATTGGATCCGCATCGATCCCGAGGCCTACTCCCGATGCCGGAGGAAAGCATGAGTGACTGCATGAGTCCCCGCCCCGCAGCCTGAAAAAACAACGACTTCTTTAACGGACCCCGCCCCGAGACATATGGCAGCCTTGGGCTGTGCGGGCCTTCGGCCCGCGAAAATAGAGGGAACTTTTTCGCGGCTTCTGCGTACATGTAGTAAGGCCCATGACTCCCGACAGACCCTGTCAGCGTCCCAGCCGTGCGAACCTCCCGCGGGTCCGGAGGGCCATTGACCCTGTAGTAATTTTGGACTACACTTGTAGTAAGTATGGACTACAGCTCTTCGCTCCTCTTCCCATTCGGAAGGTCCAAGGCCAGGGCGGCCCTCCTCGGCCTCTTCTTCACGAGCTCCGAGCAGGAATACTTCCCGCGGCAACTCGAGAGGGTCCTGGGCATCTCCGTCGGGAACCTGCAAAAGGAGCTTCTCCGATTCGAGCGTGTCGGCCTGCTCAAGTCCCGGCGCCTCGGGCAGCTCAAGCTCTATCGCCTGGACTCCCGTCATCCTCTATTCCCGGAGCTCGAGGGCCTCGTGGCCAAGACCGTCGGCGTGCAGGGGCTCATCCGCCGCAGGCTGGAGCGGGTCAAAGAGGTCGAGGCCGCCTGCATCTACGGCTCGTTCGCGGCGGGGGAGGCGGGCCCTGCGAGCGATGTGGATGTCCTGATCCTGGGCGATGTCGAAGAACAGCCCCTCCTGCGCGTGGCGAGGGAGCTCGAGGCACGCCTCGGCAGGGAGATCAACTATCTCCGCTACTCGCCGGCGGAGTGGCGCAGGCGCGGGAAAGCCGGGGATCCCTTCATCACGGAGGTCCTCAAACGTCCCCGGATCTCCCTCATCGGAGGCCCTGATGCCTTCGAATGGGCTCATTCGGCGGCTCATCGAGGGAGGGTTCCTGAAGGCGCACCCCAGGGACCCCGGCCAGGCCAGAAAGCTGCTCGCGCGCGCAAGGCGCGATATCGAGACGGCTGAGGCCAACCTCGAGATCGACGAGGAAGCCGTCTACACCTTCGCCTATCTCGGGATGCTTCGCGCCGGCAGGGCGATGCTGTTTATGAGCGGGCTGCGCCCTATCGACGGGCGCCAACACAAGACGGTCGTCGAAGTCGCGGCAAAGATCCTCGGACGAGGCCATCAGGGGCTTTGCTGGAGATTCGAGCAGATGCGCCGCATGCGCAATCAGTCCTCTCCGGTGCCGGAGATGCATGAGTTCATGAGTTGACGTCCCAGAAGCTGAAAAAACAATGACTTCTTTAACGGACCCCGCCAAAGGCATACGGCAGCCTTGGGCTGTGCGGGCCTTCGGCCCGCAAAAATAACGGGAACTTTTCCCCGACTTGTGCGTACTTGTATATATGACCCCGGACGAATTGCGTCTTCTCGTGAAAACGGGAGAGGGCCTCACCCTCGAGTTCAAGCGCTCGACCGCGGAACTCCGTGAGGGCATGCACGCGCTCTGCGCTTTCCTGAACGGGTCCGGAGGCACCCTCGTCTTCGGCATCCGCCCCGACGGGGGACTATCCGGCCAGCAGGTCTCGGATAAGACCATGCGTGAACTGGCCCAGTCCCTGCGCGGGTTCGAGCCGCCGGATCCCCGGATCTCCATCGAGAGGATCCCGGTATCGGACACTCTCGAGGCGATCGCGCTCCACGTCCCGGCCGCTCCGGACACGGCGCCCTACGTGTTCCAGGGCATCCCCTACGAGCGCATCCACAGCACGACCCCGCGGATGCCGCAGAAGGTCTACGAGCGCATGCTCCTGGAGCGCGTCCGGACCAGGCACCGGTGGGAGAATGCGGTCGCCGAGGGGCTGGCCGTGCGCGACCTGGACCGGGGCGAGATATCCCGCGTTCAAGACTCCGCGCGGGCTGCCGGCAGGCTGAGCGGCCCCATGCATGGAGGCGCCTTGTCGTTCCTCCGCCGTCTGAGGGTCGCCACAGGCAACGACATCCTGCAGGCCGCGGTCGTCCTGTTCGGGACAGACTTCCTGCCGTACTACCCCCAATGCGAGCTGCGCATGGCTCGTTTCCGCGGCCTGGACAAGACCGAGTTCCTCGATCAGAAACAGCTCCGCGGCCCGGCGTTCAAGCTCCTGGACGAGGCGGAACTCTTCTGCCAGCGCCACTTCCCTCTTCCTGGCCGCATCGAGCCGGGCAGGCTCCAGCGGGTCGACCGGCCGCTCATCCCGCCTGACGCCATGCGCGAGATCCTGGTCAATGCCCTTATCCATCGGGACTACGCCATGGCTGGCGCAGCCGTATCCCTGGCCGTATTCGATGACCGGGTCGAGGTCTGGAGCCCCGGGACGCTCCCTGCGGGGATCACGCCGGAACTGCTGTCGCAGGAGCACCCATCGGTCCAGCGCAACCCCATCATCGCGGAGGTGTTCCATCGGGCGGGGCTCATAGAGAAATGGGGCCGGGGGACCAACCGCGTCATCGAACAATGCCGCCAGCACGGCATCCCTCCCCCGAAGTTCCTCGAGGCGGCAGGGGCGACCGTGGTCAGGTTCAGCGTCACCGTAGGCAGGACCACCCGGGCTGCGACCGCCCCGGTCATCGCCCTCCTCCGGGCGGCTCGACAGCCGATGACCCGGGCTCAACTCCAACGGATCGCCGGGCTTGATGATCGCGAGCATTTCCGCAAGGAGTACCTTATCCCCCTGCTTCGCGCCGGGTGGCTGGAGATGACGATCCCGGAAAAGCCCAACAGCCGACTCCAGCGCTACCTGACCACCGGCATCGGACTTGAGCAGATCAGAGGTTCAGCATGAGACCCCGCAAGTACCCCGCAAGTACCCCGCAAGTACCCCGCAAGTACCCCGCAAGTCAAGGTGCCGGTCATGCATGAGTTCATGAGTTCCCGCCCCGCAGCCTGAAAAAGCAACGACTTCTTTAACGGACCCCGCCCAAGGCATACGGCAGCCTTGGGCTGTGCGGGCCTTCGGCCCGCGAAAATAGAGGGAACTTTCCGGCGGCTTGTGCGTACTTGTAGTATGGCTAGGATCACGGGCCGGCTGAAGGCCGGGACATGACGCTTGACCCCAAGGACGTTGAGCTCCTCATCCGGGGCTGCGAAGGGCTCACCACCGAGTTCAAGGCGGGCTATTCCTCCCGGATAGACGAGGATGTCGTGGCGTTCGCCAACACCAAGGGCGGGACGATCCTCTTGGGAGTGCGCGACGACGGAGCGGTCGCCGGCGAGATGTTGACCAATGACTTGAAGGCCCGCATCAACAGCCTGACCCGCAACTGCAAGCCCGCTCTCTCGGTGACCGCGGCGCAGGTCGGCGAAGTGGTCGTGGTCGAGGTGCCCGAGGGTGACGAGAAGCCCTATGGCTGCGGCTCCGGCTACTTCAGGCGCCTCGATGGTACCACTCAGAAGATGACCCATGAGGAGATCCGGATCATGTTCCGGGAGAACGATCGGTTCCCGTTCGAGGAGCGCACGGCCAGAGGCTTCACTTTCGGCGACTTGTCGAGGGCCAAGGTGCTGGCTTTCACCAGGGAGGCGGGCATCCATATCGGCAAGACCTCGAACGCGGATTTCCTGCGGAGCCTGAAGGTCGCCGATGAGGATCTCGTCAAGAATGCGGGCATCCTGTTCTTCGCCAAGGAGGTCCACGACTTTCTTCCCCAGGCGCGGATGACACTCATCGCCTTCAAGGGCAAGACGAGAAGCCGCATCTACGACCGGCGCGACGTTCGCGGCGACCTGTTCACGCAGTTCGAGGAAGCCATCCTCTTCCTGGAGAAGCACCTCAATGTCCGGAGCGAGATCAAAGGGGTCGATCGCGAGGACATCTGCGAGATCCCGATGGAGGCGCTGCGCGAGGCCGTCGTCAACGCGCTCATGCACCGGGACTACGGCGTCACGGGGACGCAGATCAGCGTCGACGTCTTCGACGACCGCATAGAGATCACCAATCCTGGAGGCCTGCCGAAGGGCCTCTCGCAGAAGGCCCTGGGAAAAGGCGTCTCGATCAGGCGGAACGAACGGGTCGCGGACCTGTTCGCGCGGCTTCACAAGGTCGAGCGTGCCGGCACCGGCATCCAGCGGATGAGGGAATCCCTGGCCAGAGCAGGCCTCAAAGCTCCTGACTTCGAGGTCGACGGTTTCTTCAGGACCGTGTTCCACCGGTCGCCCGAGTTCTCTTTGAGGGGTGTGGTCAGCAAAAGTGGTCAGATAAGTGGTCAGAAGAAGTGGTCGGAACTTGCCGAGACGCAGAGGGCGGTCTTGAGGGCCATCGAAGGGGCTCCGGGCACCTCCAGAAAGAAGCTGTCGGAATCCCTCGCGATAAACCCGTCGGCTGTCCAGAGGCATATCCATAACCTGAAGGCCTGGGGATTGCTTCGCCGCGTCGGCCCGGACAAGGGCGGCCATTGGGAAGTCTCGGTGCCGGAGTATGAAGGGCGGGCCCGGGGAGTGGTCAGAAAAGGTGGTCAGGTAGGTGGTCAGAAGAAGTGGTCGGAACTTACCGAGACGCAGAAGGCGGTCTTGAGGGCCATCCAAGGGGCTCCGGGCATCTCCAGAAAGAAGCTGTCGGAATCCCTCGCGATAAACCCGTCGGCTGTCCAGAGGCATATCCATAACCTGAAGGCCTGGGAATTGCTTCGCCGCGTCGGCCCGGACAAGGGCGGCTATTGGGAAGTCTCGGTGCCGGAGATGCATGACTGCATGAGTTCCCGCCCCGCAGCCTGAAAAAACAACGACTTCTCTGACGGACCCCGCCCAAGGCATACGGCAGCCTTGGGCTGTGCGGGCCTTCGGCCCGCGAAAATAGAGGGAACTTTTTCGCGGCTTGTTCGTACTTGTAGTGTGGCCACGGTGTGCGCTAAAGCGCGAGGGTCCATGAGCCTGCATCCTGAAGATCGAATTTGCAGATTACAAAAGGCACGAAATCACCAATGTTTACCAGAACTATTGAGTCTGTAGCCGCAGCGCTGGCCCGCCAATATCCCGCCATCCTGATTACGGGGCCGCGGCACCAATCGCGTCATCGAACAATGCAGGCGGCACGGCATACCTCCGCCCGAATTTTCCGAGACATCAGGCGCCACCGTCGTGCGGTTCAGGGTGCCGGTCGGGACTACCGTGCAAGTCACCACGCAAGTGGCCATGCAAGTCACCATGCAAGTCGCGGCCATTCTTCGAGGGGCCAAACAGGGCATGCCCCGGGCAGCACTTCAACGCGTGGCAGGATTGAACAACCGAGAGCACTTCCGGAAGGCCTACCTGGAGCCCTTGCTGCGCGCCGGCTGGCTGGAGATGACGATCCCCGATACGCCCAATAGCCGACTTCAGCGCTACCTGACCACCCCTGAAGGGTGCCGGGTATGCATGAGTCATGAGTTCCCGCCCCGAGGCCTAAGGAGGCCTCGGGACTCTGCGGGCCTTCGGCCCGCGGAAATAGAGGGAACTTTCTGGCGCCTTCTGCGTGCTTATAGTAGTAAGGCCATGTCACCTGACAGAATGACGGAGCTCTTCAGCCGGGTCCGCGGGATCATCGAGTCCGCCCGGTCTACTGCCGCCAAGTCGGTCAACACGGCCCAGGTGGTAGCCAACTGGCTCATCGGCCGGGAGATCATCGAGGAAGAACAGCATGGGATGAGGCGCGCGGGATATGGGAGACGGATTTTGGTGAACCTGTCGAAGCGTTTGTCAGAACAGTACGGCAGAGGATATTCATTCCAGAACCTCTCGTT
>Ga0265297_10010009_pt1 | contig 12052 bp, 10 predicted proteins | sample Munlanlwell13791_FD_192502 | JGI IMG/M metagenome (GOLD analysis project Ga0265297, IMG submission 192502) | Leachate microbial communities from a municipal landfill in Southern Ontario, Canada - Leachate well 137-91 | ecosystem: Engineered > Solid waste > Landfill > Unclassified | place...
AACGTCACCTTGAGCGACACGGGCGTTGATGTTCCGGGTCCCGTGACCAAGACGTTTTCGGCAGACCAGAACGGTACCGTAAGCCTGTCCGACGGTGCAAGCGTGAGCATTCCGCCGTTCGCGATCGACGTGACCGGTACGGTGAGCGTGACCGTATCGCCCACCATCGACCTCGACCGGACGACGCTCAGCGCCCCCGCAACCATCGCCTACGAGATCAAGGCGGTCGACAGCGACGGCATCGAGGTCAGGCAGCTCAACAAGCCTGCCGAGGTGACCGTTCCCTACGACCAGACGACGGAGAAGAGCGGCCTTCTTGAGGGACGGCTCGAGCCGACCTACTTCGATCCGCAGACGCAGACGTGGGAGACGGCCGGCGCGTCGGGACTTGTCGACACGAAGAACAACGTCGCGACGATCTCGACGACACACCTGACGAAATTCTCCGTGACCGGCACGACGAAGCCGCTCCCGAAGATCACGAACGTCTCGTCGAAGACGGCGACCGCGTCCACGGTGACCGTCGAGATCGCAGGCAAGAATTTTGTCGGTAAGGCGAAGGTCACGTTCGGTTCCGCAAAGGCGAGTAGGGTCGTCGTGAAGAGCAACCTCCTGAAGGCGACCTTCACCACCGCGTCACTCAAGTCCGGGAACCAGAAGTTGACCGTTACCAACGGCAACGGCCGGACGGCAAGCACGACCAAGAGCGTGACCGTCAAGGGCGCGAACGTTACGATCAAATAATTCGAATCGATAGCGCATCAATACCACAGAGGGGCTCTCCGGCCCCTCTGTGGTTCCTAAACGATTGATTACTACAGGATGAGGACGGCCGCCGCAAGCGTGCAGGTCCACATGCCGTTCTTCTCGCCGAGTGCCGATTGCGTGATGTTCGATGTTTCGACGATCTTGCCCGATAGCTTGAAGGTCTTTTCACGCTCGTCCCAGTCGGTATCGAGGTTGAAGGAGATGCCGAGGGTCGATGCGAGCATCGAGGCGGCGAGGTCTTCCGCGTATTCACCGGCCTTTTCCTCGGTCTGACCATAGGAATGGTGTTCCGAGAGGTATCCGTACATGTTTTCCTTATCGGCCGGCCGCGCAAGGCCGATCGACGAGACCATGAGCCGATTCGGCTCGTTCGTTTCGTTCCGGGCCATGACGCAGAACACGACCTGACCGGGCGAGAGGCACTTCAGGCCTTCCTCGCGGGAGATCCGCTTGCACTGCGGTGGGAATATGCTCGAAACGTAGACGAGGTTGAACCGCTCGATCCCCGCGTCGCGGAGCGCCGCCTCGAACGAGGCCAGCTTCTCGCGGTGCCGTCCGACGCCCTTCGTGAAGAACATCTTCCGCGGAACGAAAAAGCCCGACTGTACTTCGACCGGTTCGGCCGGGACGATCGGATTAGATGATAGGTTGTTGTTTTGTGCCATCGCTGTGGATTACTTTTTAGACAGAGAACATGGTTCAGTATAGGTGAAAACGACCCACGCAACAAGAGCAGTCAAGCCTTGCGTGATGAAGTAGAATGCGGTACACTGGTCCGCGTCATGGCCCGATAGCTCAATTGGTAGAGCAGCTGCCTCTTAAGCAGCGGGTTGGAGGTTCGAGTCCTCCTCGGGTCACCAGTTTACCTATCGCGTTTGATGAAGCGCTTAATCTCTGCGAGTAGTCCGCGCCTCCGTTCGGGCGTTTTGAGCATCTGGTAGATGCCGGGCAGCACGGAAAGGATGATGATAAGGGCGATGATCGGGAGCAGGTACTTGTCCACGTTCGGTACCTTGCTTCCCAGCCAGTACCCGCCGAGCGTCAGGCCGAACGCCCACACGCCGCCACCGACGATGTTGAAGATAAGGAATTTCCGCCAGTCCATCTTCCCGATCCCCGCGACGATCGGGGCGAACGTCCGGATGACCGGAATGAAGCGGGCGAGCACGATCGTGAACGATCCGTGCTTTTCGTAGAATTCCCGCGCCTTGTCGGCGTTTTCCTTCTTGAAGAACCGCGATTCCGGACGGTTGAAGACCCGCGGCCCGTAATGGAAGCCGAACCAGTACCCGACCTGCGTGCCGACGACCGAGGCGATGAAGATCAGTATGGAGAGCGTCGTGATCGAGATGCCGAAGAAGTCCTGCGACGCGAGAAAGCCGGCGGTGAACAGCACCGAATCTCCCGGCAGGAAGAAGCCGATGAGAAGACCGTTTTCCGCGAAGACGATGGCAATGATACCGAGGTATCCGGCAGATCGGATGAGCGCTTCTGGATCCAATATGTTCATAAGGCAGCCGTCATGCGGCTGTGGCACCAGTATAGCGTGTTGTTGAGAACTGGGCAACTGCGCCGAAGCGAAGGAGCAGCCCTTTTTTCAGGCTGCCCTCCGCGTTTTGTTTTATCGTCCACGACTGGACACGATATGGGTGTAGTGTAGCACCCGCTGGCGTTCCCTTCCATAGTTTCGAGCGCCCGTGGTACCATCACGGTACGATGATCGTACGACAAGGATCACGATCAGGCTGGAACTGCGTCCACGTGACGGCTGTTGTCGCGACGTTGGTCGTGTTCTTCGGCATAGCGCTATCCGTCGAAGCCGCGACGTCGCACCCCTACGACTCGCACGTCAGGAAGACCGTCACGGTCGGCCGGGTACGATACGACATCGACCTCGTAAAGATCAACCTGAACAATCCGAAACTGAAGATACGGACCTACACCGGAACGACCGGTACGATCTGCTACAACGTGAGTTGCCGGACGCGTTCGCTCAAGGCGTACCTCGACCAGGGCAAGGGATTCGCCGCGATCAACGGTTCGTACTTCTGTCCGTCGGACTACCGGACGTGCGGCCCGGCCGGGAATTATTACTGGACGGTGTTCAATGCGCGGAACAAGACGTACGTCAACGCCGCGCAGAACCGCTTCAACCATCGCGGCGCGATGCTGACGTTCGATGCGAACCGGAAGTTCCGTTTCTACGCGGATACGGATACCTACCCGTACCTGCCGCGGCTCCACGGTCCTGCCGTGATCGATCCGGCCGCGTCGATCCTCACCGCCGCGATCTCGAACGGCCCGACGTTCATCGACCGCGGGAAGTACGTCCTGACCGGCTGGCGCATGGACCAGCTCGACACGAAGCAGCGCACGGCAAAGATGTACCGCAGCGGTATCGGCATCAGGGGAACGGTCGTCTACCTCGTTGTCGCACGGAACGCGACCGTACCCGACCTCGGCAGGATCATGCAGTCGATGAAGCTCGACTACGCGATGAACCTCGACGGCGGCGGCTCGACCGCGCTCTGGTACCGCGGCGCGTACAAGGTCGGTCCGGGCCGGAACCTTCCGAACGCGATCGTGTTCAGTGAGATATAGCGGTGATCTATTGCGACATTACGTCTCGTAGTAGTCATTATCATCCCAGTCGAACTTGAACGCGACGTAGAGGAAGTCCTCGTTCGTGTCGTTCCGCACGGCATGGACGTCGTTCGGCTCGATCACGAGCGCGTCGCCGATCGAGAGGATGATCCTTTTTCCGTTGACGGTGAATTCGCCGTTGGTATTGAGGAAATAGAACACCTCGGTCTGCTTCTTATGATAGTGCGGAACGCATACCTCGTTCGGTTTGATGCGGAGCGACTGAACGAGGAGGCCGGGCTTGCTGAGCAGTTCGGGCGTGAGCAGGATCTTCTTGCTGTAACCGACCTTCTCGGTCCATTGGACGTTCTGTGCGATAATGTGTTTCATGTTGTTATGCCGGTAAACATTTTATTGTTGCAGCTATCGATCGATCGAGGAATTCATCATAGTTGCGCGTCCGGCGCCAGAGCCATTTCAGTTCTTTCCTCAATGGTTGATGTGCATCGTAACCCCGATCGATTGCCATCGGATAGTTCCGGAATGTTCGCTGGTTAAGCAGTACGGTCATTGCCTCCTTCAGGTCTTGGAATTGCTTTTCGGAGAGACCATTCTCAATGCAGTAGCGTCGGTAGTAGTGGATGAATTGGAAGTGCATGATCTCATGGCAGACTGTGGTGAGCTGTTTTGGCATGTTCTGCCGGACCGAAACCATGAAGGATCGTTTTGTATAATCATATGGGCAGATTCCGAGCAGCGTGAAATACGCATAAAATCTCTTTGCATACATCGTCCGGCCCGTCATGCGTGCCACGTCTCGGAGCATCACATTGCCATTCCTAGAAAAGAAGCGATCAAGGAGATATTGGGTTGAGGCAAGATCGCGCTTGAACAGGGTCATCCGGTCAGTGACGTACCGCAAGGCCAGGGCCTTCGCCCGTGCTCTCGGTAGTCGTCGCAAGCGAGGCCGAATCGCGGCGGGTATTTCGTGTGTGAACCATGTGACAGGGCGACCGTACGAACCGCGTTTCTTTTTTGCGAAATATACCCACTTGGAAGCTTCCTCGGCGGGACTGATTCGGAACACAACCTTCAGTGTGCGTTTGGCGTGCTTCATAAACGGAGCGCAAGTTTGCCGATATTCCCTCCCGACTCGATGGCCCGGAGTGCTGCTTCGATATGCATCCGATCGTACCCGCCCGGGCGCTGGAAGACGATGTGTTTCATGTGTGGTGGTGCCGCTTGAGCGCCGACGTTTGATATTAGTTGAAGAAGAAAGATAAGTGGTTTCCACTGTCACGGCCTGATCGGCTCAGGGGCGCTGTCCGTGTGCCATGAATGAGTCATTCCGCTACGCCTACCCGGGCTTCTTGCCTCGCAAGGCTCGAAGCGCATCCTTCAACAACCTAAAATGATAGCGGAACTGACTAGGCAACAACAACACAAGAGCAATGGCACATATGACCATCAGAACCAGTCCGAATATTGCTAATTCGTTATCTGTCATACTCCGAGTTTAGAACGCATGACCCATGTGTCAAGCGAAAACTATTGCAGAATCACCTCTCATCATCCGGCGCATGGTCTTCCTGTTGCACATTCACGAAACTAATTTCTGTGGTGCGCCCGGAGGGAGTCGAACCCCCAACCCCTTGGTCCGAAGCCAAGTACTCTATCCATTGAGCTACGGGCGCACGTATGTCAAAACAAACCCACCGTATCATGCAACACGGCCGGTCGCAAGCGCAACTGAAAATTTCCGTCGCGTCAGCCGGAGCGAGGATCAGGGTGTCCGGCTTTGCCGGACGCCTGCCCGCCGTACAAAGTACCTTTGTACTTTGGCAGGCGGGGGACCCTAGCCGAGCGAGGCTGCGCGACACCTTGCAGGGAAAGGGGGAGCATCGGAGGGGGAAACCGTAGGTTTCCCACCCGAACTACTTCAGCAATTCCGGATTCAACATGTACAGCTGCGCGATTTCCTTCGTGATCTTGTGCTCCTCGTAGAGCCGACGGAGATCCTGGTCCATCGTGACCATGCCGACCTCGGCGCTCGTCTGCATCACGTTCTTGATCTGCGGAATCTTGTTCTCGCGGATGAGGTTTCCGACGGCAGGCGTGTTGATCAGTATCTCGCGCGATGCCATGCGGCCGCCCTTCGCCTTCGGGATGAGCTGCTGCGAGATGATGCCCTTGAGGAAGAGCGAGACCTGCAACCGGACCTGTGCCTGCTGGTAGGGCGGGAACACGTCGATGATGCGGTCGATCGTCTGCGCGGCGTTCAGGGTGTGCAGGGTCGCGAGGACGAGGTGGCCGGTTTCGGCGAGCGTGATCGTCGATGAGATCGTCTCGAGGTCGCGCATCTCGCCGACGAGGATGACGTTCGGGTCCTGCCGGAGCACGTGCTTCAGCGCGGCGGCGAACGAGATCATGTCGGAGCCGAGCTGCCGCTGCCGGATGATGGACTTCTTCGGCGTGTAGATGAACTCGATCGGATCCTCGAGCGTGACGATGTGCTCGGTCCGTTCCTTGTTGATGACCTCGATCATCGCGGCGAGGGTCGTCGACTTGCCCATGCCGGTCGGGCCGGTCACGAGGACAAGCCCCTGCTTCAGCTGGAGGAGGTCGTAGGCGACCTTCGGCAGGTCGAGACTTTCCATCGTCGGGATATCGTTCGAGATGACGCGCGCGACGAGGCTGATCGTATCGAGCTCGTACATGACGTTCACGCGGAAGCGCGACACGTCCTTGATGTCGTACGAGAAGTCGAGTTCCTTGTCGCGGTCGAACGTCTGCTTCTGGCGGTCATTCAGGAGCGAAAGCGCGAGCTCGGCCGCATCCTCCGCCGTGAGCGGATCCTTGCCGGGGATCGCCTTAAGCACGCCGTCGATGCGGACGATGGGCGGCTCGTTGACGACGAGGTGGAGGTCCGATGCTTTTGTCTTGACTGCGTAATTGAACAATTCGTCTATTTTTTTCATATACCATCAGTGTCGCAGAGACGACGTAATCCGTCAATGTGCCCCACAGGGTTCCGTTGTCGCGTCCGGTACGGTATACTTGTCGTACATGTCGAGTCAGGCAATCCATATCATCGGAATCGGAGGAAGCGGTGCGTCGGGGGTCGCCCGGTACTTGAAGACCCTCGGGTTTACCGTCACCGGATCGGACAACGACCGTGCACGGATCGTCGACCTCCGGAAGGATGGGATCGAAGCGGTCGACGGCCATTCCCCGAAGAACATCGCGGATCCGGACATGGTCCTGTACAGCCCGGGCGTGTACGCGGCAGGCGCGGAGCTCGCGGCGGCGAAGCGGAAGAAGATACCCTCATTGACCTGGCAGGATTTCCTCGGCCGGTACCTCACGAAGCGCCCGGGCAAGGGGTTCATGGTCGCCGGGACGTTCGGCAAGGGTTCGACTGCGGCGATCGTCGCGCACATCCTGTCCGCCGCGTACCTTGATCCGCTCGCCATCCTCGGCGTCGATGACGTCGCGTGGGGTTCGAACCTGCGCGCCGGCGTCGGGCAGGCGTGGGTCCTCGAGGCTGACGAGTACAACCGGCATTTCCACAACTATCATCCCTCCTACGTCGTGCTCACGAGCCTCGAGCATGAGCATGTATCGACCTATCCGACGTTTGACGAATACGTGGAGTCGTTCAGGAAATTTTTCTCGGGCATGCACGATCCGAAGATCGTCGTGGCGAAACGGACGCCGTCGATCGACCGGTACCGCGAGACGTTCGCCGGTACCGGGGTGATCACGTACAGCCTCACCGACGATGGGGACGTGCGCGGCACGGTGATCAGCCAGGACGTCAACGGTTCGCGGTTCAGCGTGACGGCGCCGAAGTTCGGCGTGACGTCGCAGGAGTTCGGCATCAAGGTTCCCGGGTACATCCATATCGAGAATGCAGTCGGCGCGATCGCGCTGACTCTTGCGGCCGGTATCGGCATCCCGGCAGCGAACGCCGGCCTCGCGCGGTTCAAGGGACTCCGGAGCCGTTTCGAGGTGGTGACGACGGGGCCGCACACGACCGTGTTCGACTACGCGCATACGCCCGACCGGATCCGTCCCGTCATCGCGCAGGCGCGGACGCTGTTCCCCGGGAAACGCATCATCGTCCTGTTCGAGCCGCACCTGTACAGCAGGACCAAGCAGTACCATACGGAGTTCACGAAGGTCCTCGCCGAAGCGGACCGGGCGTACCTGACGGACATCTATCCTGCCCGTGAGGCGAATTCGCCGCTCGCGCATGAGGTCCATTCGAAACAGCTCGTCGACGTTGCGGACGACAGGGTGCAGTACGTCGGAACGCTCGCGGATGGCGTGGATGCCGTCGGGAAGGCACGGACCGAACGCGACGTGGTGCTGGTGCTCGGCGCAGGCCCCATCCAATTCGCCGGGCGTCGGCTCGCATCGTAAACGGCAAAAAACCATTGTACAGGGCACGGAAATGTGCTATACTTGCCGTTGAAGGGAACTAACACATACCACATATGAACAGAAAACTGTTTTCATTTGTCGCCGCAGTAGCGTTCGTCGGAATCGCTGCGGTAGCTTGTGCGTCTCCGGCCGAAGCGAAAAAAGGCGACGTATCAACGTGGCTCGGGACGCTCAAGTCGGGTGACAGCAGCAACGCGAACAATGCGTACCTCGACAACCCGAAGGGGTTCACCGCAGACGCATCATGTAACCTTATTATCGCAGATACGCTAAACAACACGATCCGGAGACTGAGCGCTGCCGGCGCTATGTCGACCTACGCCGGAAACGGGCAGTACGGTTTGGTGAATAACATGATCACCAAGGCCGAGTTCAAATCGCCGACCGACGTCGAATACGGCTCGGACGGGAACTATTACATCACCGACACTGATAACGGAATCATCAGGGTCATTCGGCTAAATACTGTGTCATCATGGGTGACGATGCTGAAAAATCCGACCGGGACGTACCTCGACGGTACGACGCTGTACATCAGCGACACCGGCCGTAATCGGATTCTCAAAGCGACCTGGCCGAGCGGTAGGACGACGCTCGTCGCGACCCTTGTCAAACCGGGAAAGATAACGATGCTGGGCGGCTACCTGTACGTCGCGAACGCCGATGGTACGACGCTATCCAGGGTCGAGCTTGCGACTGGTTTAGTCACCAACCTTGTCGCTGGGGTGACCGACCTCGATGGGTTGACGGCATACCAGAACAAGATCTACTACGTCACGAGCGACCGGGGTATGTACAACGAGGTCTGGACGTACGATCCCGCGACGGGCGCAACGACCATGCTCGTCCACGTCATCGAGAACGAGTGGTATAACCACGCGTCGGACATCCTGTTCTGCGGCGATTCGATGTACCTCCTGTTCTCGTCGGGATCGAGCGTGTACAAATTGAACACTGATGCGACGAACCCGGTCAAGATCGCCGGTGCGCACCGGTACGGCGACAAGGATGGCAAGCAGGGTTCGGTTGCGCTCGGCAGGCCGAAGGCGATGGTGTACTCGAAGGACAGGAAGAAGATCTACATTCTCGAGAACCACCGGTTCAAGGTGTTCGACATCGCCACAAAGACATTGTCGTTCGTTGCAGGAAGTCCGATGGATAACTGGCGGGACGACATCGGCACCTCGGCGCGCGTGAGCGGTCCGACGCAGATGGTCCTGTCGAAGGACGGGACGAAGATCTACTTCGCCGATCGCAACAACAACCGCATCCGCGCGCTCGTCATCGCCGAAGCGCGGCTCGAGACGCTCTCGGGAGCAGGATCCATCAACCAGTTCAGCAACGAGAGGAATGGCTACGCCGAGGGTGCTGCCTGTACGACCGAGTTCACGAGGAGCGGCGCGGGCTGTGCCTATTTCGAGCGTCCGATGGGTATCGCGCTGTCGTCGAACGGGACAACGCTCTACGTCGCCGATACCGGGAACAACCGCATCCGCGCGGTGAACGTGGCGACCGGTGCGACGTCGCTCATCGCGGGTAGCAGCACGGCCGGCCTGAAGAACGGCGTCGGTTCAGCCGCACGGTTCAACTCCCCGATCAGCCTGACCTTGAGCAAGGACGGCAAGAAGCTCTACGTCGTCGACCAGAAGAACCACGCGATCCGCGAGATCGCCCTGGCAACGAGGCGCGTGACGACCTTGGTCGGTACCGGCAAGGGAGGGTACCGCGAGGGGTCGTTCAAGACCGCCCGGCTCAACCTGCCGGATTCGGTCGTACTCGGCCCGAACAATACGTTGTACCTCTCCGAGGTCGGAACGCAGCGGATCCGGATTCTCGACCTGAAGCGGAAGACGACCTCGCTTCTTGCTGGTTCGGGATTGCGGGGTGCCCGGAACGGCGCCGCGAAAATCGCATCGTTCTACAACCCGCGCGGCATGCTCGTGTTCAACTCGAACTACCTGCTCGTCGCCGACCAGATGAACGACCTGATCCGAGCGGTGAAACTGCGATAGGGTTGGTTGATTCAGTTAATTAGTTGATTTGAAACACACCGGCAAGCCATGCCGGTGTGTTTTTTGTTAATTGGTCCGGTCGAGCAGGAACCGCGCAAGCGCGTCCATCTTCTTTTGCGCTGCCAGTTTCATGGCGCTCCGTCGGATCGCCTGCAGGCCGACGTCGGTGAGCGTCCGCGTCAGCTCCTGCGCACGCGCGAGCGCGCCCGTGCGCTTCATGAGTACACGAACCCGTGCGATATCTTTCGACGATGCCCGTTGGTTCCCCAGTATGCGCCAGAGGAGTTTCCGTTCCGCCGCGGTCGCGTGTTCGTGGGTGAAGTAGACGAGGAGCGTATGCTTGCCTTCGCGGATGTCGGAATCGCACGATTTGCCGGTTTCCGACGGGTTTCCGAACGTGCCGAGGATATCATCGCGGAGCTGGAAGGCCATGCCGAGCGGGACGCTGAACGAGGAAAATGATTTCAACTGCGGAGGTCTCGCGCCGCCGAGAATCGCGCCGATCGTGAGCGGCCATCCGATCGAGTACCGACCGCTTTTGTACGTCATGGTTCTGACGATGTCCTCGAGCGAGACATGCTTCTGCCGCGAGAGGTCGAACTCAAGCTGCTGGCCGAGGATTGTTTCCTCGGCCATCGTCCGGAAAGCCCGACGCGCGCGCTCCCTTCGGCTCGCCGGAAGTACAATCCGATCGAATTGATCTGCTGCGGCCAGGAAAAGATCACCGCTGAGGATCGCCGTACCAAGACCCGCATGGGAGTCGCCGGATCGCCGTGCGACCGCATGTTCGACGGTGGGAACGCCGCGCCGGTCCGTCGCGCGATCCATGATATCATCGTGGATGAGCGCAGAGGTGTGGAACAGTTCGACGGCAAGGCATGCCGGCATGACGGTCGCGACGTTCGTACCGCCAGTCGCCTCGTACCCGATACTGACCAGCAGCGGCCGGAGACGCTTGCCGTTCTTGAGGGTCGCGAGCGTGAGATCGATCGGCGTACCGAGGCGACGGTCCATGGCGATCGCGCGCTTTCGCTGCGCGACTGCAAATCCAGTGATCGTCCTGTCGAACGACCGCTGGAACAAACGCACGAATGACGGCGCCGTCGGCATTACAATTTCCGAAACAAATTGTGTCCGCCCCGATTGTGATCCATCGGGATCAGTATACCGTGGTGGCACGATTCTGCAAGCAATCCCTTAGGCGGTCACCGTTGCCTTTGCCGTGCGTTTCCGCTCGAGCGCATCGAGGATGCGCTTGCGGATGCGGACGGTCTTCGGCGTGACCTCGACGAATTCGTCGGGTCCGATGTACTCGAGTGCGAGCTCGAGGTTCATCTCGCGGGGCGGCGCAAGGATGATCGCATCGTCGGACGCCTTCGAGCGCATGTTCGAAAGCTTCTTGCCCTTGTTCACGTTGATCTCGATGTCCTCGTCGCGCGCACACTGACCGACGACCATGCCGGCATACACGTTCGTGCCGGGTTCGATGAAGAGCGTCCCGCGCTGCTGCGCGTTGTCGAGGGCATAGCCGGTGCTCGTGCCGGTCTCGAACGCGACGAGCGAGCCGTGTTCGTTCGCGTCGATGAGCTCGGGCTCAAACGGTTCGTACTTGTTGAAGAGGTGGTGGACGATCGCGGTGCCGCGGCATTTCGTCATGAGGCTCGACTTCAGGCCGATGACGCCGCGCGTCGGCATATCGTACTCGAGGTGCTGTTCGCCCGTGGGCGTCGTATCCATGGAAATGAGACTGCCTTTCCGTGCGCCACATTCCTCGATGACCGCGCCCTGGTGCTCTTTCGGTACGTCGATGGTGACGAGCTCGTACGGTTCGAACTTCTTGCCGTCCTTCTCATGGAGAATGACCTGCGGCTGCGAGACCTGCAGCTCGAACCCCTCGCGGCGCATCTGCTCGATGAGGATCGCGAGGTGGAGTTCGCCGCGGCCCGATACGAGGAACGCGCTCTCGGTGTCGGTCTGCTGGACGCGGAGGGCGACGTTGGTCTCAAGCTCCTTGTAGAGCCGTTCGCGGATCTGCCGCGAGGTGACGAGCGTGCCTTCCTTGCCGGAGAACGGCGAGGTGTTCACGCCGAAGGTCATCTGCACGGTCGGCTGGTCGACCTCGACCGGCGGGAGCGGCACGGGATGCTCGGGGTCGGCGATGGTCTCGCCGATGGCGATGTCGGCGAGCCCGGCGACCGCGACGATCTCGCCGGCATCCGCGGTTTCAACAGCGACTTGCGCAA
>Ga0265297_10010011_pt1 | contig 12051 bp, 14 predicted proteins | sample Munlanlwell13791_FD_192502 | JGI IMG/M metagenome (GOLD analysis project Ga0265297, IMG submission 192502) | Leachate microbial communities from a municipal landfill in Southern Ontario, Canada - Leachate well 137-91 | ecosystem: Engineered > Solid waste > Landfill > Unclassified | place...
CTCCGCTAAATCTTCTACCTGAGGCGATACCAGCAGCAATACTGACTAAGGGATTAGGTATCTGAAACCCTCCAGCACCACCTCCCATCATTGAAGACAGCTCGGCTGCATCACCATAACCTGGTAGAATGTAAGTTAGATTCAGCATCTGCAACCTCTTCTGCTGATCTCTCCAAGGCATAAGCAGATACATACCCTTCTTTATATAATCAGGCAAATCTTGCTTAAAAGAATCCCACTCTTCGTTTGACATACCAACGTCCTCAATGGCTTGCGACTGAGCATACTGAAAGGCTCCCATCCATTTCCAGAACCTTAATGGATGCTTAACGGCTGTCTCAGCAGCCAGAGGAACTACCTTAGTAAACCAAGTTGCAAATGGAGCTACGTACTTCCTCAGATTGGCAGTCGTAGCTGTTATCTCTCCATAGTTGAAAGTCCACTTCATAGCATCCATAATAGATTCGTTAAAGTCTACACCTTGCTCTAGGTTGTGCAAATGCTTTGCAAACTTAAAGAAGTGTTCTTCTGCTCTTTGAAAGCCGGCCACTGGCTGAATAATTCTATCATAAACACTATACATTTTATCAAGCATGTTGGCTCCATACTCCAACCCTGCACCTAACTGATAGATATCATTCTGAACGAAGTCACCACCAGCTCCAGTAGCTTGAACATACTTCTTCCACTCTGGAGAACTTGCTCTCATCTTCTTAAGAGCATTCATGTAAACATCAGTTCGATACCAAGGCAATCCACCCCAGTCATTCAATACTAAGTTGCTCATAGTATTACGAAAGTGATAAGCTGGCCTCATTATAGTCTTAGAAGCTTTCCAAGGAGATAGGAACCACTTGGTATAAATGCCTCTGGCTATCCTCGGTATCCTTGATATATCCTGCAACTGCAGCTCAACATCCCTAGGCACCCACTTACCAGCCAACTTACCCCAACTACTCTTTACGTAACCAGGCTTCTCTATTGCTGAGATCAACCCTCTCTCAGCTATCATCTTTTGTGTAAGGTAACTGGTACTAGCTTTCCTAGCAGCATCAGCTACAGCCATAGGAGTGCGTGCAGGAACATTATACATAGCCTTGGCAAAGTCCTTAAAGGTATCGCTGACGTCAGGGTGAGAGATTATCTCATCCAACATCCTCTCTGTCTCACGAGGACTTACACCTTTGGTAGACATCTTCTCAAATACCTTTAAAGTATTTCTAATGGTGTTGGGAGAAAAGGCTTCTTCAGCAACAGCTATCTCTTTAGTTAATCCTTTTGACAGCTCAGAGGCAAATACACTCTTATACATTTTATCAAGTCCAACATCCTTAACTTCAGACTTCATCTTCTTTAGCAAGGCGATGGCTCTTGGCTCCTTTAACTGCCTTATTGGAGTACCTCTGATACCCTTAGTAAGATCATACCTCTCAGTAGGAGTTAAGTCCTTAGCTCCTTGCATCAAAGTTCTTCCAATGTGAGTGGTTAACGACTTCTGTGCCTCAGCTCTCCTTATAGTAGCAGCTGCTCCTTGAAGTGGTTTTAGTTTGCTGGCAGCTAACCTCTCTACTCCAGGTTGGACATGCTCTCTAAGAGTTCTACCTGTCCAAGGAATTGGTACATTAGTGGGTTTGACGAATATGTTCTCCCAAACAGCTGTAGCAGCCGGACTCAATATCTTATTAACCTTTTCAAGTGGATTGTGTACTAATTTGTCAACACCGGAGATGACCTTACCAGTCCCTTTAGCAGTATACTTAACAGCTTTACCCAACACTTTGAAAGAGGCAGGGTAAGCTCCCCACTCTAAGGTAGTCATGCCAGGAGCTTCCTGACCTACTACATCACCAATAAGAGTTTCTGGCTTCTCACCAACTAAGCCTTTTGCAGCCTCAACCGTAGCCCCTCCTCCTAAGGCCATTAAAGTGAGTCCTGCCAACTTAGGAACAGGGTGTGGGAACATAGACAAGGCTCTTCCTGCTACTGCAGCTCCTGTGCTGTAAGCTGCTAGATCCAAGGCAAGGCTCTTCCACCAACTTAAACCCTCTTCATCCTCTGGGTAGGTCTCAGGAGCAGGTTGATTAGTTCGTTGGGTGTAGGCTTCTTGTACCCTAAGAGGTATAGGTGCATTAGGAACAGGCTCAGGACCTTTAAAGTACTGCTGCATCTTAGTCTGTAAGCTATCATCAGTAACTCCTCCAACAGACATCTCAGCTCCTTTTGCAGGTAGTGATGCTTCTTCTTCAGGAGGTGCTGGTGGTTGCTTTTGATTAAAGTAAGCGGCTGTCTTTAGAGCTAAGTCTTCTTCACTAACCCTTTGTTCTGGTGGAGTCGAGGGTTTGAAGTAGTCTTCAGCCTTACTTAGAAGGTCTTCATCAGTCACTGCTTCCGCTGGTGTTGTCATTGCTGCTGCTCCTCCTGCAATTGCTGCTGGACCAAATACTTTTCTTGTATATGGTCCTGAGTACTTCTCAAATTCTTCGTGGGCTTTGTTAGCAAAATAGTTCCCCTGCTCACTTGCACTTTTTCCCCTAAGCCTATATGTAGGTTGATCTACAGAAGGATTCCAACTTTTGCCAATCACTTCGTAAGTTTTGCCAGTTCTCTTAGACTTTATATTATTACCAACCTCAAACTGCCAGCCTTTATATCTACCAACCTTTTCTGCTGCTTCCTTAACTCCTGTATTAATCTGTTCTTGCAATAGCTTGCGGAAATTTCTGACAGGCTTTGTAATGAGAGTAGTTACATTAGGCATCACTTAACCTCCTCAAACATCCCATTCGAGTCCATCCACTTCAACAGTCTAGCTTCTCTAGGATAAGCCTTCTCAAACTTAGCAGGGTCGCTCTTCCATCTAGTAAAGCTACTTATAAAATAATCCCTAGCATCCTGAATATGAGAGGACTGTCTAGAACCCTTTCTATATAGCTCCCAGTTCTGACCAGATAACGTTCTCATTCCACCCATCATCTTCCAAGCCCTAGCGGCCTTAGCAGCATTAGTTGCCAGCTCAGTAGTTAAAGGAACTTCTGTTGCTGCAGTGCCAGTTGCTTCTGCAATCTCATTCTTCATCGTACCAGTAGTTCTAGCGACACTAGGGGTTACAACGGGCACTTGTCTCAACCTCTCATAAGCAAGTCCAGAAGCTAGCTCCTCAGGACTGCCAGGCTCAACCGCGGATAAATGCTTTATAGAAGGGCCGCCAAATCTCTGCTGTGCGTATCTTTCTGGTGCTGCAGCATACTTAGACCTAGCTTCCTCAATAGGCAGCCTCTCTATAACCTTCCTGTACTCCTCAGTACCAGCAGGTCCCGCAGGGCGTTCACTGACCAAAGTGCCTACGTCTCTAGTAACAGGTGGTTCATACTGCATAATCTCACTAGTAGCCTTAGGAGTCAACTTACCTCCTTCTCTAGTCATAATTCTATCTAACAAGGCCTCCCATTGCTGTTTGGTTAACTTAACAGCTGGCTTGATAGGAAATCTTGGCATGATTACCTCCCCAATGTTCTTTCATATTCCATTGCCTGGTCAATAACAGCACTAAGCTGTTCATTTGTTAACGTAGGAGCTGCTTGTCTAAGAATCTCTATACCTTGTTGTGGTTTATATCCAGCTGTGACTGACCAAGAAAGTAGCTGTCTGTATAAATCAGGAGACGTAGGTCCAGTAGTTCTCAACATATCAGCTCCAATCTTCACATACGATCGTCTTCGAATCTGCTGTTGGATCACTTCATCTTCCATCGCAAACTGTTTTCCTGGAGGAGGAGCGCCTTGACCTGGTAGGGCTCTACGTAATAAACCAACTCCAGCTTGCTTCTCAGTGATAGCTGTAGGTTGATTGACTTCTTCATCAGCTTCACTGAACCAATACCTGACAGAAGACTCAGCAGCTCTAGTATCAGGAGTGACTCGATTTACTGTAGTGATATGCTGCATAACAGCTGATGCCTTCGCTTTAAGCTTAGCATATTGATTCTCAGGAGTTCTTTTGGACAGCTCAACATCCTTTATGAAATTAGCATCAATGTCATTAATGGCATTACTGAAGTTAGAATCAGCCTCCTTAATGGCATTATTCTCTGCTTGCATCTGCATTCTTTCTTCCCTAGTGTGAGCTAACTTATCCAGTTGCGACCTGCTTTCATAATACCCAGTTTGAGCTCGTGCTTTCTGTAACCTAGCAGCTGTCTCTTGTTGCTTAAGACCAAGCTCTTGACGCTTTAACTCCATCTCTTTACCAAGATTCTCCTGCACCATTTTCTGTGTAGCAATCTGCTCCCTTTGCATCTCAACTTCTTCAGGATAAGGAGCTTTAGTTGCTCTCTCAGTCTCTATACCCGTCTTCCTGTAAGGCTCCCACTCCTTCCCAGGCATCATTCCGACTTGCTCTTGAGTAAGCTTTCCTTGAGCTATCTTCGTAGAAGGAGGTACTTTAAGGACATCCATCTGACCAGTCTTCTCATTAGGATAAATACCAGGAACACCGGCCTCATAAGCAGCTTTCATAAACTTCTGTGGCATCTCTTTACTTGCATAAGCTTGCCACTGCTCATCATCCTCGATACTCTGCCTCATCTGAACTATATTCTGGCCAATCTTCTCTTTCTCTTCAGGCGTCTTATAGCCAAAGAGCTGCTTTAGTGCTTGAATACCTGCGCTAGCATTTACGCTCACTTGTCTATGAGTACCAGTAGCAGGTACTCCACCATAACCTCCACCTCCTCCACCACTTCCTGCGAACTGTGGACGAGAGCCTGCAACCATCTGAGCCATTATAGCACTAGGGTCTTGTCTCTGTGGACCTTGAAACCAAGTCATTTCAACCACCTCCTCCGAATATAGTGTCTAGAAGTTTCTTCCTCAACTCCTCTCTAAGGCCCTGCTTACCTTGCTTAAGTCTTCGAGCAGTGCCTATCCACTTACCCATCTTCTTCCCAAAACCTTCATTCTCAGAATCTTCCGACATAGTGTCTAAATCTCCTGAAGAGACCCTTCTGTTGGCTACTGCTCTACTTATGTTTTGTTTAAGAGCGTCTGTAAATGACATATCATCCTCCTAATTATAAAAGACTAAAGCTGGTAGACTCAGACTCTGAACCTATAGCCTTTGTCTTCAAGCCAAGAGCTTGCATGATAAGTTGATACCAAGGGTTGTATTGCTCTGGAGTAACCCCTTCTACTGTCTCACCCATCAACCATCTGTTTAAGTCGGCGAGTACCTGCTCCTGAGAAATCATCCTGGCATACTGACCAGCAGTACCTGTTAGCTCAGCCTCTAGCTCAGCAGCTGCAGGAACAGCCGTAGCTACTCGACCAGCAGCAGCTTCAGCAGCTTCACGTCTAGCCATCTCATCTTTGTAATAAAGGTCTGCTCGCTGAGCTCCTAGGGTAGTTGCTAGTCGTTCAGCTCCTTGACCAATGCCTTGAGCTCTAGCACTACCCCAGTAACCAGGACCTACGTAAGCTTCCCTGATAGAAGGTTCTGTAAAGGTCTCCCATTCATACATAGCTGGCTTCTTTATACTCTCTTGATAATACCTCTCAGTGGCTTCAGGAGTCACTTCATAGGCAGGTTGACCCATCCTTACTCTAGCAGCAGCCAGCTCGTTAGCAAGTCCAGGAACACGTTGCAGATAATCTGTTTCTGCCGGCAACTCAGGAGTGTACATATTACCAGGGTAGGCAGCTACTTCACCAGTTAGCCTATTGGCATCTAGCCATGGATATACCTGCTCTTTAAATAGCTTCCACTGAGGCTCGTTCCAAAGATACTCAGTCGTTGTTCCACTACTATCACTTCCACCACTAATCATTTTAGTATACCTCCACTGCCATAGTGTCATTCGTATAAACATCACCAGGTAGTTTTCTTAAGAATGCTCGCCATTTTTTAGTAGTCCAGTACACTCTTTTGTAATCCATCGCCTTAGCAAAGCCTCTTAGTTTATCAAGTATTTGTAGCATCACTTCGCCTCCCACCTTAAACAATATTGGATGAATTGATATACGCTCAACCTCTATCATCTTCTCCAATGGCTTTAAGCTACCCCACAACACTAGCTGAATCTTCATAAGCTCATTCACAAATACAAGATTCCAGTAGGTGGGTAGGCTGTCAAGCAATGGTGCTATCTCAATAAACTCTTCATAAGTAAAGCTTCTGGGTTTCATCTGCCTGATGAACCCTTCGGGTATTTGATCAAATGGAACGTTAGCAATCCAAGCTCCAGTTACACCACCAAGTTGCTCCGTCCTCTTGCTATATAAAAAGGCATTATCCATTTTATATCCATATCGTTTGCAGTACCAGTCACCTTCACCCTTAAGGTTAAGGATGTTTTGTTAATCCATACTGAATATTCATTATACTCATCACCTTCTGCAGCATTAGAAGCTGCTATCTGTTCAGGGTTACTGTAAGTGTTTCCTCTATCTAAGCTGTAGCTAACATAAAAAGGACCTCCTCTTGCTAACAGCTGAACCGATGACCATCTCTGAGCTACAGCAAAAGTCCAATCCTTTGAAGTATAATCAAAGGTCTTAGAAGTCTTTGTCAACCAATCGTTCTGCTGTACTAGACCTGCTGAAGTACCTTTAAGTACAGTAGGAGCTTCTGAGGCTAAGACTGAAGGCAACCAATCCCAATCCAAGTCCTCCCAGTTAGCAGACAAGCTCGACCAGGTAGTCCAGGCAGCAGCTTTATACTCTCCTAAGGCAGTAGCTGCTTCATCTGACTTTGTCCAAGCTTGCTCAGTAAAGTTATACTTAAAGAGCTTGTCTGGTGTATCACCAACAGTAGGTAGTGATAACCAATACTCGTCCAACCCTTCAACGAAGATACTACAGGATCTGTTGATCTTACCTGCATTCACAATTCTTCGTTGAGGATGATAGAACAAGTCATCCACACCTTTACTTATTCTCTCTGTAGTATGTCCATCATAAGCGTAAACACCATCAGAAGAGTAAAGAATGATAGCTTCTCCTGTACTAGCAACAGTACCAGGGCCGTATGTGCCTATACCTTCAACAGCGAGTTCAGGCTCAAAGATATCAGTACCACCGACATAAACGAGCTCCCATAAAGACTCTTGCTTCACTATAAACATTCTATTCTTAAGAGATGCGAAGTTTACTACCCAGTCAGGAGTGTCGATAATGTCGAAGAAGCCACTACCAGTACCTGTGTCATCAAGGGGGTCACCTGCAATAGACCACCTTACTCTACATGGACAGAATGTACCTGACTCTGTAGTAGCGCCTGCTAGTAAGCGATTCTTAAAGACACCTAAACATCCTGGCACAATGCCTGACCAGTTTGCCGCGTCTGCAAAGTTACTAGCACAATTTCCTACCTGCATTGTATCCTTGCCATTTGTTAGGAAGTAACGCTCTGCACCATTACTTGCTGGAATTGAGACTCCTGAAAATCGATCATCTTCATCTCCAGTGAAAGCTTTGATAGCATTGGCTATGTAACTAGTAGGTCCTTCGTTAGCCATAGTACCAGTTACTGTAAGCACTGTAGCATTTACAGCTGTTACGATGAATGGACCAGCATTGTTAGCTGAGTTAGTATCTACGATAGACCCTACTGTAAATCCATCAGTTACCCAAGAGTTCGCTCCCCTTGTTATCGTCTTAGTAGCTCCTACAGCAAAGGTAAGGTTCTCAGCAACTGCTGATACTGTCTGATTGCGGTAAGTATAAGTGTTGGAGGCATAAGTGTATACAAAGTCATTAGTTGCAATCAACTTATACTCTACTCCGTTATACAAAGTAAAGTCATCAATCCACATTACATAAGTACCCTTTAAAGGTAGCCCAGAACCGAGATTAGCAAACCCTAAGTCCTTTCTCATAATACCTTGATCAAACCTAATGTTATTAGCATCACGAGCAAAAGTATCTGCTATGAAGGAAGGGTCTAAGCTTCTGTCTATACCACCAGTTATCTTTGCTACAGGATATGGCTGTCTTCGTAGAGTCATTACACTAATCCTTCAGCTTTAATTGCTTTCTGCCTTCTCTCTTCCCAAACCTTTGATATAGCCTCACTTATCTGTCTTCTTAAAGCCATGTTGCTATTCCCACTCTAACCCAAGTGTTCGCCGCCACACAAACATAAAGATAATCTGCATCAAAACACACTTCGCCTTTATCTCCAGCATCAGCAGCATTAGCTGGGGTTTTAGGGGCTAATCTAAAGCCACCATTCAGCAAGTCCTCTCTAATGCTTCTCGTTAACTCTCTCAAAGCGTCGGCTTGCCCAGCTCTCCATCTTCTCACAGCGCCTGCGTCGTTAGCATCATTGCCAGCAGGTATAGTAGGAAGTAAAAGTGTTCTTCTTGTTTTAACTTCTACCATGTTACACTCCCCAAGGCAGCCAGTAGATAGTTCCAACGTTAGTGCCTGCACCATCTTCGTCCTTAACTATCCAATAATCAGTCTTTCTTACAGGCATTAAGAAAGAGCCTTTGTTACCTGGATAGACATCACGAGCCCGAGCCCTCGCTGTAGTAGGTGAGGCATTCGAGTCTGTGTATCCAATTATCGCTTCATTTGAGGTCTTAGTGAAGGCTGTAACAAATCCATCTGTGTTTGCTAAGTAAGCAGTATTGGCTGCCTTGGTTGCCCAAGCACCGAAGACTTGGTTGGCTACATTAGCTTCCAGGTTAGCGAGATTGGTTCCCAGTACTGATATGTCATACCCATCAATGGTCTTGTTAGCTGACACTGCAATGTTAGCACTAATAGTCTGGTTCGCTTTATCCAGCTTTAAGTATTGTGTATGATCATCATCAGTCAATCCACCTAAACCACCATGATCGACAGTAACAGTAGTCCAAGATGAACCATTGTAGTATTTCCAAGAGTTAGCCGTTGTATCATAGGCTAAAGTACAGTTGTGAGCATCACCCCCCATATTCGCAAGAGCGGCAACTTCAGCTGTATTACCAACATAAAGCACAGAGCACTTACCACCTTTATGAAAAGGTTGTGTGCCAGTCTTAAAGTTATGCTCTAGCTCTTCTCTTTCTGACACTGCTACCTTTACCTGCCTTATCTCATTAGCTCCTAGATTAGCAGCATCAGAATCAGCAGGTGCAGCTTCAAAATTAGCATCCCAAGTGTAAGTGGGCATCTCTATTCTCCTTTACTAACAGTACGGTTATACGTTCGTTCGTGAATCTTATCTCTTATTACTTCTGCCTTTTCCTTAGCATTACCTTCTTCAATCACTCCTGTAACAAACTCAGTTGTGAACGAAGTCAAATCCCATATCGACTGCTTGATGCTCGCAACATCAGATGCATTTCTAACAAGCAGCTTTGAGAATTCATCCCAACTCTTAAGGAGCTTCTCTACAGCCAAGTGCTCATTGCAATGAGGCCGTGCTTTACTCTTATATATAGTCCAACCTATTGACCATGAAACTCCAACTATTGCCACTGCCTCTGGGTAACCAATCATTGCAAGCTCCTACCGTTAAGGTTGTCTCTTTACAAAAGGGTTATTCCAATACTCCCCCATTGGTCCTGTTGGTGTTGGATTGAAGGGACGAGCTACAAACGTTTGGTCCGGCCTTGTATCCTCATCGGATACTGCCGCACCTAATAGCTGTACAGCTCTGGACATCCAATCAGTACTGCTGCTGCCCTCTAAGATAGAGGCCGCCATGTCAGCTGCTAGCGCTACTATAACATGATCTATATTGATGAATATAACTTGGTCAGAGTCATTTGCTAAAGCTGCTGGCCATTGACTGTGTTGTATGTAAAGATTATAAGCATCATCTGGTATTTGATAGAGCTCTACATATCTGCCTCTGATGGTGTAATAACTAGGTCTGCCTGTACCTGTTAATTCCGTATAAGGTATATCCTCATCTAATCGTCTAAAGGGTACGAAGGTTAACTTCCTACTACTTGCTTCATCCATCAGCCTCATCGAATAAATATCCTTAGGTCGAGTAAGGAGGAGATCATCCTCAACATGATAAAGCTTTTGGTTAGCTACTGTGGCTGCATTAGCCGTATCCAACACCCTAAGCTCATCAAAATCCTTAATCATAGCTATTACCTTAAGAGCATCATTAATTGCTTGATCAGTAGCTAAGATGGCACGTCCATCAGGCTTATTCAATCTTAGCATAACTTGTCTTCTTAACTCTGCGAAAGTCGTTGTTGCCATCTACATACACCTCCCTCTTCTTTCTAAGTATAATCGCCTTGCCCTGCGCATCTTGGCTTTAGTCTCTACAGAACGTACACGTCCTGTATTGGCCTTACTCACCTTGTCCTTAGCCTTCTGAGAATGTTTGCTACCTAATCTAGCTTCACTCACCTTGTTCTTTGTCTCTTGAGAAACTATACGACCTGTTAAAGCCTTGCTTATTTTATCTCTGGTCTCCTGCAAAAGGGGTTGCCCTTTGCGACCTCGATTATTCTTCCCTATATCTGGGCGATGAAGCTTCATGTGCTCACTCCTAGACATTAGTCTAAGATTATCTAGATTGTTGTTGGTTATATCCCCATCCCCATGATGAACGATTTCTTCTGTACTTAGCTTTCTACCCAAATGCTCTTCCATCGTTGCCCGTGCTAAACAACGCCAATAATAGCTGCTGTTACCCATTAACAATCACCTCTCTATCTGTGTCTGCCACTTCTTCACCTCCTTCATTATAGGAACGCCTGCGACTTGCTGTCTGGCCCTCATAGCTTCTGTAGAAGGTAGCATTAGTATTTCTGATATCTTGGCCCATAAAGTGGATGAGTCAACCTCTTCGAACGATGCCCAAGCTATCGTAGTAGCTATTGAAGCAGTCAAACCATCATGACCTTCATAAGGTAATGTTTCGGCATCAAGTGTTAAGCGAGATGGATAGGTAGAGTATCTCAACAGAACAGTGGTCTCTTTGGTCGGAGTAGGACGAACCAGTATAGCGTCACCATCTCTTGAGTAAAAGCGAACAATACTGCCTGAAGGAACGATTCGATCTAAGTCCTCTAGCTTAAGAAAGCCCATCTCTATGTCATCTGTCTCATTAGTCGCTGTTACTACGTCCATTAGCTTAGCAGAGGTTGCAATAAGTAGCTCATCAACCCCTGTAGAGTACGTGAGTCTTCCTAAAGACTTACCTGCTGGTAGATCGTGGTAAAGACAAACTGCCTCTATTGCCGCATTAACACAGCTATTTATAATGATGAGAGAGTCTGCATCATCCCTTCCACCAAGGTTTATGATTATCTCATCTCTTAAGTTCTTCAAAGTTCTTGCCATTATTCCCTCCTAACTGTTTCTAGGCTTCCTATGTCTTGCTCTCTGAGAGGAAGAGTACCCTCAGTCCTACTTCCTCCTGCAGTACCTCCAATAGTAGGTGCTGAACGTATTGAGCTAACATAGACTAGGTCATCGCCTATTTTAATCCAATCAACATAAGTGATACGATTAGCAGTAACATAACCTAACTGAGCTAGCTCAACTCGACCATTCGTCGATGAAGTAGTCCAAGAACAATCTACATTATCCTGTAGAACACCATTAAGATAAACGTCGACATTTGCTGTTGTCGCAACACTAAAATCTATATCAAATGTCCACTCTTGCCAAGTGTTCTGTTCTACTAAGTATGACCCGACTATGTTATGAGACAGACCGTCAGAAATAGTTAAGCCGTCAGAACCAAATCTTGCGTGAAACACTGCACTACTATGGCTCGCTTGCAGTCGAAAATAATCACCATTAAATCGAGTCCCAAGAGCGTAGAAACATAAAGAAAGACTGATGACAACACGATCGCCAAACGTGCCTACGTCTATGACACGTTGGGCATCAGGTGCGCCCGCAGGAGTAGCTCCAGTGTCAAACTTAAAGCAACTTCTGCCATCAAAAGTTATTTGCGAGCTCACCCCAGTCCCTGAGTCACTATCTGTCCAAGCACTTATGATTGAGCAATCATCATCTAAATATAAGGCATTAGAGACTGGCATGCTATATCTCCTTCTTACTTCTGATACTTGTACTTAATGTCCCTATC
>Ga0265297_10010012_pt1 | contig 12051 bp, 13 predicted proteins | sample Munlanlwell13791_FD_192502 | JGI IMG/M metagenome (GOLD analysis project Ga0265297, IMG submission 192502) | Leachate microbial communities from a municipal landfill in Southern Ontario, Canada - Leachate well 137-91 | ecosystem: Engineered > Solid waste > Landfill > Unclassified | place...
AAGATGACATGGGAAGCCCCGGAAGATATAACCTCATCTGATGTTGTGCGGATAGATACCGCCACTTGGTGTGTATATCTCAATGGCGTTCGCAGTATAGCCACCATCCAGCCGGCGTCAACCTATCCGCTATTAGTCGGAGGCGTTGCAAACGTCATCCGTGTTACAGGCGTGGAGCTTGGCACTCTGAGAATCATATATCGCAATAGGTGGTTATAATGGCTGTCACTCAAGACGGGGCGTGGTTGGGATTTGCAAGGTTAGGGCTGTTCCGGTTGGGGGAACCTCCTACAAAGTATGATCGCACACCCACGTTTAATATCGAGGTGCGGGAGAAGGCATCCGCTGGAACAATAGGGGATTTAGTCTCAATGCCAAAACTATTAACGGGCGGCAGCGTTGTGGAGGCTGCTAATAAGGCGGGTGTGCTTGATGTGACAGTAGACACCAGTGAACCAACGTCAGGCGAGATTACATACGGCAAAGAGGTATTGCTAATCGAGCATGGCCGTGTGCGCGGCGTGTATATTAATCGCAGTCTAAAACAGGAATTGAAATGATATACTATCAAACCGATTCTCCGTTTGCATATAGTGGAACTGATTACGATTACGGTTCACACGCTTATATGTGGGACTCCACGCTTGGGACAATAGTTCCGATAGTTGAGCCCATTGAATTTGCTGATGCAGACGGCGTTAATGATATTGACGCAGGACTGTATACTATCGGTACATTGCATTTGACTGTGTACTATCTGCATGGAGAAAAGACGGCGGTTGAAACTCAATTTGAGACTTCGTTTCCGGGAGCATGGACGTGTGATGTATATTCAGAGGGGATATTCACGGCATCCGGTGGGGCATACACATACCATGCGCCTTCGGGGTGGGCGGTTGTCAGTGGGTTCACAACCCCGCCAACGCTACAATACTATCCGGTGGTATTATTCCCCGATACTGCGCTGAATCTTCTGATTCACCAAGTGTTTGACATCGATATTGAAGAAGATATTGACGAAATGCAATGTCTTGGTGTAGTTGCCATTGGGCCTGGGTTTGGGCATGATTGCAGGCATAAGGGAATATCCGACCTGACAGGCATGGAATACTGCAAAAACTTGATATACCTCGACTTAAAATATAACCTGATTGAAGACATAACCCCACTTGACGGGTTAACAGGATTGCTGGTATTAGAGCTTGCGGGCAACTTAATCAGGGACATATCTATATTCGCGGGTAAGACTATCACGCTATTGGGCTTACAACAGAACCGCATTGTTGATATATCCGCACTTGAAACCTTTAGCCTGGAAGAAGCCGGCATACGACTGGACGGAAATTATATCCAAGACCTTAAACCGTTGGTAGATAACGTAACGGTATCAGGTGAAACTTCGGGCATAAACGTAAAAGGAAATCCGTTAAACGAGATTTCTTTTAATGAATATATTGCACTTATAGCGGCTGCGGGCCGGACTATAGTATACGACGAGGATTATGTACCCCCCACATATGCAGAGACGTATCCTGTCGGCGCAATCTACGGCGGCGAATTTGAAGGGTATTTGACCGTCCTAAACGATGATTACTTAGTACAGGTACTTGAGATTACAGACACCGTATCAAACATATTTGAGGCGCTTCTCGATTTCTGCTGGGCTCATCAGGACGGATCGCTACTTCTCGGCAGCGTTGATACTGCGCTTGACCAGACGCTATCCTTGACATTCTCAAATAAGTCGATTATGAAATGCTTCCAGCAAGTCTTGGCAGTTGTTGGTGGGTATCTCTCTTGCCGCCACGATCCGAATAATCCGGCGCTGAGATACATCTATTTGGAGGAGCTTGGCGTTGATTCGGGGAAGGAAATACGGTTAAAGAAGAATTTGAAATCAGCGGAAGTCTCCGCCGATATGTCGAAACTATGCACTAGGATGGTGCCTATTGGCGACGGAACGGGCATTGACCAGCTTAACCTGTCTATGTACTCTCCCGTTGACGAAACAGCTACGCACTTAACGCCTGACGACACATATGGCTATATACGCTTGGGCACGGCTGCTGCAAAGACAGAGTATCGATGCTATAAGGACTGGACAGCGGAAGGCGACGCCCTGCCCTCCCATGTAACCGTTAAGAAGAATACAGTTGACGATACGTCAAATTGGGTGCAAGGCAGCGACCCCCGTATCCTACGATGTGCTATCGGTAATTATACGGCAGGGGCTACATACACCGTATCCTACCAACACGATTACTATATGCTCGGTGATACGGCATACGACGGCACCGCTCCATACGGCAGAATCACGCAGCCATACACCGCAAAGGGGATAACCGATGCGGTAACATTGGCTATCGCTGCGCGGAACGAATTAGCGGTAAGACAATACCCTCAGGTAGCCTATAAAATATCGGCTATCGATCTATCGCAACTCACAGGCAGGGAATGGGAGAGATACAATATCGGCGATATAGTCTCCGCAATAATCGAATCAATCAACATAGACGTTGACGTGTCTGTGCAGGAACGCAAGCAGAACCTACTCACACCTGAAGATATAGAGTATGTGTTCTCAAACTATCCGATTAAATTAGAAACCATACTGGCAGAGCAGGAGAAGCGGCTACAGGCTTTAGAAGAGGAGCCATTAGCGGGCATATCCGAAACAGTGAACTTTACAGGAGCTCTTATTCTCGGCCCGTTCATTGCCGACGAAAAGAACTTCAACTTTATCATTACGGACAAGTACATCCGGTGCAATGCCGTATCATTCTCGCTATCAGAAACGGATGATACAGGAGTAATCTATCCGGCTGACGATGTTGACGTATATTTGACCGTAGACGGATATACATATGGCGACGCTATAAATAGTGCAACCGACCTCGATATTACCGCGCACTTGACAACCCCTATCCTTGGAACTCAACATACCATTAATTTCGAGAACAAGAACGGCGAGAGCACAGTCTTACATGTAACCGTCACGGCTCAGGTATACCGGCGTGCAGTAGCTTTATTTTAGGAGTTAACGATGGCAGCAGAAACACCTAATCAGAATGGCGATGTAGTATTCAGCAACCAGCTTTACCGGATCGATATGGCCATCAAAGGGTATGGCGTGAAGTCCGGCATGGCTGTCACGGGTGGCGGCGCGGCGTCTATGACTGTCGCTGTCGCTGCGGGGTTTGTGTGGGTCAACGGAGTGGAGATACCTTATGCGGGTGGTAGCGCGAACATAAGCGCGGCTGATGCGACATATCCGCGCAAGGATTTAATATCAATCGACTCTGCTGGGGCGATTCAGGTCACAGAGGGCACACCCGCTGCGGCGGATCCCACAGGCGACACTGGGCCTGCTACCTTTGCCCCGATACCGCCCGCTCTGCCCTCTGACGAAACGCTGCTCGCTGAGGTGTGGGTTGCGGCCGGTGCGGTTGGGATAATCGATGCCAATATCCACGACATGAGAGTTATCGCTAAGACAGCGTATGGAGCCTTCGACTATGGCATGTCCTTTGAAGGCACGGTGTCAGGGATCGCATCTGCTCCCAAGTTTGAATGCTCCAACCTTACTGGATACGGCAATGATTATTTTGCGGGCTATTGGGCGTATGTTGTGTGGGACGCAGGCGGCGCTGGGGCTGCGCCACAAAGTGAGAAGAAGATAATCACGGACTACGTTTCCGCTACAGGACAATTCACCGTTGCAGCATGGACGGCGCCACTGGCCGTAGGTGATAAAGTCCTAATAGTCCACCCTGCTATCATGGGCGATGTGATCGTCGAAGTCGGCGAGATGAGCGACACCGCTACCGCAGATGACCTCTCCGACATCGCCTCTACCTCGGTACACGCCAAGCTCAGTAGATTGCTATTGCGATTCTCGGCTAATGCCTTCGCTGCCACGGTCAACGGATCACCACGGGCAGACATTGAGGCAATGGTAACTGGACTTGCGTCCTATATTAAGGCTGCCGGTGCTGCCTTCGCCCCGTCTATCGGCGGGTCAACAAGGGCTGACATAGACGCAGCGTTGGCCGCTCTGGATGCAGAGATATACACATCTGGCCATACTCTCAAGACACCTAACACAAAGATAGGCGATATAGCAAGAACGCTAGATTTGATTATCGGCTCACGTTGGGATAGTTCGGGCGACTTGGGGACGGACGTAGGTACAATCATAACAGCCGTAGGCACAACTATTCCGGATGCAGTTGCCGCCATCCCTACAACAGCGATGAGAGGCACTGACAACGCCTTCCTTGCCTCTGTAGGTGGAGCATTGGACACAGCCGCAACCTACGCAGTAGCGGCAGACAAGACGGTCATGGCTTACATAAAGGGACTCGTAGCCTCTGGGATAGCGGCAGTAGGACAGGTAGATGATGTCGCACCCTCAGCAGACGACTTTGATACCACACTCACCGAAGCCACTGATGACCACTATAATGGTGCGAAGATGACGTTTATTAGTGGAGCCCTTACAGGCCAATCAAGATACATTATGGACTATGACGGAACTGCAAAAAACTGCGACTTCTCTGCATTGAGTTCTTGGACAGAGGCTCCCGCAGATGAGGATTGGTTCGTTATTCTACCTGATAATATATATCCTCTTGTGTATCTCATAAATAGCGCAGCGTCAGCCGCCGTACTCGGTGAGCTAGATACTGCTGCTGCCACTGGTGCGGTGAGTGACGCTAAGAAGGCTATGGCCTACATCAAGCAATGTGTTACAGCAGAGATAGCGATTCAGGCCAAGACAGACCTCATTATGCCAGGCACGAAGTTTGCCACCAAGACATCAACCTCAAACCTGACCTCTGGAGATATATTTTCATGGACAGGCTCGATAGGCATTATAGGTCTAATCGGCAGGGTGACAACGGTTTGTGCGTCGGCTGAAAACACCTGTAAACTGACCTGCACACCCGATGCGCTGAGTGCAACAGACCTGTGCGCCACCAAAGACCTGAACGCATTGGCAGTAGGAACGTTGCTATCAATCACAGGCACGTTAGCAGACGCAATGACAGCCACGACTGCGGTGGGCGTAGCGGCATCACAGGCTTCCATGATAACCGCAACGTGTGTTACTAACGGCAAGATTGCCACAGTGTTTGGGGATTCGGGCAACCAGAGCGGGGCAATAGTATGGGAAATACTGTGGATCCCACTTACGCCTGGCGCAACTTGTGTAGCAGCATAGGAGAGTTATGGCTGGAAGTAAGACATTAACAATAGCACTACATCCTACAGGGACAGAGCTTACAGACTTCCCGAACCTGATTACTGGCGAGCATATGCCACAGGTGTTTTGGGACAACGTGGAGTCTGACGGTGCTGATATTATTCTGTACGATAGCGCAAGCAACAAACTCAAAAGGGAACTGGTGTCCATTGACGTTGCGAATAAGACGATGGAACTGTACGTCAAGAAAACACGCTCCGCTACCGCGCCGACGTTGTTGACGATGGAATACGATGATGCAGCGGGCGCAGAGACCAACGACGCCGACACGTGGAACGCCAACTACGCAATGGTACACCACATGAACGACGACCCCGATACCTCAACGATACAGGATAGCACAACAAACAATAATGATGGTGCAAAATCAGGGGCAGGCCAACCACCTGAGACAACAGGAGTATTTGGTGGGGATAAAGCTCAAACTTGTATATCAACTGAGTATATAACAGTTGCAGATTCAGTTTCTCTTTCACCTGCGTCAGAAATCACCATTATGGCTGTAATAAAGCCAAGTGATTTTACTGATACAAGGGCAATATTAACGAAATTACCTCATTTTTTTGAGCCATATCGTATATTTTTAAATGTTACTACTGGAGTTCTTAGCTTTCAGATTTCAAAAGATGCGGCAACTAGGGAGTTTTTCTATGGAACTGCCTTAACAGCGGGGGTGTGGAGTTATATAGCCGCAGTGTTCAAAACTGGTGCGAATAATACGTTTGTAACGGTTAATACAAGCGTAACAACATCTACGCCATCTGTTGTTGATGCGATAAGAGATACGGTAGATAGTTTACGAATTGGAGCAGATAGTAGGGGTAAGGGTTTAGCTGGTGATATATCGGAAGTCCGTATTTCTAACTCCGCTCTCTCTGCCGCATGGCTCCTAGCCGAATACAACAGCCTGCTCAACAACGCCAGCACCTATCATGTAGTAACACCAAACACACAGCGTATAGTAAGAAAACTATTGGCGATGCACGGATAACGACGATGGCTCACGAAGAAAGCGGGCATGTTTCGATTTGGACACATCGGGACTTGCTTTGCCGTACCTGTGGGCATGACTACGAGAACAAGTACGGACAAGATGCTTACTGCGATGCCTGCGGCTCTGAGGAATACGACATACTAGCTGAATACTACGATTGAAAGGATGATGCCGATGCCCGACTTTGTTACCAGAGAAGAATTTGAGATGTTGTGCGGCAAGGTGGAGAAGTCCTGCGGTAAAGTGGATGAGGTAATGACAAACCACATACCGCATATTCAATCTGCTATCTCTCGCATTGAGGGCGGTATCTCGGTTCTATCATGGGTGATCGGTATAAGCGTTTCGTTACTGGGTATTGGCATTGCTGTTTTAATTGCTTTTATGGCGTGAGGCGCATTGATTTGCGTCAAGGCGTGGCAGAAACTATATATCATAAGGATTCATTCGGGCGGGCTTAATTGCCCGCCCTTTTTTTGTTTTTAGATTACTATAATCTTCTTGACTGTGCTATCGCCCCATAGTTTGATTTTGTCAATCATTGTTAACATGGCATAACACCTCTTGACAAGAATTAGACAGCGTGATATAGTATCTACAAAAGGAAAGAGGGAGGGACAAATGGCAGAGAACAAGCTAATGACACCCGAAGAGCTTGCCGCGTTCTTGAGAATACACCTCAACACGGTATATAATCTCATCGCTGACGGCAAGATACCGGCTACCAAAGTTGGCAGCCACCTGCGCATTAGCAAGAAGTGGGTCGAAGAGCAATACGGCCCGGTAGATTAAAGGGAGGGTAATCAATGTGTCAATGTTCATATGTACCAAATGTGGCCACTTACAGGGAAGCGGAAAAGATCAATGTTTTATCTGCGGGGAGCCGGTCAAGGAGCATATCCCAAAGGTCACGATGCACAGTCCAACCGAACTCGATAATATGCCCCGCGCACGGCTTGGCACGCCGGGAAGCGGGCGACCAGTGCGCCGAGTGTAACGGCATACGCACGAAAGAATACAAGGAAAGGGGGAACCAATAATGAAACTGCAAACACTGACACTCAAAAACTTCAAGGGACTATCTGACCTGACCCTGCCCATGGACGGGCAAAACATCGCCGTATACGGCGATAACGGCACCGGCAAGACCACAGTAGCCGACGCCTTCTACTTCTTACTGTTCGGCAAGGACAGCCTGAACCGCAAGGACTTCGAAGTACTGCCGCTGGACGAGAACGGGCAGCGCCGGACGGACATCACACAGGCTGAGGTTGAGGGTATGTTCGACCTGGACGGTAAGCAGATATCACTGAAGCGCGTCTACGCCGAGAAGTGGACGAAGAAGCGCGGCACCGCACAGAGGGAACTCACCGGCCACACTACCGATTACTACATCGACGGCGTACCGACGAAGCAGAAAGACTATGACGCCGTTATCGCCAAACTGACGGACTCAGATGAGGCGTTCAAACTACTGACGAACCCGCGCTACTTTTGTGAAGTGCTGCCTTGGCAAAGCCGCCGCAATCTACTCCTCAAAGTCTGCGGCGACCTGACGGACGCCGAAGTGATTGCCAACGACAAGAAGCTGGCGGACCTGCCGGCAATCCTCGACGGACTGACTATGGACGACAGGCGCAAGGTTATTAAGTCAAAGCTCACTGAGATCAATGCCGAGCTTACGCGCATACCTGTGCGCATCGATGAGGTGCAGCGCGGGTTGCCGGATGAATCGGCGGAGAACTTCACCGAGGCACTATCCGAACTGAAGGCGCAGCGCAAAACCAAGCTCGAACAGAAGACGCGCATCCAGGCGGGCGGGCAGATAGCCGAGCTCATCAAGATACAGCGCGAGATAGAGGCCGAGATTCAGCGAATGAAGAACGAAGCCAGCGGCGGGCAAGACACCGAGAAGCGCAAGTATCAGCAGAACATCGCCGAGCTTCAGATGCACATTACATCGTTGAAGAACCAGATCAAGGGGAACAATGATTTAGCCAAACGCAACGGCTCCCTGAAGGACAGTCTCGACGGTACGCTCGAAAGCTTGCGCGAAGAATGGGCAACCCTCAATAAACAGGAATACACCGGCACTGACACCTGCCCCACATGCGGGCAAGCTCTACCCGCCGACCAGATTGACGCTGCGCGGGCAAAGTTCAACGTAGACAAATCAAAGCGCCTTGAGAGGATTCAGGCTGACGGCAAAATCCAGCGTAAGAAGTACGACGATCTGAAGTCCGAGAACGACAGGCTCGCGGACAAGAACGCTGAAATCGAGCAATCGATCGCCGCCACCGAGACAGCCATCAAAGAGCAAGAGGATTGTATACGGGCCCTGGACACTTCAACCACACCGGTGCCATCCCCTGACATTGAGAAGAAGCTGCAAGAGCTACAGGCGAACAAGGAAGCTATCGCCAAACTCAAGGAGGATACATCCGGAGCCCTTAACGCGGTACAGGCCGAGATAAACAATATCGACAACCAGATTGCTGATGTTGAGCGCATCATAGCGCAGGCTAAACAGCGCGAGGACGGCCTGAAGCGCATCGCTGAACTGAAGGCGCAACAGAAGAAGCTCGCCAAAGAATACGAGGAACTAGAACGTCAGCTCTACCTCACCGACCAATTTGTACAGACGAAAGTATCGCTCCTGGAAGAGAAGATAAACAGCCGCTTCCAGATAGCGCGATTCAAGCTGTTCAATCAGCTCATAAACGGCGGCATCGAGGAATGCTGCGAATGCACAGTCAACGGAATCCCTTATGACGCCGGGCTCAATAACGGGGCGAGAATCAACGCCGGCCTCGACATCATCAATACGCTATCGACGCACTTCGGGATGCACTGCCCAATATGGATAGACAACCGAGAGAGTGTGACTTGTATTCCAGAGATGGATTACCAGGTCATATCTCTATTCGTCTCAGAAACCGACAAGACACTACGAATCGAAACAGTTAACGAAAAGGTGGGAGCTGCATAATGACCGCGCCAGTGGCTCTAACAGGCATGAGATTCGGGAGGCTTACGGTCTTGTCCTTAGTCGGGTCTACAAAAGATGGTAAGAGGATTTGGTTTTGCCAATGTGATTGTGGGACTTATTGCAAAGTCAGATCAAGCAATTTGCACAATGGACATACTCAAAGTTGCGGGTGTCTCACTAGAGAGTTATCGAAAGAGAGATGGCGTATCTCACACTTAAAACATGGACTCTCAAATAATAGACTCTACTACGTTTGGGTAAGCATGAAAGGACGATGCTCTAATAATCACCACCATGCTTATAAGAACTACGGCGCTCGTGGCATAACAGTATGCGACGAATGGCTAAGGTTTGAGCCTTTCAAAGACTGGGCGGCGGCAAATGGATACGCATCTGGTTTAACTATCGAGCGTATCAATAACGATGGGAACTACGAGCCAAGCAACTGTCGATGGGCAACTTGTAAAGAGCAAGCACAAAATAGAAGAAGTAAAAGAGAAGTAGAACAGGCGAAAGAGGCGGTACACGCCTAATCGCGGAAAGGAAAGAGGGACATGATAAAGCAAGAAGGAAATACAGGAATAGCAACAAGAGGGCAGTCGGCACTTGAGCCTCTAAAGAAGGCACTCAGCGCAGAGAGCGTTCGGGAGCAATTCAACAACGCGCTTAAAGAGAACTCCGGCTCTTTCGTGGCCTCGATCATCGACCTGGTAGGCTCAGACAGGAACCTACAGCAATGCGAGCCAGGGCTGGTCATTATGGAATGCCTGAAGGCAGCGACGTTGAAACTGCCGATCAACAAGCAGCTCGGCCAGGCGTGGGTTGTCCCATACAAGAGGGGCAAAGACGGCCCGTCAATACCTCAATTCCAGATCGGGTACAAGGGTTATATCCAGCTCGCCATGAGAACAGGCCAGTACAAGAGCCTGAACGCAGGGACCATCTTTGAAGGCATTGAGGTCAACGAGGACCTGCTGACCGGCAAGATAACCCTCACCGGCAAGGCCAAGAGCGAGAAGATTCAAGGGTACTTCTCCTTCATGGAGTTGACCAACGGCTTTCAGAAAACGGTGTACATGTCCGCGGCTGAAGTGCTGGCTCATGCCAAACGATTCAGCAGGAGCTACGGCGCCTCGGGCTCGGCCTGGTCGAGCGACTTTGACGCAATGGCTATCAAGACCGTGCTCTTGAAACTGCTGCGGACTTACGGCGTCCTCTCGATCGAGATGGCCAAGGTACTCTCTTCCAACGATGAGGACGATCTGCGGCAGGAGATGGACGAGAAGGCCAACAAGGAAGTTATCGATGTGCCAGCCAAGCAGATCAGCGGTGGTTCCGGCGGCGCAGCCAAACCGGAAGAGGGGAAAGAGTCTGGCCCCGGCTTTTGAGTTAAACGGCGACAGGAGATGCAGCGATGCAGAGACTAGATATTAAAAAGGGCGAAAGGTTTGGGAGATTAGTTATCATTGCGGAAGAGCCACAGCATGATGCAAAACGCTATTTCCTCTGCCAATGTGACTGTGGGAAACGGAAGGAGATAGCGTTAACAGGGCTTACAAACGGGACTCAAAGCTGCGGTTGCCTACAAAGAGAGGCAACTGTAAAACGCAACCTTACGCACGGCGATGCCAACACAACTTTATATAGAAGATGGGGGCACATAATTGGGCGATGCTTAAATCCAAGCGATGCCCGGTACCCCTATTATGGCGGTCGTGGAATAACAGTCTGCCAAGAATGGTTAAAGTTTGAGGCGTTCCGTGATTGGGCATTAGCCAATGGCTACGCCGAAAACCTCACGATTGACCGCAAGGAAAACGACGGTAATTACGAACCAAGCAACTGCCGATGGGTCAGTTGGAAAGAACAGCAAAACAATCGTCGGAACAATCATAGGATCACATGCAATGGAATAACTCTAACTCTACAGCAATGGTCAGAGAAGATAGGCATTAAATCAGGAACGCTTTTAGCTAGGATTGAAAGCGGTTGGTCTCCCGATATAGCCCTTACGACACCGCTATTGCGGCAAGGAGAATCGTCATGATAATCAAAGTCCTTGCCAGTGGTAGTAAGGGTAATTGCTATCTCGTCGATGATGGACAAACCAAAATCTTGATCGAGGCTGGTATTAGTTGGCGCGAGATTCAGTGCAAGCTCGACTTCAAGACCTCAGAGATTCAAGCCTGCCTGATTTCACACATGCACCAGGACCATTGCAAGGCGATCAATGAAGTGCGGAAGTTCGGCATTCCTATATTCTCTCCTGAATATATACAGTCAGGCGATAGGTTCACTGTTCCGATAACTAACCACACGTGGAACATTCTCGCTTTCGACGCCGTGCATGACGTGCCATGCCTCGGCTTCCTCTTGGAGTCTGTAACGTCTGGCGAGAAGCTGCTTTATCTCAGCGACAGCGCATATTGCAAGTATCGTTTCGAGGGCCTTACTCACATCATGATAGGTACGAACTATGACGCCGACCTGCTGAATAAGAGCATCGCTGAGGGCACAGTTGACAGGAGTGAAAGGCACCGGCTGATCCACGCACACGCCAGCCTGCAAACGGTCAAGGAGATGCTGCTGGCCAATGATCTCTCGAAGGTACAAGGCATCTGGCTATTACATTTAAGCTCGCGCAATGCGGACGCCGAGCGATTCAAGAAGGAAATACAGGAACTCACCGGCAAGGTTCTACACCTGCCGGACGAATAAGAAGAAGGAGGGACACAGTAATGCAGTTGCAAATCAAGGCAAATATCGAGGAAATGAAAGCCACGGTCAAGACGAAGAAAGAAG
>Ga0265297_10010013_pt1 | contig 12049 bp, 9 predicted proteins | sample Munlanlwell13791_FD_192502 | JGI IMG/M metagenome (GOLD analysis project Ga0265297, IMG submission 192502) | Leachate microbial communities from a municipal landfill in Southern Ontario, Canada - Leachate well 137-91 | ecosystem: Engineered > Solid waste > Landfill > Unclassified | place...
CTCAACTTCTATGGAGCGGATTTTTGTGGTAGAAGTAATGGGGCGCGAGTGCGGCTACATTGCGTTATCTGTGGCTTTGGCCGGCGGATGTGAGGATGTAATTATCCCGGAGAAAAAATTAGATTTGGAAGCTATTTGCCATGATATTGTTGATGGCAACCTGAAAGGGAAAGTCAGCTGGATTATTGTTTTAGCTGAAGGAGCAGGAACTGCACCGGAAATTGCCAGGCAAATCACTGAGATGACCGGCTTAGAAACTCGGCAGATTGTTTTGGGCCATGTCCAGAGAGGCGGCAGGCCGACTGCTGTTAGCCGCGATTTAGCTTTGCATCTGGGCAAGGCCGCGGTAGATTGTTTATTAGCAGGAGAGAAAGACAAAGCTGTCGGATTTAGCTGTGGTAAAATTACGGCAATAGATTTTGAAATTGCAATTCGCAAAAAAGAATTTAATGTCGATAAATGGTATTCATTAATTAAAGCTTTAACTTAAAAAGGAGTATTTTCAAGATGGAAAAAAGGACCAGAGGGATTGACGCGACAGTAATGGAATTAATCAACTCATCGGACAAAGCGGTAAAAAAAGAGTTGGCAAAGAAAATTTTAAATTCTGCTTATAAAAAAGGCATTTATCCGGCAAGTATCCATGAATTTTATATGGCTAAAGGCAAGGGTGAGGCGAGCAAATGTACTGTGCCGGCAATAAATTTAAGAAGTATGACTTATGATTTGGCGCGGGCGATTTTTCGGGTAGCTCAGAAGAATAACAGCGGCGCGTTTATTTTTGAAATTGCCAAGTCTGAAATGGGGTATACCGACCAGATTCCTATGGAGTTTGTAGGAGTGGTTTTAGCTGCGGCAATCAAAGAAAATTATACTGGCCCGGTATTTATTCAGGCTGATCACACGCAGGTCAACGCGAAAAAATACGCGGAGAATCCTGAAAAAGAATTAGAGGCATTAAAAGCGTTAATCAAGGACGCGGTGGAAGCCGGATTCTATAATATTGATATTGATTCTTCAACAATGGTTGACCTATCGCAGAAAGATATTAAGAAACAACAGAAATTAAATTATGAAATTTGCGCCAAGCTTACTCAGTTTATCCGCCAGATTGAGCCAAAAGGGATTACTGTTTCCGTAGGCGGTGAAATCGGCGAGGTCGGGCATCAAAATTCCACGCCGGAAGATTTCCGCGCTTTTATGACAGGTTTTAATGAGAAACTGCGTAAAGGTAAAATCGGCATCAGTAAAATCAGCGTGCAGACCGGCACATCGCATGGCGGCGTAGTCCTGGCAGACGGCTCTATTGCTCAGGTCAAGCTGGATTTTAATGTATTGAAGGTAATTTCAGAAATTGCCCGCAAGGAATACGGCATATCAGGCGCAGTGCAGCACGGCGCTTCAACTTTACCGGATGAGGCGTTCCATAACTTCCCGGAAGCAGATGCCGCGGAAGTGCACCTTGCGACTGGTTTCCAGAATATGATGTTTGACAGCGCTCATTTTCCCCATGATTTGAAAAACAAAATGTATGAATGGCTGAAGGTTAATGCCGCTTCAGAAAGAAAAGAAGGCGAAAGCGACGAGCAATTTTTCTACAAAGCGCGCAAAAAAGCATTAGGCCCGTTTAAAAAAGAAATTATGGGTTTGCCTCAGGAAGCCAGAGATAAGATTGCTGCTGAGATTGAAGCAAAGTTTGATTTTCTCTTTAAGCAATTGAATACGGTAAATAATAAGGATTTAATAGATAAGACTGTTACTCTAAAGCGGGTGATTGTGCGCAAGCATAAAGAAGAGTCAGCAGTTGTGCACGACGGAGAGGGCGCAGATTAAATTCAGTAGATAACAGGTAGTAGGTAGGGATAGGGGGGATAAATATGCGTTCAGACAAGACAAAGAAGGGTATAGAGCGAATTCCGCACAGGGCGTTACTGCATGCAACCGGATTATCCAGAAAAGATTTAGGCAGGCCGTTTATCGGCGTTGCTACATCTTTCACTGACCTGATTCCCGGGCATGTGGGAATGCGTGATTTTGAACGTTTCATTGAACGCGGGGTATGTTACGGCGGAGGCGTGCCTTTTTTCTTTGGCGTGCCCGGTATCTGCGACGGGATTGCTATGGGCCACCTGGGCATGTGTTATCCGCTGGCTTTGCGAGAAATCATCGCCGATACAATTGAAACTGTCTGTAATGCGCACAGTTTAGACGGGATTGTTTTGCTGACTAATTGCGATAAAATTACTCCCGGCATGATCATGGGTGCGGCGCGCCTCAATATACCGGCAATTGTGGTAACTGCCGGGCCAATGCTTTCCGGCAGATATAATAAGAGAAAACTGGCTTTTGTGCATGATACTTTTGAAGCAGTGGCTTTGGCAAAAAAAGGAGAACTCGCAGGCAATGAATTAACTTGCCTGGAAATGGAAGCCTGCCCGGGCGCCGGCTCCTGCCAGGGATTATATACTGCTAATACTATGGCTTGCCTTACTGAAACAATGGGTATGTCTTTGCCTGGCTGCGGCACAGCATTGGCTGTTTCTGCCAAGAAACGGCGCATTGCAGAACAATCAGGCGAACGGATTGTGGAATTAGTAAAGAAAAATATTACCCCGCGAAAAATTATTACCCGTCAGTCTCTGGAAAATGCCATTGTTGTGGACATGGCTTTGGGCGGTTCAAGCAACACTGCTTTGCATTTAATGGCAATTGCCCATGAAGCAGGGGTGGATTTTGATTTAAAAACTTTTGACAAAATCGGTAAAAACACTCCGCATATTACCAGTTTAGAGCCGGTGGGCAATCATTATATGGAAGACCTGGAATATGCCGGAGGAATCCCCGCAGTATTAAAGCGGCTGAAGGCAAAATTAAATAATACCATTACTCTCAGCGGCAGGAAGATTTATGACATTGCCGATGAGGCGAGGATTTTTGATGAAGATGTGATCAGGCCGTTTAATAAAGCCTATCATAAAGAAGGCGGTTTGGCAGTATTGTTTGGAAATTTGGCACCCGACGGTGCAATTGTCAAACAGGCAGCAGTCAATGCCAAAATGATGAAGTTTACCGGTTGCGCGCGTGTGTTTAATCAGGAAGAATCAGCAATGCAGGCAATCTTAAACGGAAAAATAAAATCAGGCGATGTAATTGTTATCCGTTACGAAGGCCCTGCAGGCGGCCCGGGGATGCGCGAAATGCTTGCGCCTACCTCTGCGATTGTCGGCATGGGCTTAAGCGACTGTGTGGCTTTAATTACCGACGGGAGATTTTCCGGCGGCACTAAAGGCCCTTGCATAGGCCATGTTTCTCCTGAGGCTTCAGCAGGCGGCCCGATTGCAATTTTAAAAGACGGCGATATTATTGATTTGGATATTAAAAATAGATCGCTTAATGTGAGGTTAAGCAAAGAAGAAATAGCCAAACGGCGAAAAAGCTGGAAAACAATCCCGCCGAAGATTAAAAGCGGATACTTGAACAGGTATTCCAGGTTAGTTGCTTCGGCTGATAAAGGAGCGATTTTAATTTAAAATGACTGGCGCGCAAATATTATTAGAGTGCTTGAAACGCGAAGGTGTTCAGGTGATTTTTGGTTATCCCGGAGGCCAGGTCCTGCCTTTATTTGATAAACTTTATGATTCAGAGATTAAGTTTATCCTTGTGCGGCATGAGCAGGGCTCAGCCCACGCTGCCGACGGTTATGCTAGGGCAACCGGAAAAGCTGGAGTTTGTATTGCTACTTCAGGCCCTGGCGCGACTAATTTAGTGACTGGTATTGCGAATGCTTATATGGATTCTATCCCGATGATTGCCATTACAGGGCAAGTTAAATCGCATTTAATCGGCAATGATGCTTTTCAGGAAGCAGATGTCACCGGGATTACCCGTCCGATTACCAAGCATAATTATTTAGTCAAAGATGTGAAAGATTTGGCGCGGATTGTGCGCGAAGCCTTTTTTATCGCCACAACCGGCAGGCCGGGGCCTGTGGTGATCGATATCCCATCGGATATCCAGATGCAGGATACGGAGTTTATTTGGCCGGAGACCGTTTCTATCCGCAGCTATCAGCCGACTTATTTCGGCCATCCCGGGCAGGTGAAAAAAGCAGCTAAACTGATTTCTAATGCTAAAAAGCCCCTGCTTTATATCGGCGGAGGGATTATTTCAAGCGGCGCGAGTTTAGTTTTAAGAGAGCTGGCAGAAAAAATTAATACTCCGGTTACCTGGACAATGATGGGCATCGGAGCATTTCCGGCAACTCATAAATTATCTTTAGGCATGCTTGGCATGCACGGCACAGCATACGCAAATCACGCGGTTACGGCATCGGACTTGATTATTGCGGCAGGCGCGCGTTTTGATGACCGGGTTACCGGCAGAATTGATGCTTTTGCTCCCAAAGCAAAAATAATTCATATTGATATTGACCCATCGTCAATCAGCAAGAATGTGCGCGTGGATATTCCGATAGTCGGTGACGCTAAGAATATTTTAGGCGAATTGTTGGAGCAGGTGAAAACAATACCTGATACGCTTGAGTGGCTGAAAACAATCGAAGGTTTTAAGAAAAAATTTCCTCTGAAATACAGTAAAGAAGGCAGTAAGATTAAACCGCAATATGTTATTGAGCAGTTAGATGAAGCTACCAAGGGAGACGCGGTTATTACGACAGAAGTGGGCCAAAACCAGATGTGGGCAACCCAATGGTATAAATATAATCATCCGCGCACATTTATTTCTAGCGGCGGCCTGGGCACTATGGGTTTTGGTTTTCCCGCGGCAATGGGAGCAAAGTTAGGCTGCCCTGATAAGCAGGTTATTGATATTGCCGGCGACGGGTCAATTCAGATGAATATACAGGAATTGGCAACCTGCGTTTGCAATAAGATTAATGTGAAAGTGTTTATTTTAAATAACGGATACCTGGGCATGGTGCGGCAGTGGCAGGAATTATTTTATAAGCGCCGCTATGCGCACACCTGTATTTCCGGGCCTGACTTTGTGAAATTAGCGGAAAGTTTCGGCGCAGTAGGCATCCGGGTGACAAAAAAAGAAGATGTGCGCCCGGCAATTGAAAAGGCGTTATCAATAGAGAATACGGTATTTGTGGATTTTCATATTGAGCCGGAAGAGAATGTATTTCCTATGGTTCCGGCAGGCGAGGCAATAAATCAGATGATTGAAGGGTTGGCTTAAAATGAAACATACAATCTCAGTATTAGTGGAAAATAAATTCGGCGTTCTGGCGCGGGTTGCCGGATTATTCAGCGCGCGCGGTTATAACATCGCATCTTTAGCGGTTTCCGAGACGCTGGATCCATCTGTGTCTTATATGACAATTGTTGTTGATGCGAAAGACGAAAAAATATTAGAGCAGATTGAGAAGCAGCTGAATAAATTAATTGATGTGATTACCGTGACGGATTTTACCAAAAAAGAACATGTTGAAAGAGAACTTATCCTTGTGAAAGTAGGGTATCCGGCTAAGGATAAGGCAAAACTTGAAGCATTAGTGAAAAATTATGTGGCAAAAATCTGCCAGCGTAAAGACGATACAGTGATTATTGAAGCAGTTGGAGAGCAGGAGCAGATTAAGCAATTACTGGAAGGTTTAAGTAAATTCGGAGTGAAGGAATTAATTCGCACAGGCAAAATTGCAATGGCGTAATAACAGGCTGGGGAAAAATGAGGAGGAATAAATAATGGCAAAGGTTTACTACGATAAAGACGCAGATTTGAATTTATTGAAAGATAAGACTGTGGCAATTATTGGTTATGGTATTCAGGGCCGGGGGCAGTCTTTGTGTTTAAGGGATTCAGGGGTGAAGGTAGTGGTTTCTGAAATGGAAGGGACGCCTAATTTTGAACTGGCAAAACAGGATGGATTTAATCCGATATCTGCTGCTGAAGCAGCAAAGCAGGCGGATATTATCCAGATTTTAACTCAGGATCATGTGCAGGCAAAAGTTTATCTGGAGAGTATCAAGCCTAATTTAAAAAAAGGCAAGGCGCTTTGTTTTTCGCATGGTTTTAATATCCGTTTTAAACAAATCAAACCGCCGAAAAATGTAGATGTTTTTATGGTTGCGCCCAAAGGCCCGGGTGCTTTAGTGCGAAAGATGTATGAAGAGGGGAAAGGCGTTCCTTCTTTAATCGCTGTGTACCAGGATGCCACAGGCCAGGCAAAACAATTAGCTTTGGCATATGCTAAAGCAATTAAAGCAACTACTGCAGGCGTAATTGAAACTACTTTTGATGAAGAAACTGAAACTGATCTTTTTGGCGAGCAGGCAGTGCTTTGCGGAGGAGTTTCCGAGTTAATTAAGGCAGGTTTTGATACTTTAATTAACGCAGGATACCAGCCGGAAATTGCATATTTTGAAGTTTTGCATGAATTAAAACTGATTACCGATTTAATTCAGGAAAAAGGAATTTCTGGCATGCGCAGAGGCGTTTCCAATACTGCTTGCTACGGCGATATCAGCCGCGGGCCGAGGATTATTACTGAGCGCACGCGCAAGGAAATGCAGAAAATGCTTAAAGAAATTAAAACCGGAAAATTTGCCCGCGAGTGGATTAAGGAAAATGAAATGGGCAGGCCGAATTTTAATAAATTGTTAGCCGACGGCGATAATCATCTTATTGAAAAGGTGGGGAAACAGTTAAGAGAAATGATGCCGTGGATGAAGAAGTAATAAATAGTAAATAGTAGGTAGGGGTTAGGGTAAGATGGGAAAATTAATTATATTTGATACAACACTTAGAGACGGGGAACAGGCGCCGGGCGCAAGTTTGAATCCGGCAGAAAAACTGGAAATCGCTCATGTCCTGCAGGAATTGGGCGTGGATGTGATTGAAGCTGGTTTTCCAATTTCAAGCCCTGGGGACCTTGAATCAGTCAAGCAAATTGCCAAAGCAATTAAAGGTTCAATTATTTGCGGCCTTGCCCGGGCAATTAAAGCTGATATTGACGCAGCAGCCGAAGGAGTAAAACCGGCTAAGCGCGGCAGAATCCATGTCTTTTTGGCTACTTCCAGGATTCATATGCAATATAAGCTGAAAAAGGCTGAAGATGAAATTATGCGCCTGGCTGTGGAAAGCGTCAGGTATGCAAGAAAATTTTGCCCTGATGTGGAATTTTCCCCGGAGGATGCTACGCGCAGCGACAGAGATTTCCTCTACCGTGTGCTGGAAGCGGTAATTAAAGAAGGCGCAACTACGGTAAATATTCCTGATACTGTGGGCTATACTCAGCCTGAAGAATACGGTAGTCTGATTCGCGGAATCAAAAATAATGTGCCAAATATTAACAAGGCAGTAATCTCTACGCATTGCCATAATGATTTGGGCATGGGTGTAGCAAATTCATTGGAAGCAATTAAAGCAGGTGCCAGGCAGGTAGAATGCACGATTAACGGCATTGGTGAACGCGCAGGCAATGCTTCTATGGAAGAAATTGTAATGAATGTAAAAACCCGCAAGGATATATTCAGCGGCCTTGAGGTAAATATAGCAACACAGCAGATTTATAAAGCATCGCGCCTGGTAAGCAAGCTTACGGGTTTTGTAGTAGCGCCCAATAAAGCTATCGTGGGAGGCAATGCTTTCCGCCATGAATCAGGCATTCATCAGGATGGAGTTTTAAAAGAACGCTCTACTTATGAAATTATCAAGCCAGAAGACGTAGGCTTTACCGGCACGGGTATTGTTTTAGGCAAACATTCCGGCAGGCATGCTTTGGTAGAACGCCTGAAGGATCTGGGTTTCAGCCTGACACAAGAAGAACTGCTCAAGGTAAATGAGCGTTTTAAAATCTTAGCAGATAAAAAGAAAACTATTTTTGATGATGACTTGATTTCCATAGTTGAGGATGAAATTAAACTTATAAAACCAGTCTGGAAACTGGAGAGTTTTCAGGTTAATTCCGGCACCAAAATTGCTCCGCAGGCTGAGGTTTGCCTGAAATATAAGAATAAAATTATCTGTGGAAAATCTTCAGGCGACGGCCCGGTAGATGCTTGTTTCAAGGCAATTGATAAAGTTACCGCTACAAAATGTGAATTGCAGGATTACCGCATTGAAGCAGTTACTCAGGGCAAAGATGCGCTTGGTGAAGTAAGCCTGAAGCTGAAAGCCAAAGGCAAAGTAGTAACCAGCCGCGGCTCAAGCACGGATATCATTGAATCATCTGTCAGGGCTTATATAAATGCTCTTAATAAAATAGAGAGTTTATAGTTGTGAGGGTGAGTTTTGAGTTGTGTGTCGGGTTGTGTGGGTGAGGATGGGGGTTGCCTCCTAAATGGCTACAAAAGTCTATGGCGTACTAGGATATCCTGTCAAACACAGTTTGTCCCCGCTGATGCACAACGCTGCTTTTAAGGCGCTTGGTTTGGATGCAGAGTATGTTTTATTTGAGAAAACCCCGCAGGATTTGGCGGGGTTTTTGCTTTCTTTAGGTAAAGAAGGAATTTCCGGCATTAATGTTACTGTGCCTTATAAAGAAAAAGTCATTTCCTATCTGAGCAGCCTTTCCAAAGAAGCGCAGTTAATCGGCGCGGTAAATACAATTAAGGTTTCCGACACTCAACTGGAGGGTTTTAATACTGACGGCGACGGCTTTATCAGGCATTTAACCGAGGATTTAAAATTTGATCTACGGGGGAAAAATGTTGCCATGCTCGGCGCAGGCGGCGCATCGCGGGCAGTGGCAGTGTATCTGGCAATTGCTAAAATTAAATCCCTGGCTGTTTATGATGTTGATCAGGCAAAAGCGCTGGCTTTAGTTGAGCATCTGAAAAATAATTTTCAAGATATTGAATTCAGGGTAGTGAATTCTGTTAACAGCCTGAATATCCGGAGTTGCGCCCTATTAATTAATGCTACGCCTGTTGGGATGAAAGAAACTGATCCGCTTTTAGTTGAGCCGGATATGCTGCATAAAGATTTATTAGTCTATGATTTAATTTATAATCCGGCGAAAACAAAATTATTGCAAAGCGCGGAAGAAGCCAGGGCAAAAGTTTCCAATGGTTTAGGCATGCTCCTGCATCAGGGCGCGCGCTCCTTTGAGCTCTGGACCGGGCAGCAGGCGCCTTTGGCAGCAATGCGTATTGCTTTGCAACAGAAAGGATAATACAGCTGATGGTTGTTAAATTAATCGTTTTTCTTTTTGGCTCTTTAGTAGGGAGTTTTTTAAATGTTTGTATTCACAGGATGCCCTTGGAAGAGTCAGTTGTCCGGCCGCGCTCACATTGCCCGAAATGCAAAAAAACTATTTTTTGGTATGATAACATACCATTCCTCAGCTATATTTTATTAAGAGGCAAATGCCGTTATTGCAAAGAAAAAATTTCCCCGCGCTACTTTTTAGTTGAGTTGATTACAGCATTAATATTTTTGTTGTTTTATTTGCGCTTCGGCCTGAATTTTAATTTTTTCTTTTACATAATTTTTGCCTGCGGTTTAATTGTAGCGACTTTTATTGATATCCCGCATAGGATTATCCCGGATGAGATTTCCGTGGGCGGGATGTGCGTGGGGATTATTTTAAGCGCGATAAGAGGTTTGGAACTACAGCCTCTTGCCTGGAGCTGGAAGCCGCTGTTTAATTCTGTGGTTGGTGCGCTTGCCGGCGGCGGTGTAATTTATTTAACCGGTTATTTATTTGACCTGGTTTATTTTAAATTGCTGAAAAAACCTGCCATACAGGGCGAGACCGAATCTATGGGCGGAGGAGATGTCAAATTAATGGCAATGATCGGCGCATTCTTAGGCTGGGAGCGGGCATTGCTGACATTTTTTATCGCGCCTTTCTTTGGGGTGATAATCGGCCTGTATAATTTAGTTACTAAAAAAGATCACCTTATTCCTTACGGCCCATTTTTGTCCTTGGCAGCGTTGGTAGCTTTATTTTGGGCGGATAAGATTATCCGCTTGATTTTTGTTTCTTATTAAACAAGCCTATGACACAGGAAATCGGAAGCTCAAAACGCAGCGGTGTTTTAGTGCCATTATTTTCCGTCTATTCCCGCAAGAGTTTAGGAATCGGCGATTTCAATGATTTAAAGCTTTTGGTTGACTGGTGCGAAAAAACCAACAATGCCCTGCTGCAGCTTCTGCCTTTAAACGAAGTTGGCGCAAGTTTCTGCCCCTATGATTCCCTCAGTTCCTTTGCTTTAGAGCCAGGCTATATTTTCTTAGAGCCTTTAATTAACCCCGAAAAAAAATCCCTCAGAGAAGAGTTGAAAGAAATTGCCCAGTTATTCCCCAATGGCAAGCCGCATATTGATTACCGCATCAAAGAAGAAAAATTACATATCTTGCGCGATATTTTCAATGAATACGAAGTAATCTTAACTGAAATCAATAAGTTCAAGCAGGACAATTTATATTGGTTGGAGGATTTTGCGCTTTTTAAAGTATTAAAAGCATTTCATCAGGGTCTGCCCTGGTATGAGTGGCAGCCTAAATTCAGAAACCGCGATAAAGCTGAGCTTGAGTTATTTAAAAAAGCGCATCAGGCGGATATAGAATTCCAGATTTGGCTGCAGTGGCTCTTGTTTAAGCAGTTACAGAGTGTAAAATCATACGCAGAAGAAAAAAAGATTTTTATTAAAGGTGACTTGCCGATTCTTGTTTCACGCGATAGCGCAGATGTCTGGGCTCATGCGGAATTCTTTAAGCTTGATTTTGCCGCAGGTGCTCCGCCGGATATGTATTGTGCCAAGGGCCAGCGCTGGGGAGTGCCGACTTACAATTGGGATAATATTGCTTCTGATGGTTTCCATTATATCAAAGACAAACTAAAATACGCGCAGAACTTTTATCATTTATTGCGCATTGACCACGTTGTGGGGTTATTCCGCATCTGGAGCATTCCTTACAGTGAGCCGCATGAGAATCAGGGCTTAAACGGTTTTTTTGATCCGCGCGATGAGGCTGTCTGGGGCGAGCATGGACGCAGGTTGTTAAAAGTAATGCTGGAAAGCACAAGCATGCTTTTGTGCGCCGAAGATTTGGGGACTATTCCTAAAGTTTGCACGGACTCATTAGGCTTTTTGCAGATCCCCGGAAATGATGTGCAGCGCTGGGTAAAAGACTGGAAAGTGCGCCATGATTTTCTGCCTGCAGAAGAATACCGTAAGTGCTCTGTAACTATGTTATCCACGCATGATACAACTAATTGGGCTGCCTGGTGGAAGTATGAGGCTGGCACTGTTGATGAGGCGCTCTTTGTGCGTAAATGCAATAGCCGTGGCATAGATTATACTATTGTGCGCGACCAGCTTTTTGATAGAGACTTATCCAATCATGACCGCTTGCGCTGGCTTGAGAGTATCAATACTGTTGAGAAGTTAATAGCAATTTTAGCTAAGCCTCGCGAGCAAGTTGCGGACTTTATTGAGTTATATATCAATAGCTATCTGGAAAAAGAGAAGTTGTGGAAGTTGTTGGGGATGAAGGGGGAGATGCAGGAAGAAGCCAATACTGAATTAATCAGGCAGGCTTTGAAATATAACCTTGCCACCGCCTCAATCTTCTCAATTCAACTTATCACTGATTGGCTCTCACTTGCCGGAATTTTTAAAGGCGATCCCTACCCATTTCGTATCAATACTCCCGGTTTAACAAGCGAAAAAAACTGGTCAATGACCGTTCCGATATCTCTTGAAGAATTACTAAAGCATCGAGTTACGCCTGAAATTAAGAAGATGGTAACGGAGTCAGGTAGGGTATAGAATTCAGGGACTGACCCCGAAGGGGCCTGTCCCCCAGCAATTGATTTGCGTCTGCCTTGTCCAGTTTCTCGCGCGGACGCTTGCACCGCCCCACCGTGGCGGTGCTATCGCTCTGCAAAAACCCCTCGCTCTTCCGCAGCCGGGCGGTGGGATAAAAGCTTTTTTTTAATTAAGGAGCCGGCTGCGGAAACCATGGCCGCTCGGGGTTTTTGAAGCCGCGCTCGAAACCGGCCAAGTCAGCCGCAAGTGAAAGGAGAAAGTATGTTAGTATTCAAAAAAGTCGTATGTGTTATTCTTATTGTTCCACT
>Ga0265297_10010014_pt1 | contig 12047 bp, 8 predicted proteins | sample Munlanlwell13791_FD_192502 | JGI IMG/M metagenome (GOLD analysis project Ga0265297, IMG submission 192502) | Leachate microbial communities from a municipal landfill in Southern Ontario, Canada - Leachate well 137-91 | ecosystem: Engineered > Solid waste > Landfill > Unclassified | place...
GCATCTTGTGCGTTTGCCCCATCAGGGAGACCTTCACCTCGAAGCGTCACAGATGATTGTTCAATGCCCGATACCGGCGATATGGAACAAAGCCCCGGTGGAACGCCCGTTGCAGGCAGCGGTTCTCCGTTGCCGCATAATCCGTTTATGGTAAATGGAAGCGCGTTGCTTGTAAGCGGTTGGGTTGTTTCAACTGTTACATTAGGCACGTCTCCGACAGAAAATCCTGCGGGAACCGCGACTTTGATTTCAGTTCCATTTGTGTTCCATGTTGACGGACCGCAAATATATGACGCTTCAGTTGTATCAAAATAAACTTTTCCTGCTGTCGGGCCGTAATAGCATCCGCGCAATGTTGTTAGCGTTGATTCAGGGCCGTTCGCAGGCGACATTAAAATGGTATGTGGCTCGCATCGCTCTGCTGCCACGTTACACGTTGAAGTACATGTGGTTGGTACGCCGCCAACATCAATGGTTGTCGTACAATCGCCATCTTTCTGACAATAATCCAAACGGACATGAAGCTGACGCGTAGCAGATAAGCTCCCAATGACAGCTTTTATATTTGTGGTGCCATCTTTTTGCTTGGCATCGACGAGTTGGGTATCAGCTGTTCCGCATACGCCAGTCGTGCATTGCGCAATAGTATCGTCGCTCGATGTCCATGCGTAACTTCCTGGCACGCTCACGCTTTGGCAATTATTTGTCACTGTGGCGCCTTCGTAGAGCACCGTATTTGGATAATTAGTCGTTGAGGTCGCATCAACATACATCGGAGCGGCACCGTCAGCATCGCTCGCTAATAATGCCAATTGATCAGCTGCACATGGAGTTGCATCGTCGCGTGTTTTGAAATACCAAACTTCGTCTTCACCAAGCTTTACTCCTGATAAATTTTGAATATCCCCCCGCACCGTTACGCGATACCATGAATTCGAAACAAACAATGCAGCGAATTCTCCGAGCGCAACTGAAGTTGTACCTGATGGATCCCCATACACAGCACCAAAATTTACTGGTGTGAATGCAGTTTCGCAGTCCGACTTGCCGTTTGTGCATCTACGAATTTCATAATTCGCAAAATCTGTTGGGATAATGGCTTCTGAAAACCTAAACGATATCCTGTTCAAATTGATGCAGACATCTTGACTGTCTGGATATGGATTCGGGCTTGGAAACACTTGAGGTATAGCGGAAAGGTTACATTGATTTTCATATAAAAGTTTTGCCCCGGGCGTACATGGCACCTGATAATCCAAAGTATTGCTGACGCCATTCGGACCATCAACAGAAAGTTTAAAGGTGTCATTCGGCAACGTGCCCGATGAAGTTACCTGCGCGCTCGTATCAGTCACGCCAGACACAGAAGACGAATTGTAAATCGTCGGCGCATATTCGCCCTGCGCTTGATAATAACCCACAGTAACCCCTGAAAGATATTTTCCGGTTACCGTCACCATATTCGGAGCGTTCATGTGACATATTGGATTGATCGTGCATAACCCTGGAGTTGGCGGATCATTTGTTAAAATAAATTTCTGCAAGTTGGATCTGTCGCGTCCATCGTTTGGCGCCGATGGGTCCACGTCTACTTGCACAAGAATTTCATCTCCAATAGTGAAATTCGAATCGCTTGGAATTTCAATAACAATTTGATTATCCCCCCACGCATTCGGGTCACATGTCTGGGCTTGGACTTCGTAATCCCCTTTTCGCAAATACACAGCGTGCGGCGTATTGGTAAAATTCTCGCCGCTAATTGTCACAAACTGTCCAACACCGCCTAAAGTTGGATACAACCGCTTGATGTGCGGAGAGTTTTCATCGACAAAATCTGCATTCGCATCACTTGTAATGACTCCTCCAGTTCTCACAGTCACGTCTCCGCCAGTTGCGCCGCTCCCAAGAGACGCGAGGGTAATACCTCCGGCCGGGACAAGCGTCCGGATTTGTATATCAGTCCAACTTTGAATGCATGAAACGGCTCCAACGGTATTCGGTAACGCAACGTTGTTGAAACATCGGCTTGCAACACCAGTCGTATCTGTCGCGTCAACTTTAAAATTCCAAAATTTATTTGTGAAATTGACGGTATCGGCAAGAATGCCAAGATTTTTTCCGACAATCGTGATGCTGTCCGCGCCACCGTTATATGAATAATAGCCAGTAGGAGTAATGGAAGTAATTTCTGGTTTGCAATCTGTCTCAGTCGTATCTTCTGTGGTAAATGTCCATGAAAAATTATCATCCGCAAATCCTGTTGCCGTTCCATTCGCATCGCAGGAATTTGTACCATTTCCGCAATCAAGTAGGTTGCCGCATGAATCCTGGAATCCATCTGGCGCAATAGCGCTTAAGGTAATTGTATATGTCGTATTTGCATCAAGCGGTTTATTTAATGTGGCGGTAAAGCTTGACGCCGAATTCATGAAAATACCGGTGATCGTAAGATCAGATGGAGAAAGTGGCGATATCGTTATATTGCTATTGGCAATTGACGGTGCATACATCGGCTCGTTGAATTGCACTTGAATTTGTGGAGTTAAACACACGGCACTCCCTTGCGGAGCCCAATTCGAAACGACCGGCGGATTTTCATCAGACTCGGTTCCGGTTTCAAATGTCCATGTATACGCATCTGCTTCCACTGAACCAACTTGGCTTTGGACTTTATCAGTCGAAGTTATCGAGTTTATTTCAACCGTATACGTTTCATTCGGCAATAACTCCGTGTTGTGCCTGTACCCAAACGCATTCGAATTTTCGGCTACAGCAAACCCTGGATCGAGACCTATATTCGTCCCTGACTCATCTGTAATGCGGACCGAATCTGCTGTGACCGTTGACGCATTGAGCCATGGGGGCGTGATGCCGTCGAATCCTGCTTGCACAGCCTCGCACAGTTTTACGTTTGTCTGCGTATCGGTCGGACGAGTCCAACGGACCTGATACTGTGGCGTCGGAAGCTCGGGGCATGTTGGTACGGAATTATTTGCGATCCACTCGCCGACACCGGAACCATCGTCAACACATTCCTGACAATCAACATAACTTCCAATACTGCACCCCGTTATCTCGCTTGTAGTGTCAGAAACAAACCCAACAATAAAGTACACGATAACCCAGGCAAACAAAATAATGAGCAGACCGATCACGGCATTGGTAAGAATTTTTTTTGCTTTCTTTATTTTCTCTGCATCGCCGCGCGCTGTCATCCATACAAATCCTCCATACATAATCACAATAACCGCGATAAGTCCTGTAATGGCAAGAATCCATTGTACAACAGCAACAATCGTCGACACCAAATCGGTCGCGTTCATGATACCAAAAATACCCGGCGTATTTGAATCAACGGTGAATTGAGCAAAAGCGGTCAGTGGGATAAAAAGCATCGCGGAAAGAAAAAATCCGAGGATGCCAAATCGAAGGATGCGTGAAGCGTTTTGTTTTTTATTATTGTGAACCATCGCAGGACAAGCTAAACGATGATAAATAACTGGGGACACGTTTTACAAAAAATATTTTTCGACTCGTGACTTAACGCGATTTCCGTCAGCTCGAGCGCCGACTTCTTTCATGGTTGCGCCCATAAGTTTTCCAAAATCTTTTTTATCTGTGACGCCGAGCGCGTCAGCTTTCGCTTTTACAATTGCGTCAATATCTTCATCGGACAATTGTTTCGGTAAATATCCCTGCAAAACCTCTAATTCTTGTTGTTCTTGATCTGCAAGTTCTTTCCGCTCGGCTTTTATGTATGACTCGATTGATTCTTTTCGTTTCTTTAATTCACTTTGTATAACTTTTAGAACATCCGCTTCATTCAACACAGCGTGCTTTGCTATTTCAACATTCTTAATAACGGATTTTAAAGAACGCAAAACCTGCAGACGAATTTTTTCGCCAGCGCGCAATGCATTCTTCGTATCCTCTTCTATGTGTTTTAGGATATCCATTCGTCATGGGGAATTTATCTTCGATTCCCTCGCATCGGCTTGTCTTCAAGCTTGCCGATTTTGCGAAGATAATCATTCTTTTTTCGAATGCTTGACCGTTTTACCGCGTCTTCCCGACGTAAATTGCGGGATCTCTCACGAATAAAATGCTGTCCTTTTTTTGTACGGATCAAGAGGCCGGATGATTGAACTTTCCTAGAAAAGCGTCTCAAGAGGCTTTCTGATGACTCTCCTTCTCTTTTCTTTGCTACTATCACTGAAGTAATTCACCTCCTTAAATAAGGTATTAATAATTAATGCCCACGCTCTTGCGTGTAACAAAAATATAACAACTTTTGCGCGCGCTGTCAATTCACGATTCCTTCTACTTTGATTTTTCTGTCGAAAGGATGTGAATATGGGTATGAGGTACGATTTGACCTGCCTCACGCCCGTTATTTATGGCAATTTTGCAGTTCCTTTCAAGCTTGAGAGCGTGAATCACGGCAATCACGGTCTGCATCAATTTAAGAAGAGCGGAAGCTTCTTGATCTGAAAAATCCGAAAATGTCTCTCTATGGACTTTTGGAATGACCAACACATGCGTGGCAGCCTCAGGGTGAATATCACGAAAGGCAATACACGACTCATTTTCAAAAACGACCTGAGCAGGAGCCTTGTGGCTAGCGATTTGGCAAAAAATGCAATCGGGTTTAGTGGTGCTCTCCATTGGTACCTCCGATCCGTTTTCGCAGTTCCGCAACAATTTTTCGTGAATCAACAACTTCTTGTATGCCGTTTTCCATGTCTCGGATCAACACCGTGTCATCAATCATTTCTTTTTGCCCGATGATAAGCGTGAACGTCACATGCAAACGATTTGCAATTTCCATTTGGGATTTCAACGCCTCTTTAGAAAATGTTTCAGCTACATGAAATCCGGCGCGTTGTAATTCATGTAATATCTTAATCGCTTTCTGTCGCGCTTTATCACCAAGCTGCGCCAAGAATACTTCTGGTGGTTTGCGTTCAGGAACAGGAAGATTCATCTCTTTCATAAGCGTGATAATGCGTTCGATGCCGAGTGCAAATCCGCACGCACCGATATCTTCGCGTCCACCAAAAAGCTCGACGAGTTTATCATAACGTCCACCGCCGCCAAGCGCATGTAATTTTTTATCTGCTCCATCCGGCATCACCTCAAAAGTCGTGTGCGAATAATAATCAAGACCACGGACGATTTTTGAATTCAACTGATACGACACATCAAGCTCATCCAAATGTTCGAGCACTTTCACAAAATGCTGATTGGCTTGTGGCGTAAGATAATCCACAATCTGAGGAGCGTTATCTAAAATAAGTTGGAGCTCTTCATCTTTGACGTCTAGTAATCTTAGTGGAGTTTTTTTGTAATGCTCAAGAAGTTCTTTGTCGATCTTATGGCGGTGCGGTTTCAAAAAATCCATCAGTGCGCGTCCGTAGGCCACGCGGGATTCTTTGTCGCCAATGCTATTCACCTGGAGCGTCACAGGAAGACCAAGTCGTTTGAAAAATTCTGATGCCATAGCAATCATCTGCGCATCAATCACCGGATGACTATCACCGATCACCTCACATCCAAATTGATAAAATTGACGCTGCCTGCCTGATTGCGGTCTATCATAACGGAAAAAAGGCCCAAAATACCAAAGTTTAACCGGCTGCGGTCTATTTATCATCCCATGCTCAACATATGCGCGGACAACTCCTGCGGTTCCTTCTGGACGCAAGGTGACATCGTCGCCACCTCGGTCAGTAAATGAAAACATCTCTTTTTCTACTATATCGGTATTCTCACCGACGGCACGAGAAAAAATTGGCGTGTACTCCATGATTGGTGTTTCAATGCGTTCGAAATACGCCGTATCAGCCAAAGACTCTGCTGTACGGTAGATATGCCGCCAGTATTTTTCATCTTCTGGCATGATGTCCTTCATGCCCCGTACCAAGCGAACTTCTTTCAAGTTGCCTTTCGGCAAAGCAACCAACTTTTCTTGAGGTTTGGGTTCCATATCTTTCATAATACCTTTTTTCTGCGTCAGCGGTTTTTTAATAAGTTTGGATATTTTTTTCTTCGGCGTCATACATTTTATGATGAGGGTGAATAGACTTGAGATTCAAAACGTGTAAATGTGCTAAATGGCCAAACCCGAAGCCATGCTTTTCCGACGATATCACCCTGTATTAATGGACCAAAATAGCGTGAATCAAAAGAAGCTGTGCGGTTATCACCCATAACAAAATACTGGGTTGAGTCCAATGTGATTGGCAACGTGCAATTATACTGCCTAAGACAGTCTGTAACGATACCCTGCGCAAGATATGGTTCATTCAACACGATTGATGCTTCAGGAGTTTGTGGAGTGATCACGACACTCCCATCTTGCACGTCAATAGTCTCACCAGGAAGTCCAATAACACGCTTAATAAAATATTGGCTTCGATCTTCTGGATAATGAAATACCACAATGTCTCCGCGATGAGGCTCCGAAAGCCGATAAGAAATTTCATCGATCAGTAAATATTCATAATCATGAAATGTCGGCTCCATGGACGCGCCCTTCACGTAAAACGGCTGCACAAGAAAAAATCTGATAGGTAAAATAATCGCCAAAGAGATCACAACGATCTTTAAGGTCTCAAAAAAGAAACCTGCTGAACTTTTCAACCAGTCAGGCCACATGCGCTCGGGAATCTCTTTTGGGGTCTTTTTTGCGCCGTCTATTTTTCGCTCTTCCATGTAGATGTCGTTAATGGTGGACGATGGAGGGATCGAGTCCCGGGCAGCGGTTTGATTTGCCTTTTTCAGGCAACTCAACCGACGCTCGCTTCGTTACTTACGTTCCTCGCTCTCTTCTGCCCTTCAATCTTAATTACTGGTGGACGATGGAGGGATCGAACCTCCGACCTCGGCAATGTGAATGCCGCGCTCTAACCAGCTGAGCTAATCGTCCAGGAGATTTCAATCGCCCCATTTTACGGGCTTATTTGCTCACGTTACTCCAAAAAAACCTTGCTGTCAATTGCTTTTAATAGACTTCTCTGCCGGAAAATTAGCCTTTTGGCTTTGATAACGAAGCTTAAGAATATTTTTATACGCTTCAAGGAAAATATGCAGGCTAAACTTGGAATCCCCGCTTTTTCGCTCAGTAAAAAGAATTGGCACCTCGCAAACCCGGAATCCAGCTCTCACGGTCTTATAGGCAAGCTCTACCAAGACCACGTATCCGCCGGATGCAAGATGATCAAGGTCCAGGGACTGTAAAACGTTAGCGCGATAACAACGAAACCCAGTCGTCATGTCCCGAATCGGCACCCCAAGCACATTTCGGGCATAAAAATTTCCCAAACGGCTTATGAGACGGCGAACAAGATTCCAATTTTTCGTACCACCACCTGCGATATATCTGGACCCAATCGCCAAATCCGCATCCTGCGTTGCATTGATAAGCACAGGAATCGTGTCTGGATCATGAGAACAATCAGCGTCCATGGTTAAAATACGGTCTGCTCCCATATCAAACGCCCTTCTGAATCCAGCAACATAGGCTTTCCCAAGGCCTTCTTTTTTTTGCCGATGTATTACTGAAACCTCTGGATATTTAACTGCAAGCGCATCCGCAATCGCACCTGTGCCATCCGGAGAATTATCATCAACGATAATGAGAAAAATGTTTGGAACAGAAAGACCAAAAATACGCGTCACAAGCTGTTCCAGGTTCCCGCGCTCATTATATGTTGGAATAATTACTGCTGGTTTCATGTGCTCACGTTTTGCTCTTGAGTGCCCGCTCGTACAACAATTATTGACAAGCAACGCAGATTCATTGTATACTAAAAGTGGAAATTACTAAATGTCTATGGATTCCCGGAACCTCTTGGAAAAGAAGACTCCTTCCGATACGCCCGAACTCAAACAACACAACGAAGAACACCGCCAAGAAAAGGCCCCTCACAAGGCTCATCCCTGGCGGCGTGTGATTATCGTGTTGATTCTGGCGGTTTTTGGATTTGCGGGCATCATTGGCTACAAAGCGTATTCGGTCGGATCCAATATTCTTGCGCAAGACAGCAATACAACGCTTTTCGAACAAATTAAAACCCTTATCAGCGCTCCGGACAAAGCTTTGAAAGGCGAAGATGATGGACGCGTCAACATTTTACTGCTTGGATTTGGGGGCGAGGGACATCAAGGCGCATATCTGACTGATACCATGATTGTCGCAAGCCTCAAGCTTGAGACCAAAGAAGTTGCAATGATTTCAGTCCCCCGCGATTTATTTGTCGACATTCCAGGCTACGGCTACCGAAAAATCAACAACGCCTTTGCATTCGGCCAGTCAGAAGAAGTCGATAACGGCGGAGAATCTCTTGCACAAGCAACGGTCCAAAGCGTTCTCGGCATTCCTATCCACTACTACGCATGGGTCGATTTTACCGGTTTTGAAAAAATACTCGACGACGTCGGCGGCATCACGGTCACCGTAGACCAGTCATTCGTGGATTATTCGTATCCGACGCTCGACTACGGATATCAAACGGTACGCTTTACCGAGGGCGAACAAACAATGGACGGCGATATGGCGCTTAAATACGTTCGATCGCGACACGGAACAAACGGTGAAGGATCGGATTTCGCGCGCTCTAAACGGCAGCAAAAAGTTATCCTTGCCGTTAAAGAAAAATTATCCGCACTCGGCACACTGACTAATCCGTCAAAAATCAATGCCGTCTTAAACGACGTTGCAACCCACATGAAAACGAATCTGCAGTTGTGGGAAATTGCAAAAATTGCAAAAGCGTACGACGACATTTCTCAAGAACAAATTGCAACCAAAGTGCTCGACAACGGCACAGACGGGTTGCTTGTGTCAGATCATACGCAAGACGGTGCGTACATTCTTCGACCAAAAGCCGGATGGGAAGATTTTTCTGAAATCCAATATACCGCCCAAAATATTTTTGAAGTCACCGCCCTTGCTCGTGAAGAAGCTACTATTGCCATCTTCAACGGAACCGGCGAGGAAGGCTTAGCAACAACAACCGCCAACGACCTAGAGTCGTTAGACTATACTGTAGAAAAAATTGGCAATGCATCTGCGCAAGTATCAACGATTATTTATGATCTCTCACAAGGTGCCAAGCCAAAATCAGTTGCTGCGCTTCAAGAAAAAATTGGAGGTACTGTGCAAACAACCCCCCCAACGTCAATTTCATCCCTAATTGAAACAGAAAAACCTGTTGATATCGTTATCGTCCTTGGAAGTGATTTCCTAAAAGAAGAAGCTCAAGGCGGACCTGTCACGTAAAAGTAAAAAGCCCATGGCCTCACACACGAATGGAGTTCCACGAGTTGTTCTCTTAGGGAGAACAAATGTTGGCAAATCCACGTTCTTCACTCGGATGAGCGGCCAGCCCGCACTTACCTCTTCAACGCCAAACACTACGCGCGATGCAAAAGAAGCGCAGGTTGAATGGCAGGGAAAAACTTTTTTGCTCATTGACACCGGCGGATTCAACATTGAACGCACTGACCCGTTACACATAGACGTCACGGCACGTATCGGACGAGAGCTAAAAACAGCAACGCACATCCTTTTTATGACGGACAACCCCGCGTTTTTAACAGACGAAGAAAAACGATGGGTTCATGGTCTGCACGCTCACACGCCCATGACCATTATCGTGAATAAAGCCGATAAACCCTTCATGCGACAAAGAGATCCGCACATCCACTACAAAGGAATCAAGGTATTCCCCGTATCCTCGACAAATGGCGGAGGAACCGGAGACGTGCTTGACTACCTTGTTGAATCCTTTAAAAAAAACAGTGTGGAGCTCCCCCATATTGCCTTTCGCTTAGGACTTATTGGCAGAACGAATGTCGGCAAATCATCATTAGTAAACGCACTGGCGAACGAAGACCGATCAATCGTCAACTCGCATGACCATACCACCCGTGAACCGCTCGCAGTGACGGTATTCCGAAAAGGACAAGCGATTGAAGTTATTGATACCGCAGGTGCCCAAAAACGACCAAAACAGCAAATCCACATTGAAAGCCAGGAAGTGAGTTTGAAAGCAATCGCAACATGCGACGTGATCGCGCTCGTCACCGAAGCGCGGACGTTCCCGATTCCTGCTCAAGATATTGAACTCGCTCACTCTGCGCTTGAAATGGGCAAAAGCCTGATGATCATCGTGAATAAATGGGACACAAATCCTGATACATCTTCACGAGGCGAACGTGAAGAACGAAAAAAAATCTTGCGCGCACTCCCTCAACTGCAATTTGTTCCTATCATTATGGCGAGCGCGAAAACACAAAGTCATATCCCGCGAATTCTCGACACCGCGGCAAAAGTCTACTTAGAACGATTCGTGATGCTCGCAAAAAAAGATGTCCGAAGTATTCAACAGCGCCTTTCAAAACACGTCTGGCTTGTCGAGCAGTTGGCCGTTGATCCTCCACGATTTCACGCCATTGGAACAGAAAAATCTATTCCTCGAGCCATCAACGATATTTTCCATAAATTAATTCGCGAAACGTATCCGTTCTTGGGAACACCACTAAAACTTTCTATTGCAAAACGCAATGCAGTACATGCAGCTCATAATCGGCCTGGGCAATCCAGGTAAAGCATACAAAAATACACGACACAACATGGGATTTCTTGTTGTGGATGCGTATGCGCGCGAATTAGGGTTCCCGTCTTTTTCGAAACAGCCAAACTGCTCCGCAGAATACACTCACACTCCTGAAATTCGACTTGCGAAACCGACAACGTTTATGAACGAATCGGGAATAGCGGTCCAAAAGCTTGTTTCATACTTTCACATCGATACCGCGAATATGCTCATTATCCATGATGAGCTTGACCTTCCGTTTGGCGAGATGCGCTTGCAATTTGACCGCGGAAGCGCAGGGCACAATGGCGTAACTTCTGTCACTCAACACCTAGGCACGTCAAAATTTTGGCGGTTGCGGATAGGCATCGCGCCGGAAGCCTGCGACAATATGAATCCTGAAAATTTTGTGGTGTCCTGCTTCACACCAGAAGAAAAGAAAAAACTCCCTGATATTATTTCACGTGCCGTCGCCGCTCTTCACATGATCGCCACAGACGGGACAGATAAGACTATTCAGTTCCTGCACACATAAAAATGCTCGCAAGGTAACGGAGCCACCGACAGAGTGGCCAGCATGTTGCTACTTACAAGTGGAACGTCCAAAAAGAAGACTCTTCAAACGTTCGCTTGTGAAACATCCAATTAGGAGGGGTTATTGCATGTTTCGAACTTGCAAATAGCAATATACTGACCACGAAAAAATTGAGGATAAACCACCGTAACATACCAAACTTCCTTTGTCAAGATTGCCATTCACGCTATGAGTAAAATGACGAAACAGACTCGAGAGCACGCGCTTCAGGAGCTCGTCAGTCGAACAAAAAAAGAAGATATCGTGTATGTGTCTCAGCTCGGAAACCGATCTGGGCAGTCTGCCATACTCGCAGAACTCTTTACGCAATTGCCCGGAAACACCGTCTGGATAACGCGCGACGAAAAAGAAGCACGCGCCCTTGAAGCGCTGCTTAGATTTTGGTGCAAAGACAAGCCCTTGGATTTATACCGTCTTACTGACCCACCAGAACCAAGACTCTACGCCGCAATCCAAGAGAAAAAGAAAATTGCCGTTCTTGTCCCCTTAGAGCTTTTGCGTAGCGCATTCCCTGATCGAAGTTCATATGGCAAAACAGTTGAACACCTTGAAATCGGGGAACGGCGCTCGCCCATTGAGCTTTCGCAGCGACTCATACAGCATGGATACACGTTTGAAGAAGCTGCTGACACGCCCGGAACAATTGCACGGCGCGGAAGCATTGTTGACGTTCACCCCGTCCACGACGGCGATATGTTGCGTATCGAGTTCATCGACAATGCGATTGATTCTATTACCAAAATTTCAAACAAAAAAAAGAAAGATACATTGCACTCACTCATCATCCCCCCCGCGAGGCTCGGAAAAGGTTCAGTGTCTTTTTGGAGCATCTGGCCCGAGAAACCGACATT
>Ga0265297_10010015_pt1 | contig 12046 bp, 11 predicted proteins | sample Munlanlwell13791_FD_192502 | JGI IMG/M metagenome (GOLD analysis project Ga0265297, IMG submission 192502) | Leachate microbial communities from a municipal landfill in Southern Ontario, Canada - Leachate well 137-91 | ecosystem: Engineered > Solid waste > Landfill > Unclassified | place...
AAGAGCAACGAAAGCCGTTAGACCGGCCAAACCGAATTGCAGGACAGTGTCAAAAATCGCATTATGCGCCCGATCAGCAAAAGTGTTCAGTTTCTCATATATTCCCCAATCTGGACGATAATATTTAACAAAAACATCTTGCAAGGTCTCCGGACCGTAGCCTAATAATTTTCTTTGCCAGTCGCTTTCTTCAAAAACTTTCCAAGATGTCTGCCAATAAAAAAGTCTGATTTTATTTGAACCGGCCCTAATGTCGAAAGCACTTTTTATCCTGCCGGTAAAAGTGATGCCCTCCTGCATAGAAAAACTGCGATGAGAATAAAAAATTCCCAAAGAAAAAACTGAAAAAACCATCACAAAAAGAAGCGCCGACAAGATTAAGAGAGATTTTTTAAATCCTTTAGCCCAAAGAAGTAAAAACAAAAAAACAACCGCAGAAGAAATAAGTCCCAGCCAGGCGGAACGGCTATAAGTAAAAATTAAACAAGCCAGTTGAAAAACCAGGAGAACGGCTGTTAAAAAACGGCCAAGAAACTTTTTCTGCAAAAAAAACAAGCTGAAAATAGTAAGAGGGATAACTATAATTAAATACTGGGCTAAAAAATTAGGCTGGCCTAAAGTGGAAAAAATTCTGCCGGTATAAATCGCTTTTTCTTCCCAATCCAGAGGATCAAGAAAAAAATACTGCAGCAATCCATAAAAACAGACGGGAATAGAAGAAAAAACCATTCCCCAAATAAATCTCTTGATGCGGGGCCTTATTTTTTCTTCTGCCGATTTATCGTTCTCAGGGGAAGAACTAACTATCAATAAATAAAAAAATAGGAAATAATAAAGAAAACTATAAAAACCCTGCTGGCGCCCATAACCTCCCCAGAAGCTTAATTCAGGATGAATCGAAAAATAAGAAGAAACAAAAAAAGATAAAGAGAGAAAAGATAGGAGGACAAGTAATATAACCTTTATTTTTCCCCCATATTTTTTTTGCAAAAAAATTCTTGCTAAATAAAATAAAAAGGCGATTGTTAAAACAACTCTGAAAAAAACCAACTTATTGAGTTCAAAGATGTTAAAATTTTCCTGCCCAAAAGAAAAAATCATGGGTAAGAAAAGAACAATGGACAATAGAAGCATCTCCTCAAAAATGGAAAAAATTTTTATAAACCTCTCTTTCATTTTTTAGTATTTAATATTAGCTAATTTATCTGATTCTTTTCAATATTTAGTATACCATTTTTCCGTATCAAAAAAAACTCTTCCTTAAAAAGGAAGAGTTTTTTATTTAAACTTTTAAAAGTTTAATTCGAAATCAATTTTAATTGGCGATTCCAGCCGGTGTAGCGTACTTAGTGCCAGCAGTTATGCCGCCAGTCGCTCCACCAAGACAATAAGTAATATGGTAGGAAGAACCGCTAGAATCTTGAGTATAAGCGTATTCAATGTCTGGGCAACTACCATCGTTCTTTGGAGAAGGATTGCCAGGTACAACCGCCATATAAGTCGTACCGTCATAAGTTATAGAACCAGTGACTGGAGTCAAAGCTGCTGGATAAGAATTAGCATCGTTATAATATAACTCTAGGGCTGTTTGGACCTGCTTGATGTCAGATACTCTCTTGGCGTCTCTTGATTTTTGTCTAGCGTTGTTCAAAGCTACTACGGCTAAAGTTGATAATAAACCGATAATAGCGATAACAACCAACAACTCAATTAAAGTAAAGCCTTTTTGTTTTTTCATAATTCACCTCCCCTCTTTACTTTCCGTAGTCATTAACTTAATCCTAGAAATTAAATTAACCACTGGCGGAAATAAAATATTAATTTTAAAAATTTTAAAACACTTATCCACATTATACCATAAAATAAAACAAACAACAAAATAATTACCAGCCTCGGATTATCTGCACCTGATCATTTTCTTCAACATTGTAAGCTAAGACGAATTGATCGCCGGCAGCAGTAGAAACATAGCGATAAACATAGACTCCAGTTGCTTTTGGATCAGTCGGTAATTCACTCATATACGGCTTAGATTGATCTATCAAAGCGTTAGACAGGGTTGTATTGTAACAATCGGCCGTCGCGCCAAAATCCTCCAAATCTTCGTCCCAAGAACCGCATCTGGGATATGACAAATTGTCGTCATAATAAAGATAAATAGCAACTCTCATCTGAGACATATCGGCCTTCCGCTTAGCATCTCTTGCTTTCACTCTAGCGCCATTTAAAGAAACAACTGAAAAAGAAGCCAAAATACCTATTATGCTGATAACCACCAAAAGCTCAATTAAAGTAAACCCTATCAAATTTTTTCGCCAAATACCCAGCGAATCAAAACCATTTTTATTTTTAAATTTTAAACTTTTGACTTCTATCATAATTTATGGAATTAAAAAATAAATATTTAAAATTGACTGGCTAAATTATACATAGGCAATATTATAGCTGCCACCATTACGCCTACGGCGATACCCATAATCACCATAATTATCGGCTCCATTAAAGTCATAAGGTTGGCAACAATATTATTTATTTCTCTGGAATAAAAATCAGTCACTCTTCCTAAAATTACATCTAATTTTCCTGTTTTTTCTCCGATGCTCATCATTTGCGAAACCATTTTTGGAATTTCTCTACTGGCAACAAAAACACTGGAAATTGAATCGCCATCTTCAACTGCTTTTGATGTTTCCTCTATTAATTCTTTATAAATTTGATTACCAACAACCTCTGAAGCTATCTTTAAACTTTTAGTAATCGTTACGCCACCGATTATTAAAGTATTCATTGAGCGAGTAAATCTCACTAAATATATCCTCTGGAAAAGTTTGCCGAAGACTGGCAATCTTAATTTCAAAAGGTCAAACTGCCTTTCCCCCCCCGGCGTTCCTAAATAAAGGCGAGAAACAACTACTATAACTGCAATTAATCCCAGAAATAACCACCAATAAGCAGATAGGGCGTTAGAAGTTCCGATCAAAATTCTGGTGGCGATTGGTAAAGTAGCGCCGGTTTCCGTTAAAATTCCCGTCAACTTTGGCACGACAAATACCATCATAACCACCCCGACTGCTCCTAAACCGAAAAAAACAAAAACTGGATAAATCATCGCTCCTCGTATTTTGCTGATCATATCATAATCTTTTTCCATCTCATCCGCCAAATAATTTAAAACTTCGTCTAATTTACCGGAAGTCTCCCCGGATTTTATAACGTTAATGTAAAAATCTGAAAAAACTTTTGGCCGCTTGGCTAAAGCGTCGGAAAGCCGCAAACCGCTGTCAACTTCATCAGCTATTTCGGAAATTATCATTTTCAAGGTTATATTTTCCGTCTGTTCAATCAGAATACGAAGAGATTGAACTAAAGCAACATTAGCGGAAATCATGACGGAAAATTGACGAGAAAAAATTACCAAGTCCTTAAGCTTAACTCTGTTCAAGACGGTTAAAAAACCAGACCCCGTTTCTCCTTCAGAATATTTTTTTAAAGATATAATAGAAAAACCTCTTTCTTGCAAAGTTTCTGCGGCCAGCTTCTCTGTTCCTGCTTCTATTAATCCTTCCAGTGTTTTCTTCTCTTGGTTTAAAGCTTTATATTTAAAAATTGCCATAAATTACGAATTTAACTTAATTTTTTTTACCTCCGATGACTGTATTTCCCCTTTTTTCACTAACTCATCAATAGACTTTTCCATGCTTATCATCCCCTCTTCCCGGGAAGTTTGAATAATGCTTTCTATTTGATAAATTCTTCCCTCTCTAATTAAAGATTTTATTGCTGAATTTACTAATAAGATTTCGCTAGCCATAGCCAATCCTCCTCCCAGCCGAGGAATTAGCTTCTGCGTAATAATACCCACCAAAACATCGGCCAAACTGAAACGAGCTGCTTCAGAAGATATTTTTGTTTTAGCCGAATCAAAAATCTTTTCTATAACCCTCACGGAATTAGCGGCATTCATTTCTAATATTACCAAAGAATTGCCGGCGGCTAGCTGTAAAATATAAGGAAGGGCTTCATCAAATTCTTTTTTTATTTCATCAATACAGACCAAATCAACATCCTCCTCTAGGCAATGCTTTAATCCGGCCACATAAGACTTAACATCCCGGCCAATCTGTCTTTGTTCAATAATACTTTTTTTATTAACAAACAAATATTCAATCGGACTTTCCAGAGTTATTATATATTTTTTTTCATTATTATTAACTTCCTCCAAAAAAGCAGCGGCCGTAGAAGTTTTCCCGGAATCATTGGAGCCGGCTACAATCAATAAGCCAGAATTCAGGTTGATTACTTCTTTTAATTGTCTCGGAAATGGCAAATCTCCCAATCCTCTAACAGCTGTAGAAATATAATTAAAAGAAAGGGAGAGTAAATCTTTTTGATAAAAGATATTAACTCGAAAACGAAAATTACCCCCAAAAGTCTTAACAACTACAATTTCCTTATCTTCTTTTAAGCGCTTAGCTTCGTCTTCCTCTATAAAAGAATCAACTATTTTATTTAAAACCTCAATTGTGATAATTCCTTCGTTTTCTAAGGGGGAAAGCTTATCGTCAATTCTCACTATCGGCGGACTGCCAACTGACAGGTGAAGGCTGGAGGCTCTCTTTTTCGCCATCTCGGCTAATATTCTATTTAAAAAAATAGATGGGACTTCCATGAAAATTAAAATATTAAAAAATTATAAGACGCAAAAATGAACTTATGGTTTAAAACGTTATTAAATCAATTTTTTTATTTTTTCCACCACCTCCGAAGGCATAAAATGAGCCTTAATTAAATAATCATTGGCTCCCAGCGCTAAACCTTCTTTAACTTTTTCTTTTTGGCTCAAATTGGTGAGAAGAATGACGGGGATTCTCTTCACTTTTTCATCTGCCTTCAGAGCCCGCAAAACTTCGAAGCCATCCATCTTGGGAAGCATAATATCCAGCAGAATAATATCCGGCGCTTCCTTCAGAGCTAATTTCAAACCCTTTTCTCCGTCATCAGCAGTCACTACCTTAAAATTCTCTAATTCAAATTTGGTGTTATACATGCTTAAAAGAAAAGGGTCATCTTCTACTAATAATATTTTTATCTTCCCTTCGGAACTCGGTTGATTTTTTTGTTCAGTCATATTTTTTATATTATTTCCGCTATGCGCGGATTTATTATTTTAACTTTCTATAACCCGTAAAATTTCTTCCATAGTTGTCTGACCTCGCAAAACTTTTATTATTCCATCTTGTTTCATATTTATAAAATCCTGACTAGACCTCACATCCTCCATCCGCAAAATTTTATTTTTATCAATTATAATATTTTTTATTTCACTATTAATATCCAAGGCCTCTACAATGGCTACCCGGCCGCTATAGCCGCTATAGCCGCAGCGAGGACATCCTTCACCCTTATAAAAAATGGTTTTTCTTGTGTCGGGAAGACCGCTCAAAGCTTCTTTTATAACATTTTTCGGAATGTATTCTATTTCTTTTTCTATTTCTGCTAAAACATTTTCCGGCATTTTTGTTTCTTTCTTGCAATGAGGGCAAATTTTTCTGGCCAATCTTTGAGCTATTATTAAATTCAATGTTGATCCCAAAAGAAAAGGCTCAACTTTCATATCATTTAATCTCGGAATAGCCCCAAGCGCGCTATTAGTATGAAGAGTTGATAGAACAAAATGGCCGGTCAAACTGGCGTGAATAGCCAATTCTGCGGTTTCATTATCTCTTATTTCTCCGACCATTATTATATCCGGATCTTGGCGCAATAAAGAGCGAAGGCCATTGGCGAAAGTGAATCCGATTTCTGGCCTTATCTGCGATTGATTTACTCCTTTTATAAAATACTCCACTGGATCTTCCAGAGTAGAAATGTTAACTCCTTCTTTATTTAATAAATTCAAAATAGCAAATATTGAAGTAGATTTACCAGACCCAGTCGGTCCAGTAACCAAAAACATGCCGTTAGTCTTTTTTATATTTTCTTTTATAATTCTCAAGGCTCGTCCGTCAAACCCTAATTCTTCTAAAGTTGGCGCCCCCTTTGTCGTATCCAAAATTCTCATTACCACTTTCTCTTCGCCCATGAGAGGCAAAACTGAGACACGAAAATCAATTTTCTTATTGCCCAACTCCATTCTTATTCTTCCATCCTGCGGAATTCTCGTTTCATCCAGCTTCATATTGGCAAGCACTTTTACTCTGGCAATGAGGGCACTATGAATATTTTTAGGCAAAATCAAAGAGGTGTGCAAAACACCGTCAATGCGATAACGAACCCGGCTTTCCTTTTGCGACGGCTCTATATGAATATCGCTTGCTCTACCCTCAACTGCGTGCCGAATAATAACTGAAATAATTTTAGCAACTGGAGCGCTTTTAATAATTTCTTCTAAATCACCCTCTTCTTCTTTTCTTTTCAAATTTTCTCCTTCTTTTTCCTTTTCTCTGGTTTCTAAAGCCTGCCCAATTTCACTTTTTAAATTTTTATACTGGCTAAATATCTTATTAAAGCTTGAATCGGAAATTAAACAATATTCAACTCTGAATGCTTCTTCTTTAGCTAAAAAATTAACTGCCTCCATCGCCTTATAATTTTCCGGATCAGTGAGGCCGACTTTTATTTTATTTCCAGATTTTTCAAAACAAACTATTTTATAATTCTCCGCCGACTCCAGTGATATAATGTTAAGAATTTCATTATTTACCTCCTTATCCAAAAGATTTTGGTAGGATAAACCGTAAATTTTTGCCTTGACTTCAGTAATTTTCTCGGGGTCAACAAAATTTTTTTCCAACAAAATTTCTTCCGGTTGTCTGCCTTCCATCCCGGCTTTATTTTTGATTTCCTCCGCTTTAGCGGCATCAATTATATTTTTTTCTACTAATATTTTTAATAACTCTTCCTGTTTATTCATGATATTTTTTAATAAGGAGCAAAGGGATTGCTTTTGCCCGGCTTAAATTCTTGGGATTTTAAAATATCCTCTTTTAACATTTTAAATTTCAGCGCTGAAAGCAGGCTCAAATCAATCAAACTTGCCCCCCCGCTATCTTTTATCACCGGCGATATTATATTTTTTTCTGCTGGCGGAGCCGGTTGCTCTTTAATAAGAGAAATATTTTCTGAAAGTTTGTCTAAATTATATCTGTTGGAATTTTCCAATTCGGTTTCTGCTGGCGCTTCTATTACCATCGCTCCCTCTCCCCTTCCTAAAGAATAATTTTTATAAATAAAAAAGATTGCACCGCCAAACATAATGGCAATAATAACAATATATATTATTAATCTTCCTTTTTCAATTTTCTTTTTTATTAACATATTTTATAGTCTCCACATTCTTATTTTTCTTTTTTCAAATGATAAGTATAAAAAACCAATTCAGCTGAACTACTGCCGGGATCAAAATCTAAACTAATAATATCCATTAGCGCTAAATTATTTTCCATAGTAGAGATAAGGCTTTTCAAACTAAAATAATCTGCGCCGACAATACTCAAGGTGACTTTTGTTCTTCCTATTTCTGCCGGAAGCGATATGGCGGCCGTTTCAATTTTTTTTGTTAAATTCACTCCCGAAGGTTTTTTCACCTCTTCCACTGGCTCAATTTTTAAAGCTTCCAGGAGCAGTCCATTTTTTTCAACCAAAGATTGTACTTCCGAAAAAATTTCTTCTTGTATATATCTTTCAGCTAAAATATAATTAACCTTTTCCACATCGGATCGGTCTACTTTGTTATAAATCTTTATTAAATTTTTTACTTTATCTAAATACTGCCGACGGATAGAATACTCTTGTTCCTGCCCAAATTCATTATTTTTTGTCAGCCTGGCAACTTCTTCGTATTTAGGTTTTAGAATAAAAATACCACCGACAACAACCATAATCAAAACAATTAAAACCAAAAGCCAATTAAAATATCTGGCCAAAAACATGTTTATTATTTGCTTTGTTTTTTCCTTCTTGTCTCTTTTTTTACTCTCATTTTTGCCAAAATCCATATGCAAAATTATTTATTAAAAATAGATGGATCAACAGTGAGCTTTAATTCAAAGTTTATACCGGCAGTTTCTCCTACTTTCTGATTGCCGGTGGTAGAGACAACTCCCTCAGAAACGCTAGCTTCAATAACGCGACTATCTTCAAGAAATTTCTTGATCTGCGCTTCAATCAAATAAAAATCCTTGGCATTAACAGATAAACTATATTTGCCTTTGTTGTCGCCGGAAAAACCAAGATAATAGACGTCAGCTAAAGTGTTCTCCTCCAAAAATTTAAAAAAATTTGTCCAATAAATATGCTGGGATAAAAGCGAATTAACCAAACTTAATTTTTTCTTAAAAATCAAAGTATCCCCCGCTTCTTTCTCAACCGCTTTTATTTCCTTATCTATATCTGTAAATTTTTGAGAAAAAATTTGGCTTTCCTTTTCCTTTTCTCCTGCCTGCCAAGAAAGAAACATGTAGGCCGTACCAAGCGCTAAAATAACCAAAAAAATATAAATAGACAAAGAAACCATTCCTTTTTTCCAATCGAAAAATACAATAATTTGATCCTTTATTAAATTGGTTTCAAGATTTTGTGAGGATGCCTCTTCTATGGGCGTTGTTTCTTCCTCTGCTCCATAATTTACCTTCTTCTCCATCTTTATTTCTCCCTTATCTTGAGTTGAAAAAATCACTTCTGATTTTTCAATTTTTTTCTCCGTCGGCAACTTTTCATCATCATCCTTAAGAAAATCGGCTTCTATCTTTTTTTCTTTGATTTCTCCCCTTTTTAAAGATTTAAAAAGGAAAGACAACCAAGTTTTAAAATTCAACGATTTAAAATTTGGCAATTTGAATAATTTTTTCTTATTTTTTATTTTTAACTCTGGCTCTTCCGTTTTTTTCTCAACGCTATTTTTTTCTGCCCGAATTTGTTGCCCCTGAGTTTCATTAAGGGGCGAAATATCCTTTTCCGGTTCTTTTTTCGCTAACGGAATTTCTCGTTTGTTTTCTCTTTTTTGTTGGCTTATAAGTTCCAGAAGTTCTTTTCTTGATTCTTTAATTCTTTTAACATCTATGGAGTTAGAAGAACCGCCCGTTTTCTTTTTGAAAAAATTGATTGCCTGAAAATTAGGCAGGTATTTTTTTACCCCCTGTTTATCTGCTAATTTATTTGTTGTTTCGCCAGTTCCCTGCAAACTAGACCACTGCACTTCTTCTTTTGAAGTTTGATTTTCTTTCTTTTTCCGGTCCGTTTTGCTGATACGGTCTTCTTCTGGCAAAAAATTTATATCCATATTTTAATTAATATCTCTCATTGCCAAACCAATGGCAACTGATAATTTTGGCCCTAATTCATTAAGAATCGGCTTTAAATCAACTGGGTGAGAAACCCTAGCCCACGGATCGCCGATAATTACATTTATATTCAAAATTTTTGATAAATAATTTGAAAAATTAGGTAAAAGAGAAGAACCTCCTGACAAAACAATCTTTTCCACTTTCCCGCTATTTTTATTTTCAAATAAATTCATCATATATTTAATTTCATTGATAATCGGGCTGACAGTATCAACAACGGTTTTGGGCACTATATCCTCATCGGATTTTATAGAAGTTATTCCTAAGTCATATTTAAATTGTTCTGCCCTTTCTACTCCCACTCCCAAATTATTACTGATAGCCTTGGTAATGGTTAACCCCCCGACATCTATGCTTCGAGAAAGCAAGGGAATACTTTGGCTGACAACAGAAATATCAGTTGTGCTCATGCCAACCTCCACAATCATGACATTACTTTTATCATTTCCTAAAAGCGATCTAATTAAAGAAAAAGTTTCTGTTTCCAGACTTAGTAAATTAATTTGCGCTTCTTTAAAAATATTTACATATTTTTTCACTAATGTTTTTGGTGCGCCGGTCAACAAAACTTTTGTATTATTTTTTTCTTCTTTGCTGTTATCAACAGGCTCTATTTTTTTCCAATCCAAAACCATCTCTTCCAACGGCAGAGGAATAACCTTTTTTGCCTCCCAATGGACAGCTGAGGACAAATCCTTTTGGTCAACATTGGCCAAATTTAGAACTGAAGAAAAAACGGAAAAAGCCGGCAAAGCCGCCACGGCTGTCCGGCTCGTTACTCCCGCTTTTTTACATATTTCGTTTATGACCCGGGCGGTATATTTGGGGTCATTTTGCCAATCTCCCTTGGCAATTTCTTTTAAATCTTCAGTAAAACCATAGGTTAAAAGCCGTGCTCCCCCCTTTCCTCTTTCTAATTCAATTATTTTTATACTCGCTGTACCGATATCGATTCCTAGATGACTTTTCTTGGAAGAAAATAAACTCATAATATTTATTTGGAATTTTTATATTTATATTATATAATACTAAAAGAAATAAAACAAAAGTTTCCTTTTTCCCACAGCCTTACTTGTTATTAATTATAACATAATTCAACAAATTAACAAAATAAAAAATTGATACTGATTTTCTCGGAAAACAATTCTTTATTTGTTGATCTATACTTATGGAATTTTTCACCAAATACAAAAAAATCATTTTGGCAGCCGTCTTTATCGTGGCTGTTTTTATTTTGGGCTACCTTCTTTATGTTGTGTTTTTTAAAGCACCGCCAGAAACTCCTATTGTTGAAGCTCCGGGAACCACTACTACTCCTGCCGGCCTTCCCACATCTCCTTCCGGCACCGGACAAATTGTAAATACGGAGGGAACAGGCGGGTTGCCAGAAACAGAAGTAACCGGAACTCAAGCCAGCGAAAAAGCTCTGGGAGGATTAACTAAAACAACTTCTTTAAATAATGTCCCCAGCCTGGCTGCCACTTTGAGCGGCAATGGTACAGACTTGCAATATTATAATAAAGAAGATGGAAAATTTTACAAAATCAGCAAAAACGGAGAAATTACTGCTTTGACTGATAAAATATTTTATAATGTAGAAACAATCAAATGGTCTCCGAACAAAGAGAAAGCTATTCTAGAATATCCAGATGGCGCTAATATTCTTTATAATTTTTCTGCTGATAAGCAAGTGACTCTGCCTAGCCATTGGAAAGATTTTGATTTTTCTCCCGACAGTAATAAAATTGTTATGAAAAGCGTTGGACTTGATGTTGATAACCGCTGGTTAGCCATAGCGAATGAAGATGGCTCAAAAAGCCAAGCGATTGAAGCTATTGGTGAAAAAGATGAAACGGTTTATCCTTCCTGGTCCCCCAATAATCAAACTATCGCCATGTATACTGAGGGAAGCGGTTTTGACCAGCAAGAAGTATTTTTCGTCGGTTTAAACGGAGAAAATTTTAAATCCACAGTCATAGAAGGCCGGGGTTTTGACCCTAAATGGTCGCCAAAGGGAGACCAGCTTGTTTATAGCGTTTATTCTTCTGATAACAACCTAAAGCCGATGCTTTGGGTGGTGGGGGCGCAAGGAGATGACATCGGCCAGGGCAGAAAAACTTTAAATGTAGAAACTTGGGCGGATAAATGCACTTTTGCAAATGATACTGATCTTTATTGCGCGGTTCCAAAAGAATTGGAAACTGGCGCTGGACTTTTTCCTGAACTGGCAAAAAATACTTATGATCAGCTTTACAAAATTGACTTAAAAACCGGCTTGAAGCAATTAGTCGCCACTCCGGATGGATTTTATAATATGTCTAATTTAATTATTTCTGAAAACGGTTATCAGCTTTATTTTACCGACCAAACAACAGAGAAAATAAATAAAATCAACCTAAAATAATCTCCTCTAAATTTTTCTTAAAAAATTTTAACCCTCATATTTAATTTATTTTAAGTAAAAAATAAAATAATACTTTTAATAATTTATAGAAATAATATCATGAAAATTAAATTTAAAAAGATCTCAATTATACTTGTCGGAATTATTGCAATATTATTTGGGTTACTTTGGTTTTTGCAAGGAACATCTATTATTCAAATATGTCCCATCTTATGTTTTGCAGATTGTAAATGTTTAACAGGCGGCTCGCTGTTATGGACAATCGTAGGACTTATTACTATTTTTATTGGAATTGGCG
>Ga0265297_10010016_pt1 | contig 12046 bp, 15 predicted proteins | sample Munlanlwell13791_FD_192502 | JGI IMG/M metagenome (GOLD analysis project Ga0265297, IMG submission 192502) | Leachate microbial communities from a municipal landfill in Southern Ontario, Canada - Leachate well 137-91 | ecosystem: Engineered > Solid waste > Landfill > Unclassified | place...
CCCAAGCGAATGCAACTAGTGGAATTGGGGTAAATAAACATGATATTAAAAAAAGTACATACCACATTCTTCTTGAGGAATCAGAGATAGTTGATATTTTACAAAAAACTAGTGTTGATAATCTTACACTTGCACCTTCTAATTTAGATTTAACCGGGGCAGAAGTAGAATTAGTAGGGGCATTAGGCCGAGAATACAGATTAAAGAGATCTTTACAAAAAGAAAGAGAAAATTTCGATTTTTTGATTATCGATTCGCCGCCATCCCTGGGGCTACTTACAATCAACGGCCTGTGTGCTGCAGATTCAGTAATAATCCCTGTACAATGTGAATATTATGCCTTGGAAGGATTAACGCAACTACATAATACCATTAGGCTTGTGAAAGAAAACCTTAATCCGGCCCTATACATTGAAGGAGTGCTTTTAACTATGGCAGATTTCCGCACAAACTTAACCAAAGAAGTTATCCAAGAAGCGCGTAATCATTTCAAGGAAAAGGTTTATAATACGGTGATTCCCAGGAATGTTCGTTTAACTGAAGCACCGAGTTTTGGTAAACCCATTGCTTTTTATGATCCTAATTCCCTTGGTGCTCAAAAATATGAAGAGCTTAGTAAGGAAATATTGGGTATACCACTAAATTCAAAAATTCCGCAAGGGCAAGGAGAGGATTAATGGAGAGGCGAGCTTTAGGAAAAGGTTTAGGTGCGTTGATTCCGGAGAAACCTGTTGAAGGTGAAGTGCATAAAGAAGAGATTATTTATGTCCAGTCTGGACAAATAAAACCGAATCCATTTCAACCACGAGAAAATTTTGACCAAGTAAATATAGAAGAATTAGCCCAATCTATTAAAGAAAAAGGAGTTATTCAGCCGCTTTTGGTTAGGCGCAAAGGAGATAATTATGAATTAATCGCTGGAGAAAGAAGGTTTCGTGCGTCTAACATATTGGGGATAAAAGAGATACCTGTTATTGTGCGAGACGTAAGCGACCAGGATTCTTTGGAGTTGGCCTTAATTGAAAATATCCAGAGGGAGGGGTTGAATCCCATTGAAGAAGCGCATGCTTATCAGCATTTAATGGACAAGTTTAAGGTTACCCAGGAGAAAATAAGCGAGGTTTTAGGCAAGGCCAGGGTTACTATTACTAATACATTGCGCCTGCTTAAACTTCCTCATGAAATTCAAGAGGAAATGAAGGGGGGGCGCATTAGTTTTGCGCACGGCCGCGCCCTATTGGAAGTCGAAGACGCAAATCATCAGCGTAAGCTCGTCCAGGATATTATTTCTAGAGGGCTTTCCGTGCGCGAATTGGAAAGTTTAATTAAAAGCAGTCGGCCAAAATTAATCAAAAGAAGAATTGGCCAAGGCCAGCGTGAACCATTAGTTGCTATCTTAGAAGAAAAATTACAACATGCATTAGCTACCAAGGTCAGAATCAGCAAAAGGAAAAAACGCGGGCATATTAATATTGAATTTTATTCTCAAGAGGATCTTGAGCGCATAGTTAATGTAATTAAAGGGGGAAAATAGATAATGGATCAGGCAGTTTTAATTCTTATTAAGCCCGACGGGCTAAAGAAATCGCTTACTGGAAACATACTTACGCGTTTATCCGAGACCAAACTTGAAATCGTCGCTGCTAAAATGGTACGCGTGTCAAAGGAGCTGGCAGAAGAGCATTATAAACATCTAAAAGATAAACCATTTTTTGGGGAAATTATTAAATATCTACAGGGGCAGTTGCATGACCGTAAAAAGGTTATGGCCCTGGTTTATTGGGGGGAAGATGCGATTAAAAAATGCCGTGAATTAGCGGGAGCCACTAATCCAGAGGAAGCCGAATCTACTTCTATCCGGGGTTCTTACGGAAGGATAACTACCTCCGGAGTTTACGAGAACGTAATTCATGTTTCATCCAACGTATCCGAGGCAGAAAGAGAAATCAAGCTTTGGTTCGCGCCCACTGAAATTATAGTTGATCTTTATCCGGCAAAAGATTTGGAGCAAAAAGAAACAATTAGCAAAGTTTGGAGTTAAAATATGATTAGTAGCATGACCGGTTTTGGCAGCCAAGAATCTGAAGTCGATTCCATCGGAAGGATTTGCGTGGAATTAAGATGTACCAACCATAAGTTTTTGGAGACCGTTTTTCATCTGCCGGAAGGGTTGCTTTCTTTAGAGGATAAGATAAAAAAGGAGATTGAGGCTAAAATAAGGCGGGGCAGGATTTTATGCGTCATAAACATAAAAGGCAAAGAGGCCCAGGGTATATTTATAAACCGCAAACTTTTGAAAAATTATTTGCATGAGCTGAACAACATAAAAAAGGAATTTAATATTAAAGATGGTTTGGCCCTGGATTCTTTAATCCGGCTGCCCGGTATTTTGTCGCTTAAAGAAAATAAACCGGTAGGTATGCATATCTGGGAGCATCTTAAACCTTTGTTACTGCAGGCACTTTTGGGGTTGTTAAAGACTAGGCAAAAAGAAGGCAGGGCCCTGGCAGGTTTGCTGGTAAACAGAAGCGAGTTACTTAAAAAAGAACTGTGTTTAATTAAGCGTAGATTCGGTTCGGAAGTAAAAATGAGGCTCCGGAAGATAAAGGCGGAGGAGGAGCGTTTGGCTTTTTTAAAGGGGGCGGATATCGCCGAAGAAATGGATCGGTTGAGTTTTCACATAAATAATTTTCAGCAAAAAATTACCAAGGGCGGGTCTATTGGCAAGGAATTAGATTTCATTACCCAGGAGATGCAGCGAGAGGCCAATACATTAGCGGCAAAGTCGTTTGATCTAGTTATATCGGGGCGTGCCGTACAGATGAAAAGCCAGATTGAGAAGATCCGCGAACAGGTGCAGAATATCGAGTAGTGAAAGCCAAAAAAAGAAAAAATAAAACAGGGAAAATATTTATAATCTCCGGGCCTTCGGGCTCAGGTAAAACTACCCTCCTGACCAGGTTAATTCAAGATAAAAAAATTGCTAAATTACTGGTAAAATCCCGCTCTGTTACAACCCGGCCTAAACGTTTGGGGGAGAACCAGGGCAAGGACTATTTCTTTGTTACCAGGAGTGAATTCAGCCGCCTGCTAAAAGCAAAAAAAATTCTTGAATGGACAAGGTATTTGGGCTATTATTACGGAACACCTAAAGGGCCTGTAGAAAAGCTGCTTAAAGAAGGCAGGCATATTGGTTTATGCTTAGACCTTAAGGGCGCAAGGATTCTTAAAAAAATTTATCCCCGTAATGCGGTAACAGTTTTTGTCCTTCCGCCTTCACTTAGTGTGCTTAAGGCAAGAATTGAAGGCCGTTGTAGAGATACTAATAAAAAAGAAATAGCGCAGCGCTTGCGCCTGGCGCAACGGGAGATTTTGGCAGCTTCGCAATTTGACTATCGTATTATGAATCAAAACCTTCGGGTCGCCCTTAAGGAACTAAAGAAGATATTTTTAAAGGAAAAACAGCGCCTAACAATTAATCGGGGGTAAAAGATGGGATATCGGGGAAGAGAGAAGCTTTTAGATAAAAGCTTGGGATCTATTTATAAATTGGTAATCCTAGCTTCAAAAAGGGCCTTAGAGCTCGCAGAGGGCCAACCGAGATTGGTTTCGGATGAGATTTCTGCGAAACCTTCTACAGTGGCATTGCACGAGATTGAGCAGGGCAAAATAGAAGCTAGGGTGATAAAAACAAAAGAATGATGGTAAAAAAAGGTAAAAATATTATTTTGGGCGTTACTGCCAGTATTGCAATTTATAAAACATGTGAACTTATCCGCATACTTAGAAAATGCGGTTTTACGGTCAAGGTAATTATGACCCAAGAAGCAGAAGAGTTAATCCGACCGGTTGTTTTTTCCAGCTTAAGCGGGAACAGGGTTTACCGGGCAGGTATTTTTGATGAACCGGATACATGGGAAATTGAGCATGTTGCTTTGGCGCGGGAGGCGGATTTAATTTTAATTGCCCCGGCAACAGCCAATATTATTGCTAAGCTTGCCACAGGTATTTGTGATGATCTTCTAACCTGTACGGTTTGCGCAAGTAAGGCAGATATTTTAATTGCCCCGGCGATGAATGAGGTTATGTATAATAATAAGATTACTCAGGGGAACATTGCGAAATTAAAATCTTGTGGATATAAATTTATTGCTCCGCGTAAAGGCACGCTCGCCTGTGGAAATATAGGGGTAGGTTGTTTGGCAGAAGTAGAGGATATTGTTAAAGAAGTAAAAAATTATTTATAGTTTCTGGCGACGTAGCCAAGTGGTAAGGCAGTTGTCTGCAAAACAACTATTCAGCGGTTCAATTCCGCTCGTCGCCTTTAATTTCAGCGGGCAAGTGGTGGAATGGCATACACGACAGACTTAAAATCTGTTGGCCGCAAGGTCGTAAGGGTCCGACTCCCTTCTTGCCCAATTTTAAAAATCTGGATTTTAGGGCTCATAGCTCAGTTGGTTAGAGCGTTGCGTTGACATCGCAAAGGTCAGTGGTTCAAGTCCACTTGGGCCCATTTTTAGCTCTACTGTTATAACTATAAAATATGGATCTATCTATTTTGAGACATTCTTGTTCGCACGTCATGGCTGAGGCGGTAAAAAAACTCTGGCCAGAGGCAAAACTAGCAATAGGCCCCGCTATTGAAGATGGGTTTTATTATGATTTTGACAAAAAAGAACCGTTCGGCACGGAAGACTTGCTTAAGATTGAGCAGGAGATGCAGAAGATTATAGCCAAGGATGAGTTATTTGTGCGTCAGGAGTTAGGCAGAGATGAAGCAATAGAATTATTTGAGAAAACAAAAGAAGATTACAAGACTGAACTTATTAAGGATCTGCCAAACGAAACAGTTTCTGTTTATAAAACCGGGGAAGATTTTCTAGATCTTTGCCGCGGTCCGCACATAAACTCAACCGGCGAAATAAAATTTTTCAAATTATTATCAGTTGCCGGTGCGTATTGGCATGGGATTGAAACTAATCCTATGCTGCAGAGGATTTATGGCACCTGTTTTAATACTAAAAAAGAACTGGATGAATATTTGAATTCCCTGGAAGAAGCAAAGCTGCGTGACCACAGAAAACTGGGTCCGCAACTAGGGCTATTTGATATCTATCATGAGCATGCCGGAGCGGGCTTGGTATTTTATCACCCCAAGGGCGCTATTTTGCGCACCATTATTGAAGATTACGAAAAGAAAGAACATTTAAAACATGGATATCAAATGGTAATTACTCCTCATATTATGGATGTTGCTCTTTGGAAAACCAGCGGCCACTATGATTATTATAAAGAGAATATGTATTTTTCCTCCGACGACGAAGGCCGGGAGGTTGTTTTAAAGCCGATGAATTGCCCGGGGCACATTTTGATTTATAAATCGAAAAGCCGCTCTTACCGTGAGCTTCCGTTAAGGTTGTTTGAATTAGGTACGGTTTACCGACGGGAAAAAGCAGGAGTTTTACATGGACTTTTGCGCGTACGCGGTTTTACTCAGGACGATGCACATATATTTTGCTTGCCGGAACAGTTAAGAGATGAAATCAAAAAAATAATTGAGTTTGTTTTTGAAACGATGAAGGTTTTTGGTTTCAAGCAGTGGGGGATCGAGCTAAGTACCCAGCCGGAAAAATATATTGGTTCAGATGAGGATTGGCAGAAGGCAACCGAAGCACTCGAGGATGCATTAAAAGAAAAAGGCCTGCCTTATGAAATTAATCATGGCGATGGTGCGTTTTACGGCCCTAAGATTGATATAAAATTAAAGGATGCGCTTAAAAGGACCTGGCAGTGTGCGACCATTCAATGCGATTTTGCCTTGCCTAAAAGGTTTGACCTGGCTTATGTCGATGCCGAGGGCAAAGAAAAACAGCCGATTATGCTGCATAGGGTTTTGCTGGGAAGCCTGGAGCGATTTATCGGAGCCTTGATTGAGCACTACAAGGGAGAGTTACCTTTATGGTTAAGCCCTACCCAGGTTTTGTTAATCCCGGTTAAAGAATCATCTGCCCCTTATGCCCAAAAGGTAAAAGAGGAGTTAGAAAATAATCAAATACGCGTAGATATGGATATGCGTAATGAAACCTTAGATAAAAGGATCCGTAACGCGGAATTAAATAAGATCCCCTACTGTTTAATTTTGGGAGACAAGGAAGCGGCGAAGGGAGAAGTAAGCGTGCGTAAAAAGGGGAGCGGTAACCAGGGTGCAGTTTTATTAGATAAATTTATTGAAGAATTAATTAATCAGATTAAGCAATATAAATAGAAAGAGAGGTGGTTGCTATAAAAAAGTTCATTCGTATAAACGAAAGGATCAACTCGCCGCAGGTCAGGGTTATTGGCCACGATGGGAGCCAATTGGGTGTAATGTCTGTGCAAAGGGCTTTGGAGATTGCCAACCAGCATGAATTAGATTTAGTGGAGGTTGCCCCAGCTGCTACCCCGCCGGTTTGCCGGATTATTGAATTCAGTAAATTCAAATATGACCTTGAAAAAAAAGAGCGTGAAGCCAAAAAACATCAGAAGCAGGGTCGCTTAAAAGAAATCCGCCTTAAACCGAATATCGACGAGCATGATTTTGAGACTAAGGTTAAACAGGCAGTAAGCTTTTTAAAGAAAAAAGACAAGGTTAAGGTAAATCTTTTCTTCCGTGGCAGGCAGATGGAACATTTGGATTTAGGAAGAAAGGTTTTAGATAAATTTATCGTTGATGCGCAGAGTGAAGGTCAAGTAGAGAAGGCGCCGTCACTGGAAGGCAGAATTATGTCCTTTGTGATTGCGCCAAAATAAGATATAATAAGACACCTGCAGCATAATCGGCACCCGACGCCAATAGGCATTGCGTCGGCGTGTGTTTGTACACAAGGAGAAAAAATGGGAAAGTTAAAGACAAAAAGAGGGGTAGCTAAGCGTTTTAAACTTACAAAGAAAGGTAAGGTGAAATATTCACCTGGTGGCAAAAGCCATTTAGCTTCGTCCAAGAAAACCAGCAAAATAAGAAGCTTAAGAAAACGCAGAACGCTTGCCGGTAAAAAGGAAGAAAGATTTATTAAATCAATGTTACCTTATGGTTAAGGTGTTCAACATCCTGCGCTTATAATGTATTGCGCGGGTGCGCCCTTGTGGGCTAGGAGAAAATATGGCAAAGGCTAATCACAGTGTAGCAACTCGTAAAAGGAAGAAGAAGGTTTTAAAACAAGCTAAAGGGTTTTGGGGGGACAGCAGCAAGCAATACCAGCAGGCAAAAAGGGTGCTTATGCATGCGCTTGAATATGCTTACCGGGACCGTCGAAACAAGAAGCGCGAATTCCGCAAGCTTTGGATTGCGCGCATTAACGCAGCTTGCCGGCAGGAAGGGGTTACTTATAGTGTTTTTATGAGTGGTCTGAAAAAATCCAAAATTAATCTGGATCGCAAGACTCTGGCAGATTTAGCTGTTAGGGACAATCCTGCTTTTAAAAAGATAGTCGAAACAATAAAGAAATAGGGGATTTTTAAAGCAAGGGGCTTTTTATGTATGTAATTATCGCAGGTTGCGGAAGGGTGGGAGCAGAGTTGGCCAAGCTTTTATCCGGAGAAGACCATGATGTAGTAATCATTGATAAATCGCGGGAGTCTTTTTCCCGCCTTGGAGATAGCTTTAATGGTTTAACTATGGTGGGCAATGGTTTTGATTTGGCGCTTCTCAAACAAGTAGGGATTGAGAAGGCAGATGCCTTTTGTGCGGTAACTAATGGAGATAACACCAATTTAATTAGTGCCCAGGTTGCTAAAAAAATATTCCGCGTTCCTAAAGTTTTTGCACGCGTATATGATCCGCAGCGGGCGCATATTTACGCAGCCCTTGGTTTGAATATTATCAGCGGAACAATGCTTTTGTCGTCCATGCTAAGAGATAAAATAATTGAAAGCAGATTTTCCAGCTACCTGATTGAATCAAAGGATTTAGGGGTTATTGAAATTGAGGTAAAGGATAACCTGGTTGGTAAAACCATTCAGGATATAAATATCTCCGGAGAATTTATAGTAGTTGCAATCAGAAGGATGCAGGGAGTTATTATTCCTGACCCCAAGACTGTTTTAAAAAACAAAGATACCTTAATGGGCGTGGTGAAAGTTTCCAGTCTTCAAGAGATCAGGGAAAAGTTCCATTTAGGGGAGAAATAGATATGTATATTTTGATTATCGGAGCAGGAAAGGTAGGTTATTTTTTAGCCAAAAGGCTCTGCCAGGGTAAACATACGGTAAGCATCGTGGATAAAGACCGCATAGTCTGTGATGAGATCGCCAAGGAATTAGAGGCTTTGGTAGTTAATGGTGATGGCTGTGATCCCAAGATACTGGAAGAGGCCGGGATTGAGCGCGCGGACGTTATGGCTGCCGTTACCGGAGACGATGAAGATAACCTGATTGTCTGCCAGTTGGCCAAGGAGAAATTCAATCTGCAGCGTACAGTCGGTCGCGTAAATAATCCTGATAATGAGCATACCTTTAATGAGCTTGGAATTGATGTGCCGGTTGATTCCACAAAGATTATTGCTAAAGTTATCGAAGAGGAAGTTTCCTTTTCCGATTTTGTTAATTTAATGAGTTTTAAACGCGGGAAGCTTGCTATAGTGCGCGTAGATCTGCCCAGCGATTCCCCGGTAATTAATAAAGAAGTAAAAGATATTACTTTGCCGCAGGATGCAGTTTTGGTTTCCATTGTCCGCGGAGAAGAGGTAATTCTACCTAAAGGCAATACGGTACTTAAAACCGGAGATGATGTGATTGCGCTTACCTTGGTTGGCAATGAACCGCAATTATTAAGCCTTTTAGCCGGGAAGTTTTAAAAAATGAAATTTAAACCTGCTTTAAATATTGCCTTCGGAATTGCTACGGAACTTCTATACGTTTTTTCTATAATGCTGGCAGCTTTATTAATCTGCCTGGCAATCTATTTTAAATTATGATCCTTAAACCCCGCCTGGAAGATTTAAAGATTATTGGTTTTTATCTGGGCAAGATAATTCTAGGATTGGCTTTTACTATGGCAATCCCGATCTTGGCCGGATTATGTTTTGGGGAGCTAAACCCAGCACTGGATTTTTTTATCGGTATTGAAATATCTGTTTTCTTAGGTTTACTGCTACTTAAAATTTGCCATACTGACAAGGATTTGAATTGGATGCAGGGTATGATTGTTGTCAGTCTTTCTTGGGTCGTAGCTATGCTTTTGGGGGCTATACCGCTATACCTAAGCGGACACTGGAAATCTTTCCTCGATGCATGTTTTGACGCTATGTCAGGATTTGCCACCACGGGGCTTGTTTTAGTGCAAGACCTAGACCATCTATCCTATACGCATAATCTTTGGCGGCATTTAATTATGTTTCTCGGAGGCCAGGGGATTGTAGTAATTGCGCTTTCCTTTTTTGTGCGCGGATTCTCTGGAGCATTAAAAATGTACGTTGGCGAAGCACGCGATGAAAAAATACTGCCGAATGTAGTACATACCTCTAGGTTTATTTGGCTGGTGAGCTTTGTCTATCTGGCATTAGGCACTATAGCTTTAGGAATAACTGGCATATTTAATGGGATGCAGCCGCTTAATTCTTTTTTTCATGGAGCATGTATATTTATGGCTGCATTTGATACAGGGGGGTTTAGCCCGCAGTCTCAGAACATACTTTACTATCACAGTCTGGCGTATGAAGTTATTACTATAATTATTATGGTTCTGGGGGCGCTGAATTTTAAATTGCACTATCATTTGTGGATGGGTAACCGCAGGGAGATATTTAAGAATATTGAAACCAGCACGCTTTTTGTTACCATTATCGCTACCTTTTCTATTGTTGCCGTAGGTTTAACAAAGATTGGCAGTTATCCTTCAGCCATAACTCTTTTCAGAAAAGGTTTCTATCAACTTATCTCCGGACATACCGGAACGGGTTTTCAGACTATTTATCCACAACAATTTCTTGTAGATTGGAATCACTTGGCTTTGGTAGGAATAATTCTGGCTATGTCTTTAGGCGGGGCGGTATGTTCCACTACGGGGGCAATTAAAATGCTGCGCATTGGAATTATCTTTAAAGCCTTTAAAGAAGATTTAAAAAGAATTATTATGCCTGAGAGGGCCATAGTTATCGAGAAATTTCATCATGTCAAAGAAGTATTCTTAGAGGATAGGATGGTCAGGAGCGCTTTAATTATTACCTTAGCTTATATAATCTTATACGGATTGGGTGCGCTAGTCGGCATGTTTTACGGGCATTCTTTCCTAAGCGCCCTTTTTGAATCTACATCTGCAGCAGCTAATGTCGGTTTATCCTGCGGGATTACTAATATTGCTATGCCTGTAGCGCTTAAGGTTACCTATATAGTACAAATGTGGGCTGGCCGTTTAGAATTTATGTCAGTGTTTACGATTCTCGGATTTTTGATTGCGATAATTAAAGGAAAATGAAAATTAATCATAAGTTAGCTTTGATAGTTTTATTTCTTGCCTTAATCAGTTATCCAGGTTCTTTTGTTTTCTCCCAAGGCGTAAGCAGCGATGAGTTAATTAAAAATGCCAAGGAATACGATGGCAAATTAGTAACTTATACTGGCGAAGCTATCGGAGATGTAATGTTGCGCGGTGAATTTGCCTGGGTCAATATTAATGACGGTGAGAATGCGCTGGGCGTATGGATGGGTGCCGCTTTGGCTAAAGAAATAAAGTTTGTGGGTAACTATAAAACCCGGGGAGATCGCCTTGAGGTAGTAGGTATATTCCATCGTGCCTGCCTTGAGCACGGCGGTGATCTAGATATCCATGCACAGGAATTACGTAAGCTTGGAAATGGCAGGGTAGTTAACCAGAGATTGAATATGGACAAAAAGAATTTAAGCCTTATTTTATTCGGAGCTTTACTTTTAATATGGATATTAACATTATTCAGAAGCAAATAGAAAATGATTTAACCGGAATCGTTTCTCCCCAAGAGCTGGAAATGGTGCGTGTTAAATATCTGGGTAGAAAAGGCATACTTGCGGAATTGACCGGCTTAATCGGCACTCTCGCAATAGAGGAAAGAGGTCCTTTCGGCAAAGAAGTCAATGCCTTAAAAAATAAGCTACTTAACCTTATTAGCGAGAGAGAAAAAACCTTAAGAATCCAGAGCAATATCCCTAAAGAGAGTGTTTTGGATATTGGCCTGCCCGGGATTTCTCAGGAGTTTGGGAATGGCCATCCAATCATTAAAACTATTGATGAGATATGCGGTATATTTAACCGTATGGGTTTTTCTGTTGTCGAAGGGCCTGAAATTGAGACAGAGTATAATAATTTCACAGGCTTAAACATACCCTTGGATCATCCTTCGCGGGATGCCTTTGACACATTTTATTTAAAGAATTACCCCAAGCTTTTATTGCGCAGCCATACATCTCCGGTGCAGGTTCGCGCTATGAAGATGCATAAGCCGCCACTGGCCATAGTTGTTCCGGGTAGGGTGTATCGCCCGGACGCGGTGGACGCCAGCCATCTTTTCATGTTTCATCAGATTGAAGGGTTTTTAGTTGATGAGAACATCAGGTTTTCGGATTTAAAGGGAATTTTAGAACTTTTTGCCAAAAGTGTTTTTGGACAGGATATAAAGATGCGCTTTCGGCCGCATTTTTTCCCTTTCACTGAGCCGTCAGCAGAAGTAGATATTTCTTGTATTATTTGTAAAGGTAAGGGGTGTTCTGTTTGCGGCAGGAAGGGCTGGCTTGAGATTTTAGGCTCAGGTATGATACATCCTAATGTGTTTAAGCATGTGGGTTATAAGCCTGGTAAATATACGGGGTTTGCTTTTGGAATGGGCGTTGAAAGGATTGCTATGTTAAAATACGGGATCAATGATATCCGGTTGTTTTTTGAGAATGATTTAAGATTTTTGAAACAGTTTTAGAATTTCAAGCGGAGGTTTGCAGCGAAGTGAAAGTTACTTATAGCTGGTTAAAAGACTTTGTAAATATAAAACTAACCCCCAGGGAATTGGCAGAAAAATTAACCATGGCGGGCCTAGAGGTAGTT
>Ga0265297_10010018_pt1 | contig 12044 bp, 11 predicted proteins | sample Munlanlwell13791_FD_192502 | JGI IMG/M metagenome (GOLD analysis project Ga0265297, IMG submission 192502) | Leachate microbial communities from a municipal landfill in Southern Ontario, Canada - Leachate well 137-91 | ecosystem: Engineered > Solid waste > Landfill > Unclassified | place...
CCTCGATGTCGGCTCGTCGCATCCTGGGGGTGGAGAAGCTCCCAAGGGTTGGGCTGTTCGCCCATTAAAGCGGCACGCGAGCTGGGTTCAGACCGTCGTAAGACAGGTCGGTCTCCTATCCACTGTGATCGTGGAAACTTGAAGAGGCCCTTCCTTAGTACGAGAGGACCGGGAAGGACGAAGCTCTAGTGTACCAGCTGTTCTACCAAGGGCATTGCTGGGTAGCTACCTTCGGTTAAGATAAGCGCTGAAAGCATATAAGCGCGAAGCTGTCTCTAAGATTAGGTTTCATAGACTGGTTAGAGAATATAACCTTGATAGGCCGCAGGTGTAAGTCCAGTAATGGATTGAGCCGAGCGGTACTAATAAGTCATTTGATTTTCCCACACTTTTATTTTTAAGATTCTTAGTGTTTAATTTTTCCGGTTTTTACTAACATAATATTACTATGGTACCCATGAATGGCCCCGGCTCTTCATGGGCTCTATATAAAAGACACCATTGTTCTGGTGGTTCGAGCGGAAGGGTCATACCTGATCCCATTCCGAACTCAGCAGTCAAGCCTTCCAGCGCCGATGATACTTGGGCCTGAGCCCTGGGAAAGTAGGTCGCCGCCAGAACAATGGTGTTTTTTTGTTGGGGAAAATATTTTTAAGGAACCTCCTGAATGGTGTTAATTTTTAGTTCTGCGTTAAGAGGATATTTTTAGGCCAATTTTACAAATATTTTTACTTTATTTATCACCTTATTTATCACCTTATTATAGAATCCTAAGTTCTTGACTTAGTATTTCATATATGATACAATATTGTCATATTTATGAAAAGCAAAAAAAACCTCTTAGAACAACTAAAAACCCTCCCTTATTTTAGTAAAAATACCATATATCAGCTGGGCAAGCATTTAGGGCTTGAAGACACAACGATTAATACTTATATTAGTAGATTTTTAAAGTATAAAGAAATCATCCCGCTTAAAAATGGTCTTTATATATCAGCCGATTTTTTAGAAAAAAATAATACGGACATTTCTTATTCTTTCTATCTCGCCAACATTGTTCGCGCCCCTTCTTATATAAGTTCATGGACGGCTTTACAATATTACAATCTCACCACAGAAATAATTTATCCCATTATATCAGTAACCACTAAAGTCACCAGGGATTATCAGACGAAAGTTGGAAATTTTACCTATCAGTCTATTAGAAAAGATTTTTTTTCCGACTTCTCTTTAATAAAAGGCCGGCCGGAATCGCCAATCAGCAAGTTTGATTTTTATATCGCCTCGCCGGCTAAGGCCCTGTTTGATTTATTGTATTTTAGAACGCATCAGTTCCGCGGGCTTAAACCAGAAATGATCAGGAAAATAGTAGAAGAATTACGGATAGATTTTGATGAAATGGACAAAGAGGAACAGGAAAAATTTTATTTAATGGTTAAAAATATATGAGTGAACAGATCCTAAAAAATTTACAGATAAAATTAAGCGAAGAATTGGGCGGCTATAATGTCGTTGACGCTAACATAAAAATAAATAAAGTTAAAGAAATATTACAGTATTATGTTTTAAATTTTGTTTATCACCATCCGGAATATAGTAAATGGGTGATGTATGGCGGTTCAGCCCTTCGGATTATTCATGGACTTGATCGAATGTCGGTTGATTTGGATTTCGAGGTTGCCCATGAAGTAACTGAAGAGTTTTTAGCAGGGTTAAAAAAAGAAGTTAATGATTATTTTTCCAACACTTACGGAACTAAAGACGATTTTTTGAATATAACAATTAAATATCGTCGCGGGTTGGTTTTGAAATTTAACGTTGGCAAGGAGTTAGGTTTAGGCGGCGCGTCAAATTTAGTCCATGTGAAAATTGATTTAAATAATTTTATCGCGCCTAAAACCGTGATTGAACATCGGCCGATAAATCGTGATCAGTTTTCTTTTGTTATTTTAACCTATAATATGGGCGCGTTGATGGCCAGCAAGCTAGCCGCAGTTTTTTTGCGCGGTAACCGGGGCGTTGGCAATGAGATTTATGAAGAAAAAGGACGAGATATTTATGATTTGCTTTGGTATATGGAAAAGAAAATCGTGCCGGACTTTGATTATCTTAACGCAAAATTAAGGGAGAATAACGCTGAAGTGCCGGATATTAAAACGCTTTTTAGCCGGCTCGCCTTAAAAATGAATAAGGTTAGCCAGAAGAATCTTGAAAACGATCTTTTAAATTTGTTTATTGAGCGGGATTATATTAATAACTGGCTTCAGAGTTGGCTGGATAGTTATTTCCGCTTAGTGGAGGGATATGAAATAAATACAATTATCGGATTGGCGAATGGTAAGAGTATTCAGATTTTTCAGCATTTTCAAACAGACAATTTTTCTTTTACTTATACTTATCAGGCCGAAGAAGGCGGCGTGGTTAAAATAAGATATATCATCAGTGATTATTGGATTGATTTTGAGAAAGACTTGTTGGTTAAGACGGATAAAAATTTAGCGGACAAAATTGAATTCGGGGGCGATGGTTGGAGCTCTAATCCTCCATCCTCGGATAAGTTAAAACAGTATGCGACGCTTTTTTATCAGAAAACCGAGAATTATTTAAAAAAAACGCATCAGATTGTTCTTGGCCAGGGGATTATTACCAAAGTTATCCGTCTAACGGCCGATAATTTTAATCCAAAGGAACAGATAGTGCTTGATAAATCGTCTTTGTCGGCCTGTGAGCTTGATGATTTATTAAGATAAGGATTATTCTATGAACAAAGCTTTTATTTTTGACTGGTCGGGAACTTTAAGCGACAATTTTCGTTGTTTTGTAAAAGTTTGCGCCTTAATGTTCAAAAAATATGGTTTAAGCCCTATTTCTGAAAATGAAATTAAGCTGAATTTTGATACGCCATATATGAAATTTTGGAATAAATATTTGCCCGATCAGACGCAAGTTGAGCATCATCGGATTTATGAAAAATTAATCCATCAGGTTGATGAACCGAGGTTATATCCGGGCGTTGAGAATATTGTGAGATATTTAAACGGAGCAGATTATAAAATATTCGTTCTTAGCTCTGATCCGGTTTCTAAATTAATGATCGAAGTCCTAAAATCAGGACTAGAGGGTTTATTTTCAAAAATTATCGGTGGCGTACACGATAAAAAGGAAACATTGACATCGTTAATTAAAGAGTTTAAATTAAATAAAGATAACACTTTTTATGTTGGCGATACAGCCGGCGACGTGGTCGCGGGGAAATATGCTGGCTTAAAAACTGTCGGTATTTCCTGGGGGTTTCAACATAAGAGCATTTTAACTAAATCAAAGCCGGATTTTTTGATTGATGATATTATTGACATCAAGAAAATAGCAGTAAAATCAATAGCTGATAAATAGAATTATATAAAAGTGTTATATTGTATATAATTGAGGGAGACATCAAGTTAATATTAGCTCGGAAGTAATATGGGCCAAAATTTTTTTGAAGTTTTAGGGATTGCTAACATTGAAAGAATACATTCGCAAATGTGGCTCTATTTTTTTAATAGTAATTTTTTAGATAATAAGCAAAAATCCTTCATATTAAATAAATTATTTAAAACTAAAGGCAAATATACAAATTTTGAGTGTTTTACTGAATATGACAGTATTGATATTTTCATCGTTGCAGATCATGAATATTACGCCATAGAAAATAAAGTGAAGATTAGCCAGCACGGTAATCAGTTGAGCAAGTATTATAACAATTTAAAAAATAAAGGCAAAGCTAGGCCCCATTGTGTTTATTTAAGTTTAATCGGCGAAGATTCGCTCAATAGTCATTGGTTGTCAAGAAGTTATTCTGAGCTTTTTAGTATTTTGCGGAAATTATATTTTAATCGCCCGTCGTCTCTATCCGAGTTAATTTTTAACGAATATGTGGATAATCTCAGAAGGCTTGTAGAAATTTTTAGTAAATTTTGTCATAACCATAACAATTTTCCTCAGATTTTTTGGGATGGAGGAAAAACTAGAGAAGAAAAAATAAAACTAATGGAGCGCGGGTATTACGAAAATGAAGATCAAAAATATATTGCCTTAAATCAATTAGAAACAATTTTTCAAAAGTCTTTTCTGTTACAAATAGTGAAAGAATTAAGGGTTGATTTACAGTCGGATGAAGTCCCGCTGAAGAAATTACCGCAAGCCCATATTGATGAAAGTCATGGTACAGCACTTTTACATATTGACGTTTTAGACGGTCGCGATAAAAGATTTATTTTTGGAGTTCAATTCCAATCTAATACAGCGAAGCTTGTGTATAGCAAAAAAGATTATATCCACTCATCTAAGTCAGAACTTGGCAAAAATCTTGGAATATTTAAAACAATTGGAGCGAAATTAGGTTTAAAATTTAGCCCCCCAAAAACCAAGGCGTATATGTCTCTTTCAAAACCAATGGGGGATAAGGATATTTGGAAAAATGATTTTAATTCTATATTACATATTTATAAGGAAGTATTGAAAGAATATTCTAATTTGATAAAAAAGATTAGACTGGAGTTAAAGAATTAAAAGAATCAAATAATTTATGAAAAAGTCAAAAAAAATTTTATTTCTTATACTTTTATTTTTAATAATCATTTTAATTATTTTTATTGTTGTTAGAATAACGAACAGCAAGATTGACGGAACTGATAATAGCGACTTGAATAATGTTGTGCTGACAGCGGAGGCGCCGATTAACAATTATTATGATAATAAAGTTGACGATACGATAAAGGGGCCAACTGATGATTATCGTGATAATAAAATTGACGATTTGTCTTATAATCAAATTATAGGCTCTGATAATCAAGAATGGTTTTTAGGCGAAGCGATGCGATGGCAGGGAAAGATTAGCGCCTATTATTCGCAGATTACCGGGATTAAGTTTTGTGTTGTAGATAAAGACCATTATAATATCGATATACATGAACCTTGTGATTGGTTTTGGGCCTTCTCTAACGATGTAATGTACGCTCATTATAGTGACAATTGGGACGGAAATTGGGTTAATTATATCCTCAAGTATTATGGAGTGTCTTATGATCAGAATAGTCTTTTTTATAATAAAATTTATACTATAACAGGGAAAATATCACATATTGATTGTGATATTAGCGATAAGTGTATTCCGGGTGTTGATATTATTAGTATTTCATTGCAGTGATTAATCTGATTTTGTAATATAGAAGTTTGCTTAATATATGTTTGCAAAATAATTCGAGTTAATATTTCATAAAGAAAACAAATAATCCATATGCCCCTCATCAAATCAATCTCCGGTATTCGCGGCACAATCGGCGGACGCCAGGGAGAAAATTTAACGCCCGCCGACATTATCCGTTTCACCACGGCTTATGTTCGTTTTTTAAAACAGATTTCGGATTCGAAAGCGGATAATAGATCGGATAAATTTAATGGCTCAAATCAGATAGATAAACCTGATGGATCGAATGAGCAAGATGGGCAAAACGGACTAAAGACCAATAAAAAATTAAAAATCGTTGTCGGTCGCGATGGCCGGATTTCCGGCGAGATGATTAAAAAATTAGTTATTGGAATTTTACTAAGCCAAGGAGTTGATGTGGTCGATATTGGTTTAGCTACAACGCCGAGTGTGGAAATGGCCGTGCCGCGTCAAGCGGCGCAAGGAGGAATAATAATTACCGCTTCGCATAATCCGGCCGGCTGGAACGGTTTAAAACTTTTAAGTTCTACTGGCGAATTCTTGTCCGCCGCAGATGGCCAAGAAGTTTTGCAATTGGCCGAAGAAAATGCTCCGGACGCAGTGGCTGAAAACGAAATCGGGTATTATGTTTTTAGTCCTTATTGTTCGGAAGATCATTTGCGTGAAATTATTGAGCAACCCCTGGTTAACGCAGCTGCAATCATTGCTAAAGATTTTAAAATTGTCGTTGACGGAATCAACTCGGTTGGCGGACATGCCGTGCCTAACTTGCTCCAGATGCTCGGAGTCAAATCTAAGAATATTTTTGAATTAAATTGTATCCCCGATGGGAAATTTGCTCATAACCCCGAACCCTTGGCCGATAATTTAAGTCAGATTATGGCGGAAGTAAAAAAGCAAAAGGCGGATTTAGGTATTGTTGTTGACCCGGATGTTGATCGTTTAGTTTTTATTGATGAAAACGGAGAAATGTTTGGTGAAGAATATACCTTAGTCGCAATTGCGAACTATGTCCTGGAAAACTTCTCTATCCTTGATAATAAATTCCCCGGCCGTTATGAAAAGGCGGCGGTTTCCAATCTCTCATCCTCGCGCGCCTTGCGTGATATCGCTTTAAAGCACAGCGGAACCTATGCCGTGGCCGCGGTCGGGGAGGTTAATGTCGTCGCCAAGATGAAAGAAAGTAAGGCCGTCATCGGCGGCGAAGGGAACGGCGGCGTGATTTATCCGCCGCTTCATTACGGTCGCGACGCGCTTATTGGAATTGCTTTATTTTTGACTTCTTTAGCAACTCGGAATAAAAAGGTTTCAGAATTAAAAAAAGAATTGCCGGAATATTTTATGGCCAAGGAACGCTTAGAACTTGGCGCCGAATCAAATGTTAAGGAATTATTAGCAAAAGTTAAGGATGAATACGAAAAAATAAAAGCAGAGGGGGCAACCGAGCTCGGCAAAGGAATAGAAATTTCTGACTTGGACGGCATAAAAATTGATTGGCCGGATTCCTGGGTCCAATTACGCGCTTCTAACACCGAGCCGATCATTAGGATTTACGCCGAGGCCAAAACCTTGGCGGAAGCGCAAAAAAAAACTAAAGAAGCAAAAGAGATAATTTTGGCCTATATTAAATAAAATTTATTATAAAATCATATTTGCTCCAAGCGTTAAAACGTGGTAAAATATAGGAGAAACTTAATGGTTTCTCTTATTTTATTGGAAAATTTTAAGTAATTCGCGCCGCGATTTCGTTTATGGGCGCATAAGTAATTTATTTTTATGACTCGCATCATCATCTTAGCGGCCGGTAAAGGCACGCGCATGAATAGCGAATTACCAAAAGCTTTGGTATTGCTAAAAGGCCGGCCGATGATTAAATATTTATTAGATTCAATCCGGTCGGCCGGGGTTGATTCGCGCCCTTTAATCGTTGTTTCTCCGGATAATAAAGAAATCATCAGCCGAGAATTAAAAGAATATGAAGTTGATTACGCTATCCAGGATTGCCCGCTTGGCACCGGTCATGCGGTTAGTTGTGCGGAAAATTTCTTAGCATCGGAGACAAAAAAAGTTTTAGTCCTTTATGGCGATCATCCTTTCTTCAAAGCGGAATCGATTAAGAAATTCGCCGCGCTTGATCCGGAAACCTTGGCGATGATGACGGTTAAATTGCCGGATTTTTCTGACTGGCGGCATAATTTTTATCATTGGGGTCGGATTATCCGCGACGAAAACGGACGGATAATCAAGATTACCGAATTTAAGGACGCTAATGAAACGGAAAAAGAAATTAGCGAGGTTAATCCGGCGGTGATGGGCTTTAACAAGGAATGGCTGTTTGAGAATTTGAAGAAAATTAATAATGATAATAAATCCGAGGAATATTATCTGACTGATTTAGTAAAAATCGCCTTCGATCAAGGGGCGGAAATCGGTTCGGTGTCAGTCGAACCTCAGGAAGCGATGGGAGTTAATAGCCGGGAAGAATTAGAAATTGCCGAGGGATTGTTGAAATAGCTGGGTCTATAAAAAAAAGTAGAATAAAAATAGCGCTTGGCGGTGATTCTCGGCTGCCTTATCGAACTATTGGTTAAAAAATAATAAAAAAGAATAATTATGCGCCAGGTTTTAGATTTACATATCCATTCCCGTTATTCCCGCGCTTGTTCACCGCAATTGACTTTGGAAAATATTGCGGCCGCTTGTCGGCAAAAAGGGGTTGATATTATCGCAACCGGCGACTTTACTTATCCGGAATGGTTCGCGAATTTAAAAAAAGAATTAACCGAGATAGCGCCGGACGCTGGTTTGTATAAGCTAAAAAGCGCGCCGGACGATAAAATAAAATTCATCCTATCAACCGAAGTAGCGTTAATTTATAAGGATGGCGAACGTTGCCGCCGAATTCATTTAGTTGTCCATGCTCCGAACCTCAAGGCGGTCGCGGAACTGAATAAGCAACTAGATAAAAAATTTAATATTCAGTCCGATGGTCGACCGATATTAGGGATTTCCGCCCCAGAATTTGTTAAATTAGTTTTAAAAATTGATTCGCGTTTTTTAATTTATCCCGCGCATATCTGGACGCCTTGGTTCGCGGTTTTCGGTTCTAAATCTGGTTTCGACTCCATGAAAGAATGTTTTAAGGACCAGACAGAAAATATTTATGCTTTTGAAACCGGATTATCGAGCGATCCGGAAATGAATTGGCGTTTATCCGCGCTTGATAATTTAACCATGTTATCTAATTCCGACGCCCACGGCTTAAACAATATCGCGCGAGAAGCTAATGTGATGGATTTAACCGAGAAGCCGACCTATCAAGAAATTTATGAAATTATAAAAAAGGGCAGGCGAGGCAAATCCGGCCTGGAATTTACTATTGAATTTTATCCGGAAGAAGGGATGTATCATTTTGACGGACATCGAGATTGCGGCTTTAGCTGTGAGCCGGAAACAAGCCGGCGTTTAAAAAATATTTGTCCGAAGTGTGGCAAACCTCTTGTTATTGGAGTTTTAAACAGGGTTGAAGAGCTGGCCGATCGTCCGGCCGGTTTTCGGCCGCCGCGCGCCGTTCCCTTTAAAAAATTAGTGGAATTAGATAAGATTATAGCGGAGGCCTTAGGGGTTAAAAGTCGGAATTCTAAAGCCGTTTTAAAGGAATATCAATCTTTAATCAAGGAATTCGGAAGCGAGCTGTTTATTCTATTAGAATTAGATTTAGCTAAAAATGGCGCTAAAATCGATCCGGTAATCAAGGAAGGAATCAAGCGCGCCCGAAACGGGGAATTAATTATCAAGCCGGGTTTTGATGGACAGTATGGAGAAATAAAAGTTTTTTCTAATAATCCGCGGCGGGCGAGGCAGAGGGCTTTGCTTTAGTAAAAATATGAGTAAAATCCATAAATCCGTAACCAGCATCATTCTAATCGTGGCCTTTTTGGTATTAACCGCGATTACCGTAGTTTTATATGGCGGTAATGATGATCGGAAAGAAAAAATGGAGGAAAATTTTTTGTATAATAAAGGACGGGCGGCAATTGACGGTTTTTGGACTTTAGCCTGGAGCATTGCTAATCTTGGCTCTGAAGAAATAAATAATGAAGCTAATCAAGCTGATGGGGCTTCAGAAGAATCTGAGCCGGATATTAAAACCGGTTTTTGGCCAGAACTAATGGAAAAAATAAAAGACGAATGGGAAAATCAGGGGGCGGAGAGTGAACTAACTGGCTCTAATGAAAAAAATGATAGTATAACAGAGGAAGGATTAACGGAAAATGGAACGGCAGCGGATGGACTAATAGAAAATAAAATAGTTGAAAATGGATTAATAGAAAACGAGTTGCTGAATGGATTAGCGGAAGGCGGGACAGCCGAGGAATTAGTAGAAAGCGCCGGTTTTGATTTTAAGGGGATTGAATATCTTGAAGAATTTAGCGACGCCAGTCGGCGCCGGATAAGTTGGAGCGAAACCGAAGCCGGAGGCGTTTTGATTTTTCGGACTAAAACCGATAAGGAATATAAATTACCGCTTCCGTTCCGGTTTTTAAAGAGTGATAAAGATGAATTAGGCGAATAATCCGGATTTACCCTTTATTTTATCTGATTTTTTTTCGCTTGCATTTTAGAATAATTAAAGAAAAATTTAAAAATATTTTAAGTATATTTAGGTGTTTCTGGGGCGAGTCCGTGCTATAATGATTAAATAAAATAATAATATATAAAATTATGAAACAGGTAAAAGAGAAAAAAACTATTTCAGAAAAAGGTAAAGATAAAGAAGGGAAAAACGACGCGGCGTTGAGTGCGATTGAGCAGATTAAGAGCCGTTTTGGCGATGGCGCGATTATGAAATTCGGTGATATGCCGAAAACTAATGTTGACGCGATTTCTACCGGTTGTTTGTCTTTAGATATCGCGACTGGCGTCGGCGGCGTGCCGCGCGGCCGGATTATTGAGGTTTATGGCCCGGAATCTTCCGGCAAAACAACTTTGGCTCAACATATCGTGGCCGAAGTTCAAAAAGTTGGCGGGATTGCCGCGTTTGTTGATGCCGAACATGCGCTTGATCCGGAATATGCGACTAAGATTGGGGTTAATGTGAAAGAAATGCTCTTATCTCAGCCGGACAGCGGCGAGCAGGCCTTGGAGATTGTAGAAACCTTGGTTCGCTCTAACGCGGTTGATGTTATTGTAGTTGATAGTGTTGCCGCCTTGGTGCCGCAAAAGGAAATTGAAGGGGAAATGGGCGACCAGCATATGGGTTTACAGGCGCGTTTAATGAGCCAGGCCTTACGAAAGTTAACGGCGACGATTGCCAAGACCAAGACCGTTGTTATTTTTATCAATCAGATCCGTCATAAGATCGGCGTCTTTTTTGGTAATCCGGAAACCACGACCGGCGGAAACGCTTTGAAATTTTATTGTTCGGTACGTGTGGAAGTACGCCGCGCCGCCCAGATCAAGCAAGGCGATAAGATAATCGGCAATCGCGTTAAGGTAAAGATTGTAAAAAATAAGGTGGCCGCTCCGTTTCGGACCTGTGAATTTGATATTATGTATAATGAAGGGATTTCCGTGGCCGGCGACCTAGTGGATTTAGGAGTTGAGTATGGTCCGGTTGTAAAAAGCGGAAATTCTTATTCTTTCGGTAATATAAAATTAGGGACTGGCCGGGAAGCGGCGAAAAAAATGATTAAAGAGGATAAGAAATTAGCGGCGGAAATTAGGAAAGCGATTTTAGCTGAAGTTAAAAGCAAGGAAATAGAGGGGAAATAATTTATGTCTAAAACTTATGTTTTATCAGTCGGCGGATCTTTGATCGCGCCAGCGGTCGGGATTGACCTAAAGTTTTTAAAAAGTTTTCGGGCTTTTATTATCAGGCGCATCAAGCAGGGAGATAAATTTTATTTAGTTATCGGCGGGGGTACGACCGCGCGTAATTATATCGCGGCCGCTAATAAATTAGCAATTAAGAGTCAGATGGAGCGTGATTGGGTTGGTATCGCCGCGACGCGCTTGAATGCACGTCTGGTACAAGCGATGTTTGGCTCAATCGCCTATTCGGAAATAATCAGTGATCCGACTCAGAAAATAAAAACCTCTAAGAAAATTGTCATTGCCGCCGGCTACAAACCGGGCTGGTCAACAGATTATGTCGCGGTTTTGATTGCTAGGAATAATAGCGCTGATTTAGTGGTTAATATGTCGAATATTGAATACGTTTATGATAGAGACCCCCGGAAATTTCCATTGGCAAAAAAAATAACTGATATTTCTTGGGCGGAATTTCGAAAAATAGTCGGTAATAAATGGCGGCCGGGGGCGAATCTTCCTTTTGATCCGATTGCTTCTCGAGAAGCGGCTAAAAATAAGTTAAAAGTCGTGATTCTTAACGGTAATAATTTAGCTAATTTAGAGGATTGTTTAAATGGGAAAAAATTTAGAGGAACAAAAATCGCTTAATTAGCGACCTGTATTATTTTATTTGACTATTTTTTAAAGAATTGTTAAAATTTAATTATCAATATGATAAATAATTTACAAATAAAAAAGGTCTATTTTATGTCTTTCGTCTGGATTATTCTCGCCAGGCCGGTTTTTGTTTGTAAATATTATGTGCAATAAATAGATATAAAAAGGAATAATATAGATAAACAAAAACCGGACTGTAAAAAGTCCGGTTTTTTAAATAAAAAATTAGTTCTTTTAAGGTTTAATGGTCAAAAATAGTTGGTGAAAATACCATATTTGTCGTAATATTAAATTAGAATAAAAAACAAAGTTAAACTAGTTGAACAATATGGTAAAAAAAACACTGTCCGCTCTGTTTAAGCGG
>Ga0265297_10010019_pt1 | contig 12044 bp, 12 predicted proteins | sample Munlanlwell13791_FD_192502 | JGI IMG/M metagenome (GOLD analysis project Ga0265297, IMG submission 192502) | Leachate microbial communities from a municipal landfill in Southern Ontario, Canada - Leachate well 137-91 | ecosystem: Engineered > Solid waste > Landfill > Unclassified | place...
ATAAATACCGCTTCCGGAGAGAGTTCCAGAAATGAATCAATTTTACCGAATTGACCATGGAGATCTGCTATCAAAAGCACATCTTTCATGGTATATCATTTGAAGGGCGTCGTAAAAACCTTATCTCTGGATCGTTCCAGGAACCGGTCAGGTTACCCCGTAAAGCCAGTTCTCCGCAGCATTTTTCGGTCTCCGTCAGGAGAGGCCGCGCGTTTGTTCCGGCGAGAGGCGTCCCGGGCAGAGGGATGAACCGGTGAACGTGGACCTTCCCGAAGCGGGCAACCCACCGGATCATATCAAGAGTTTTTTTCTGATCCTCGTCCGATTCGAACGGGAACCCCACGATGAAGTCCACGATGGGGGTGATTGCATACTCCCGGCAGAGTTCCACGGCCCGTATCACATCGTCGGTTGTATGGCCCCGATTGAGCCGGGCAAGGACCGCATCGCTGCCGGACTGGGCACCGAAGTGGAGTTTTGTGTTGGTGCAATAGCGGGTGATGAGATCGAGTGCTGCCGGGCCGACAGATTCCGGGCGGACCTCGCAGGGGAAGGTCCCAAAGAAGATCTCCTGACTAATGGAACTGAAGAGTTTTTCGATCTTGTCGAGACGCAGGTGAACACCGTCCGATCCATAGGCCAGGGCATTGGGCGAGACAAACCGGGCCTGCCGGTGCTGCCTGGCATACCGGGCGATCGAATCAATGGACCGGTGCCGCATGCAGTGACCGAAGATCTGGGGAGTCTGGCAGTAGCCGCAGGCAAACGGGCACCCCCGCGAGATCTCGATATATCCCTTGTATTCCGTGAATGCCGGATACGCATCAAGCAAAACGCCGGTATCCACCGGTTGGTACCAGTCAATGGTCATTACCCCGGGGATCCTCCCCTCTCCGCCTTCCGCCAGGTTCCGGAGCAGGCGGGGTAGCGTGTATTCTCCCTCGCCGATCACCACGTAATCGGTATACTCTGCAACCTCCCGGGGGGATGCGGTAGCATGGGGTCCACCGGCAATGGTGATACAACCCGCCCGGGCAATCTCGTCCCGGAACCGGGCTGCACTGATGGATGTGAGGCTGTAACAGGTCACATCTTCAGCGGGAGCCTCAACGGGGTTCAGGACAATACCTTCCCGCTCGCATGCAGCATACAGGACCGCAAAAGAGTTGCGTGCTGCCGGGATGATGCGCCAGTTGGCCTGCATGATGAACGGGAGATAAAAAAAAAGAGGGGGGATCAGTGCTGACGGTAGGTACTCAACACATCGGCAACCTTGTAGGTCTGGCCGTTCATCTCTGATACATACACAACGACACGGTCGGGGTTGTTGGGATCCTTGGTCCCCTGCAGGGAGATGGTATCGTCCTTGTTGATCCCGAGATTTGCAGTCGTGATCTGCCCGTCAGAAGTATACAAGGTAACTTCGATGCTCTTTACCAGGTTCTGCCCCCGGCCGCCATTGAATACAACCGGAATTTTTCCGTCATAGATCTTCTCCTGGACCGTTACGGTAACGGCGTTGGTATCCGGTATGGCATCCGTTGGAGAAGTGACAAGGTTTGATGTTGCCGATGCCGAGGCGGTGTCCTGGGCGGTTCCGGTAACGGAAGAACCAGAGGAACCGGGGGAACTGGAACAACCGGCAAGAACCACCGTTGCGCTCAACAGGAGGATTACGAGAACTGTTAGTATGCGCTGCATACCAGAACATGCACCCCGGGGTTATATGAGAGTTGCGTTCCCGGGATCCGGAAAATAGTAGATGATTCCGGGTTACTCTTCGTATGCCAGTGTTCCGGCATCCCCGTTTACTGTCGCCATGGCAGCATCGTTCAGCTTCGCCAGCGGCACGGAGATCCGGTCGATCATCGGGATGTTTGCGATGATCGCCCCGGTGGCAATGATCGCTTCCGCCTCGGTATTGACAATTGCTGCCGGCGCATGACCGTTCCTGCTCAGTGCATAGAGGACATAGGATCCGACGGTCGATCCTTTGCCATAGGGAAATGCCAGCACCCTCCCGGCAATGCACGATCCTTTCAGCGGATGCCCTGTCTCGACAATAATTCCGGTCTCCGGGTCCACGCCCGACAAGAACGAGATGGGAGCCGGGCTGACCAGCAGCCGGCCCTTCCCCGTTCCTCCTGATATTCCTCTTCCCGTAATTGGCAAAATCACACCACATAAATGGTTGAAGATGAACATATAAGAGTGATATGGAAGAGACTGCCGTCAATAATTCCGCATCTTCCGGAGAACTGAAGTTCCAGATCCAGCTCAACGAGCTTGAGGCTGCACTTCTCGACCTGAAGGTGAAGATCGAAGATCTCCAGAAGGAGAACGGCCAACTCAAGCGCGAGAACAACCAGCTCAAACGCATGCCCCTTTTTGTGGCGGTCGTCATTGATATCCTGGAGAACGGGGAGATCTATCTTCGCCAGCAGGGGAACAACCAGGAATACCTGACTAATGTTTCAGAAGAACTCCGGCCTTTGTTGAAACCGGGCGCCAAGGTTGCGGTCAATAATGCACTCTCCATCGTGAAGGTGATCGGCAACATCTACGATTCCCGCGTTCGCGTGATGGAACTCGAAGAGTCCCCGGAGATCTCCTATGCGCAGATTGGCGGTCTGACCGACCAGATCAAGGAAGTGCGCGAAGCGGTCGAATACCCGCTGACCCGGCCCGAGATCTTCCGGCGTATTGGTGTTGAACCGCCCAAGGGCATTCTCCTCTTCGGGGCACCGGGAACTGGCAAGACCCTGATTGCAAAAGCGGTTGCCCACGAAGCAAAGGCCACATTCATCCGCATGTCCGGCAGCGAACTGGTTCACAAGTTTATCGGGGAAGGGGCTGGCCTGGTCCGGGAACTCTTCGAGCTTGCCCGCGAACGTGCCCCCGCGATCATCTTTATCGATGAGATCGATGCAGTGGGAAGCATGCGGACCAATGACGGGACCAGTGGCAGTGCCGAGGTCCAGCGGACTCTCATGCAGCTGCTGGCCGAGATGGACGGGTTTGACAACCGGGGCGATGTGCGGATCATGGCTGCCACGAACCGGGCCGATATGCTGGATGTCGCACTCCTCCGGCCCGGCCGGTTCGACCGCCTGATCGAGATCCCGTTGCCGGACAAGGATGCCCGGCTCCAGATCCTCAAAATCCATTCAAGGAACATGCAGATCGGTGATGCAGACCTGGAAGAGATCGCCCGCATGACCGAGAAATCAACCGGTGCCGAACTTGAAGCGATCTGCCGTGAGGCAGGGATGATGGCCGTCCGCCGCGAGGGGGAGACCGTTGAGATGAAAGACTTCACCAGTGCCGTGCGCAAGGTGAAGAACGAGGCGGTTGCTGATAACCGTATGTATATCTGAAGATCCGGCATATGCCGCGGGCATCAGAACCGTAGTGGAGACCGGGATGAACATCCTTTTGATCCAGCGCGATGGACTCGATCTCCACCACACCCTTTTTTCATCAGAGACCAGCCGCATGGCACTGCGGTTTTATCACCCGAGGAAGTTACCCTGTGGCGTGTATATCACCTGCGGTGCCCTTTCCAGCGCCCTTTCTCTCGTGGCCGAACTGCGCTGGTATGTCCGGCGGTATGTGCACGAACCCCTGTTTGAATTCGAACACGGGATCTTTTTCACCCACCAGCTGGCGCAGGATGTCTACTTTGAACGTACTGCTGTGCTGGGACCCGGCTGGAAATACCGCAAACTCTATGCATTCCGTGACGGGAAGCGTATCAGTTCGCTCCCGATGTCTCCCGGTTCCACGCCCGATGAATACCACCAGGAATATATCGGGGCTGACAAGACGATCGAGATCTGGTGCACGGAAGACGAGGTGGAAGAGGGCGAGCGGATCGATGAACCGGACAGTTGACCAATTTTTTGATCCGGATCTGACGATGGGGTAACTGAATATCACGGCTTGTAGTATCACCGGCACAAAAAAAATAAAAAAAATGATCAGATAATCGGGTCGTGCTTCACGAACCAGCTGACTGCAAGGCAGGCCAGCACAACGCAGAGCATGAATACACCTTCAATGGCATGGAAGCAGACCCGGTATTCTCCAAGATTTTTTATTGCGTTCAATGGTATCAGATCTCCTTATTCTTTCACCGTACCGGAACTACAGGCCAACCGCAGTCGCCCGTTTTCCCCGGTACTGGTATACAAAGACATTCAACCGGTTACGGGATATATTGGGCTCATGGCAAAGGTTGGCTCAAGATACCCCGCGGGTACATCATTGAACCGTCAGGTTACAGGGAGCCCCAGGGATACGAAAAAAAGGGTAATTATGCGAACATCTCGCCTTCAACATCGGTCGATCCCCGGTTGAAGTCCAGAGCCACCTTGGCGATGGCTGCAAGGAAGTCTTCGTTGGTGATGGCCTGACGGTCCTTCCGGATCGCAAACATACCGGCTTCCATGCAGATGGCCCGCAGGTCAGCACCATTCTTGCCGTCCGTGCGCCGTGCGACTTCTGCAAGATCAACATTTTCCTCAACGGTAAGCGAGCGGCAGTGCACGTTAAGGATCGACCGGCGCCCTTCTTCATCGGGAAGCGGGATCTCGATGATCCGGTCGAACCGGCCGGGCCGGAGGAGTGCCTTGTCGAGAATATCGATCCGGTTTGTTGCACCGATGATCTTCACATCGCCCCGGTTCTCGAACCCGTCCATGCCGGCGAGCAGCTGCATGAGGGTGCGCTGCACCTCGCGGTCACCGGAGGTATTCGCTTCGGTACGGCTCGCTCCCACCGCATCGATCTCATCAATGAAGATGATGGTCGGGGCCTTCTTCTTGGCGAGATCGAAGAGCTCCCGTACCAGCCGGGCTCCTTCCCCGATATATTTCTGGACGAGTTCTGAACCGACAATCCGCATAAAATGCGCATTGGTCTCGTGTGCCACGGCCTTTGCAAGAAGGGTCTTACCGGTTCCCGGCGGGCCGTGGAGAAGAACGCCTTTGGGCGGGTCAACCCCGATCCGCAGGAAGAGTTCCGGGCGTTTGAGCGGGAGTTCGACTGCCTCACGTATCTCATTGATCTGGACCTTGAGCCCCCCGATATCGGCATAGGATTCCTGAGGGGAGTCGACCAGTTCCATACCATAGACCTGCGAATCGAACGAGTTCGGGAGCAGTTCCACGATTGCGAGCGACTGCTGGTTCAGCGTGCAGCGGGTGCCGGGCTTGAGATCTTCAGCCTTGACCGATGGCGAGCTCCGGACCATGAACCGGGGGCCGGCACTGCTCCGGACGATCACCCGGTTTGCGTCCACGATATCGGTTACGGTGCCGATGATCAAAGGCGGGCTTCTCAGCTGTTCGCTCTCGCTCTTGAGTTTCCTGACTTCCCGCTCGTACCGGATCTTCTGGGTCTCGATATACCGCTTGTCCGCTTCGATCTGCCGGAGCTGTTCGCGCAGCTCAAGGTTGCGGGATTCGAGGTTGCCGACACGTTCCATCATCTGGACTTCAAGTTCATGCTTGTCAGCCCCGATCTGGTTCAGTTGCTCCCGCAGCTCCTCAGAGAGCGCCCGGTATAACCGGTACAACTCTTCAGGGGTCTGGGGTTCGGTGGACTGATGAAGGGTGTCGGACATCGTGTATCTCAAATAGCTTATATAGATATATTGCATTAAAAGAGTTTGTAAGAAGGCACCCGTCAGAGTACGCCAGCGGGTATGACTCCATTCAGTGGACATTTATACCCAGACAGCGACCTTCTTGTGAGATTATGCAGTGTGAAATGTGCGGAGAAACCATTCGCGGTGCACCCAAACTCGTACGGGTTGAAGGTGCCGAGCTGCAGGTCTGCAGCAAATGCGAAAAATACGGCACGGAGGTCCAGCAGGTCAGGCGCACCGATCTTGTGCGTCCCACCGTTTCAAAAGCCGGGAGTGCCCGTATGCCGGCTGCAGCTCCGTCAGCCTACCGGAAACGCGATATGTTCGATTTCATCGAAGGCGATATAGTCGATGATTACCATGAGCGGATCAAGCGGGCACGGCTTGATATGGGACTCAGCCAGAAAGACCTTGCCCTCCAGATGAAGGAGAAGGAACACCTCATCCAGAAGATCGAGAACCACGACCTGATTCCCGAAGAGAATGTCCGCAAGAAACTGGAGAAGGTCCTGGGGATCCGGCTGATCGACGCACCCGAAACCGAAGTAGAAAAGAAAGTACCCGGTTCCCTTGCCCCCACCCTGGGCGACCTGACGATCATCAGGAAGGCCCGGAAATAATCTTTTTTACGCCAGATCGATCACGGCATTGTGCAGGATATCGAGCGTGTCCCGCAGGGCCCGGCCGGATTCCCGCAGGTGATGATAGATCTCCCGTGTCCGCATGGCACACATCGCATCATCGGTGCGGAGAAGTTCCGCCATACCGGTGATATAGCGTTCTTCGAGTGCATTATACGATTCGCGTGCGGAGCGAATTGCGTCCTCGACACGGTTTTTATCCGAGCGGATCACGTGGATCCCTTCAGCAATACGCTCCGTCCCTAAGAGCAGCTGAGCTGCCATACCCTCGATATGCTCATCGGGTTCGACCCCGAATGCGTACATCTCTTTGGCAGTCTCTTTTGCGAGATTGAGAATATAGTCCATCTGCCGTGAGATGCTGTAAATGTCCTGCCGGTCGAACGGTGTTGAGAAGGATTTGATCAGTTTGACTTCCATGTCATGACGCATCTGGTCCACATCGGTCTCCATCTGTTCGAGCGTGACTGGATTTGTCAGGGGCTCAATGTCCAGCCATGCCGTAAACACCTGCACACCAGATACAGTCCGGTCGGCCTGGTCGGCAAGCATGCCCTCAAAGTCGTACTCGCGGGGAAATAGTGAGGCAAAGAGATCGTTCTTTTTGCCTTTTTTGGGTGCTAGTGATTTCGTGTCCATATTCAACCTCCGATTATGGGGAAGAGGATGAGGTAGAGGATGCCTGAAAAAAGCATCGTGACCGGGATAGTGATGATCATCGCGGTCACGATCTGCCGCCCGACTTCCCATTTGACTTTCTTAGGGTTCTCTGCGGCTCCGACACCCAGCACCGACATGGTGATGACCTGCGTGGAGGAGATGGGCGCCCCGGCAACGGTCGAGAGCGCAATTGAAGATGCAGAGAAGAACTGGGAATCGAATGAGTGGATGGGTTCGATCCGGAATATCCGGCGCCCCAGCGTGTTCATGATACGCCAGCCGCCACTGAGGGTACCGAGTGCGAGCAGGATGGCGCAGGCAACCCGTGCCCAGAACGGGACATCGGGGGTCAGGGCCAACCCCGACGCCACCATCACCATCGCGATCATCCCGAGCTGTTTCTGAGAATCGTTTGCGGCATTGGTAAACCCCATGACCGCCGCAGCGCACCAGTTGAGCCCGATGATCTTCCGGTTCACGGAACGTTGGGCATTTCTGAGGAGCACGGCAGTTGTCTTGTGCATCAGGTAACTGCCGACAAAGCCGATGAGGACCGAGATGATGAAGAACGCGAGAATCTTGACGAGCCCGTCAAGCTCGGGAGTCGGGGAGAGGAGTTCCTCCACACCCCAGAAGATGCCGCCCGTCCCGGCTGCTGCAATACCGGCCCCGACAAGTCCGCCAATCAGCGAATGGGAGGTGGATGAGGGCATGCCGTACTTCCACGTGAGGATGTTCCATGCAACCGCCGTGACCAGGGCCACAAAGAGAACGGTGATCTCCTCGCCATGCGAGGGCAGGCTGACAAGACCGGTCAGCGTGAAGGCGACCGCACTGCCACCCCCGAGAACACCGAAGAATGACATAAGTGTAACGAGGAGGATGCCGGTCCGTGGCGTGGCGGAGCGGGAGGTGATAAAGGTGGCGGCAATCGAGCTGGCATCCTGAAACCCGTTGGTAAACGTGAAGGCGAGCGCCAGCAGGATGGTGAGAATTGCGATTTCGATCATGACAAACTGCACACTCCCGCCCGTCACGGAACTATGCCGTGAGCGATAATCGGAATAAGAAGATAAAAAAGGATCGAGGCCTTAATTTTTAATTGAGTGGATTCTGATGAATGTGCCGGAAAAATGATTCTGTCATTCTGCCCTGTTCAACAGGTATCATACATCAAAAAAGTACCTGCTTATGCAGGTCTTGTCAGGACTAAAAAATGAACTGGTGATATGGGGGTGATTCCCCTTTTGCTTACTTCTCTTTTGGGCTGGACTTCTCGTCTTCTGATGCGTAGATCAGGGCGTGCTGGTTACTTTTCACGGAGGAGCCTTTCTTGTTCTTCCCGTATCCCGCGGTTGAGCTCGTCATATTCTTGTCCCCGTGCCGGGCCTCCATCTTCATGGTACCGTCGGTCTGCATGATCCGGACCATGGTGGGTTCTGCCGGTGCAGCCGGGACATCCGGCTGGCGCGTGCTCTTGGGCCGGATCACGGTACTGCTCTCTGATGGCGCGTCACCGGTGGGGGAGGTTGTAGCCTGTACAACCGGTTTACGTTTGAGTTCCTCGCGGGTGCGTTCCCCCTCATCCCGGGCCAGCTTCATGGCCACTGCCTTGAAATCGAGGAACTCATCCACCAGTCCCTTGACCAGCGCATCGAGGTCCCGTACCTTCTTTTCAAGAGTTACGATCCGGTCTTCAGGTTCTCCACCTGTTCCAGAAATATCCATAATTGTAATCAGTGTCTCCTGGCGATTAAGTTCACGCGCCGGGACTGTGATCGGTATTGCTGACAATGCATACAGAACACTACTGATGATCGCTGACCTATTAAAGGGATGAGTCGCCGCAGGCTCCGGTACCGCGAGTACGGTGAAGGAACCCCCCATGAAATCCCGTTACTCCAGAGATCCAAACCGCGTATCACCAGGCAATAACCAACGCACTCAGTCGCGGTACAAGACCGGCCCGGTGGCATCCAGGAGATGCTCTGCTTAACAGGTAATTGGTTCGATACTGACAGAAATCGTTCCAGTTAAATATCATTCCCGGACCACCGGTATGCATGAAACCGGCATTGTCCCTTGTGTTGCTCCTGGCCGTCCTCGCACTGTTGCTTATCGCTGCCGGGTGCACCCGGCAGTCACCCGCGCCGGTTCCGGCGGTCTATATCGTGTACGGATCGGAAAAGGGCGACCTCTCGTATACGGACGCTGCATCGCAGGGTCTTGCCCTGGCACAGCGGGATTTGCCGGTTGCAATTAAAGAGTTCTTCCCCCGCGATTATGAGACGCTCCCGGAGATTCTCAACCGCACCACTGCAGCAACGAGGCCCCGCCTCATCATCACAGTCGGTTTCCAGTACGCCAACTTCACCACACACCTCGCAGAGCAGCATGAGGATATCCGTTTCCTCGCCATCGACCAGGCAGGCATCGGATCGGAGAACATCCGGGCCTATGAGATCACGTCCTATGGCGACAGTTACCTTGCCGGTGTACTTGCGGCATCGGCAACGAAGAGCGGGCATGTCGGAACCATTTTGGGGATGCAATCTGACGTGCTCGAAGCATTCAAACAAGGATACACGGACGGTGCCCGAGCCGTCAATGCATCGGTCATCGTAGATTATGCCTGGGTGCACCAGTACTCCGTGGACGGGTTTACCGATGCGGTTGCGGCCGAACGGATTGCTGAGGGCATGTACTCGAATGGCACTGATGTGATCTACACGTGCGCCGGCTACTCCAACATGGGCGCGTTCCGTGCGGCCAATTCAACAACCGACCGATATATTATCGGTACGGACTCCGACCAGTCCCCGCTCGGCCCGGAGTTCGTGCTGGCCTCTGCGGTGAAACGTGTTGACCGCATCGTATATGCGAGCGTTGCCGGGGAGCTCAACGGGACATTTACCGGGGGGAACCAGCGTGTCGGGCTCAAAGAGGGCGCAACCGGTATGGTCTACAACCCGAAGTTTGCATCGTATAATACGAGCGTGAGTGCGTGGGAACCCCGGGCACGGGCGGGCGAGGAGAAATACCTGGCATAACGTGGAAAAGATTTGAACGAGAGATACTCAGCCCATTATTCATCGAAGAGCGTTGTATCGTTCACGTGGGTTAGGATGGGAACAAAAAGGGGGATTGGATTTTTTTACAATACAGCAATTCTGATCGTTCGGTTCTGGCGTTCCATCGGGGTACTTTGGGCGCTCACCGCAAAGGAGCAGACTGAAGGGGCTCTGTGACTGAATCGGCTGTCCGGAACGCCACCTTAATACAAGACTGCACATTCACCGGAGCCTGCGTTCATCCGTCTGTTTCTGGATCCGCATGAAATTTTCATTCCGCGGGCATGCATGCGGATTCACACCCTGTGACAGAATCCACTTCCCTTCCCGCGGGTTGAACCGGGCCGGGCATGACATCTCTTTAACGGTTGATCCATTGAGTCCCGGGACCATTTTGGTCTTGATGTACTCACAATCTGTACAAAAATGATACGTGCCCATATGAGTTCTCCAGTCAGTACGATGTACCGAACCTGTTGTGGTCTCTTGTATGAGTGAGTGTATATGCCTTAGTACGATGCATATGCCGACAGGGAAGCGGGGATACGCGGCTCTCCACGGTACCGAAGTTGTCACTGCATTCGATATCCACCGCGCATTTGTTTTCCGAGACCCCGAGCTTTGCAATCTGTTTCTTTGCCTACGGGCATGGGTCGGGAGACCGGTTCGTTCTGTTGTTGAAAAAGAGAATCGCTTATGTTTATCCATGTAAATACAGATGATGCATGAGTCCTGTTGTCTGTTTCCAGAAACTACACCGGGTGACCACCGCGGCAATTTGTTCCCGGGTCATTCCCGTGCTGCTTCTCCTCCTTGCCGTCACCGTGTTTCCCGTGGCGGCATCCGGGCTCTCCGGTTACCCTGCTGATATCACGGTCTGGAAGGACACCTGTATCCCGTTCGAGAAGAACAACGAGACCGCGTACAATGAGGAGATCATGGCCTCATTCGGGACAGCTGGTGCAAACATGACACCGCCCGCGGACTATAGCAACCTCTCGTGGAGCCAGGCATTCCTCTCCCTCCATTCGCTCATGAAGGAGCGGTATGCATTTACCAAGTGGCGGTCTGTTGATTTTGATGCACTATATGCAAAGTACGCACCGGCAATCGCCGCAGCTGAGAAGACACAGGATAAGGCTGCATACTACCGGGCACTCCGGGGATACCAGTATGCAATTCCTGACGGGCACGCGGTAATCCTTGCAACCGAGGGGGAGTTCGGGGCAAAGTATGCCGATATCGGTGGGGGTTACGGGCTCTCCCTGGTGCAGCTCGACTCCGGCAAGGTAGTCGTGAGTTACGTAGCGAACGGGAGCGCAGCGGAGAAGGCAGGGATCCGGTTCGGTGATGAGGTGAAAGCATGGAATAACGCGGAGATCCACGATGCGATTAACGCGACCTCCCTCATCTGGGCGTACAAGAAGCCATCCACGGAAGAAGGAATGCAGCTCCAGAAGACCCGGCTCCTGCCCCGGGCCCCGGTGGGAACACCAGCCATTGTCAGGATAACCTATGGTGCCGTCCAGCATCCACGGATGCTGACCCTCACGGCATACGATGATGGATACGACACGCTGAAGAAGGGTACATTCTTTTTGGGAAAGGAGATCAACGATATCGGAGCCGACAATCCATTGACGGACATCCAGCCGCAGATCAGCAACGATACCGTGACGGTACGGACGCTTCCCGGTGGGTACACTTCTCTTGCGGTGTACGGGGAATCATATGCGGTGTACCAGCCGTTCAGGGCCGCAATGCTCGGGGCGATTGCGAACAGGTCCCCGGGTATTGTCATCGACCTCCGGTTTAACAGCGGCGGGGATGACAACCTGGCGTCCTGCATGGCCGGCTGGTTTGTCGACACACCGGTCTTCTACGAGTATGCCACCAAGTACGACCCAGGCTCACGTACATTCCCCATCCTCACCGAGGCATGGACGCAACCGCAAGCGGCACAGTATGACGGCCCTGTTGCTGTCCTCGTCTCCCCGGATACGATCAGTTCCGGCGAGGGTA
>Ga0265297_10010020_pt1 | contig 12043 bp, 9 predicted proteins | sample Munlanlwell13791_FD_192502 | JGI IMG/M metagenome (GOLD analysis project Ga0265297, IMG submission 192502) | Leachate microbial communities from a municipal landfill in Southern Ontario, Canada - Leachate well 137-91 | ecosystem: Engineered > Solid waste > Landfill > Unclassified | place...
GTCTGCAGAACGCACATGGCAAACAATCCCCGGTTCATTTGTGATAAACGCATCTGCCTCGACAACCCCTTCCCCTCTCACATCCTCCAGGCGCACCACGCGCTTCCCGTGCATCTGATCAGTCTCAAAGACGCGCATCTCGGGACCCACCATGTCGTCTATCTCGCACGGCCCTACGCCAAAGCCATGGATGAGGCGAGGAACCGAGACAAAAACTTTTGATTCGATCATGAGCATATTTTCCTCAAATCATTCAAGAGCCCTTCAATGTCATCCGGCAGCGGGGCGATGAACTGCATGCGCTCGCCTGTGCGCGGATGATCGATCGATAGTTTCCAGGAATGCAGCGCAGGCCGATCGAGCTTTGCGACGACCATGCGCATACTGGGATCCGATATCCTCTTGAGCTTGTGCTCCCCTCCATAGAGGGGATCGCCCGCGAGCGCATGGCCGGCCTCTGCAAAGTGCGCGCGTATCTGGTGCGTCCGTCCGGTCTTGAGCGTGATCTCCACCCAGGTGAGCTGCGTGCCGAAGCGCTCCATGGCGCGCCATTCGGTCAGCGCCTCCCTGCCCTTTCGCGTGTTCGATGAGATGCGCTTGCGCTCGATGCGGTGACGACCGAGGGCGGAATCGAAGGAACCCTTGTCCCCATCCATCGAGCCGAGCACGAGCGCGCAGTAGATCTTCTCCACGGTCCTCGCCTGAAACTGCTTCTGTAACGCCACGTGCGCAGCGTCATTCTTGGCCGCGATGATGGTACCGCTGGTGCCCACGTCGAGGCGATGCACGATGCCGGCCTTGAGCTCGCCGCCGACCCCTGAGAGGTCCTTGCAGTGCGCAAGCAGCGCGTTCACGAGCGTGCCGTCAGGATGGCCCGCGGCCGGATGCACGACAAGCCCCGCGGGTTTGTTGACCACTATGATGTCGGAATCCTCAAAAAGGATGTCGAGCGGGATATGCTGCGGGACAGCGGAAGGTTGAACAGGCGGCAAGACATTCACGACAATGCCCTCGCCCTGCTTCACCTCATGCGAAGACTTGGCAGCCTTGCCGTCTACCGTGACCTGGCCCTCTTCGATCAGGCGCTTGGCTTGGGAACGAGTTATGTCGGAAAGATGCGAGGAGATGAAGACATCCAGGCGCTCGCCGCTGTCCTTTGCATCCACAGCGATCCTGTGAACCTTGGTCTCATTCATAGGACTTGAAGCGCGCCTGTGAGGTCCGAGATTTTCTTGATTCCCTGCTCGCGACACCACTTCTCGATCCCGTCGATGATCTCGATTGCGGACATGGGGCGCACGAAGTTCGCGGTCCCGAGCTGGGTCGCAGTCGCACCCGCGAGCATGAACTCGATCGCGTCCTCGGCTGTCATTATACCGCCCATGCCGATGATCGGGATCTTCACAGCGCGCGCCGCCTCGTACACCATGCGCAGCGCGATCGGTTTGATCGCGGGGCCGGAGAGTCCGCCCGTGACGTTCGCAAGCACGGGCCTGCGGGCTTTCGCGTCGATCGCCATCGCGGGGATTGTGTTGATGAGGGAGATCGCGTCAGCGCCCGCTGTTTCCACGGCCTTGGCCATCTCCGGAATCGACGACGCCTGGGGAGAGAGTTTGACGATGAGGGTGCGGGGAAAGGATTTGCGCACAGCCTTCGTGACATCGGCGGCCGCTTTTGGATCAGTGCCGAAGGCGATGCCGCCGCACTTGACGTTCGGGCAGGAGATGTTGAGCTCGATCGCAGCCACGCCCTCGTGAGGCGCAAGCCCCTCCGCGACCTTCGCGTATTCCTCGATCGTGGAGCCCAATATGTTGGCGATCACTACGGCCTTCTGTTTGGCAAGGAACGGGAGCTTCTCTGAGACGAAAACGTCGAGCCCCACGTTCGCGAGCCCGATCGCGTTTATCATTCCGGAGGCGGTCTCGATCACGCGCGGCATCTCGTTGCCCGCGCGCGGCTTGAGCGAAACACCCTTGGTCACGACGGCGCCGAGCCTCGCGAGTTCGTAGAAGGACTCGGAAAACTCTTCGCCGTAGCCGAACGTGCCCGAGGCCACGATGACCGGGTTCTTGAGCGCAAGCCTGCCTATTTTTACATTCAGCTCCATTTCAAATCCCTCGCATCGAAGACCGGGCCCTCGCGACACACGCGCACGAAGTTCCCTTTCGCATCCCTGCACACGCAGCCCATGCACACGCCCACGCCGCAAGCCATGTAGCTCTCCATCGAAAGTTGCACGGGCGCGCCTGCGACCATGCCGAGTTTCGCCACCGCGGCGAGCAGGCCGTGCGGGCCGCACGAGAAGAGCGCCGGGTCTTTCACGCCGCTGATTCCCTTTTTCAGGAGGTCGGTGATTACGCCTTTTTCGCCGCTCGACCCGTCCTCCGTGGCGACGACGACGTTCGCGTTTATCCTTCTCAGCTCGTCCATGTAGAGCAGGTGCGCCTTCGTCTTCGCGCCGTAATATAAGACGGCATCGACCCCTCTCTTCTTGAGCGACTCGCACATTCCAAAGAGCGGTCCGATCCCGTAGCCGCCGGCCACCAGCACAGCCGTCTTTCCTTTGTCAGGCAGGCGAAAGCCCTTGCCGCAGGGGCCGGTCGCGCGGATCGGCGTGCCGGCAGGCGCCCTCGATAGGGCCGCCGTCCCCTTGCCGACTATCTTGACGCAGATCTCCGCGAGCCCATCTTCAAGGCGCACGATGCCGAAGGGCCTGCGGAGAAAGACGTCATGGCCCGGGATCTCAACCATAACGAATTGGCCGGGGTCGAAGGATTTCCAATCCACCGCAAAGCGAAGTCTGAAGGCGTCCTCGGCCATCGGCTCGCGCGATGCTATGGTTGTAATATTTTCCTGCATCACAGTTCCAACCTCATCACCAGCGCGTCCTCGTCGTTGTCGCGATAGTACCTCTTGCGGAGGCCCACCGGTTTGAATCCCAGTTTGTCGTAAAGAGCGCGCGCCGGCGCGTTCGAGGGTCTGACTTGAAGGTATATGTTGCGTGCGCCCTTCTCGCGCGCCTTGCCCATCATGTGATCCAGGAGCATGCGCCCGACGCCGCGGCGGCGATGCTCCGGCTTCACGGCGAAGGTGTGGAGCTCTGCCTCGTCTCCCACACTCTGGACGAGATAGTAGCCGAGCATCTCGCTGCCTGCCTTGGCGATCCAGATCTCGATCGAGTCGAGCGGCCAGAGTTCCTCGTATGAAGAACGCGACCAGGGGAGAGAGAACGAGCGGTTCTCGATCTCCATCAGTTCGTCCATGTCGCCGGGCTCGAACCGAAGGATGTCGATCCTCTCCTCCCTCACGCGAACCGCCCCGGCCGTCACCGCGCGAAGACCTTTCTGCCGCCGAACGAGGCGCGGCTGCCCAGGTGCTCCTCGATGCGGAGCAGCTGATTGTACTTTGCTATGCGGTCCGAGCGCGAAACACTGCCCGTCTTGATCTGGCCAGCGTTCACGCCCACCGCCAGGTCCGCGATCGTGGAATCGCAGGTCTCGCCCGAGCGATGCGATATGACGGTGGTGAATTTCGCCGTGTGCGCGTCGCGTATGCACTGCAGCGTCTCGGAAAGCGTGCCGATCTGGTTGAGTTTGATGAGGATGGAGTTTGCCGCCTTCTCCTCGATGCCGCGTTTGAGCCTCGTGGGATTCGTGACGAAGATGTCGTCGCCCACGATCTGGATCTTATCGCCCAACCTCTGGTTCATGAGCTTCCAGCCGGCCCAATCGTCCTCGGCCAGCCCGTCCTCGATGGAGATGATCGGATATTTCGCGATCAACCCCTCGTACCAGCTGATGAGTTCCTCGGCGCTCTTCTTGGGATTGGCCTCCGCATCGAGCGTATAGACGCCGTTCTCGTAGAAGGATGAGGCCGCCGAATCGATCGCAAGCGCGACCTGCTCGCCCGGCCTGTAGCCCGCGTTGTCTATCGCCTTCATGATCACGTCGAGCGCCTCCTGGTTGGACTTGAGGTTGGGAGCGAACCCGCCCTCGTCGCCGACCGAGGTGGCCAGCCCCATATCCTTGAGCACCTTTTTGAGGTTGTGGAAGATTTCGGCGCCCATGCGCAGGCATTCGCGGAAGTTAGGCGCGCCGAGAGGCACGATCATCCATTCCTGGATATCCACGTTGTTGTCCGCGTGCTGGCCGCCGTTGAGTATGTTCATCATGGGGACCGGCAAGAGCGTCGAGTTGCGCGCGCCGTAGAGCGAGCCGATGTAATCGGAGAACGGCTTGGCCTGGTGGATAGCGGCCGCCCTCGCGGCTGCCAGCGACGCGCCCAGTATCGCGTTCGCGCCGAGCTTGCCCTTGTTGGGCGTGCCGTCCAGCTCGATGAGCGTGGAGTCTATGACGTGCTGCCCCGTGACCGGCATCCCTTTGAGCGCCTTGCGGATCTTCGTGTTGACGTTCTCCACGGCGTTCAGCACGCCCTTGCCGAGGTAGCGTTTTTTGTCTCCGTCGCGCAGCTCCACCGCCTCGTGCACGCCCGTGGAGGCGCCGGACGGAACCGCAGCGCGGCCGAGTATTCCGCCCTCCGCGAGGACATCGACTTCAACCGTCGGGTTGCCGCGGGAATCCAGTATTTCACGACCTTGCACTTCGAGAATCGTAGCCACCTAAACCTCCTTATTATTGTGAATTTACGATGAGTTGCGGGCTTTGGTACATCGAAAAGAATATGATGTCAAACGATGAAATCCTTCACGGCCTGCACGATCCCCGCAATATCGGCGGCCTCAAACCACCTGATCTCCTGATCCGCCCTGAACCATGTCAGCTGGCGTTTGGCAAAGCGGCGTGTGCTCTGCTTCATGAGTTCGACCGCATGCGCAAGATCGATCTTGCCGCCGGCATGGGAGAGGATCTCCTTGTAGCCGACTGCCGAGAACGGCGGTGAGCCGGGGCCGTATTTCTCGAGGAGAAGCCTCACCTCGGCCACTAGCCCCCGGGCGATCATGTCGTCGACGCGGGCATTGATCCGCCGATACAGCTCATCACGAGTAAGATCGAGGCCGATTTTGAGGGCCTCGTACCTACGCTCGGCAAAACCGTGCGCTGATCTCAATGCGCTCGGCGCCTCTCCGGTGAGTGCATGAATCTCAAGCGCGCGGACTATGCGGGTGCGATCATTCGGCGATACCCGCGATGCGGATGCAGGATCTATCTCCGAAAGCCTCGCGTGGAGCGCCGGCAATCCGACGGAGGCGATCTCCGCCTCGAGTTCTGCGCGCACATCCTCGTCGCGCGGAGGGGCCTCGCAGATCCCGTGCATGAGCATGCGAAGATACATGCCTGTGCCGCCGACGACGAATGGAGTTCCGTTGCGCGAGATGATTTCGGAAATCGCCCGATCCGCTAGCGAGACGAACTGCGCTGCGTCGAAGCGCTCAGAGGGGTCCGCTACGTCTATGAGATGGTGAGGGATCGCCGCGCGCTCTTCCCGCGTCGGCTTCGCGGTGCCCACGTCGAATCCGCGCCAGACCTGCTGCGAGTCCGCGGATATGATCTCCCCGCGGAAACGTTTCGCGATCTCAACTCCGACGCGGGTCTTTCCGGAAGCCGTGGGACCACAGATTATTATGATTTTTTTCAATTCACGTCCTCTTGAACCACTTCTCTATCTGATCTCTCTCGATGCGCACCAGGGCCGGCCTTCCGTGCGGACAGCTGGTCACGGCCTCGCGCTCCACGTCGCGAACGAGAGACGCGATCTCCTGCGGAGCAAGCGCATCGCCCGCGCGAACCTGCATGTGGCATGCCGCCAACGCAAACACGCGCTTCCGCGCATCGTCCAGCGAAATCGTGGAGTCCATCTCGGCGAACTCGAAAGCCAGCTTCTGCATCAAAAGCGATACCGAAGAGCCCCCCAGGATCTCGGGCACAGCCTTGACCACGATCGTTCCGCCGCCGAACGGCTCGATTTCAAAACCCGCTTCGGCGAGCAGCTGCGCACGCTCCGAGATAGCGGCAGCATCCGCCCTGGCCAGCTCCACATGCTCGGGCACCAAAAGCCTCTGCTGCGCAACCCTTCCGGAGGCGTATTGCGCGATGAGAGCGTCGAACCCCAGCCTCTCGTGGGCGGCGTGTTGATCTATGATCACCAGTTCGCCTGCCTCGCCCTCGCAGGCGATATAAGCCCTGCCGAACTGGCCGAGTGGCCTCATGCGAGGCTCCTGCGCAGGAAACGAAGTCTGAGAAGTCTCCGTAAAGCAAGGGGCGCGAATCAACCTGTCGCGTTCAAAGCGCATGACGGCGGCCAGGGCGCGAGCCTCGGTCGATGGGCCGGGAGCGCCCGCATCCGTCGAAGCCGCCGGCAGAGAGACGGCCGGCGCCTTCGAGCTGATCCTCTTTTTCACGGCCGACATCAGGAACGAGTGCACCTCGCTCGGAGCGGCGAATTTCACCTCGCGTTTTGCGGGATGCACGTTGACGTCCACGCGAGCCGGATCGATCTCGATCCATAGGACCGCGGAGGGCGAAGCGCCGCGGTCGAGCCTTCCCTCAAACGCCTGGGAGAGCGCGTGCATGAGCACGCGGTCCTTCACCGGCCTCCTGTTGACGAAAAAGTGCACGTCGCGGCCGGAGGCACGGCCTCTCTCAGAGACAAATCCCGCGATCGAAAGCCCGGGCGCGCTCTCGCAGATATACGCGAGCCCTTCGCTCGACGCACTCCCCAGGACCGCCGCCACGCGCTCGCGGCCGGCCTCTTCGTCCGCATCGCCCGCCGCGGCGGCGAGCGTCTCCCTGCGGCCGTCCGCCTTGACGTCGAATCTCACGCGCGGAAACGCGAGCGCGGCAGCGAACACTGCGTCGACCGCATGGCCGGCCTCCACCCTCTCTGAGCGGATGAATTTGCGCCTCGCCGGAACATTGTAGAAGAGATCGCCGACAATGACGCTGGTGCCCGGCGCACAGCCCGCCGGCACAGGGCCGAAGGTGACGCCCGCAGACACCTCGACCCTCGCCCCCTCGATCACCCGGGGATCGTTCACCCTCGATTCGATGGAGAGCCTCGAGACCGCGCCTATGGAGGCGATCGCCTCGCCCCTGAACCCCATCGTGGATATCCGCCAGAGGTCGTCGGCGCTGGTTATCTTGCTGGTCGCATGGCGCCTGAGGGAATTGACCAGGTCCTCCGCATCCATGCCGCAACCGTCGTCCGAGACGCGGATGCGCCGCAAACCGCCGCCTTCGATATCTACGGAGATCGCGGCGGCTCCGGCGTCGATCGCGTTCTCCACCAGCTCCTTGACAACGGATGCAGGCCTCTCGACCACCTCTCCGGCGGCGATCTTCTCCACCACGTCCGCCGGCAGCGCGCGTATCAGTCCCACACGACACCTCCTGAGTGCGACCGGCCTATCACGGCGCGGGGCCCATTTCAACGCCATTTGCAGGCCGGCTTTTCACCCTTGAATTGCTCTTTCAAAGACTGCATCATGGCCGGCCAAACCAGATAAAGGAAGCGAAAGATACCGAAGGAGCCGGGCGAGATGCAGCCGATCACACAATACGAGCGTCCGATCACCGAGCGAATGCTTTTGTCCATTCATCCGGCATGGTCCTCGATGGCCCGCCTCGTCCCGGGTTTCTTCGGAGCGCCGAAGGATCAGGCGCCGCATGCCTCGGCCATGCTCTCGTCTCCCAACTGGCTCTGGAGGCTCCTGCTCCCGCGATTCTTCCGAAGGATCAGCATCGATCCGGCCGAAGCCAAGAGGCTCGCCGACGCATCGGCAAACGCCACGGTCATCTACATCGCAAAATACGTGGGCCAGTTGGAGTACGCATACTTCAACCACATCTTCCTTGAGAACGGGGCCCCGCTCGCGCGCTATACCAACGCCACGGCATTGAGACGTTGGATGAAGACGGGCGACCTTGTCCGATCGATAGCGTCGCAGGAAGACCAGATAGGCAAACACGGCCGGATCCTCGACCCGCTCTACGACGGATACCTGCCCCAGATGATCGCGAATGGCGAGAGCGTGCTCATCAGGATACCGCCCGCCGATCTCCTCGACGAGGAGCTCGTGCTCACGGGCCCGCTTCGCGCCCTGCTCGCCATCATCGAGGCGCAGCGCGCGAGCGCCCGGCCGATAATAGTAGTGCCGCTCGACTTCCTGTGGAGCCGCAGGCCGCCGAAGGCCAGGCGCAGCCTCGGCGACATATTCCTCGGCGAACAGGAATCACCCGGCATCGTGCGCAAGTTCTTCCTCTTCTGGAAGAACTACCGCCGCCGCGCGCAGGCCTCCATAGGCGCGCCGATCTCAGTGATCGACTCCATGGCCGCAAACCAGGGCATAAGCGACGAGGAGATGGCCAGGCGCATACGCGACGAGCTCCTCGGCGCGCTGAACGCGCAGAGACGCACGGTGACCGGCCCGCCGCTCAGGCCCAGATCGTGGTTCATCCAGACAGTGCTCTCGGACGACGAATTGGACAGGGAGATCTGCAGGATCGCCGCCGACCGCGGGAGGATCGCCGACGATCTCCGCGACATGGCGCATCGCTACGCGCGCGAGATCGTGGCGGACCTGGACTACACGTACGTGGAGCTGCTGGAGAGGCTCATGGGCCGAATACTCAAGAGGCTCTTCGACGCCTTCGACGTGGACGAGGAGGGCCTGGCAACAGCGAAAGCCGCCCTTGCGAAGGGTCCGGTGATCTTCGTCCCCAACCACCGAAGCCACGTGGACTCCCTCGTGTTCTCATACATACTCTATCACAGGGGCATGACCATGCCCCATATCGCGGCCGGCACCAACCTCTCCTTCTGGCCGCTCGGCCGCATCTTCCGCCGCTGCGGGGCCTATTTCATACGCAGGGCCTTCCGCGACAACCCCCTCTACAGGGCCGTGCTCCAGACATACCTCAAGGTGATGATGAAGGAAGGCATATCCCAGGAGTTCTTCATCGAAGGGGGACGCAGCCGCAGCGGAAAGCTCAAGGCCCCCAAAATGGGGATGCTGGGCATGCTGAAGCGCGCCGCGCGCGAGGCCGGTGTGGAAGGCGCATCCATAGTTCCGGTCTCCATCACCTACGATCGCGTGATCGAGCACAAGAGCTACATGCGCGAGCTCGAAGGGGCGAACAAGGAAAAGGAATCGAGGTTGAAACTCGTCGGACTCACGAAATATCTGGGCAAGGGAAACGCCAGATACGGTTCCATATACGTGCGCTTCGGCTCGCCCATCCCGCTGCTCGGCGATGACAGGGATCCCCGCGCAGTGGAGCGAGACGCGTGGCGCATCTGCCATGAGATCAACCGCAGGGCGGTCGTCACGCCTGCGGCGGTGGCGGCAGCGGCCATACTGCCGATAAGCCGGACCGGTATCACGCTGGCGCAGTTTAAGCTCAACTCACAGGCGATACTGGACTGCCTCGCCGCAAAGGGCGCTGAGATACCCAGGGAGCTGGCGGGTTCGCCGGAGGCGGTCCTTCAGGAGGCCGTCGCCAGGTTGGCGAAGGCGAAAGTCGTCATCATAAAAAACGACGCCCTGGAGCCCTTCATCGCAGTGGAGGAGCAAAAGCGCGTGCCGCTTTCCTTCTTCAGGAACAGCGTCGTTCACTTCCTCATGACGCCCGGCGTGCTCTGCAAGCTCCTGCTCTGGCGGGCGAAGCACGAGGACGCTCCGACCGTGCAGGAGCTCTCGGAGGACATTGCCGCTGCGAAGGTGCTGTTGCACCACGAATTCCGCTTCGCGGCGAGCCGTCGCATCGACGAACACGTGGAGAAGTCCGCGCGCATACTCGAGAAGATGGGGGCGATCGCCCGCTCCGAAGACGGCAGGCTCATCCCGCGCACCTCGGGGCTGTGGATCATGGATCTTCTCTCCGCACAGATAAGGCCGTTCGTCGAGACGCTGTGGGTCGCCACGCGATACGCCGAGGAACGCATGAAGAACCCTCTCGACGAGAGGACGCTCATCGACAACATGCTCACCGCAGGGGGCGACATGTATCAGCTGGGCAGGGTTCGTTTCCGCGAGTCCGTGACAAAGGATGGCTTTGCCAACGCCATCAAGGCGCTCTGCAGCTTCAAGATCATCATGCCCGAGCCTCAGAGAGAGGGCGAGAAGCGCAGATCCTCATACGCGCCCACACAGAATGCAGAGGCCATGAAAAACCTTAAAGCGGAACTTGAAAAGCTCTTCTGAGGGGACAACAACTTAATTATCAACGATTATTTCCGCCTCAATATAGGGCAGTGAGGGTCTGCGCCGTGCGCGGGCTGATAAGGTGCTGATCAGGAGATTTTATCCACAGGCTTATCCATCGGTCATGTGAAAACAGGGGCGGAATCTTCAAGCTCTTCTTTAAGGTCTTCTTCAGACGATGAGTACTCTTCCCTGCCGCGGCCGTCGCCTTCCTGCTCGCCGTGATGATGCTGCGCATCCCCTTGAGAGCCGGCGGCAGTCACGCGCTCATGGGGGGACTTCTCGCCCCCCGGAGAGGCTTGCGAATAGCTGATCGCCGCGAAGAAATACGGAGGGCCGCCCTTGTCCGCCTGCGACATGGCTATGGCGAACGGATCGCTGTTGGCATCCTGCATGGCAGCGCCGCCCGCCGAGAGCATGTTCCCGGCATGGCCGGAGGCACGCCCTGATTGTGACGAAACATCTGTGCGGACGTCGGACGCGCGCCGGCCTCCGCTTCCCTCTTCCGATTTATTGAAACCGGCCGATGCGTCGGAACCCAACTCAGCAGAAGCGAGCAGATACGGCCCGCTGTGCCCTGAGAAGATATCGCGGAGCCACGAGGACAACCGGCTCACCAGGACAGCTATCGGAGGACCGGCCTTCTCCTCGGCCCTCTCGAAGCAGCGCCCCACCGACGAGACCGCGCTCTCAACCGCGCGCCGCACTGAGCCTCGCAGAACGCTATCGTCCGCCGCAGGCCTGAGCCCAAGCTCGGACTTCAATTCCGAAACCGCGCGCCTTGCCAGCTCCCCGATCTCGGAACCAGCGGCCTCGAGAATGGAGACGACGGGCGGCAGATCTTTCTGCGCGAGAGGGAGTATTATCCCGCTGTCGCTTATTCCGTGCGAAGGCTCGGCAGACTGTTCTGCTACGGCCGAAGCCGCCTTGGTTTCCTGTTTTTCACTTGTCGCTTCCTGCGCAGAAGCGGGGACTTCAACTTCGTCGGCCGCAAGCAGAACCGGCTCCTCCGCGCGAGGCTCGGGATCGTCGAGGGATATCAGCGGTTCGCTCGGAGGCGCGGGTTCGCCGGCCTCCTCGGAGAAGACATCCTCGGACGAATCGGAAAAAATCTTCGCGGAATTTTGCAGCGCCGCCGCATCGTCCTGATCGAGCCAGGGATCGTCGTACGAATACAGATCCTCTTCAGGGAAATCGGAGCAGCTGTGCGAATACGGGTCGCAGGACTCGGCCGGATCCGCCTCGATCTCTTCCTCGCAGAGGATGACGAGTTCACCGTCCTGATCGATGGAGGCGACGATATCACCGCCATCATCGTAGATATCTACCGTGCCGTCCTGATTGGTGACCGGATAGAGGGGACCGTACTGTTCTTCGAGACTCGGAAGGAGCAGGGCCACGATCTCTTCGGCAAGCGCAAGGCTGCCGGAGACAGGGACGCTTGAAGCCTGTATTTTCAACTGGTTGTCGGACATCCATATTTATTATCGGCTCGAATCGGACCAAAGTTGCGCGGCCTTTTGATTTTTTTAAGTCATTGATATCATGCATGTTTATTGCTCATTTTATATCGATTTTTAAAAATCGACCCCTGGGCCGGCCGTGTTGACAAATGCGGCTGGTATGTGCCAAAAAGCCGAGCTCGTTGAAAATTGAGATCGAGATTGGAGTTAAGATTTTCAGGGATCGTCCAACGGTAGGACGCCAGCCTCTGGAGCTGGTTATCTAGGTTCGAATCCTAGTCCCTGAGCAGCAAAAGCCTCCACGAAAGTGGGGGCTTTTTGCTGCTCACAGGCAGGGTAAGAGACGCCCTCTGCACAAATAACCCTACGGGAGCTGTTCAGTTTTTCCCCATCCGAACGAGGACCCGGTGTTTGATGAGAT
>Ga0265297_10010021_pt1 | contig 12042 bp, 7 predicted proteins | sample Munlanlwell13791_FD_192502 | JGI IMG/M metagenome (GOLD analysis project Ga0265297, IMG submission 192502) | Leachate microbial communities from a municipal landfill in Southern Ontario, Canada - Leachate well 137-91 | ecosystem: Engineered > Solid waste > Landfill > Unclassified | place...
GCATGTACAGACGTGAATGCGATGAGCACAGGATCTCATGCTCATACTCGCGCGCGCAGTTCATCCATTCCATCTAGCATGCAATTCGCGCCTTTTGATGTACTCGCACACGAGCGCGCGCGAATCGATAATCTCACAAAGGCGCATAGTCAGGCTCTCAGTACTGTGCAAGAACCAATAGTTGCACAGATCCGCGCATTTCTCGAAGATGATACGCGCGAAGCTGGTTATGTTATTGCGCCATGCGGATCGGGTAAGACTGTGATGATGTGTGATGCGTTGCGCGAGTTTATGCAAGGGAGCGCAATTACTAAGGGGAAAGAACATAGTACTAATGTTATTATTTGCGCACCAGTTGAATGCATCCAAAAACAATGGTACAAGACACTCGTTAGAAGACACGTTTTCGCGCGCGAAGATATGTACATAATCAATGGATCGCAAGAAAAAATGAGCGCGAGTGAGTGTGTTAATCAGTATGTACATGTTTGTGATGCGCAACATCGTTGCTCATCACAAAGCTCACGCGCGAAACCCATATGCGCAATTGTAACCTATGCATCTTCGCACTTGCTTACACGCGTTATTGATGCATGTCGCGCGAGTCTGATGATATTCGATGAGGCGCATCACTTAGCAGGCATTGTTGCGCAAGATGAGACTGATGGCGATGGTGATGGCATGTATTTTGGTCAAGGTCGTACGCGCATGCTCGCAGCTGAAGCAGCAAAACTCGGGATCAAGAGAATCGCGCTTACATACACTCCGCGAATCGCGCGCATACATGAGCGCGACATTAGTAGTGGGCGCAAAGTCGAGTTCTTGACTATGGATGATGAACTTGTATTTGGCAAACAGATCGCGCGCCTTGACTTGCGCAAACTCATCAATGACGGAATATTGCCAGACTATCGTATTTGCGCAATACGTCCACATCCTCAAGCAAGCGCGAGCGTGAGCTCGCGTGCGAGTACAAGCACGAGCACACATTCGCACTCGCTATCAAGACTATCGACGATAGATAATCGATCCGCGCAAGTTGGCGAATGCATCCTAAGAGCATGGGTTGAGTACACGCACGATATCAATCACTTGATTATATTCGCGCGAACATTGAATGATGTGCGCGAACTTGGCACATATTTGCGCGAGCGTGCTGCGAATACACTTGTTATCTGTATAGGTGAGCGTACGCATGATGAAGATAATGTAAAGATATGCATAGAACGATTCACTAAAGAACCGCGCGCAATACTCATCAATTGTTACAAGCTCAGCGAAGGGGTTGATATTCCTTGCGCGGACTCTGTTGCTATTGCGTATGCGAAGGAGTCGCGCGGACAAATAACGCAAATGATATTACGTGCAGGTCGTTGGCATCCAAACAAAGCAATGTTTCGCGTCCTCATTCCAATAATTGATGATTGTGTGCGCGGCGATACGACTGGTACTGCTGTACGTCCGATGAATACAACCGCGCTAACAGAAGTCCTAGTTGCTATGGCTATTAATGATTCACTGATTCGCGATGAGTTGAAGTTGCGCGCGCAAGAACAAATAGCATCATGTGCGAGTTCTACGATGAGTGATGGAGATGCGCGCGACGTGGGAAGTCCGAATAAACATATTGATCTATTCTGTTTCGCCAGTACAGATCTCGCGCGCATTCGTCAAATTATTGCGGGCTCATATGTGTTTGCAGTCGCGCAAGGCGATAGTGTGGATATTCGCGCGATTTGCGCGGCGCATAATGTTCACACAAGTGTTGAGTATGTTAGCATGCGCGCAAACATGTTTCCGGATTTGCCCGAATATCCTTGGAAACGCGTTGGAAAGACGCCATACGTGTTCTTGAATGAACATGATCGCACGCGCATGCTTCCGTCTATTGATGATCTATGCGCAAATATTCGCGCACTTGGAATTACGCATGCCGCGCAATACATCGAGAGTTTGCAACATGCTCGCGATGGTACATTATCGCAACCAGTTACTTGGTACGGGTCTGTTGATTTCGCAGACTATCCATGTATACAAAATATTCTTGATGAATGTTTTGGTTCTGACTATGATCAATTTGCGAAGATTATTGATCACGCGTATATTGGTGCTACGATAACACTACGGAGAGGTAGTAGACATAGTCAATGACTAAATTTGTATTTTTTCATGACGTCATTGATAGGTTGTTCGGAAACGGTTGACTTCATATTTAGTGTAAAGAGTCCAGAGTCGCATAAGAAGATTATGACCATTATGAATCGCGTCAATATAGATACAATAGAGTGCGAAATCGATCTACTTGGTTGGGTTTATGAACAACATCTGAAAATTGGCGCGACAGTCGCGCGCTCATTGATTTTGATTATGATCAAATTCGCGAAGATTATTGATCGCGCATACATGCCAATTCTATCCCATGACTAGGCTTAGGAGAGAGAATGGTTATAGATTCTCCTTGTGGTGCATGATATATTTGCATAGTTTTACGCGCCAAAAACGATTGAGAAAAATGAAAAGTGTTTATCAATATATTACTTACCTAGTCAATGGCTGTAGTCAATTGGTTTCAAGGAGTTACTAGAATTATTCGCGATGGGTTACGTAAAGATGGCGTAGTAGGTATTGAGTCCATGCGCCATATATGTATTTACGTGTTGGCTCGATTTATGACTATTGATCGCGCGAAGAGTGTTAATTTTCCTAGTGAGTTCGCATGGGAAAATATGATGCGAACTCTCAGTGAAGATGCTGGGGTGCAAATAGCTTATGATATGTTCTGTAATACCAATCGTTCGGACTATTTTCTGAAACACTTGGACGGTCTGTTTGGTACTAATGATTTCACTTTTCGCATCACTGACATCACTGTGCATAAGGAAATCATGGAGCATATGAACAATGTTGATCTAACCGTGATTGATAAAGAAATCGATATTCTCGGGTATATATATGAAGAACATATGCGTACCGGTTCTGTGCCTCCCAGAGACCTTGGACAATTCTTCACGGATCGCGCGATCTGCAAATACATGATTTCCCTTGGCAATCCGCACATTCATGCAGATGGTTCGCTTGATACAGTATGTGATCCATCAATGGGTACAGGTGGTTTCTTAACAACAGCAATTAAGCACTATAATGCTTTGAGAACTACGAGCGCACAATCACCCATTGATTGGCATACATGCGTTACTTCTATTCATGGATGCGATATAGATGGTTGCGTTGCAGCTATTGCTCGTATGAACGTATTTATGGAAACTGGTTGTATTTGCGCTCCGAATTTGATGACGCGCAACTCGCTATTCAGCGGATTACCCGCGCGTAGATATAATGTCATTCTTGCAAATGTTCCGTTTGGTATTACTAAGATAGACTACGAAAAATGTACTGATACTATTCGTGGAACGAACATAAAAAGTTCAGCATCGGAGCCACTGTTCCTACAATTAATTGCGAATTCTCTCGCGCGATGCGGGCGTGCTGTGGTAATTGTACCAAGTGGATTTACGAGTAGTATGAAGATACCAATAATAAAAATGCGCCAATACATAGTCGAGAATTTTGATTTGCATCAAGTTATCGATATGGGAAATAATGACTTCTTCATGAATACATCAGTTAATACACATATATTATTCTTCAGTCAAGGAGTTTCGACTAGTGTTACGCACATAAAACGACTTACGCGCAATCAACATGATGGTTCTATAATCGATGAAGAAATAGGTCAAATTGATTATAACGACATGAAAAGAAAAAAATACTCTTGGTTTCTGAATCGTTATACAAAACAGGTCATTTCGCTTCCACCCAATTCACACACACGCATATGTAAGCTTTCCAATATATGTATGATTCACTTTGGAAATCAAATTGATACGAAGTCATACATTGGTAAGGGTCTCGCTGTTATTATGCATAAGAATATCGATAATGGATGTCTGGTAATTTCTGATGAACAAGAATATGTTGCGAATGATGCTCCGCGCGAACATTTACGCCCTGTACCAGGCGATATCGTAATTAGCACTGTATTCGACTGTGGAAGACTTGCGCGCGTAGACGCACCTGGATGGATCTTGAACAATCATATATGCCTAGTCAGAGTCGCAAATCCAGACATTCTACCAGAGTATCTCTTCTATGTCTTGTATTACGGAGGGTTTTATGAGCGAATGCATTCACTCCAGAGTGGCTCAACTATCCAAGGCATTCTCCGCGAAGATATTGAAACATATTGCATAGTCATGTATTCCATTGATGAACAAAGACAAAAAATAGCATATATGAATGAGATACTTTCGCGCAAGTCCACTATTTGTGAACAGATAAAACAATATCAGCAGACTCTGCGCGAGTGTGATGATAGTGCAAAGCGCATTTTCATGCAATAATGCAACATACTGTTACTTATTTTTTGTATCGTTGAGACCTAAGAAAATATGTGTGATTTTTGGTTACTGACGTAAATATCCATTATGTTTATTTGCGAAGATTATTGATCACGCGTATATTGGTGCTACGATAACGCTACGGAGAAGTAGTAGACATAGTCAATGACGGTATTTGTATATTTTTTTCATATGACACCGTCGATCATATGATTCAGAAAAATGATTATTGTAACATGTATATATTTCAGTAGTCATGTCCGCAGTTATCGACATTCAGAGAGTTGTTCTTGGGGTGCGCAACATGTTGCGCGAAGATCAAATAATTGGCATGAAATGCATGCGCCACGTATGTGTGTACATTGTTGCGCGCTATATGACAATTGATCGAGCAGTAGCAATTGGTCTACCCATCAAATACGCATGGGAAAGCATAATGGACTTATATGAACATGATGATGGCGCGCAACTCGCGTATGACATGTTTCATGATAGCAATAACCCTGATAACATTATGAGTCAATTTGATAGGTTGTTTGGAACAATTGACTTTATATTTAGCGTATCAAGTCCAGAGTCACACAAGAAGATCATGACCATTATGAACCGTATCAATATTGATACAGTAGAATGCGAAATCGATCTACTTGGCTGGGTTTATGAACAACATTTGAAAACTGGTGCAACTGTCGCGCGCGATCTTGGTCAATATTTTACTAATAGATCGATTTGCAAATACATGATTGAACTATGTGACCCACACATCAAAGAAGACGGTACAATGGAAACAATATGCGATCCTACAATGGGTACCGGTGGATTTATCACAACTGCGATAAAACATTACGAAGCTAATGCTCATGTTGATTGGTGCGCATGTATTGATGCTATTCATGGCTGCGACTCGGATCGTGAAGTAGTCGCAATCGCGCAAATGAATATGTTTATGGAAACTAAAGGCATGCGTGCGCGAAATGTACTGTTACGCAACTCGCTCTATGATGGTTTACCAAAAAGAAAATATGATGTCATTGTCGCGAATCCTCCGTTCGGTCTCAAGAATATTGTTTATGATCAATGCTGTGCAGCTATTCGGTGTTTCGACATACGTAGCAAGAAATCCGAACCGTTATTCTTGCAGTTAGTTATGGCATCGCTTGCTCAAGGCGGGCGCGCGGCGATCATTTTACCTACTGCGTTCCTAGATGGGGTTGGCGCACCGTTTATCAATACGCGCAAACAGTTGATTACTGATTTTCATGTTACTCGCATCATTCACATTAGTAGTAATACTTTCATGAACACAAAGGCAGGAACATCTATTATTACATTTTCCAACGATGAATACTCGACCGGAGATATTGAAGTTATACGAATCACTAGTGATCGCGCGCAACATGGCGACATTCATGAAACTATTATTGGAACGATAAGTCGCGAGGATATTGAGCAAAGTGGCGATTTCTCTCTTGATTTGGGTAGGTATACTATGCAGTTCTTAGTTACTGATCCAAGTATGTCTGATCATGCTATGCATCTTTCGCGAATACATACGATTAATGATGTTTGTTATTTGATACCTGGCACGCAAGTGTCTGCGAAATCGTTCATATATGACGAACTAGCAGTAATCAAACAAGCGAATATGTCATCGGGACAACTGGTATTAACAGATGAACAAGAATATGCGGCACGTAATACACCAAAAAAACACGCCAGACCTATGCTTGATGATATTGTTATTAGCACTGCATATGATTGCGGATGTTGTGCGCGCGTCACTACAACAGGATGGGTAATAAGCTGTGATACGTACATCTTACGCGCGCGCGATCGCGCGTTCATAAATCCGCAGTACTTATTCTGGTGCATATATTCTGGAGGTTTTTATGAAATGATGCAAACATTGCAAAGAGGAACTGGAGTCCAACATATTCGCAAGGATGACATAAGAAATGCTCCAATCTATGTACCTCCTATGGAAGAACAACTAACTATTATTGATAGACTTAATGCACGAGCTGCACGTAAAGACGAGATTCGCGCACAAATCTCGATCCTCAGACAAGAAATGACGCAGCTGCAAATATCTGCGAGACACGATTTGAATCCATTATTTGATGATACGCACGTAGATCCACCATCACAATCGCGCGCTAAACGTGATATATTTCCACATATGTATTGATCGCACCACCATGTGAATTTACTTCTCGTATTTTTTGAGTCTGATAACTTGTGTTTATTCTAACTAGCGATAGTTATCTATCATACACTTTTAATACTATTCTCACAACGCGCGCGACTGCATATAGCATGGTTAGGTATGGCGCGATCGATGATGGGTAATGAAAAAAAATGAATAATACATATCATAATATCATATAATCGTCGATACATTTTTGTCTATCTATTTCCTTCATGACAGAACACGTAGAACCGGGGGTGACCTCAATACCATCTCATATCGTTCATAGATATACTATCGGCGATGTATGTGAATTAATTCATGGCAATCAAATTTCGCCAATGCTATTTACCGACTATGGTCTTGCAGTTATCAGATCTAGGAACTTCGTTTCCGGACAACTAGTCATCTCAGATGAACAAGCATACGTTCCCGCTGAAGACCTGGAAAGCAAATACATTGTGCCTAACATTGGTGATATCGTTGTAATGATAGCATATGACTGTGGACGCATCGCGCGCGTTGATGATGATGGATGGGTAACGAGTTGCTATACGTACATTATTCGCACGCGCGATCCCACGCTATTGAACCAAACATATCTATTCCAGTTCTTGCGCAATGGTAGTTTTTACTCGCATATGCAAAATCGTCAGCGTGGATCTATGGTACAACATATTAATGCTAATGATATTCGTAGCGAGACTATATTAATACCTTCTATTGATGATCAATTAGCCGTGATAGATAAATGCGCTGTCATACGAAAACGATCTGATGAACTTCATGCCAGAATTGCTGAGATCGGGCGCGAAATAGAGATTAATGATGCTACTTATCGTCGCGTGGCTACGTTACAAAGTGATGATACCTTATCACTCAGTTCGTAATTACACATCATTCGCACATATTTTTTTTGAATTTGATCATTCATAATTATCCTAACTAATGACATTCGTTAATTCTAACCTCTCGCTGTTCCTACCACAAGCCTTATCCTATATCTCGCGCGACCAAACGCGAGAGCTCGCACATACCTCGCGCGCGATACATGACATTATCGTACATACCTATAATAATATGTACGCGCATATGCACGCATGCATGCCCGCCGCCTTTGTTGATCCGCTTGAACGCGTTCTCGTGCGCGCAAGTTTAACCTCGCTCACAACAAGCCTCAACACCATCAAACCAAACGAGACAAGCATGCCAGGCAGTATCTTCATTCGCTCGCGCGACTATGTTCTATCTTATGCGCGCATCGAGTTCGCGCGTCTCTGTCACACTTGTCCGCAGAAGATACTTGCGCGGATATGTTATTATGATGATGTAGATTTCGCGCGTTATGCAATGAGCGTTATTGAGCATAATGGATCATACTACACAAATGCGAATATAGACAATGCCATCAAAATTTTCGATCATGCTGTTCCTCAACTCGAAAGGACCCGTTGCGAGAGTGATATATCGCGCAATAATACGCCAAGTGCGCGCGTATTTGCATTCCTCGTACATCATGTCATTGCAGATCAAGTGATAAAACAAATTAGTATTCATGATAATCCCAATATTGATATGTCAATCATATGCGCTCTAACCATATCAGCAATGCATGCAAACAATGTTGCATTACTTGAATTACTTGCGCGCGCGATCCGTGCTGATGCTATATATGGTGAAGTACCATACGCACGCCGTTATAGCATGTGCGCATATGTCACTGATGAAGTAGAAAGTATGATTATGGCAAATGATCGTTTGCGCAACCTAGTACGACCTATCATACGTTCGCTCGAACATCCGATTAACCAGCAAGACTATGAAAAAGGTGGTATTACATACGATTTACGCGCAATTACATTATTCGAGCTTGATGATGATTATTGTCGGAGAATATGTGCCGATCATATAACAAACCATGGAGATTATCGCGATATTGTCGAATTGGTTATATTTCATGGTTGCAATGATGTGCTTCTTAATGTAATTTCTGATGCCCTATATACTGCAGACATTGCAGATTATTTCGATACTAGCCTCAAGTCTAGACCACAAGATGTAATTAATAAGATTCTGCCAGCAGCACTCTATGAACAAAATGAATCATCTATATGTCTTCTCTTTGGTGTATTTGGTATCTTCGCGAGTATGCAATACCCTGTGGATCTTTTGCGCGCATTGATCGATAACGCTGATATTGATTGCGATGTGCCAGATGACACATACATAAATATCATAGCTAAAGCTCTCAAAACTAATCCGGATTATGATATGCCTGAACTTCACGTTACTAGCACGGCTTATCTCTACTTCTATCTCGAATTTGGTATATCGCTCAATATATTGCTTACTAACCCAAACATTATTAGCATTATCAACAATGCGCGCGACATTAGTGATATTTCGCGTGTCACTCGATATATTGACTTTTGTGACATAATCCCATACGTCAAGACATTGGAACAGTACTACACTTGCAAGATAATTAACGAGCGTATTAGTGTATATGCCATTTATGACATGGTGTTACCTAGGTTTCTCTCATTTTTACGCAATAGGATTCCTTCAGGCAAGCAAAAATCTTACTCGCGCGTTCTGTTCATTTATGGAGTCATATTCAATGATGATCAAGTAGTTGCCAAAGCGCTGCAGATGGGTCATGTTGTTGATACGCGCGATGAAGTATCTGTATCGTTATCTCATATCCTTGCTGTAACTGGTCGCGCGCATATCGCAACTAATGAGCGCGGCAGGCGTATTACTATTGACCTAATACACCAATGAGTTCTAACATGTTTATTTTTTCGCACTTGTCGAGTACCCAATATTCGGGTCGGTAATATTCATCAATATTGGCATTTTGCGTGCGCAACGCTTTACCCTATATCGCATGAGACTATATATATGGACACAGCTAGGTGTGGCGCGATCGTGTGATGGGTAATGAAAAAATGAATAATACATATCATTATTATCATATAATCGTCGATACATTTTTGTCTATCTATCTATCTATCTATCTATCTACTTCTTCATGGCAGTGGTCGTCAATAACTTTCAAACAGTCATCAAAGATATTCGCACGAAACTGCGTGGTGAGGGCATAATCGGAGTTGAATCAATGCGCCATATTTGTCTGTATGTCATGGCTCGCTATATGACAGTGGAACGCGCGCGCGATATTGGTATCCCGGTAGAATTTGCATGGGAAAGTATGATGCATATTCTCGAGAGAGATGCCGGAATACAACTAGTGTATGATGCGTTTTGTAACATCGCGCGCGGTGACAATTTTCTGAGACACTTAGATAAACTTCTTGGAACGGATAATTTCGCATTTCAACTCAAGAGTATTACATTGCATTCGGAGATCATGAAAGCAATGAATAAGGTGAACTTAAGTGCAATCGATCATGAGATTGATATTCTTGGCTATATGTACGAACGTCACATACGCACAGGCGCTATACCACCTAGAGATCTAGGACAGTTCTTTACTGATCGAATAATTTGCAAGTATATGATTTCTATGTGTAATCCTCATATGAAGCGCGATGGTACACTTGAGACGATATGTGACCCATCGATGGGTACTGGCGGATTTTTAACAACAGCGATCAAACACTATAGTTCCACATGTGAAGCGGCGACATCTCATAGCGCAATCGATTGGAGGAAACATATTGTTGCAATTCATGGATGCGACATAGATAGCAGTGTTTCAGCAATCGCGCGCATGAATGTGTTCATGGAAACAAATGGCATCTGCGCTCCTAACTTACTTACACAAAGTTCATTGTACATGGGATTACCTATTAATCAATACGATATTATTCTTGCAAATATCCCGTTTGGTGTTCGACAAATAGAGTATGATAAGTGTATCAAGGCAGTGCGCGATTTGGGTATGAAATTCACCGCGTCAGAACCTCTCTTCTTACAACTAATTATGGTATCGCTCGCGCGATTTGGACGAGCCGTAGTTATTGTACCAAGTGGACTCGCGGGTGGTAGAGAACCAGCATACATTAAATTGCGCGCATACTTTGTCGCGAATTTTGATTTGCATCGCGTTATTGAGCTAGAACGAGGAGCCTTTTTCATGAATACAACCGTTCGCACGCATATATTGTACTTCAGTAAAGGAGCATCAACAGGCATAACGCGCATGTATAAGCTTTCGCGCAATACGCAAGACGGTACACTATGCGAGAAGAAAATACTCAAAGTAAGCTATGAAGAAATGGAAAAAAGAAACTTTTCATGGGTAGCAGGACATTATATCGAACAAGAAGTACCACCGATACTATCAACCCGCGTTCGCAAATGTACTATCGGCGACGTATGTGAATTAATTCGTTGCAATCAAGTTTCGCCAAGGCTATTTACCGACTATGGTCTTGCAGTTATCAAACATAGGAACGTTGTTTCTGGACAACTAGTCATCTCAGATGAGCAAGCATATGTTCCCGCTGAAGATTTGGGAAGCGAACACATTGTACCTAACATTGGTGATATTGTTGTAGTGACCGCATATGATTGTGGACGCATCGCGCGCGTTGATGATGATGGATGGGTAACGAGTTGCGATACGTACATTATTCGTACGCGCGATCCCGCGCGATTGAACCAAATGTATCTATTCCAGTTCTTGCGCGATGGTAGTTTTTACACGCATATGCAAAATTGTCAGTGTGGATCTACAGTACAACATATTCATATTGATGATATTAGTGGCGCGATTATATTGATACCTCCTATTGACGATCAATTAGCAGTAATAGATAAATGCGCGGTCATACAAAAACGATCCGATGAACTTTATGCCAGAATTGCTAAGATCGAGCGCGACATAGAGATTAATAATGCGCATCGCCGTCGCATTGCTATGTCGCAAAATGTTGATGCGCCATCGCCAAGTTCATGATTATGAGCAAGTTCATTTCCATATTTTTTCGATTTCGATAAACTATACTACTCGCCAATTTTGCGAAAGTATGTGCGCGAAAAAAATAATGCGCGCGAATGTTGTTATCATTTCGCGCGAATGTTGTTATCATTTCGCGCGAATGTTGTTATCATTTCGCGCAAGTGCAAAAAATGCCAAATAGTGTCAATTAATTATAGTACAGCATTTATCGCATACATTGATAACACAACTAGGTGCAAAAACGCTACTAATTGGTGCGCGCGAGCAGACCGTTCGCGCAACAATATGCCCACCACAATCATTCTCGCGATGTATGCCGCCAAGTACTGGAGGAACACCATAATATAGTCCTTGAAATTCAACGGTCTCATCCCAATGTAATGTGGCGATGCGCGCGCGAACCCCTTCATACTTGCGCTCGATCTCATCCTCGCGTGCTTTGACTCGCGCATATCGTTGCATAACATCATCATACTCAAAAATGCATTCTTCGCGCGCACGAGTTAGTTCGCGCTCATAACGTGCAT
>Ga0265297_10010022_pt1 | contig 12042 bp, 8 predicted proteins | sample Munlanlwell13791_FD_192502 | JGI IMG/M metagenome (GOLD analysis project Ga0265297, IMG submission 192502) | Leachate microbial communities from a municipal landfill in Southern Ontario, Canada - Leachate well 137-91 | ecosystem: Engineered > Solid waste > Landfill > Unclassified | place...
CCCCTATTGCCTGCATATTGCTGAAAGGCAATATCGCGTAAGCAATGTTTCCTAATACTTGGTTATAATACATTGGATCCCAACCGCTGTATTTACCGCCTTTAGGCCCGGAAAGATAAGTATAACTGGCGCCGATAGAAGGAGTAAACTTAACTTTGGAGAAAGTGTAATCTGCCATAGCTTGAAGAGCGTAGGCTTTGCGTTTATCGGAAGTATTGGTAGAACTAAGAACCCTGTCATAACCAAACTGCCAGGCGCCTTCTAAGGATAATTTTAAATCTGTAATTGGCTTGGCTGTGATTAAAGCGCCGAGAGTATAAACATTATCTTTTTTGGAGCTATTGACGGCAGGGGTACCGCTGTCGTTTTCAGCCTTGCTTCTCTTGTCCCAGATATAAGCCTGGACATTTAATTTTTTGCTTACATCATAGGAAGCGTTTACGCCGAACAGATCAGCATCGCTGCTAGTGTTGTAACCAGTGGTGTCGTCAGCGCTGGCATTTTTATGTTTAATCTTTGAATAGACAAAATCAACAACCAGGGGATCATAATTCAAGGTTGCTCTGATTGCGTCAAAGGCATTTCTTACGCTTAAATCAGCGGGAAATCCATTCAATACGCTGGCATTATAGTTGTTGGAGTTACCTATAATCAATTGGTTGCCAAACCTTATTTCCTGACGGCCTAAGGTTAAGCTCAACGGAGAATATAGAAATTCCTTCAAGGTAACATAGGCTAAGTCGAGGTCGATATCGGTACTGCTGTTATCTTCGGTATTCCAAGCTCTTTCGTTAATTAGTCTGACTGTCGCGATTACATTGTCGGTTAAGTCTGCGTCGACTCTTAAGCGGGTCTGTGTGCCAAAAAGCCTGTTGCGTTCTTTGGTGTTATTGCCGAGGTTATAAGGATCAGGCTCGCCTAAATCAAAATTATTTCTGGCTATTCCGTAGAGAGCGATATCTCCGGAAACCTTCACGTTCTGCACTTCTGCGAAGGCGGCGAATGTAGTGCCGACCACAAATAGAAGCGTTAATACTAAAATCAAGCGTTTACTCATTTTGCTTCTCCTCCTTTTTTTAACTCACTGTTTTTATATTAACCAGGCTCATCAGCATTGATGTGCTAGCCTAGACGATGTTCATTTTAAAAATCAACCTTATACTTTTTAACATATAACCTTTTATTTGTCAAGAGTTTTTTGACGTTTGGGTTTTTTGGATAAATACTGGGATTTTGGCCCCAGAGCTATGCTGATTACGGAAGAATTTCCGCTGGGAATTATATTTATAATACAGCTTTCCTGTTCCCGCTCGAAGTTCATTATGCAGTCGCCGAATTCTGTTATATTTAACAGGGCCCAGTTATACATCGGCATCTGTTCTTTATAGAAATTAACCACCTGATCGGTTGTCGCCTTCCCTTTGTATTTTAGCAACCCGACTCGCATGCCGGAACTTTCAAAAGAATAAGAATCTTTGGCTGAAATTTTGAAACCTACCGGGACAGGCAAATCCGAAAATTTTAACAATGATTGCTGGGCTTGTAGAGTTTGGGCAGATGCGCCTTGATTTGCAAGCGAAGCGCAGCCGGTTAAAAAAGTAGTTAGTAGATAGCAGGTAGCAGGCAGGAAAAGCAGCTTCTTGGAGATTCTCATAGCGCCCCCTTTCTCTTCAAGAATTCGGTTACGTCAGAATAAATTCTTTCCAGTTCATCTTTAGTTAAACCGGAATTTATTCCTATTTCAATCAGGCGTTCAGGAGAAATAATGTCTTCCGGCGAATGGGCATCTTGATTAAGGATCAATTTTGCCCCGAACCTTCTTGCCTGATTGATTACTTGTGAATTTGCGTCGGAATGGCCGCGGCGGCTGGTGATTTCCAGAAATATGCCTCTATCTTTTGCCAGCGATGTATCTTCATCTGTAATAAGCCCCGGGTGAGCAAGTATGTCGATATCCGCTAAAAGCGCCAGCTTATTAGTGTCTTTAACTACCGGTTCAACCGGAGTTTCACCGTGGGCTATTATTATTTTTATCCCTTGTTTTCTGGCAAAAGCCGCTAAAGGTTTAAATTGTTCAGGAGGCAAGTGGGTTAATTCTATCCCCGGGAGAATCTTGATTTTTGAGTCTTTTGGCCATCTGCGGCAGAATTCTACAACCGCTGAGCAAATCGGTTTTATATTGCTATAGTCAGCGTGGTCAGTAAGGGCAATTATTTCGTATCCTTTGCTAAGATAGCGCATGACCACTTCTGAAGGAAGCAGATGCCCGTCGCTTAATAAAGTATGCGCGTGTAAATTATAGTTATACATCTTTAATTTTACAGTTCTTGGTTCGTAGCTCTTAGTAAAAGATTTTACTAAGAGCTATCAGCTGCGAACTAAAAAATGCCCCTGGCAGGAATCGAACCTGCCACACGCAGTTTAGGAAACTGCTGCTCTATCCTTATGAGCTACAGGGGCAGAATTTAATGGCCTCGGAATTTGACCAGCGAAAAAACAGGGTAGTCCTTTAATTTTTTCTTACCTTTAAGATCAACCAGTTCTATGACAAAGCCAATCCCCTGAATTTTTCCTTTGAGTTGGTTTATGAGGCCGGTTACAGCTTTTACTGTTCCGCCTGTAGCTAAAAGATCGTCAATGATCAGGATTTTTTCGCCTGGCTTTATCGAGTCTTTGTGGATTTCTAAAGTGTCGGTTCCGTATTCTAGTTCGTAGGTTGCGGAAATTGTTTCGCGGGGGAGCCTCCCTTTTTTACGGACAGGGATAAAGCCCGCTCCGATTTTATGGGCAATAGCAGCCCCAAAGATAAAACCGCGCGCTTCGACCCCGACTACCTTATCGATCTTTTTGCCTTTATATTTATCGCTCAACAGGTTTACAGCCTTTTTGAAAGCCTTTTTATCGTGGATTAAGGATGTTATATCGCGAAAAATTATTCCCGGTTTAGGGAAGTCAACTATGCTGATGATCGATTTTTCCAACATAGGGTCATTTTTCATTGTTTGGCCCCTCTTTCAAAGTTCTTCGTTAGTTCCTTCTACAAACTTTCTTATTTTCAGCAAAGCTGTTTCTTCGATCTGGCGGATCCTTTCCCTGGAAACTCCTAATTTCTTGGCTACTTCCGCCAGAGTGTGTTGTTTTTTATTTTCCAAACCAAACCTCATATCCAGAATTTCGCGCTCCCTGTCATTCATAATCTCAAGGAGGTTTTCTACCCTTTCTTTATCCAGGATGTGTTCGATTTCACTGTCCGGTTGCAGAGTGGTAGTATCCTCGATTAAATCCGAGACTTTACCTTCACTGTCTTCGCCTATAGGGGCTTCCAGCGATGAGGTTGTGGTGGACATCCAGAAGTTTATATGGCTTATTTTTTCTTTAGGGATTTTTAATCTTTTGGCTATTTCTTCGTCGGTGGGAATACGCTTTAGCTTTTGGCTCATGCGTTCTTTGGTTTTACGCCATTTGGCGATTATATCGTTCATATAAACCGGGACGCGGATCATCTTTCCCTGTTCGGATATGGAACGGGTAATCGCCTGTTTAATCCACCATGCCGCATATGTAGAAAAGCGGAAACCTTTCTTCGGATTATATTTTTCTACCGCTTTCATTAATCCCAAATTCCCCTCTTCGATTAAATCCAGAAAAGGCGTGCCTAAACGCATATACCTTTTGGCAATGTTTATTACCAGGCGTAAATTCGCCTGAATCATTTTTTTGCGCGCCTGCTCATCGCCTTTTTGAACTTTGCGGCTTAGAAGAATTTCTTCTTGCGCGCTTAGCAATGGGATGTCGCGGATTTCTTTAAGATAGGTTTTTAGCGCTTCCATTATTTTAAATTCAAATGACAAAATTCAAAATAAATTCAAAATTAAGATGACAAATGCCAAAACAAAAGTTTTGTCATTTAACGTTTGTGTTTTGAGCTTATTTTGAATTTTGTGCTTTGTCATTTGTTATTATTTCTTGGATTTTGAGTTTTTTAATACCGCCTGCGCTGCCGCCAGTTTTGCGATCGGAACCCTAAACGGCGAACAGCTTACATAATCCATTCCGACTTTATGGCAGAATTCGACGGATTTTGGCTCGCCGCCATGCTCCCCGCAAATTCCAACCTCAAGTTTTTTATTGGTTTTTCTTCCTCTTTCGATGCCGATTTGGATTAACTGGCCGATACCTTCCTGGTCAATGCTCTGGAAGGGGTCTTCCGGCAGGATTCCTTTTTTGATGTATTCCGGAACAAACCCTCCGATATCATCGCGGGAGAATCCGAATCCCATCTGTGTCAGGTCGTTTGTCCCGAATGAGAAGAACTGCGCTACGGTAGCAAGTTTATCCGCTACTAGTGCCGCGCGCGGGATCTCGATCATCGTGCCAAACATATGCTTGATCGCTTTAAGGTTGTATTTCTTCAAAACTTCTGCGTAAACCGCTTTGGCTATGGCTAACTGATCATTAAGTTCTTTAACATCGCAAACAACCGGGATCATTATTTCCGGGTAAGGCTTTTTACCTTCCTTAATCAATTCAGCCGCTGCTTCAAATATCGCGCGGATCTGCATGGCGCTGATTTCCGGATAGGTTATGCCTAAACGCACGCCGCGATGGCCCATCATCGGATTGGATTCATGCAGGTTTTCAGCGCGTTTGGATAATTCTTCCATGCTGATGTTCAGTTCTTTGGCGAGCTCTTCCAGTTTTGCCTGCTCGCGGGGAACGAACTCATGCAAGGGCGGGTCAAGCAAACGGATGACTACCGGGAATCCGTCCATTGCCGCGAGAGTTCCTTTGATATCTTTCTTTACATAAGGGAATAACTCTTCGGTTGCCTTCTTTCTTTCATCCAGCGTTTTGGAAATGATCATTTTACGCAGGACAAATAGCGGTTCATCCGAACCTTTGCCGTAGAACATATGTTCGGTCCTGAACAGGCCGATACCTTCGGCTCCGAATGAACGGGCTTTGATGGCGTCTTCCGGAGTTTCGGCGTTAGTGCGGATGCCGAGTTTCTTGATAGTTCCGCAAATTTTCAGGAAGTCCATCAAAATAGTATTTTCTTCGGAAGCATCCATCATCGGAAGCTTGCCGTCATAAACCGCGCCTTTAGTCCCGTTAAGCGTGATCCAGTCGCCTTCTTTTAAGGTTTTTCCTCCGGCAGCGATTTTTTTATTTTCTAAATCAACATGGAGGTCGCTGGCGCCTACGATACAGCATTTGCCCCACCCGCGGGCAACCAATGCCGCGTGTGAAGTCATACCCCCGCGTGCAGTAAGGATTGCTTCGGCAGCGCGCATACCTTCGACATCCTCGGGATTTGTCTCTTCGCGGACCAGGATTACTTTTTTACCTTGCTGTTTCCATTCTACGGCATCTTTGGCGGTAAAGACGATTTGACCGTTGGCTCCGCCTGGGCCGGCAGGCAAACCTTTAACTAACGGTTTGCTGGCTGATTCTACCTTGGGATCAATAATCGGGTGAAGTAATTCATCTAGCTGGGAGGGAGAAACGCGCATAACCGCTTCTTCTTTTTTAATCAGTTTTTCTTTAATCATATCCATGGCCATGCGAACTGCTGCCGGGCCATTGCGTTTCCCAACGCGGCACTGCAGCATAAAGAGCCTTCCCTTTTCAATGGTAAATTCGATATCCTGCATATCATGGTAATGGTTTTCCAGGCGTTCCTGGATAGCGAAAAGTTCCTGGTAGATTTTTGGCATTGCTTTTTCAAGAGTTACCAGGTCTTTGTTGTGCGCTGACTGGGAGAATGTGTTGATGGGCGCAGGAGTTCTGATACCGGCAACTACGTCTTCGCCTTGAGCATTGATCAGGTATTCGCCGTAGAAATGAGGGTCGCCGTTTCCGGGATTGCGGGTAAAAGCCACGCCGGTGGCCGAATCATTGCCCATATTGCCGAAAACCATGGTTTGGACGTTTACCGCTGTTCCCCATTCATCCGGTATGCCTTCGATACGGCGGTAGCTGATAGCGCGCTTTCCATTCCAGGAAGAAAAGACCGCGCTGATTCCGCCCCATAACTGCTGCATCGGCTCATCCGGGAATTCTTTGCCCAAAACTTCTTTGATCTTTATTTTATACTTTGCGCAAATTTCTTTTAAATCCCCGGTAGTCAGATCCGTGTCAGCCTTAGAGCCTCTTTTTTGTTTTATTTCGTCCATGATTTTTTCCAACTGCTTGCGGATACCCATGTCATCCTTAGGCTCTATGCCGGCCGCCTTCTCCATAACTACATCGGAGTACATTGTAATCAGCCTGCGGTAAGCGTCGTAAACGAAGCGTTCGTTGCCGCCTGCCTGTTTGATCAGGCCGGGGATGGTTTTTTCAGTTAACCCCACGTTTAGGACAGTCTCCATCATTCCGGGCATGGACTTTCGCGCGCCGGAACGGACAGAAACCAGAAGCGGATTAGCCGCGTCTCCGAACTTTCTGCCCATAAGTTTCTCGACGTTGGCCAATGCTTTCTCAACTTGCGTTTTTAATTCTTTGGGGTAAGATTTTTTATGCTGATAATAGTAAGTACAGACTTCCGTGGTGAGAGTAAATCCGGGAGGAACAGGAAGCCTTAAATTTTTATGGCCGGCCATTTCCGCCAAGTTCGCGCCTTTGCCGCCTAAAAGATTCTTCATGCTTTCGTTGCCGTCTGCTTTTCCCCCGCCGAAACTGTAGACATACTTTTTGTTACCCATTTCCTTTAAAACCCTTCCTTTCTTGTTAATGACAAATGCCGAAGCTCAAAGTTCAAAATAAATCTAAATGACAGATATCAAATAACAAAACGTTAGTTTTGGATTTTGACATTTGAGTTTTTAATTTATTTTGGATTTTGAATTTTGTCATTTGACATTAATTGTTAAGTTTATCTGACAAATATTCTCTTAGTTTTTCCACGCTAATTCTCTCTTGTTGCATGGTATCGCGGTCGCGCACAGTTACCTGTTTGTCCTCTAAGGTCTGCACATCGACAGTAACGCAAAAAAGCGTGCCCACTTCATCCTGCCTTCTGTAAAGTTTTCCTATAGCCCCCGTATCATCATAAACCGTAACCATAGTTTTCTTTAAATCCTGAGCGATTTTCTTGGCGAGTTCGACTATCTCCGGCCTGTTCCTTAAAAGCGGCAGCACTGCCACTTTGGTGGGAGCCAGGTCTTTATGGATTTTTAAAACTACACGTAAGTCTTCTCTGACTTTTTCTTCATGATAAGCATCTACTAGAAATGCCAAAACTGCCCGGTCAACTCCGCCTGAAGGCTCGATTATGTAAGGGTAAAATTTTTCTTTTGCCGCATCGTCAAAATACTGCAGGTCCTTACCGCTGTGTTGAGCATGTTGTTTCAGATCGAAATCCGAGCGGTTGGCAATTCCCTCTAATTCGCTCCAGCCGAACGGAAAATTATATTCTACGTCAGTGCAGGCGCGGGCATAGTGGGCCAGTTCGTCTTTATTGTGCTGGCGCTGTCTCAGGTTTTCTTTTTTTATTCCGAGGCCAAGATACCAGTTAAAGCGGTAGGAAATCCATTCGTCAAGCGCCCTGTCTGCGTCAAGCGGCCGGACAAAATATTCAATTTCCATTTGTTCGAACTCGCGGGTGCGGAAAGTAAAATTTCCCGGAGTGATTTCGTTGCGGAAAGATTTTCCGATTTGCGCCAGGCCAAAAGGAAGTTTGGGGTGCCGGGAATCAAGGATATTCAAGAAATTTACAAACATGCCCTGGGCGGTTTCCGGGCGCATGTATATTTCATTGCCGCTTTCTTCTACCGGGCCCTGATAGGTTTTAAACATCAAATTGAAGGCTTTGGCTTCGGTAAGCTGGCCGCCGCATTCAGGGCATTTATTTTTATCCTTAAGCTCCTCACTCTTGAAACGTTTTTTACAATTTTTGCAGTCGCTCTTTAAATCGAAGAAATTCTGCACGTGCCCTGAAGCCTCCCAGGCCTTAGGGTGCATAAGTATAGCCGCGTCCATACCGAAAATATCATTGCGCTCGTAAACATTAGCCTTCCACCAGGCGCGCTTAAGGTTATTCTTAAGCTCGACGCCGTAAGGGCCGTAATCCCAGGTATTGCTTAAGCCTCCATAGATATCCGAAGACTGGAATATAAAACCTCTGCGTTTGCAAAGGGAAACTATTTTTTCCATCAGATTATCGTTCATCCAGTTAGAAATTTCTCCATTTTCCCGTTATGATTTATTTTTAACGGGATGCGGTAAGACTTTATTTTTAGCACAGTTTGGAATAAAAATCAAGCAAATTACTTAAGCCGGAGTAACTGTGGATATAATCGAGAATACTTTGTTCAAATCCAATGTTTTAAATTTGTCCTTTATATAGACCTTGAAGAAATCTCCTTCTTTAGTCAGTATGGTGCAGTCAAAAAAATATGCCGGGCCGGTTAAATTATAGTTTAGAAAATAATTCCGTTCATTCGACTTGAATTGAACCATCTTAACCGTTCTTTGGTCTCCTAAGTCCGGAGTAAAAATGCTTTTTAGAATTACAAAAAAAGCGTCATTAACGCTGTTGATTTTTGACTCGCTGGCGCCCATCAAAGAACGCATGAATTCATAATTATCCTTGATGCCCGAATTTTTGACCTGCGGAAACAGGTTGATAAAAAATCCCGGCGGCTGATGCAGGACGTAGATTACGGGTTCAACGCTGCGCGATTTTTTCTTCTTGTAGTAAGGTTTGGCTATCAACTCCTGAACGACCCGGAAGCCTTTGGGCACGCTTATTTCTGTTTTTGGAAATTTATGGGGAATGAGTTGTTGAGTATAGGTTTTATCAACCGTAAAGGTTTCCGTTGTATCCTGAGGGCTCATGCATAGAATCGGGATTTTTACGCAGTCTCCGATACCGGTTGCTATATAAGCGCGCAGGAGCTGCGGGAGCCCGAATTTTAGCACAAAAATAATAGCTGCGCAAAGAATAAGCGTAAGCAAAACCCGTTTCGTTGCTTTCTTTTTCATATTTTTTTCAACTCCTCTTCCTTTATGCTGAAAAAATGTTCTGGCGCGGGAAATTTCCCTTTTAATACCTCATCTTTATAATCTTCTATCGCCTTGAGGATTAACGGAGAAAGATTCAAATATTTCTTGACGAATTTCGGAGTATAGCGTTCAAAAAGCCCGAGCATGTCATTGATTACCAGCACTTGCCCGTCGCAACTGACTCCGGCTCCGATGCCGATAGTCGGTATTTTGAGTTTCCTGGTGATTATTTCAGACAACCTGTCCGGGACGCACTCAAGGAGGACTGAAAAACAACCCAAGCCTTCCAGTTCCTGGGCTTGCTCGATCAGCCTGCGGGCGGTATCCGCGTCTTTGCCCTGAACCTTGAAACCTCCCAATTTATCCGCAGTCTGAGGAGTAAGGCCGATATGCCCCATTACCGGTATCTTTGCCTCGATTATCTCCCGGGTTACCTCCGGGCATTTATCAAACCACTCCAGTTTTATCGCCTGACATCCGGCTTCGTCAATAAACCTTTTGGCGTTTCTGACGCATTCTTCTGAATTGATCTGGTATGATTCATAGGGCATGTCCCCGATAATCAATGCTTGATTTGCTGCCCGGGTAACCGCTTTTGTGTGGTGAAGCATTTCAGCCATTCCTACTCTGGTTGTTGAATCAAGGCCCAGCACTACATTTGCCAAAGAGTCGCCTACCAAGATAATATCGATACCTGCTTTATCCACCAGGCTGGCTATTGGATAATCATAGGCAGTGAGCATGGTTATTTTGCGTTTGCCTTTTAAAGCTAAGATATAGTCAGTCGTTATCCTGTCCATAGCGGCTCCTTTCGTTTCAATTTTAGCCAGCCCCGGGGTGGTTTAAAAATCTATTCATAGCCGTATTTCCTGATAAACCACATTTTTACCTTCTGCACTATAAATAAATAACTGACAACTATTATGATAAGAGCAATAAAATATGCCCCCGGGGGCGTAACGAAACCGAATGGTTTTGCCAGCGGTGAAAAAGTAATAAGCGTGCCCACGGTGATTATAAATAACGAGGTCATTATTAAAGAGAAACTCGGCCAGCTTTCCACGAAGGGGATTTTTCCAGTGCGAATTACATGTATGACAAGGGTTTGAGTGCAAAGGGATTCAATGAACCAGCCGGTGTGGAATAATTCTGCTGAAGAGCGGAATATGAATAACATGACTCCGAAAGTGATAAAGTCGAATATAGAGCTGATTGGGCCGATAATCATCATGAAATTCTTGATGTATTTTACGTTCCATGGCCGGGGTTTTTCCAGGTATTGTTTATCAACCCGGTCAGTGGGAATGGCTATTTGCGAAAGATCGTAAAGAAAGTTATTGAGGAGTATTTGGATGGGCAGCATCGGTAAAAACGGCAGAAATGAACTGCCTCCTGTCATGCTGAACATATTGCCGAAGTTCGAACTTGAGCCCATCTTGATGTATTTTACGATATTCCCGAAGGTCTTTCTTCCTTCGATAACCCCGTCTTCCAGGACCATTAGGCTTTTTTTAAGCAGGATCATATCCGCGGATTCTTTGGCGATATCCACCGCGTTATTTACGGAAATTCCGACATCCGATGTCTTTAAGGCAGGCGCGTCGTTTATGCCGTCTCCTAAATATCCTACTATATGATTATTTTCATGCAGGCATTTTATGATTCTTTCTTTTTGCAGGGGCGACAGGCGCGCAAAAACATTGGTAGTCTCTACGGCTTCGCAAAGCTGCGCCTCCGTTAATTTTTCGACATTCTCTCCGGTAAGAAGGCCTTTAATGTTCAATCCGACCTCGCTGCAGATTTTCCGCGTAACCAGTTCATTGTCTCCGGTTAAGACTTTGAAGTCTATGCCGAGTTTATTTAACGCCAGTATGGCTCTTTTTGCGCTCGGTTTCGGCGGATCAAGAAAAGCAACGTAACCTTTTAAGATTAGGCCTCTCTCGTCATCTTTAGAGTATATGTTTTTCTTTTCCGTCATGTCGTTATAGGCGATGGCCAAAACCCTGAAGCCATCGGTGCTAAGGCGGTCGCATTCTTCTTTCAGGTCGGTCAGAAGCCATTCTTCCATCTCTTGTATTTCGCCGTCAAGCTCGTACCTGTTGCATCTTTTGAAGATTTCTTCAGGGGCGCCTTTAGCAATTATTTTATGCACATTGTTCATGTCCACTACAACCGACATTATTCTCCTTGAGAAATCAAAAGGAATTTCATCTATTTTTTTAAAGTCCTGCACAGCCAGTTTTTCATGCTTGAGTATCGCTCTATCTAAAAGATTTTTTAGCCCTGTCTGGTAAAAACTGTTGGTGTAAGCCAGCTGCAGCACGCTGTCATCTTCCTTTCTTACCACATCACAATGCTTTTCCAGAATAATTTTGTCCATGGTGAGCGTGCCTGTTTTATCGGTGCAAAGCACATCCATGGCTCCGAAATTCTGGATGGAATTAAGGCGTTTTACAATAACCTGCTTTTTAGACATCGCAATCGCGCCTTTAGAGAGGTTTATAGCGACTAACATTGGCAGCATTTCAGGGGTTAATCCCACTGCTACGCCTAATGAGAAAAGCAGGGATTCGATAAAATTTCCCCGGCGTAAAACATTGACGCCCAGGATAAAAATGACCATGAAGATCATGGCGCGGATCATCAGCCAGGTAAATTTATGTATCCCTTTGTCAAAGCCGGTTTGTATCCTGATATTCGCCAGTTTTCTGGAAAGTTCGCCAAACTGGGTGGACATTCCAGTTTTGACTACTACTCCCAGAGCTGTGCCGCTTACAACGCTGGAGCCCATAAAAACGATATTTGACTGGTTGGAAGCAGAGCTGTCTTTGGAGGGCAAATTGACGGCGGACTTTTCTATTGGAAAAGATTCTCCGGTTAAAGAAGCCTGATTAATGAACAGGTCTTTACAGGATAATATCCTCAAGTCTGCCGGAATCATGTCTCCGGCAAACAGGTCTATGATATCCCCGGGGACTATCTCTTTGATTTTGACTTCTTTTGCTTTTGCGTTCCGGTAAACAGTAGCGGTGGCCC
>Ga0265297_10010023_pt1 | contig 12041 bp, 17 predicted proteins | sample Munlanlwell13791_FD_192502 | JGI IMG/M metagenome (GOLD analysis project Ga0265297, IMG submission 192502) | Leachate microbial communities from a municipal landfill in Southern Ontario, Canada - Leachate well 137-91 | ecosystem: Engineered > Solid waste > Landfill > Unclassified | place...
TATTTATTGCATTTTATTGTGTCTAATATATTTTTTTGCCTTATTACTGCATATTGCTTATATAATTTTCTATGTGCTATTATCAATTTTCTTATGATTGAATCATATGTTTTTAATGGCCTTAGTTTCTTTTCTTTTTTTTCGTCCTCTCCATTTTCCTCATTTTCATTTGATTCAACATCTATGCATGAATCAATATTAATGTTTTCCTTCAACCATAAAATAAAATCGGTAATTTTTTCAAAACTCATAATTGTTTCATTACTGATAATATTCCCGTCCTCGTCTCTTTGTTTGTCTGTTAACTCGATAATATCCTCATACAATAAAATTCCATGTGAGTCCTTTAAAAATCCGATAAAATCACAGTCATCATTTAATTTAAAATAAATATCTTCTTTGCTTTCATCGAACTCCAAAACTTTTGTTTTTGTGGTTCTTAAGAGGTTCATTATTTTACTATCCTTGGTTTCAATATAAAAACCTTCTCTTTCGTCTGAATCATCAAATTCATTCACAACTATAAAATAATCATCCAGTAGCTTTCTTAAATTTAAGTTACCGGTCATATCGGGTTTATAATAAGGTTCATTAAAATTACCTTTTTCATCAAAATAATAATTGTAATTATCAATTGCTGTTTTATATCGGCAATCATCAACATTGCTTTCATAATACTTTCCGTCATGAGCTGAAAATATACTTTCTGTAGTTCTCCAAATGTGCTTATTATCTAAAGTATATCCATGTTTGAAAAACTTATTAAGTGCTATACATTTAATAGCTTGCTTTTCCATCTCGTCAAACTCGTCAATCAAGATAGTATCTTCATCTGAAAAGATTTCCATTATTTTCTTTGAACTATTTCTAATCCTGGTACTTTGGCCAAAACTATAAAAATAGCTATGGTTTGTAATTATCGCCCTACTAGTTTTTAAAGCCTCTTTGTAATTACTATTTGAGGTCATCTCACAAACTCCAAGCCTTACAAAAAAGTCCTCTTTTTCAAGTCCTATTATATTTAAAATATCCGGCTTTACAGTCATACTGATAACTTTCCTTATCTCTTTTTTAATATCTCTTACATTCTCATTTTTAGTTGTCGATACAAGTATCTTCTCACTTGTGTAAAATAGTTTATAAAGCAGTAAATAAGCTGTATTGAATGACTTTCCAACACCTGTATCAATTATTTTTACTACATTATCAAAATCTTTGTCCAGGTCTGATTTAAAAAACAATTCATTATCATTTAATTCGATATTTTCTTTTATTAATTCAAATGTTTTGTCTTTTTCTTTCTCCTTGGGTTCAGTAACAAGACTTTTTAATGATTCTTCATACATCTTGTTAAACTCTGTATCTATATTATTGGTCTGTAACATCTTACAAACCTCCTTAACTTTTATTTATCTTAAACTTTCCTTTTTCTTGCAATTAGTTTATAATTAGCTTATAGCTTAATTTCCTATAACGTGTTGACTTTTTTGGTCATACCCGTTAAAATTAAATTAGCAACAATAAGTATTTGTTAACAACGATAAGTATTTGTTAACGGGTAAATATAGTTTCATTGGTACCGGCTATAAAAGCGTACCTATTAAAATTTAATACTTGCGAAGTTTATAGTCGAGACGGCCATCTCGACTGTTTTGCTGTTTATTTCTAAACTGCTTTATAAATTACAATCCTGTCCCCATCCTCCTCCAAAATCAAATTATCTGTAAGCCCAAACTTTTTAATCAATGCCCTTGGTATATTTACGGTATATCCATTTCCATTTTTGGTTAGTGCCCTTGATACTTTTATCTTATTTTTTGCAAGGTTATTCCTTGCCTTATATGGTCTAGTCTTTTCTATTTTTTCTAAAACATTCATTTTCCAAACCTCCTTTTTGTACTTACTGATTATATTATAATATTTCTATATTTACAAGAACGTGCCAATAAATAAAAATTATCTTAGTCAATAGGATGGTGTCTAAGCTGATAAGAGAAAAGGTGTATGCAATTATTAAACACCTTCATCAATGAACTTTTTTAAAAGCTCTCTAGTTGTTATATATTTTCCAGCTATCTTTTTTCCAGGTAATTCACCTTTTTTAAGTTTTTCTCTTATAGTTCTTTTGGATAGTTTTAATATTTCGGCTATATCTTCAACAGTTAAAAAATCCTTATCCATTTTCAATTGCCTCCTCATGTTTTTTTACTCTCCTATAGAAAGTATTAGGCTTTAAATTTAATGATTCCATCGCCTGAACCGCTGTAATTTTGTTATCTTTCCAACTTGTATAAACTTCCACAAACTTTTTATTATCAACTTTGATTTCTTTCCTACCCTTATATTTTCCGGCTTTCTTAGCTTCCTTTATTCCTTCTAGTTGTCTTTGTTTTATACTTTCTCTTTCGAGTTCACTAAGCCCAGCAAAAACAGTTAACATGAATCTACCTTGTGGGGTGCTTGTATCAATGTTCTCTTTCTTTGAAATCAACATTACATTTTTTTCTTTCAATTCTTGAACTATATTTAAAAAGTCTAAAGCACTTCTAGACAAACGGCTCATTGACTCAACTATAACTGTATCACCTTCCCGAACAAACTCTAACATTGCTTTTAATTCTTTTCTATCTCTATTTTTACCGCTAATTTTTTCAATAAATACCTTTTCGACTCCCAGTTCGTTCATTAAAACTTCTTGCCTAATTGTATTTTGCTCCTCTGAACTTACCCTAATATATCCAACATTCATGATATTACACTACCTTTCATATGGGTTATTTTTATTATCTATTTTCAATAAAGTCATTTACTTGGTATACGTTTTATGTGTATTCCTTATACTATAAATTATACACCTGTATGTCGTTTATGTCAATAGAGTTATTATATATTTTGACATATTTGAAATGTATGAAATGAACTCTATTGACATACTTTATATATCTTTCATATAAGTACACCCTAAAGCAATAAAAAAAGTCCTGAACTTTCGCGTTTGAAATGCGGAAGTTTACCAGAACCTTTAATAATTGCATACACCTCCCTTTTATTATCTTGAGAACTTATATATACCAGATATTTCCAATTATTTGACATAATTTACTAGTCTTGTCTTAAATCATAAATACGGTATTTAATCATAGGTTTTCCTAGGTTTTCAATACCAATTACATCAGCTGTTTTAGCACTATATCCAGCTTCGATAGCTGCTCTTGTTGCATTTCTATATTTTACATAATATCTACAAAAAAGTTCTTGCTTTATTGTTAATTTTCATATATTTTAAATAAATCATCAAGCTTAATCTTAATTTACTTTTTTGCTGTATCAATTAATTTAAATCTATTTTTTCGCTTTTGTTGCCTTGAAAATATATAATGTTTAATATTATTCCAGTCTTTTCTATCATATGGGATATCAACAAGCCCATAACATGTATTTAATTCATATTCAACAAAATATATTTTATTAATTATTAATTCTTTTTCACAACCTTTGTTATTTATACAAATTACTTCTTGCATATTTTTTGTAATTTCTTCATAATTATTCATTATTCCTTATTCCTCCTCTAATCAATTTAAACCTTGTCTTTGCTGCTTTCTCAATAATCCCCTCCTCACAAGCTCTATTTTGTAGTTTTAGCCGTTCATGTTTGTTAATCTGTAAATCTACCTCAATATTTTTACTAGATGGTAACAACCCATTTTCTTTAGAATTTACTAATATGTAATCAGTATATTTTTTATAGTTATCGGTTTTCTCCAATATATCCATATGGGGGGTATTTTTATCAATTTCGTATAACTCTTTTATGGCTTCTATCTCTGTTATAATATCCGGTGTAGGTGGTTTTATTAGTTGGAGGTAGTTGATGCCAGACCGATAACTCACCGGATAACCTTTGTATAGCTTGCTATCAACATAATTACATAATCGCTTATAAAATCCGAGCTGACTAAATTCTTTTTCTTTAATTTGTATAAACTCTTTCCCATGAATTAAATTAAATTCTAAATCTTCAAATACAGTATTATTGGTAAACTCGTCAATAAATAATGTCTTTAATGGCTTGTTTACTATATCGCTTTTGAACTCTCCCACTTTTAATAATTCAGTCCCTAATATCTTTGTCATTCTCTGGGTTTCTTTTGTCTTAACTCTCAGAGAAATGTTATATAAAAACCCTGCCCGAACATCTGTGTTTAATTGATTCCCCGATGGTCTTTGTGTAGCTCCTATACAATATATACCGGCTGCCCTTCCTTTTTGCAGGATAGACAGTAATTTCATTTCAACTTCCTTTGTATCTCCATTTAATTTTATTGTGGCGAACTCATCCACCAAAAATATAATATAGTTCATTTTCTGTTTTGCTGAAGTATTTTTATTATATTGCAAGATGTTTTTACACTTTGCAGTATTTTTAATAGTATTAAGTCTTTTAATCATTTCGTTCTCTAGATGGGTTATTATCTGAATAAGTTCTTTTGTATTGCTTACTATAAGGCAATTTTTAAATCCAAGATAATCAGACATTTCGATGCCCTCTTTTAAATCCACCAAATAGAACTGGATAACATTATTTCTAAATACCATTAAAGACTGTATAAACTGGTTTAAAAAGCATGATTTCCCCGTGTTACTCTCCCCACTAACAAACATATGACACAATTTTGTTAAGTCCTCTAGATATATATTTTCCTTTTCATCCACTCCCAGGATAAAAGGTAATTCCATTTTCTTAACTGTTGATGGATTTACATAATTTATATATTCATCAAATAAATACTTATCTTTGAATTTAGAACTAACTAGAAATATAATTTTATATATTCTTAAGTTGTTTTCTTGTTGTCTTATTTCAGATATCTTTCTATTAAAAAATAGTTCTAACCTGGAATGTTTTGAGCTGATATCTTTTTCTGTTAACTCACTTGAAAATATTGTTACCATGTCTTTCTTAACAGATAGCACGTCAATTTTATTATCATACATCTCTCTAAGTTTCTTATACTTATTGTTTAATAGTTTAATCCTTGCTTTCTCCCTATGATTCCTTAAGTCCTGAACCAAACTATAAAAAGAAAAGAAGGTGAATGCAGATAAAAAATAAAGTACTGGGTGTAATTTATACACCCAAATCAAAAGACATGTTATAATAACAGTTAAACAGTATATCATCTGTTTTGTTCTGGTATTGAGTATTTTTTTGAATCTTAGAGTGGTTTTAAAAGTGCTCAATACCTGATTAAAAGTAAATTTAAATAAATTCTTAACTATATATACCAGTGCTTTCCATAAATAATCCATCACCTTATCATAAATTTTATCCATCTTCATAATTACGCCCCCTCAAATAACGACTTCATCAAAGTTAATATCATATTCCCAAATTCAATCATAATATCTGGCTTCTGTGCTATAGCTGCCACAAGACAACATAATACCAACAATCCTAACATTCCCTTTATACCATGTTTAACAAGTCCATATATCAAGATACCTATAAGTATTAAATTGATTATTCCACTTCCTAATAAATTATTCACTCTCACTACCTCCTATTGTTAATAAATACTTTCCGTTCTTATCCTTGCTAATACTGAAATTCCCTTTCTTGACTTGCTTTCGATAACTTCTTTTAACATGTTGTCTATATAAGTACTTTACAAGACTTATAATGCCTATACTAAAGTATTTCACTATGTTGTATAAAATACGTAATATAAAATATGTAAACTCGATAATCATATCAGCTATCATCATTTCCTTTGGCCTCCTCACCATTACATTTTTCACAGACATTATTTTCATCGAGACAATATTCACAGACTACCATACTACAATATTTACATTCCCTTTGCCTCTTTTCCTCATAGTCCTTTTTGCATAGTTCACATGTAAATATCAATTCAAAAACCTCCTTGAATACTCTTTGTCGCTCACTTTTTCAATATCATCTAAATGAGGGTTATTGGTAATAAAATTAATACATTCCTGATTATATCCCTCAAATAAGATAATCCCATTTTCATCAATTACCTTATATCTCAATCCTCGACTATCCATCGTAAAACCTCCTCTAGTGTATTATTTCTATCTGTTAACTTTTCTCTTTCCTGAGTCAACCTCGTGTAGTCCGTTTCTAAGGCTTTTATATTACAGACCTTATCAATTAACAGTATTTCAATTTCGGCCTCTATTTTTGCCAGTAATTTGTCAATACGTGCCTTTTCAAGAAATATCTTTTTTATTAATTTGTTCATATGCATACACCTTTCTTTTTATTTTATTAGTGTTTTCATCCCCACCGTTTCAATTATTCCATCCATCTCCAATGCTTTCTTAATTTCTATTATCTTATTCTTAGAAAGGCCTGTAATATCCATCAAAGTTGATATCGATGGGCACACGTTATCAATGTTATAATTTAAAATTGCCTCTTTGATAATTTCCTTGTCTTTGTCTTGGACAAAATCAGAGAGTTCTATTAATTTTGAATCCTGCTTATAACTCAATTCTGTGTTTGAATCTTTGTCCATATCAGTATTTGAAATACTGTTATGGCTATCCCTGTTATAAGTTAATTTCTGTATTGAATCTTTGTCCATGACAGAATTATATCTATCATTGATATCTTTTATGTATTTATAGGTAAAATTAAATATTATCTTTCCTAGCAATCCTTTGTACATGCTATTATTTCTTCTCTCAAATTGTATATTCAACCTAATTACAAAACTTAGTTCGCAAATTACCAATATCACTACATCAAAGATAATGCATAGTATAAGGTTTAGAAATACTATATATCCGGAATTATCCGAGTTATGAAGAAATATAAAGTTAAATGAGATACTAACAACTAATAAAAATACCTGCAACATGCTTGTAATACCTATATATCGTGGTGCTTTATTATACAAATATGGCTTTAAGCAACTAATAACAAGTATTGTGAGCTGTGCAAAGGTTACAAATGCAATATAAGTTACCATGGTTAAAAGGGTGTTTCTATACTTAATACCTCCGGCGACTGTAGTTAAGGTGGTAACTATGGTCATTATAATAGCTAATAGCAATAAAATATTACTTATCCTTTTACGGATAGCAGGTTCTTTAAGTTGTGCCTTTAATGCCTTAATTTCAAGCATATTAGGTATTAATTTTTTTCTATTCTCTAATACCCTTTGTCTGTATTCAGTCTTGGCGTTATCCTTACAAATTTGTTTTTGTGCCTTTCTTTCATAGTGTTTTTTGATTTGTTCTTCATTCATCCAGAACATTATTTTATCCCCCAATACTTTTTTATTTGTTTAATAGCCGTTTTACTGTCTATCTTTCCCCTTAAATATAAATTAGTTATATTTTCGCCCTGCTTTGAAGGCTTTAACCCTTCAATTGCCATTGTTGCCTTAACACTACTTTCAACCTTTTTAATATCAACCAAAAAAATTCCTCCTTGTACTACCACATAGGAAGAACTATAATAAATATAGATAATTCCATTCGTGGAGTTTTCGTTCGGTCAATACCTAATCTTTAGTCGGTGAGGGTATTGGCCTTTTAATTTAATTTGTATTTTTTGTATTCAAATGATTTAAAATTATTTCTTTGCAGAAATCACTATCTTTTTTTTGAGCTTTTACGGCTGCTATCTGGATTAATTGCTTTTCTTCTTTAGTTAGATATACTTGTATAACTTGCTTTTTCATAATGTCACCCTTTCAATGTTATAATATTATACATGTATACTATCATACTACTAAATAACTGTAAATATTTATAAAGGTTTGTTACATTAATTTACAGCTCATTTAATAAAGGAAGCTAAGAAATAAGCTTTTTATCATACCAAGATAATATTTATAATACTTACATATTACGAAGGTATGCCATGTAATTATAAAAAATACTATATATCCTCTAACCCTAATTTTACTAATGATTCAATAGCTTGACTATAATTTAAATTAGTTTTATCGCATATCTCTAACACCTTTTTATGCAGGGTTTCAGAGATACTAATACTTTTCTTTACTTTGTTGTCGTCTATCCTTCTTAGTTCAAGTTTTTTAGTTAGTACCTGCATGATATCATTATGTTTCAGTGCGATATTTTTCAGTTTAATTATTTCATCTTCATCGAAGTTCATATTATGCATACACCTTTCTCTCTTATCGTCTTTTGTCTTTCTAGTCTGGAAATTAAAACAATCCTTACAGACATTTCTATAATGAATTTCCCCATCCCTGCCTTTGTATTTGGCAAATTCCGTCAAGTCCTTTTCTTTACTGCAATGTAAACATGTTTTCATAATAAATTATCACCTCTTTATTATCATAATATCATAAAGGAAGCTAAGAACGGTTTTTAAATTTTCCTTTCGATACATTTATAAGATTCAAAAAAATGCAGACGGTTGAGAGCCTCGTAAACTAAAAAATACCCTTCAAACCCGCATAAATACAGGCTTCTTATTAAAGTCTTGAACCGTGCTATATTACTACGTTATAGCTATGTGAAAATTTATAGCAGTTTTCAAAGTAAAATTACCTTAATTTTTTCATGGTTTTACTCCCAATATTTTAAACATCCTTTTAAGGTTATAATCCTGTATTTTATTAACATAGTTTTCTAGTTTTTTATGAATCCTTTCCCACTTTGAAAACTGCATATAACGTGGTTTATAAAATACTTTTGCCCTTCCTAAGGTATCAAAATAATATTTAATATTATATTTCTTAGTTAGCTTTTCAAGTCTGAAATAATAATCCTTATTACCTCTAGATTGTGAAGAATGATAAGTTAAATTACTACATTCCCTACAATAAAGGCCTGAATATTTCCAGCTATATAATTTCATTACTCTTTTTTGACATCCTGGACAAACAAATAAATGTCTTTGACCAAACCCAGTTTTTTGAGTAACTACATCAATTACACACCCATCAAAATCAATAGTTTTATCATCCCAAAATAATATTTCTGATGTATCAACACAACACACATTGTCAATTATTCTCATTCTCATATTTTCACCCTCCAAAACGTCTAAATACTAAATATATTCCAGTTTAATTATATTATAAATCATCATCAAACCATTACCAATAGAGGTATTTATAAACCGATATAGTGTCCGTTTATCATACACATACATATGTTTATTTGTTTTACCATCTTAAAAGCAATAGAAAAAGTTATCAGTAAATTCCTTAAACCTACTGATAACTTAATTTTTATATTTTTGTTTTGCTGCAGGTAAACAGGATCCAATTATAAAAACTATCAAATTAATTACCAGTTACCATCTTATTCTTATATCTAAATTAAAATCATTATTAATTATCTTACAGGCCGTTTTACCATCGCAATTCTTAATTATTTTTACTAAATCAATTACAGTCCCTTTTTTATCACAACTCTCACAATTAAATCCATCCTGATATATTAAAAGTGCCTTGCTTCCGTTCCTGTGATAACTTAAAGGACATGTATGTTTATGTCTGTATGTTACATCTAAATTGCAATAAAATTTAAATGCTTGTGATAAATCAACATTCTCTTTAATGTAATTAAATACATTGTCAACATCCTTTTTGCCTGTATTTGAAACCTTATATTGAGTATTATTTTTAACTATCTGAGTTTGTTCTTTTTTCTTTTTCAGGTCCAGATAGTAAACCAATCTATCATATATTTTTTTGAAGTCTGATAATTTCGCCTGTATTTTGTCTGTAGAACCTTCAAATTTATTACCTGTATAAGTAAAGTATTTAGTCTTAGAATCCAAATACATATCAATTCCGGGTGTTTTTTCGCCATCATAAGAACCTATTAACTTTTCATCAATTCCAATATCATTATCAAACTTAATATTATATTGTTTTAGTTCGATATCCTTTTCTAAGAAGAAATGTAAACCTTTCTTACTGGGTGAATACTCTATATAAGTCATTCCAATGAATGGCTTTAATATCGCCTCGAAAATAGGTCTAATTTTACCGTTATGAAATACATTGTCTAAATCTATCCCTACATATTTCGAATCGTGGAAATGGTATCCTATGCCTTTAATTTGACCATACTTGTTTTCCTTGCCTAAATAAGTGTTTAAAATGTTCTTAGCTTCCTTAAAGCTAAAGAAAGGTATATCTTGTATAGCACTTCTAGTCATGGGAAAATAATACCCTTTATCCCTGCTATAGTGAAAAGGTACTTTGTTATTAAAAGCCCCTGTTTCCTTATCCCTGCCTAATCCCCAAAACATCCAATTACACTCATTAGTTATCATTTTCTTAGCTTCCTTTCTTATATTCTTCAATGCTAGTTGGAAATATCGTCATATTTGTATATTTCTTTCCGTTTATCTCAGATACATCTACCTTTAACCATCCGTTAATACTAATTAATACCTTTGTTATTTTCTTTTTCAGCTCATTACTAGTCATTTTACTAACCTTATCATTACACCAAATTTGATAATAAGTATTTATATAATTTCCATCTTTGTCTTTGTCTGAATTAGTTAACTTCATAAGCTTTTTATCGCCTATCTCCTTAATTTCTTGAACCTTAAATAATCCTTTTACTTCTATCATCTTAATTAATCCTTTCTTTTAGTTAGTTTAGTATTGCATACACCTTCTTTCTTTATTTGCTGAATCATACTATCTACTTCTACATATTTTCGTTTTTATCTCAGTTATCAATTCAGATAAAGAGAAAGGTGTATGCAATACTTTCTAATGGTTTTAAATATACTAATGGCAATTAGCATATTCCTTATATCTTAAATAATATCTTAATGGCTTTAATGTACTTCCATTTATTTCTAGTTATGGGTTTATAAGTGTATTGTATTTTTCATTGCTATATTAACTTATATGCTATCGTCAAATACAATACACTTATTTTACCAGTAGTGGAAAATACTTGGAGTCGCTTTTTCCATTACTATATTAACTTATATGTTATCGGCAAATACGACTCCAAGTTATCTCCTAAATATGTTATTTATTTCCTTCTAAGTATTACATTTAATCGTTGACGACTCACTCCAAACTTACTCATAGTGGCCTTTTTAGCGTCCCTTTCTTCATCATTTCCGCTTATGTCTAAATAATAATTAATAATTTCCTCTGAATTAAATTTAACTCTTTCATCATCTTTGAACTCAATATTGCTATTATCATTTATCTTTTTCTCAATGTAATCTAAAGTTTTCTTAATATCCTTGGTTTTTATTTCTTTCAGATTGTATTTAATTCCATTTCCTTCTTTAGCATGTATATATTTATGGATAAGGTCTATATCATCACCAATAAGTAAATTGAATTTATTGAGTTTTTCGCCTCTTTCAATCCTTCCGCATGTTTGAACTAAACATCGTAAAGCTGCATCCTTTTTGCTTTCAGTATTTTTGTAATATTCCCCGATGATGGAACGGCCTTTTACATCAATCTCAATATTGCAATTCATAATTAGTAAGTCTGTATCACTATAATTTTTACCAGTGCTTTCAGTTCCATTAAGATAGCTAATAGTTACATTTTCCTGTCTTTTTGAGTACTCGGTAGTATCTCCAAATACAACTATATGATTTTTAATACTGCTTTCATCATCTTCATTCTTTGAAGTAACTATCTTAATTCCTGGATATTCTGTTTTATCTTTATTTTTTCTGATTAAGGCATCCAGTATTCTTTTTTCAGCCAAAAAACTCAATACATTTATTTTTTTATCAATGAAGTTATTAAGTGCTATCTTTTCGATTCTCTTATCTTCTCCCCTTTTCATATTTAGAAAAAATATATCTATCTCTTTTATTTTATGAGGAGCTTTTTTATTATCATAATCCAAGGTATATCCAAGTTTTGATAAAATACTTGGTGTTGCTGTATACCTATATTTATTGCATTTTATTGTGTCTAATATATTTTTTTGCCTTATTACTGCATATTGCTTATATAATTTTCTATGTGCTATTATCAATTTTCTTATGATTGAATCATATGTTTTTAATGGCCTTAGTT
>Ga0265297_10010024_pt1 | contig 12040 bp, 14 predicted proteins | sample Munlanlwell13791_FD_192502 | JGI IMG/M metagenome (GOLD analysis project Ga0265297, IMG submission 192502) | Leachate microbial communities from a municipal landfill in Southern Ontario, Canada - Leachate well 137-91 | ecosystem: Engineered > Solid waste > Landfill > Unclassified | place...
AGAGAGCAATACTTAAAGTAATACTTTAACTATGGCGACCCAGACTTTGAGTCACGTCAACGCAGACCTGGAACTGGCGAAAGCGTTGTCTGATTACTACGCTGACCCGCTGGGTTTCGTCCTATTTGCTTTCCCATGGGGCAAGGGTTCTCTTGACGGTCACGAAGGGCCTGATACGTGGCAAGCTGAATTTCTGGATCAGGTGGGCCAAGAAGTTAGAAAGCGTGGTTTCGACGGGCAGACGCCGGTTATGCCCATCCGCATCAGCACGGCCAGCGGGCACGGGATTGGTAAGAGTACGATAGTCGCGTGGCTTTTCTGGTGGATTTTAGCGACGCGCCCGCATTCTCAAGTCACGGTAACCGCCAATACGTTTACTCAGTTGCAAAGCAAGACATGGGCATCAATCCAGCGTTGGGGAGCACTCTCCATTGCTTCCCACTGGTTTCAGATCGGGAGCCAACGGGCGTATCACAAAGACCATCAGGCGTCATGGTTCGGAAGTGCGCAGACTTGCCGGGAAGAGAACTCCGAAGCATTTGCCGGACAACACGCAGCCAATAGTACTAGCGCCTACCTTTTCGACGAAGCGTCAGCAGTTCCTGACAGGATTTTTGAGGTTGCCGAGGGTGGCCTGACAGATGGCGAGCCGATGGAATTTCTTTTCGGCAATCCCACTCGATCTAGCGGGAAATTCTATCGCGCCACCTTCGGTTCAGAGCGGGAGCGGTGGATTACACGGTCCATCGACTCCCGCTCCTGTAAGTTCACCAACAAGGTGCAGATTCAGGAGTGGATTGATGATTACGGTGAGGACTCGGATTTCGTGCGCGTCCGGGTGCTTGGGCTTCCTCCTAGGGCGTCTGAACTGCAATTTATCGACAACGACCGGATACGCGGGGCCATGCAGCGGCAAATAGGTACTCTTCCAGATGAGCCCCTAGTTGCTGGGTTTGATGTTAGTGGAGGCGGTGCGGCTTGGAACGTTATCCGCTTTCGCCGTGGGCTGGATGGTCGGCCAAAACCTCCGATTAGGGTGAGTGGCGAGAAGGGTAGAGATCGGTCAGTCTTGATTGCCCTGTGCGCTGAAATCCTACGCGATCCGCGCCCGGAACATAAAGTCACTGCGATGTTCGTTGATTCTGCCTTCGGAGCTCCTATTGTCGAGCGCTTGCACACCCTGGGATTTCGCAACGTCCACGAGGTCAACTTCGGTGGGGAATCTCCCGATTCCCATCAAGCGAACATGCGGGCCTACATGTGGGCTAAGTGTAAGGATTGGCTAGTGCACGGTTCTCTTCCTCATGATGATGACAATTTGGCACTGCAATTGGCAGTTCCTGGCTATCATATCAACAAGTCGAACAAGTTGGTTATTGAATCGAAGGAGAACATTCAAAAGAGAGGGGAGGCGTCGCCTGACGATGCAGACGCCCTGGCATTGACGTTTGCTCGATCCGTAGCCCCGATTGCAAGGGCAGTAACTAGTTTCAGATCCTATCAACCGCGCCCGTGGGCGTAAGGAGTGGAGCTGTGCGTATCGTTTCGCCTGAGCTTGCTGGCTGGCTGGAGGTTGGCAATGTGTATGAGATAGCCAGGAATGACTATCCGGTTAGGCCGATCCCGTACAGCCATCGGATTCCGAAAGGGACGAAGTTTAAGGTAATTTCACGGAAGTTCGTGGCAGGAAAAGCAACGGAAGCCGGGAACTATATACATAACTACCCAGAGCCATGAATAGGGCACTTTTTACCTCCGCGAACGAGCATTGGCAGACGCCAGACGACTTATATGCATCTCTGAATTCGGAGTTCCGGTTCGACCTTGACCCTTGCCCGAACGGAGCAACAGACGGCCTCACTCGAAGCTGGAAGGGAAAGCGCGTTTATTGCAATCCTCCATACGGACGAACGGTATGTGATTGGCTGGAAAAGGCTTCCGAGGCACAGCTTGCCGTATACCTTTTGCCGTCACGTACTGACACGAAGTGGTGGCACGAATACGCAATGAAGGCTAAAGAAATTCGCTTCCTGCGTGGGCGGTTGAAATTTAAAGGGGCGAAGCAAGGCGCTCCATTTCCCAGCGTCATTCTCGTTTTTGGTCAAGGGTAGTCATGTATATAAGCCCCCGGAAGCCGAAGTTGAAGTGGTACATGAGGAAGGTGAACCATGCCAGCAGTGAGTCGAAAGCAGCAGCAAGCGACAGCGATTGCGGAGCACGCTCCAGCGAAGCTCTACAAGCGCAATCGTGGGCTCTTGGGAATGACCAAGGGCCAGCTTCATGACTTTGCATCAACCAAGGGAGCGTCAGCCAGGAAGCGGCTGACACCGAAGGCGCGGCAGAAGATGCGGGCAAGAATGGGCTAGAAGTCTTACGTAGGAGCGGGAGCCCGGGCCAGACACGAAAGGCCCGGGCCAGCTAAACGATGGCTAACAACGAAACACTTCTTCAGGAAATCCGCGATTCCTACACGCTATTCGAGCGGTTCTGGAACCCCATATTCTATGAGGGCGACATCGACATGCGCTTTCGCGCGGGAGACCCGTGGCCTCCCCGCGAGCGTGCTGCGCGTGAAGGCAAGCGCATGTGCATGGGGTTTGACCAATGCGGGCAGTATGTCAACCAGGTAGTCAACGAAGTCCGCGTCAATCCCAGAACCATCAAGTTCATTCCGGCTGGGCCTGAGACCACCGATGATGAAGCGCAATGGCGCACCGAAGTGGTGCGGGGGATACAGTACCGCTCGAATGCCCAGCAGGCGTACATCTGGGGCTTTCAGGGGGCCGTGGAACGAAGTTATGGCTTCTGGGAGGTTGGCAGTAAGTACATTTCCGATTCCAACTTTGAGCAAGAATTGGTTATCCGCAGGATACTGAATCCCTCCTCGGTTCTGCTTGATCCCTTCGCCCAAGAAGTCGACTGGTCGGATATGAAGCGAGCGTTTGTCATCGACTTTATGCGTGAGGCGGACTACAAGCGCGAGTTTCCTGATGCGGACGTGCAAGGGTTCACGCAGGGCTATGCCGACATTGCACCCTCGTGGATACGGCGCGACGGAATCCAGGTAGCCGCGTTTTGGAAGGTCGAAGAGAAGCGCGAGAAGTTGTACCTCCTGCAGGGTGGTGATGGCGGGATTGTTACGACCACAAAGCCAGAGGGTGCGAAGGCACTGTTTACCCGCGAGCTGGTGACCAAAAAGATACGCCGATACACGACCAACGGGGTTGAGATTTTGCGGGAAGAGGAATGGCCGGGTGAGTACATCCCCATCATTCCATGCATGGGTCGGGAGTTGTGGATTAGTGACCGTGGCTCGACCAAGCGGCAGTTTATGTCACTGATCCGGCTGGCGCGCGATCCCCAAACTCTTTACGCCTACATGCGAACGAATGAGGCGGAAGAGGCCAAGCTAACACCTAAGTCGGCATTCGTAGGCTACGAAGGCCAATTTGAGGGTCATGAGAAAGAATGGGAAACCATGATGGATGACCCTAAAGCCTACGTTGAGGTTAAGGCTAAGACGGAGGCTACGGGTGACCAGATTCTACCTCTTCCGACCCGCCCCCAGTTTATCCCTAACTTTCAGGCCTACTCGATAGCGGCTGAAGATAGCCGGCGTGACATACAGGCAGCGATGGGAGTAAGCGCTCTGCCGACAGCCGCACAGCGCCAGAGTGAGAAGTCAGGCGTTGCCCTGAAGCGAATTGAATTGCAAATGGCTAAAGGCTCCTATGACTTCCTAGACAACTTCGATGTCGCGCTCAGGCATACGGGTCGCGTGCTTAATCCGTTGTTGAAGTTGTATTACGGGGATCGTAGCTCACTACCTGCCGCCGGTTCTGATAGGACTTTCTTTGTTCTTCAGATGCGCAATCAGGGGTTCAAGCACCCGATTACCAAGCGCCCAGCTTACGTGGACCTGGCGAAGGGCGACTACGACGTGACGGTTGCCACTGGGCCAGCCTATGACAGCCAGCGAGAGGAAGCGAACGAATTTGTTGACGCTCTGGTAAGCAACCTGAAAGCGCTTCCGGTTCCTCCCGCCATTGCGGTCAAGTTGCTGGCAATGTCCATTCGTATGAAGGCGCTTGGGCCTATCGGCGACAAGATGGCTGACCTCCTAGACCCTCAACAGGACCAGGAAGCGCAGATTCCGCCTCAAGCCATGCAGATGATTCAGCAAAAGCAGCAGGAAGCTCAGGCTCTCTACGCCTATGTGAAGCAACTGAAGGCTGAGTTGGAAGAGATTAAGCGGAAGTTGGACAGCAAGCAGATGGAGATCGAGTCGAAAGAGGCCATCGCCAAGCTCCAGGCTCAGGTCGATATCCTGACCGAAGAGATCAAGATCCGCGGGCAAGCCATGCTCGAAGCGTTGAAGGCGGATTTGCAGGACGGACAGCAAGACGAATCGGCTGGAGAGCCTGAATTTGGCGAAGCAGTTGAACGTGGGATGAAATTATGAGCGATTGGCCGAAATGCGAGGTGTGCAAGCGCGAAATCGGAAAGGGACAGGTCTTTGTTGTGAGCGGACGCGAGCCACAAGTCGTGGGTTTGCAGGTTAGCCACGAAGGTTGCGTTAGCCCTGAGCAGCGGATACGCCCCAAGCGCATGAATGACGCGCGTGCTTGGGCTTGTCTGAACGCAAAAAGCTTAGAACCGCGAGCCTGACGCTGCAAAACAGGCAGAAAGGGTCAAAAAATGCCAGAGGAGAGGCAGGAAACACAAGCGGAATCGCCAACCGCCGCACAAGTTGAGAAAAAGCTTGAGGATTTGACGCCGAAAGAAATGAAGGAATGGCGGCAGACGGGGAAATTACCGTCTGTCGAGGCGAAAACCGAGGAATCGCCAACCTCATCCGAGCCGCCCGCGTCAGAGGCGAAAGCGAAGGAAGAAAAAAAGGCCGAAACCGAGTCAGCATCGCCGCCTGACAAGACTGTACCGGAAGAGGACGAGGCCAAAGCTAAGGAAAGGGCCAAAGAGAAGACCGAAAAGCGGTTTAGTCAGCTGCTAGCCCGCAACAAAGCGTTGGAGCGGGAATTGGAGCAGTTGAAAGCCAGGGAACCAGAAAAGGCCGTATCGGAATCGACCCCCGTGGCTCCGAAGCTCCTCAAAGTGTTACCTCCAGAAGTGAAAGCAAAGGTAGACGCGCTCATTGAGGCCTCAGACCAGTTTGAGCGGTATGAGGACTTCATCGCCGCGCTCTTGCTTGAACTTTCTGAGGTGACGTTGACGCCCAAGCTACAGAAGGCGATTGAGGAGCGAGAAAAGGCCCAGGAAACCGCGAAAGCCCAGGAGAAAATCCAACAATCATTCTTGCGTTCGTGCGAGGAGTCAAAAGCGCGGCATTCCGACTGGGAGCAGCGCTGCACTAACGAAGAGTTCTTCGCGTTACTGCCCAAAAACTCACCGCTGAATGCATTGATTGTTGATTCTCCCTTAGCCGGGGAAATCTTCTATCACCTGGCCGTCAACCCGGAAGAGATAGACCGCATTGCGGGACTATCGGCTCCGGCGATGGGCCGGGAGATCGGCAAACTCGAAGTGTCCTTGTCCAAGAGTCCGGTGCAACCCAAAGAAAAAGCGCCACCGCCACTTGCTCCGCTGGCTACGGGAAGAGGTAAGCCAGGGGATGAGGTGTCAGCGGCGCTCCAGAGCGGGAACTATGAAGCTTACCGTGATGCTGCTAATCGCCGTGATTTAGAAGAGCGTCGCGCGTAACTAGTACCGCATGGGCGAATGCCCGGAGAGGACTTAGAAATGCCTAACACCTTCAACTTCTCGTCATGGGTGGCCATGAATAGTTTGCGCCTGATGACGAACAAACTGGTCGTGGCGGAGATGTTCAACTCGGACTTCAACAAAGAATTCCGACGCGAATTCGCCGTAGGCCAGACGGTAACCATTCCGTTGCCGCAATGGTTTGAAGTGAATTCCGGCTTCGGTTATACACCGCAAGCCTTGGATAGACCTTCAACAACGATTTCCATCAACCAACCAGCGAACGTTCATTTTGAGGTTCCAACTCCTGATGCTGAACTGTTCCTGGAGCGCGGGGCGGCAAAATTCCGGTCGCTGTATCTCGATTCGGCCTCCGCTACCTTGGCCCAGCACTACGACAAGGCGGCGGCGGAATGGGCGTTCTACAACACGCCGAACATTGTTGGCGTTCTGGGAACAAATCCTACCAGCCCGTCGATTCTGGGCTCGGCCCGTACCCGCCTGATTCAATTGTCAGGCTGGGATGACCCCGTGAAGCGGGCCATCCTTCCTCCATCTGCAATGCAGAGCATTGTGGACAATTCAACCACCATCTTCAATCCGCCCGATGAAATCACCAAACAGTGGAAATCGGGTGCTATGGGTCAGACTCGCGGCTTTGACTGCTTTGACTCCATGTCGCTGGTCTATCACACGGCTGGGACTTGGGGTGGCGCCGTGGTCGTTTACGGCTCTAACCAGACTGGCACAAGCCTGGTCATTACCGCAACGGCTGGCGACACTTTCAAGCGTGGCGACCGCATCAACATCGCCAACGTCTATGAGGTCAATCCCAGAACCTTGCAATCGACGGGAGTGCTGAAGCAGTTTGTGGTGCAGGCTGACGTTACTGCAGTTGGCGGGGCTGGCGGCGACACTCTCAGCCTACTTCCCGCTATCGTTGGCCCTGGTAGTCACTACCAGAACGTCTCAGCATTGCCTCAGAACGGTGCTGCCCTGACGCTCTGGCCCGGCACAACCACGCCCAACGGCAAGGCCGGCTACTGCGGCATTGCCCTGACCAAGAAAGCCTTCGGCATTGCCAGTGCTTCGCTGGAAGTTCCCGATGGCGGGTCGCACCAGCAAGATCCGACCAGCGGCATTGACATTGCCTACTCCACCGAGTGGGACACCATCCTGGGTCGGCGTAAGGTTCATCGGCTGGACTCCATGTATGGCTTCGGCAACTTGTACTTCGACCACTGTGCTGTCGTGATCGCCTGCGGCGTGTAGTGGCGCAAAACTCATCGAGAAGGGAGAAAAGAGTATGACCAGAAAATTGCAGATTCTCATGGGAGTCGCGCTGCTCACCCTGATTCCGGTTCTGGGATTCAGTCAGACGACTCTAACCTCCACCACGCTGTCAGCCAACATAACGACTGGCAGCGCCACCAGCTTTACCGTAGCGAGCGCTACCGGCTTTTCGGCCAATCGCTTTGCGTTTGTAGACCGCGAAGCTATGCAGATTACTTCCGTCAGCGGCACCACAATTACCGCAATTCGTGGGGCGCTGGGTACGGTAGCTAGGCCGCATACCTCTGGGCAAACTGTCTATGTGGGGTCAGTTAACTCCTTTACCAATACTCCCTATGACCCCGCTGGACGTTGCACATCGACAACCTTTGAGGTTTTGCCCTTCATCAACGTTCAAACTGGAAGCCTGGTTACTTGTACTTCCAGCATTTACGATGTTCAACGCGCACAACTGGCGGAGATTCAAGGTACTTACGGCTTGAACCTTGACCTAACCACCAGTTCCGATTCCAAGCCTGCGAATCAACAGCCGGAGCTACACACAAGCGACTGGTAGTTCCATTGGTTTCCAGGTCAAGCCTGCCCAGACAGTAGCTACTACCGGGCAGGTAATCGGCGGGGAGATCAGCCCACGATACAACAGCGGAATTGCCGGAGGCGGGATCATCGGCTTGCATGTTGACTCCTACCTCAAAGGGACCGCTGTCGGAACCATCACCGGCGATGTGCGCACCTTGCAACTGGAAGTGGTGACGGATGATGCGGGTACTCGCACCGTTACCGGAAACGTCAATGCCATCCGAATTCGCTCAGCTTTTGCGGCAACGACAATTTCCGGGGTGTTTGCTCCCATCCGCATTGAAATTCCTGAAACCATGACCAACAGCAAGACCTATGACGCGGTACTCGATTTGACCAGCACGGGTACAGCTTGGAGCGATACGGATACCGCTTCAGGTGATACCGAGGCTGGGTTCATCCGAGTCCGGGTTAACGGGAATTACCGACGGATCGTCCTGTACTCTGACGAAACGTAGTCTCTGTTTTGGGAACATGCTCATGAAAACTGTAGCTCTCACTGTTGTCTTGGTTGTCGTCTTGGGCGGGCAAAGATTCATGCTCGCCCAGGACGAGATTTCCAGCAAAAAGATAGAACCCCAGACAATCACCTTGGAGCAGTTACGCAATCGTCTAGGTGGTTTGGAAGCTGGAAAGGCGCAGGCCATCGCCAACTTGCAAGCGCAAGAAGGCGCGATTGAAGAGTGTAAGTACTGGATCGGCGTTCTCGAACGAGCGGAAAAGTCGAAGACAGAAAAGGAGAAAGACAATGAATCAGGAAAGTCAGGGGTTAGTGGGTCTAACGCCGGAAACGGCAAAGCGGGCGGAGGCGCTTCTAAATCCTCCCAAGTCCCAATTGAAGCCGGGAGTTCACCCGCACATGGTCCCCAGTGAGAGATTCGGCTACCAGGAATACCCCCGAATGCTCCACGGGCCGAAGGGACAGACCTTGACGGTCAACAGTGATGAAGAGAAGGCAGCGGCGTTGGAGCAGGGCTGGTGCCTCCATCCCGACGAAGTGAGCAAGCCACGTGGTCGGCCCAAGAAAGAAGCCGAATGACCGAAAGGGGATAAGGCATGTCCGTTGCCGCGACGACGATCATTGAAAACGCGCTGCGTGAAATGGGAGTGGAGGCTGCGGGTGAATCGGTATCTCCCGAAAACGCTCAGTTCATGTTCAGCAAGTTGAATCGCCTCGTTGACCAGTGGCGAGCAAGAAATCTTTCTGTCTATTCGGATAGCTTTACGGAATTTACGATCATTGCCAGTCATACCCCGCACACCATTGGAGTAGCCGGGGCTGACTGGACATGCACCGTCGGGCGTCCATCGGAAATAGTGACCGCCACGCTGGTTTTAACCTCCACCACGCCCAACGTGGACATGAATCTGCCCGTGCGTGATGACGCTTGGTGGTCTCGAAATACGATCAAGGGTCTTACCAGCACGATTCCAACGGACTTGTACTACAGCCCGGATTTTCCTTTGGGAAACGTCTATCTCTGGCCGGCACCCACAACGGTAAACAAGGTAAGGTTGCAGCTTCGTAACTTACTGGAGAGTTTTGCTGATTTGGTTACGACATACGATCTACCGTTCGGCTATGAAGAGGCGTTGACCCTTTCGCTGGCGGAAGCGGCGGCGGCAGCATTTGCTGTCTCGGCAACGCGGACCGCGCTCCTTATGAAAGCGGGATCCAATGCCCGCTCTCTGATTTTCGCAAGGAACACCCATAGTCCAAACATTTCGACAGAACTTGGAGGCCAGCGCCGACCGTGGCATTGGCTGACAGGAGGCTACACCTCATGAAACAGATACTTAGCTTTCTGATTTTCGCCATGCTGGCGGCGCTTCCCGTGAGGGGAGCAACTTGCAGCGGCCCGCAATGTGTGGCCGCAATCTCCGCTACAGCAGCTTCATGCGCTGCCTCTGGTGCTGTAGTGCTCCAATTGGACAGCGAAGCTGGAGCGGCAACCGTGACGCTTTCTGGCACTTTCGTGGCGACACTTCAGTTCGAGCAGAGCGCCGACAATCAAGGCTCATGGGTGGGAATAACCGGACAACCTCAGCCGGCGGGTACAGGAGCAACGTCAGCGACCGCTACCGGGACGTGGCGCTTTGCGGTGGGCGGAAGCACCCATTTGTGTGTCAGGTCTTCGGCTTATACCAGCGGGCCGGTCAACGTCAGCATCAATCAGTCTAGGGCATCGGCTAGCATTAACTCGCCTATGGGTACGGCTGGAGGTGACTTGGCGGGCACCTATCCAAACCCTACCGTGGCCCAGGTAAACGGCGCAGTGGTTCCTGCCTCTGCCGGTTACTTGGGCAGCAACGCCTCGCGGCAACTGATCGCGGCCTCGACTCCGGTTGGCGGAACCGGAACCATCAATACCATCGCCAAATTTACAAGTGCTAGTGCTATTGGGAATTCTCAGATCACCGACGACGGCTCGCTGGTCAGCATCCCCAGCAATACCATCATCAAGGGTAATTACACCCTGAAATGGACGGACAATACTGGAGTGACGGATTATACGTACATTCAGGGGAACTCTACCAATACTATTATCGCTTCGGTCAATAAACCATTGCAGATTCAGTATGGGGCGCTAGGTGCGGCGGTTTCCTTGAGCCTAGATACTGCGGGGAATGTCATTTGGAACTATGACCATGCGGACGCCGATTTCAGCATCTACAAAAACACGGCAGGAGTGGCTTACACCTACAATGCCGGAACTGGAATTCATACCTTTTCCGGTGACGCTGTTTTCGATGCTAGCATTGCAGCGGGAACCGCCCCGGCGCAGTCCGGTCAGCTTAGAATTCCCAATAACGCCACGCTATCATCCCGTAATGCTGCTGGCACCGGAGATGTAGCCCTAATTAGTTTGAACAACGCGAATAATCTCACTTTGCTGGGTGCGACGTACTATCTGTCCAGTACTGGAATATATCCTGGACTTGCCGGTAGCAGATCGTTGGGGACTGCAACCTATCCCTGGTCTACGATTCACTTTTCTGGGGGTTCGGCAACGCCAGGAACTAACAATTTCCAAGTGACTGGAACGTCAACCGGAGGCGTGCGCACCATTACTGCTCCCGACGCCAATTCTATTATCCCCCAGGCTTATACGTGCACGAATCAGGTAGCGACCGCGTTGAATGGGGCGACGGGAGCTACCACCTGCACCTCGCTCACTGGTGCTTATATTGCTTCCGGCTACACGCTTCTCAAAACTCAAACCACAACGTTAACGGCCAGCCGTCTTAAGGAGTTCAACGCTGCGAACGTGCTGACTCAGGCGACAGATTCTGGGGATAGCACGATTTACACCGGAACGATCACAAATTGCGCTGCCAATGCCTGTGTTGACGGATATTATACCGTTACTGGTTTTGGCACCCCGGCCAACAACGGCACATTCAAATGCACGGCATCGACGAATACCACTTTGACCCTGAATAACGCGAGCGGGGCTGATGAAACCCATGCGGGAACGGCTACCAATAATAGTTTTGTAGTTGCCAGCGCTCCGGGTGCCAGTAAGCTCATCCAGGCGGTGTCCGTAACTCTCCAGTACAAGTACAACACCACGGCATTCACTTTAGGAAACGCGGATAACGTGTTTGCTTTCGATTACGCCGGACTCACGCTCGGTTCGACCAATGAGGCTTATTCTGCTGCGGCTGACTTGGTTGACCAGACCGCCAACCGCATTTCCTCAAACATTTTTTATGCTTACCCTCTAGCTGAGGCGGATACAGCCAACAAAGACCTGGTTATTGGTTTGGGCGGTACGACTCCAGCCCTGACCTTGGGTGACGGAACGGTCTATGTCACCGTGGCATACCACGAAGTGACGATGAATTGAGGCTGGCTATGAAGTATGGATTGGTGCTGTTTACAGTATTACTGGCAGGCTTGATTATCATGGCCGATCCCGGCCCGTCCAAGAGCCGCTTGGGGTTCCGGTCAGACATCTCCTTGAAGATCGAGAATCTGGCCACGGCCAGCGCGGGAGACTGCCTCAAGGTGCAATCGGACAAGAGTCTGGCTCCAGAGGCCTGTGGGGGGAGCGGGACAACGATTCCGAGCGGCTTGGTTACCTTCGTAGTCGCTGGCACATGTCCTGCGGGTTGGACGGAAGTCTCAGCCCTAAACGGAAAGTTCCTGCGTGGGACACTAGCAGCGAATGGAGACGTAGGCGATACCGGAGGGTCGGATACCATTACCGACGTGCTTAACCACACCCACGCGGTCAACGTAACCGACCCCGGCCATGCCCATACGCTTCAGCGCTACCCCACGGCTACAGGAACATCGTCGGGTTACACCGCCGACACCTCAATGTCCGGTACTCCTGCTGCTGTGACGTTACCGATGGTATCGCAGGCAACAGGAATTACCGCCACGACCTCGAATCCCGACGGCGGGGTCGCGTCGATTGATAATCGCCCGGCGTTTGTAAAC
>Ga0265297_10010025_pt1 | contig 12039 bp, 10 predicted proteins | sample Munlanlwell13791_FD_192502 | JGI IMG/M metagenome (GOLD analysis project Ga0265297, IMG submission 192502) | Leachate microbial communities from a municipal landfill in Southern Ontario, Canada - Leachate well 137-91 | ecosystem: Engineered > Solid waste > Landfill > Unclassified | place...
CCGAAAGAGGCGATGAAACGGTCAATATCGGCCAAAGAAATAAAAAACAAGACCGCATTCGCGGCTATGAGCATTTTAGTCGCCAACGAGCTATTCCCGCGCATTCTTGACTCGTCGTAAAGGGGGAGCATTTATTCAGCCTCTTGTCTCGCAGACGCCGAACAAGGGAGCCAGCGCTTCTTTTATTTCTTGTAGGAAAACGTCGCTGCAAGGAGGGGTTTTTTCAAATAAAGGATCCAATGTTTTTTGAGGCCTGAAATTCTGGATGAAATAGGCTTTGGCCGGAGAAAGCCATTTTCCGATCGAAATGAAATCTTCTTTTCTAAGTATGCCGGGCACGGCCGTGGTCCGAAACTCATAGTCAACAACATCAGTTTTCAGCAGATCCACGCTTCTTTCTATCTTCGAGACGTCCATATCGCAGCCAACCACTGAAGAATATTTTTCCCTGGGAGCTTTGATATCCATGGCAACGTAATCCAATATTTTTTCTCTTATTAACCGCTCCAGCATTGCGGGGTCAGATCCGTTGGTATCCAGCTTCACGGAATATCCCATATCCTTTATCTTTTTTGCGAAAGAAGGCAAGCCTTTCTGGACAGTCGGCTCTCCCCCGCATATGACCACTCCTTCTAAAAGGCCTTTTCTTTCTTCTAGGAATTCAAAAAAATATTTTTCTGATACTTCCGGATGGTTTTTTATTTTTTCCGGGAGAACCAATTCGGGCGAATAGCAGAAGGGGCAGCGGAAATTGCATCCCGAAAGAAAAACCGTGGCGGCCACTAAACCGGGAAAATCAATGAGAGTGCTTTTTTGCAATCCCCCCAATTTTACCATTATGTTTTTACCAGTTCCTTGGGAATGGCAAATTCCGTTCTGTCCTTGAATTCTTCCTTTTTTCCTTTGTTCCACTGGGAAACAGGCCTTAAATACCCAACCACTCTTGAGTACACTTCACAAGGCTGCTTAACCAGGCATTTCGGGCAAGTAAAATGCTCTCCCGCTATGTATCCGTGTACTGGACAGATGGAAAAAGTCGGAGTCAAAGTAACATAAGGCAAATGAAACTTTTCGAATATTTTTCTTATAAGGACTTTGGCCGTCTTAGAATCGGGAATTTTTTCTCCGATAAAAAGATGCAGAACCGTGCCTCCTGTATATTTTGTCTGGATTTCGTCTTGAAGCTTCAAAGCTTCAAAGATGTCGTCAGTATACCCGACGGGCAGCTGGCTGGAATTCGTATAGTATGGATTTTCCTTGGTGCCGGCCGCTATTATGTCCGGGTATTTTTCCCTGTCTTTCAAAGCCAGTCTGTAAGCAGTCGCTTCGGCGGGAGTCGCTTCCAAATTGTAAAGATTCCCGGTCGTTTCCTGGTAATCCACCAGCCTGTCTCTCATGAAATCCAATACTTCCTGGGCGAATTTGACTCCTTTTCTGGTCCCGATGTCTTCTCCGATGAAATTAAGCGAGGCTTCGTTCATTCCGACCAGGCCTATGGTGGAAAAATGATTCCCCCAATAGCTTCCCCTCATCTTCTCCACTCCCGTAAGATAATGTTTCGAATACGGGTAAAGCCCTTTCTTCGTGAAATCGTCAAGCGCTTTCCTTTTTATTTCAAGGCTTTCCTTGGCAATATCCATGACCTTTGACAGTCTTTCGAAAAATTCGCTTTTAGTCTTGGCAAGATATCCTATTCTGGGAAGGTTGACGGTCACCACTCCTATGGATCCTGTCAGAGGATTTGAGCCGAAAAGCCCTCCTCCTCTCTTATAAAGCTCCTTGTTTGAAAGCCTGAGCCTGCAGCACATGCTCCTGACGTCTTCCGGATTCATGTCGGACTGTATGAAATTGGAAAAATAGTTCACTCCGTATTTGGCCGTGGCTTCCCATAAGGGCTCCAAGGCCTTGTTTTCCCAATCAAAATCGGAAGTAATATTTACGGTGGGAATCGGGAAAGTGAATGGCCTCCCTTTGGCGTCCCCTTCCATAAGCCCTTCGTAAAAAGCCTGGTTTATCATGTTCATTTCCTCCTGGAAATCTCCGTAAGTGAGGTTCTGGGGCTTTCCTCCGATGATGACAGGCTGCTTGGCCAACGTCGGGGAAGGATTGATATCCAAGGTGATATTGGTGAAGGGCGTTTGGAATCCGACCCTGGTGGGAATGGCCATGTTGAACAGAAACTCCTGAATCCCCTGCTTCACCTGGTGGTAATTGAGATTGTCGTATCTTATAAATGGAGCCAGCAAAGTGTCAAAAGATGAAACAGCCTGGGCGCCGGCGCTCTCCCCCTGCAAGGTATAAAAGAAATTGACCAGCTGGCCGAGGGCTGTCCTGAAATGCTTGGGCGGCGTTGACTCAACTTTTCCGAGCACTCCTCCGAATCCCCTTTGTATCAGATCGTAAAGATCCCATCCGCAGCAGTAAGTGGAAAGGCTGTCTAAATTATGGACGTGGAAATCCCCGCTGTTGGAAGCCTCCCTTACTTCTTTGGGATAAACCCTGTTAAGCCAATATTTTTTAGTGATGGCCGACACCGCATAATGGTTCAGTCCCTGCAAGGAGTAAGCCATGTTGGCGTTTTCATACACCTGCCAGTCAAGCTCCTGTATGTAATTGTCTATCATGTCCACTGACTCGTCTATGGACGAAGTCGCCTCCCTTATCCTCCTCCTTTGCTCCCTGTAAAGAATGTAGGCCCGGGCCGCTTCGACAAGGTCCTCTAAAATCAAACATTCTTCAACTATGTCCTGAACCTGCTCAACGGTCGGAATCTCGTCTTTTTTGAAGCGCCTGCTTATAATTTCAATTACTTTGTCTGAAACTTTTTTCGATTCTTTCCCGTCCATCTGGGAAACGGCGGTTATCGCCTTGAAAATCGCTCCGGTTATCTTTTCTTGGTCGAAATCAACTATCGAACCGTCCCTTTTCTTGATCTTTTTTATGTCCATAATGGATTTTGGATTAATAATCCGCATCATGTTTCGGATGCGGAGATGAATAAATATTATTATATTTTACACCTAATCAAAAACGGAATCAATTCTGTCAATTCCGCTTCAAAAAGACGCTTTTCCACAGGCAATCAGAATCCCGTGGCAATGACCATCACGCTGACTTCCCCTTTTTTGAGTTTCGGATCTTTCACCGCTCCGAAGATTATTTTCGCCTGCTGATCTGCGCTTTTGGTGATGATTCCGGCGGCTTCGTTGATCTCGTCCAGGCTGAGGTCGTCACCTCCCGAAACATTGAACAGCACTCCCTTGGCCCCCTGAATGGAAAAATCCGCCAAAGGGGACTTGATCGCCTGGTTGACCGCGTCTTCTATCCTCTTTTCCCCTCTTCCGTATCCTCTGCCCAAAAGAGCCTGGCCGGAATCCCGCATAATGGACTTCACGTCCGCAAAATCAACGTTGATGATGCCGGGAACCATTATCAGATCCGATATCCCCTGGACCGCCTGCCTCAATATTTCGTCGCAAAGCCAAAAAGCGGAATATAAAGTGGCGTTTTGGTCCACCAATCCGAGAATCCTGTCGTTGGAAATGGCCACCAAGGTATCCACTTTGGTTTTCAGGATTTCCGCTCCCGCGTTTGCGATCTTCATTCTGGGATATCCTTCAAAGCTGAAGGGCTTGGTCACCACGGCTATGGTCAGTATTTTCTGGGATTTCGCTATTTCAGCCACTACGGGAGCCGCTCCCGTTCCCGTTCCCCCTCCCAGCCCGCAGGTTATGAATACCATGTCCGTTCCTTTCAGGATTCCAGATATTTCTTCCTTCTGCTCTTCCGCGGCCATTTTTCCCATTTCCGGATTCATTCCGGATCCCAGCCCCTTGGTGAGATTCTTTCCGATCTGAATTTTAACGTCTGCTTTTATTTTTTTTAAATCCTGTATGTCCGTGTTCAAAGCCACCAAATCAACCCCCTTTATCTTGCAGGACATCATTCTGGAAACAGCATTGGACCCCGATCCCCCCACTCCGATTACTTTTATCTTGGCCATATCAAGGTATGAACACTTTAAGTATTTTTTTAATCGTTTCGCCGGCCCCTTTTTCAAATCCGATCACTTCTCCGTGCTTGCCGTCTTCCATTCCGGCCATGACCAGCCCCCAGACAACGCTGAAAGAAGGATCTTCTTTCTGTCCTTTAATATCCAAAACTCCTCCTGAAGATAAATCCGGAACCCCGATCCTGCAGGGAAGCTTTAATTTTTTCCTGGCCAGTTCCACGATATTGGGAAGATTGGCCCCTCCTCCGGTTATGACGACTCCCGCAGGAAGAATCCCTGAAGAAACCTTTTTTATCTCTTTCTGGGCAAGCTCGAATATTTCAGACACCCTGGCTTCCACTATTTTCAAAAGAAATTTAACGGAAAAGGAAACTGCGCCTCCTGGAAGCTCTATTTTTTCCCTTCGTTTGGCTTTTTTTGAAGGATTGGCCGCATATTTCCCGAGCTCCTGCTTTATTTTCTCCGCCGCATCGGTATCAATCTGAAGGCCTATGGCAATGTCGTTGGTGATATTGGCTGAGCCGACAGGCAAAACGGCCAGATGCATCAGCTCTCCTTCCTCGAATATGGCCAGATCCGTCGTTCCCGCCCCTATGTCCAAGACTACGACTCCGAGCTCTTTCTGCTCCCGGGTAAGGCAGGCTTTCGCAGCGGACAAAGAAGAGCAGATTACGCTCGTATTCTGGGCTCCGCCGTTTATAACGGCTTCTGTTAGGTTTCTGAAATACGGAGAGAAGACCCCTATTCCCAGAACTTCGGCTTCAAGCCTCCTTCCTTGCATCCCTAAAGGCTCTTTTATCCCTTTTTCCTCGTCAACTGTGAACTGGATGGGAAAACAGTCTATGATTTCCCTGTTCTTTTGCAAGGGAAAAGCCTTGGCGGAATCAATGACCCTTTCTATGTCTTCTTGGGATATTTTTTGGTCAGCCCTTGAAACAACGATTGAAGCTTTGGAAGAAACTGAAAAGACATGGCCTCCTCCGATGTTGACGAAAACTTCTTTTATCTTCCTTTCGGCTTCAGCTTCCATTCTGGCCAAAACCGCATTCACCTTCTCTGCCAATTCATCGGGCTCCACCACGATTCCTTTCCTTATGCCCGAACTGGGCAGGCATACCTTGCTTAAAATTTCAATTTCATCAGAATCGCTCTTCTTCATCACGGTCAAACCCTTCACGGAGCTTGTTCCGATGTCTATTGCAGATACTATTTTAGTCTTCGGCTCAAAGGAAAAAAAATTCTTCATTTTTGGCCTTAAATTTTTTTAGCGGCAATGTTTGATCTTTGAAATATAATAAAGCTCTTTTGCCTGCATCAAACCCTCTTCCCTCCTGCTTTTCTCGTGGTCGTATCCCAACAAATGGAGGATTCCGTGGATAAGAACTTTTGTCAGCTCTTTTTGGAAGCTCTGTCCGTAAATGGCGGCATTCTTGGAAACTGCTGCCGGGCAGATTACGACTTCTCCAATCCTTTGAGATCCTTCAGGCTCTCCAAAGGCCAATACGTCGGTAGACCCTTTCTTCTTTCTGTATCTTCCGTTCAATTCAGCCATCTTTTTCGGCCCGACAAAAGCTATGGACAGAAAATCTTCCGCATGAAAGCCGGTTTTGCCTTCTTTTTCCAGAATTTCCCTTGCTGTTTTTTCAAGAAGCCCGAGATTGATCTTCCTTTCCGTCAAATTGTTGATTTCCACCATTAAAGCCAGAATATCAATTAATTAATAATAGCAAATCATCAAAAATATGCAACGCAAAGGGAGCCGGCCTTCAAAGCCGGCTCCCTAAGGAAAAGGTTTTTAAGCTGAAAACCTATGACAAAAGCATTTCAACCAGCCTTACCAATCCTCTTGCCGCAAAGGCTACCGCCACTCCTACCAATGCCCAGATAAGCTTATTTCTGGCGTTTTTGTTCTTTTCCATGTCTCCGCCGGAAAGAACGAATTCAAAAGCGCCCCAGATTATCATCAAACCGGCCAAAACAAGCAAAATCACGAACATGTAAGTCACTATCGTCTCCATCAAGTCAAGCAGGCAGCAAAGCTGGCCGTCTTCCATTGTTGAAGGATTAGCTCCCGGAACGCATCCTTGGACGTATCTGGACAAATCGTGCTTTACCTCGGTGCAGAGGCTGTCTGGAGGACCAGCGGTAACCGTTCCTCCTGATCCGCCGGGAGGATCAACACAAGGTCCATCAGGATCAGTCCATTCACAGTTATGGTTCATACAAGTTCCCTCATCGCCATAACTAGAGCATGCGCCAAAAGCCAACGCCGGAAAAACCAACAGGCTTAAAACTAATATTGATAGAACTTTTTTCATTGTTTTTTAAAACAGTTAATTCGCCGACCTTTTAAAAAGCGTTTTCTTTACATCCATTATCCCAGAAAAGCAGAAAACTTTCAAGGCGTCCGCCATCTGAAGAAGGGACTGGGTGTCTTTTGCACCCAATATCTCCTTGAAAAGAGAGACAAGTGCCCTGGAAAGAAGGACTATCGCAAACCCTATGACGGTATATATCATTATTTTTTTCCCTTTTTCAAGATTGGTCGGATTCCCTCCGGCAGTCATTATATAGAAACCTCCGACCAAAAGCATTATGGGAGCGAAAACAATCGCCAGCTTCCAGATGAAATTCATGATCTTATTCAAAAGCTCAACTAAAGTGTCAAAGCTTAGAGGATTTTCTATCAACGCACTTCCGCCCAATCCTCCTCCCGTATTTCCTCCTCCCGTATTTCCTCCTCCACCGTTTCCTCCACCGGTGTATCCTGAACAGTCTGATACGTCAAAAACGCAATCTTCGCAAGATAAATTTCCTTCCGTAAATCCGAAATCTGAACAGTCGTTCAATCCTACATTTTCTCCATCACATTGTTCTCCTTCGTCTATAGCGCCGTCGTTATTACAAACCTGAGCTGCTTTAAGGCAATCATCTATATCTATGCATCTGGTTTCTCCGGGAACCTTGCATTCGCTTTCGCTTTTAGCCGGATCGCATCCAGAAGGACCGCAAATTTCTCTTGATTCATAAGATTCGCAGTCTCCTCCTCCGCAATATCCATCCCTTATCCATTCGCAAGCCACATCTTCGGGCTCAAGACATTCACCGTTTGAACAACCGGCCGTGCAGACTACGATTTTAGACCTTCCAGCATCGCAATGGCACAGGCCCTCTGATACATTGGAACATCTTATGAGATAAAGATTATTTCCTTCGCAAACGTCGATTGAACCGTCATTAAAACAGTCATAAATTCCCTCGCACCATTTTGCCGGCGTTTTCCCGCCTAAAGCGTTTAAATTATCACTGCAAAGGCCTGTTCCTGGAATTTCCCCTTCATTTTTACAGGCTTCGTTTTCGCAACCGTATGGACAGTATAATTTAAAACTCTGATCTTCGTCGCACAAGCATCCCAATCCTCCTGAAAAAATGCATCTTATGTGATATTGATAATTTTCATGGCAAAAATCTGCTGTTTTTCTATTGCATTCATCTCTGTATGATGGCCAGCACCATTCGCCAGGACTTTTGCCTCCCAATGCTTCAAATGTTCCAGAGGGACAGTCTGCAAAACTCTGCAGCGGCAGCGTTAAAAAGAAAAACAGAGATGCAAAAAATATTGTTTTTTTCATTGTTTTTTAAAAATTGCTTTCCTCACCTTTATTCCACCAGAAAAACAGAAAACTTTCAAGGCGTCCGCCATCTGAAGAAAAGATTGTTCGTCTTTCGCCCCAATCACTTCTTTCATCAAAGATATCAAAGCCTTTGAAAAAATAATTACCCCTAGACCTATGGCGGTGTAAAGCAAAGTTTTCTTCCCTTTCTCAAGCCTCACAGGGTCATCCCCTGCGGTCATGATAAAGAATCCTCCGACCAGAAACATTGCCGGAGCGAAAACAATGGACAGCCTCCATATAAAGCTGATTATTTGATTTATAAGGTCAACAACCGTCAGAAAGGGAGTGGGATTGACCAAGTCCTCCTCTGAGCCTTCTCCTCCCCCGGTGGTTCCCCCTCCGCTGATGATAGTCGTTCCTCCGCCACCTCCTCCGCCGCCGTCTCCTCCTCCTCCGCCGCCGCCGTCTTCTCTTTCGCAATCTGAAGTGTCAAAAGTACAAAAACTGCTGCAAGACAGATCTCCCCCGGAATATCCGAGGCTTTCGCAATTTTCTCCTCCTAATTCTTCCCCATCGCACTGTTCTGCGCCTTCTATCATACCGTTGGGATTACAGCTCAAAGAAACTTCTTTGCATACTGCGTCAGTCATGCATTTCGTTTCCCTGTCTGAACATTCCCCCTCTTGACACCCTTCAGGGCCGCAAATATATTCTCTTTCTTCCGAATCGCAGCTTCCTCCGCCGCAATCCTCTTTTTGCCATTTGCAATCAACCGAAGGTTCTTTGCATTGTCCGCCTTCGCATTCAAGCCCCGGGCAGCATTCGTTGCTTCCTCCGCAGGACTCCCCATTTTCTTTGCATTGGAAAGATTCTTTGATACATTTATCATTTTTGCACTCAAGACCGGGACAACAGCTGCTTCCGTCGCTTCCGCAAGGATTTCCTTCTTCCCTGCATCCTGAAGGGTCAATACATACGTTGTTTTCACAAAAAAGAAAAGTGCACTCCATATTGCATATGCAAGGTTCTCCAATTTTTCTGTTAAGATAAGTAGCGCAGCATTTTTTGGTTGCTTCATCGCAAAAAAGACCAGTTATCGGGCAACAATCGTTATTTTCCGCACAATTTTCTCCTCTTGCTGAGCATTTTTTATTAACGCATACGTTCTCTCCAAACATAGTTCCCATACACTCAAGCCCCGAACAGCAATTAATTCCAAGATTCACATTGCAGGATTCACCAGCTTCGCGGCAAATTTGCCCGAAAGCTCCTTCTGTGAAAAGAAAAACGGAGAGAAGAATTGAAATCAAAAGCAGCAAGCCTTTCGTTTTTTTACTTTGAGAAAAGAAGGGCATAATGGTAGTCTCCTGCAGAAATTTCCTTTTCAAAATTAAGGCCTGCTTTTTTTGCCATTTCTTTCACTTCTTCTGCGGTCAGTCTTTTTTCTTCAGGGCCCATTGCAGGCTCTTTTTTCCAGTCAACCACCAAAACCTCTCCCCCTTCTTTGAGAGTTCTGGAGCCTTCTTTTAGTATTTTCTCCGGATCGTCTGCTTCAAACAAAAGATTGGTCATCAATACCAAATCCAGGGAATTTGAAGCAAGAGTCGAGCCTTTGTCTCTTTCAACGTCGGAATTTATCGTCTGGATGTTGAATATCCTTTCCGACTTCGCTTTCGCCTCCAGAACGGAAAGAGCGTTAGGGGCGATGTCTATCGCGTAAATCTTGCCCCTGTCTATCCTTTTAGACAAAGGCAAAACCCAGCCTCCCGAACCGGAGCCGAAGTCCGCAGCCGCGGCTGCATCCTTTATCTTCAATTTTTCTAAAATTTCAGAGGGATTTAGAAAACTCATGGGCTCTTTCTATATATTATAAGGCTAAATGGCCGCAAATGACACTATTTTGTCTGAAGCGTCCAGCTTCATCACTCTGACCCCCTGGGTTATTCTCTTTAAGATCGTGACCGTTCCTATCTTCAGCCTTATCACCTGCCCTTTCTGGGAGATTACGATCAAATCCTCTTCAGAACCGCCCACCACTTTGAACCCCACTATCTCTCCTGTCTTGGGAGTTATTTTCGCGGCTTTGACTCCGGATCCTCCCCTGCCCTGGGTTTTGAACTCTCCAAAGTCGGTTCTTTTCCCGAATCCTTTGTCAGTCAGGAATAAAAGGTACTGTTTTTCCTTTTTTTCTTCCTTATTCGGAAGACAGATCACTTCCATGCCTGAAATTTCGTCTCCCTTGGCCAGCCTTATCCCCTTGATGCCCGAAGCAGTTCTGCCCATGGGCCTTATATCCTTTTCCTTGAACCTTATGGCTTGGCCTTTTTTGGTCGCGATGATTATCTCTTCCTGGCCGGTGGTCTTGGCCACGCTTTTCAACTCGTCTCCTTTTTTCAAAGTAATGGCTATCAGCCCCGATTTCCTGACATTTTTGAAGTCTTCCAAGGGAGTTTTTTTGACTATGCCGTATTTGGTGGCCATTGCCAGGTATTTGGTTTCCTGGTCGTCTTTGCCCAGGGAAAACAGGGCCAGAACCTTGTCCTGCGGAGATATTTCCAAAAAGTTCAAAAGTCCCCTTCCTTTAGCTACCCTAGTGGCTTCGGGAATTTCGTAAACGGGAACCTGGAAAACCTTTCCCGAATCGGTGAAGAAAAGGAGGTTGTCGTGGGTCTGGGCGGAAAGGAAATGCTCCACGATGTCGTCTCCGACGGTCTTTAGGCCTAGAAATCCTTTTCCTCCCCTTTTTTGCTTTTTATAGAAAGAAGGATTGACCCTTTTCACGTATCCGCCCCTGGTCAGGGTAATGATCGTTTCTTCCTGGGGAATAAGGTCCTCTTCTGAAAACTCGCCTGCTTTCTGGCTGAAAACCTTGGTCCTTCTTTCATCCCCGAAAGTCTGCTTCAGGAAAAGAAGCTCTTTTTTTATCAAAGCCTTCACTTTCTGGGGGCTTTTCAAAATAGCGGTGTATTCCTTTATCTTCAGCCTTAACTCCTTGAGCTCTTCTTCTATTTTCTTTCTTTCAAGCTTTGCCAGTGCGGAAAGCTTTGTTTCCAAGATGGCGTTGGCCTGGATCTGAGTGAGCTTGAAGCGCTTCATCAGGTTTTTTAAAGCCGTGGGCCTGTCTTCGGAAGCTCGGATGGTTTTAATGACGGCATCAATATTGGAAAGGCATTTATGCAGGCCTTCCAAGATATGGGCCCTTTCTTTGGCCTTTTCAAGATCGTACTTGGTCCTTTTAAAAATGACTTCCTGCCTGTGGGAAAGAAAATATCCCAGGACTTCCGCCAGAGAAAGGGTTTTTGGCTGAATTCCGTCAACCAGAGCGAGCATATTCAGATAAAAAGTCTTCTGAAGGTCCGTAAATTTGTACAGCCTGTTTAAAATCTTCTGGGGATAAGCGTCTTTTTGGAGCTCCAATACTATTCTCAGCCCGTCCTTGTCCGATTCGTCCCTTATGTCTTTTACCCCTTCAATTTTCTTTTCCTGGACAAGGGAAGCGAACTGCTCTAAAAGCGTGGATTTCTGGGACTGGAAAGGAATTTCCGTAATGACTATCTGACTTTTCCCGCTCTTTTCAGATTCGGATATTTCCGCTTTTCCCCTGGTGACGATCGGGCCTTTCCCCTGGGAATAAGCCTCGAGTATTTCTTTTTGGCTGAAAATTGAGCCTCCCAACGGAAAATCAGGCCCTTTGACGAATTTGAAAAGGTCTTCCGTGTCGGCTTTCGGATTTTCAATCAGATAGACGCAGGCGTCAACCACTTCCGAAAGGTTGTGGGGAGGAATGTTCGTCGCCATGCCCACGGCGATTCCAAGAGATCCGTTCAAAAGCAGCTGGGGAAGGGGCGAGGGTAAAACCACGGGTTCCTTCCTTGTCCCGTCAAAGTTGTCGGTAAAGTCCACCGTATCCTTGTGTATGTCCTCAAGAAGATTGTCTCCTATCTTGGACATTTTGCATTCCGTATATCTCATGGCCGCCGGAGGATCTCCGTCAATCGATCCGAAGTTCCCCTGGCCGATGATCAAGGGATATCTTAAGGAAAAATTCTGGGCCATTCTGGCCAAAGCGTCGTAAACGGAAGCGTCTCCGTGTGGATGGTATCTTCCCAAAGTGGACCCGACCACCGTGGCGGATTTTCTGGTCTTGGCTCCCGCGCTCAGCCCGTCCTCCTGCATGGCGTAAAGTATCCTCCTGTGGACAGGCTTCAATCCGTCTCTTACGTCAGGCAAAGCCCTGGAAACTATCACCGACATGGCGTAGTCGATGTACGAGCTTCTCATTTCATCGGTTATCTCCCTGGGCTTCACGTATCCTATTTCAGATCCCTGGGAAACCGCTTGCTTCTTTTCTTTTTTTGGCTGTTTTGGCATAGCTTATTCAGTATTTTTATTTTCCCCTTCAAAAAGATG
>Ga0265297_10010026_pt1 | contig 12034 bp, 7 predicted proteins | sample Munlanlwell13791_FD_192502 | JGI IMG/M metagenome (GOLD analysis project Ga0265297, IMG submission 192502) | Leachate microbial communities from a municipal landfill in Southern Ontario, Canada - Leachate well 137-91 | ecosystem: Engineered > Solid waste > Landfill > Unclassified | place...
CCCTTTCAGCTTTGGGTGCAAGGGAAAACTCCAATCAAGCTGCATTGCTCCCTTGTTCCCCGATGTTCGGAAATTATTCCGAAGCATCAGGCTCACCGTATGCTCTTTTATTTTTTGCACGATAAGTAGTTCCCCATAGCCGTAATAGGTCAGAATATCGGGATTATCATCATCGCGGCCTTCCGGAATGCGGTACCAGGGTCTGACCACCACAGATGTATTTCCTTTATTCAATATGAAGTTCATGACAATCCTGTTCCAGCTTCGCGAGAGTGGTTGAGATTGGCCATTGGAATGATGATTGTAACCAAGGGTTATGAGCTGACTCTTTATTCCCAAAAAGGAAAAACCTGTTTCAAATGCTACAAAAAGTTCGGGCTCGTAATTTATCTCGCGAAAAGGCGCTGAGGAACGGCTATTATACGCCTGCCAGAAGGCAAGCTGACTATAGGCGAGATAGAGCGTCCCATTGTTAAGGATCATATTTTCCCAGAGCGGAATCTTGATACTTAACTGAAATTTCATTTCTACTTTTTCATATTCTTCGCCGTTTATGAGATTTGCATATGCATCCCGGTTTGGAGAAAAACTATAGGTAAACGGAAGGAGATAGTTGGGTCTATGAGGAAGAATGGAAAAACGCGTCTGTTTCACCTGCTTCTCCTGCTCAAGTCTCTGTTCAACAGGAGATTCGGATGGTTGGGATCCTGTCACAGATGATGTTACCTCTGATGATTCCTGAGCCATGTGTTCTGCTTCTGCCGAATATCCCGTTGTTATAAGGGACAAAATTAAAACGGGAGCAACAAGCACAATCCAGGATACAACTTTTAATTGCACATTATTAAACATGATTTTTTATTATGCTGATCAAAATAAAAATTACGAACGGTGTAGTTTAACTATACCACGGGAGAGGAGCACTTAGGTCTGATGTAGCTTTCTTTCAAAAAGAGTTCTTACCTGAAGGCTGATCTGTTCATAATCCGACAAGAGCTTCCTGCCTGCTTTCGTTCCGTCATTTTCATATCCCATTCTTCGTGCAAGAGAAACCAGTTTTGCAGGATCTCTGCTTAACATATTGGTTGCCTGATTTGAAACAATCCGCATTCTGCTTTCAAGCCTCCTCATAAACTGATAGGCATGAAGCAGCGTCACATACTCCGCATTTGTAAGAAGCCGTTCTTTTTTTAAGGCCCGAAGAACAGTAGAGGTTCCCGGAATCCTTATTGCAAAATGATCTTTTCCAAAAAGAAGTTGAAGGTACTGAACAAGAAATTCTATATCAACAAGCCCCCCTGCCCCCTGCTTGATGTTATACGAGGATGGTCCTTCTTTTCCAACCTCTTCCTGCATGCGCCTGCGCATCGAGAGAATATCATACGCCAGAAGCGCCGGGTCATATTCACGATATACCACATCCTGCATACTGCTTATAAACAATCTGCCTATATTCCTGTCACCCGCCACATGCCGTGAACGCAGCAAGGCCTGTCGTTCCCATGTTTCTGCCTGTGCAACATAATACTCCTTGAAAGCGCTCATATTTTGCACCAACGGACCTTTTGATCCGGCAGGCCGAAGCCGTGTATCAATCCGGAACACGAATCCTTCCTGAGTCATGGTTGAAAGATAGGAGATGGTTTTCTCTGCTATCTTGCTGAAATACTCGAAAGCAGAAAGTTCTCCTCTATGAGCCGGTGCTGCTGATTCTTCATACACAAACAGAATATCCAGATCGGATCCATAGCCAAGCTCTCTTCCCCCAAGCTTTCCGATCCCGATGATTGCAAAACCATTTGGCGAATGAGAACTACCATATCGTTTTCCAATTTCGAATGCAGCGAGTTTGAATGCCTCATCCAATGACGCCTCGGCAAGTTTTGAAAGTGCTCGTGAAACCATGCTCATCGGCGGATTGAGCAGCAAATCCGCAATCCCGATCCGGATTTCTTCCTGGTGTTTGAAGCGCCGGAGTGTATCCAGCTTTGCCGGAAGATCATGCTTTTTCTCGAGTTCCGAATGCAGTCTGAAATGAAATGAAGCATCGCCGCCATATTGCAAGAAATCTGAAGATCCGACCACATTTTGAAGAAGCATCGGCTGGCTGATAATGAGCCGGGAAAGATATTCACTGTTGGAGAACACGGCGATCAACATTTTGATAGTGGCACGATCAAGCTTCATAAAAACCTGAAGCATCTCCCATGATCCACGGCTTGAGAAAAAGGATTCCAGATGATTAAACGCCATATCAGGATCAGGAGAAGCGATGATTTCGGCAAAAAGAGGCGGAAATATTTCGAAGAAAAGCTTCCGGCTTCGTGGCGTCTGATGAACAAATGCCGGTCCTTCCCGAAGCAGAATGAGGTTCCGATATGCTTTTCCAGGATCACAAAACCCGAGCTGGGATAAAAACGCGGTAACCTCCTGCTCCGATGCTTCCTCATGGAAAAGCATCTGAAAATTTTTAAAAGCAGAATCCGGCTTTGTTTCTTCACCGGTAAACGCAAACAGGTCGTCATACATACCTCTGACCTTATGCGTGTGTTCAGTGTAGTCGCGAAGCAGGCATTCTGTTTCCTTGTGCGCATCAAGATACCCTGTCCGCCGTGCAAGCGCTCGAAGTTCCTGCTCATCCAATGGCAGAGTATGCGTCTGAAGGTCATCAAGCATCTGAAGCCGATGTTCGACTGTGCGGAGAAATATATACGCCTTCGAAAGATCCGCATGCTCCTGGTAGGTGATCAGTCCCTTCAGAGAAAGCATGTGAAGCGCCTTCAATGCATTTTTTTCACGCAAGCCGCGATCCCGGCCGGCATACATAAGCTGAAGCGCCTGAATTACGAATTCAATTTCCCGAATGCCGCCGTAGCCAAGTTTCACATCACGGTATGTTCTTCCCTTCTGTATCACTTCTTCATTGATCTTCTGCTTCATATCCCTGATCTCGGTGATCGCAGCATAATCCAGATATTTCCGGTACACAAAAGGCGCTATTCTTCCAAGAAATTCATTTCCTACAGATTCACTGCCTGCGACCGGCCGTGCTTTGATAAGCGCCGAACGTTCCCACGTTTGACCCCACGATTCATAGTATGTCTCGTATCCTCCCAGGCTTTGCGTCAAAGGCCCTCGCTGTCCTTCAGGCCGAAGCCGCAAATCAACGCGAAATACAAAACCATCTTCGGTCACCTGATGCAAGGCGGCGCTTATTTTCTCGGCAAGCTTGATAAAATACTGATGATTCGTTATCCGGTTGACGAGAGCGCCGTCGGAAACACGGCCTCCCTGGGTCTCGCCGTCTTTGGAATACACATACATGAGATCAACATCAGAACTGAAGTTCAGCTCGCGTCCGCCCAGCTTCCCCATGGCAATGATCGCAAACCCTGCTTCGCTGACCGTGCCATCCGGATGCTGGATCAGGGGACTGCCATACCGTTTCGTGAGTTGCGCATCAAAATACTCATATGCTGTTTGAAGGCAAACCTCAGCAAGATCCGAAAGTTCTTCCACGGTCTCTCGAAGATCCGCCTTCCCCAAAAGGTCGCGAAGCGCGATCCGCAGCATCGCCTGCTTGCGAAACGTACGAAGAATAGCAAAAAAGGATTTTTCGTCCGGATGCGGCTGCATCAGGGTTGCAAGCTGATCTGCTATCTTCTTTTTATCAAGAGTGTTTGAAAAAAATGCTGGATCTTCAAAAAACTGGAGACAGGTGTCAGCAAGGCCAACTAAATACGAGGAGAGAAAACGGCTTGCGCCGAACAACGTAATTAAGGAATTCAGGATATCTTGTCGCTTTTCGCACAGCGATACAAAGGCCGGAACATCGCGTAATGCGCCTGCAAACCGTTCGAAATGATTCAGCGCCATATCAGGATCAGCGGCCTTTGCAAGAGCAGACAGAATGCTCGGGATAAGTCTTGTAAAAGGCTCTATCCCAATCGTGTCTTGAATGAGATCAAGATTCTTTATGGCTGCTGTTGGATCCTGAATGCCGGCAGACAGGAGCTGTTGGCTGAAAGAAGATGTGTATTTGTCAAATGACATTTTTTATATTATACTGGTAAACAAATTGAGATACAATCCAGAAAACATTTTACCGCGGAGATCACAGAGGGACTGAAAAAAAACGAACCCTTTTTGGAATCCGTGCCAAAAGATTGCTTTTTCTCTGCGCCCCTGTAGCAAAATTTATGAAAGAACTAAAAGACAACAATCGATGCTTTGTGTGCGGCAAGGAAAATCCGCACGGCCTCCATATTGATTTTGAGATCAATGAAAAAGAGCGATCGCTTCAGGCGCGATATACTCCTCAGGACCATCACCAGGGATATGAGGGCATTGTGCATGGAGGCATTCTCTCTACATTACTCGACGAAGCGATGGCAAAGCTTGCTTTCAACCTGGGGTTGCATGTCGTGACAGCGGAAATAACCGTAAAATTCAAGGCGCCTGCAAATACGGGAGAAGAACTCTCTATATTCGGGAAACTGGTTGAGGAAAATAAAAGACTGGTTCTTGCTGAGGCAAAAATTACACGAGGAACCGTCGTGATCGCGGAGGCAACGGGAAAACTGTTACGAGTTTAAATTTCAAAGTTCAAATCAAAATTCAATGTCAAATAGAGTGAATTACCTTTTGTCATTCCCATGAAAATGGGAATTAGTTCTTTGGTGAATTTCATTTCTGGATACCCGCGTTCATCAGTGGTTAAATCGTCTTTCATCATTTGTTGTCATCCGTGGTTACAATTTTCTGTCAAAAACTTTTTCCTTTCATTAATCCTCGGTTAACGTATAATTAATGTATGAAATACACACACAAACAAATTATTGAAAAAATCAAAACCAGAATAGGCAAGCCCGTGATGATCCGGGAATTGGTGCGGCAGCTCAAGCTGACCCCTGCGGATCGGCATGCATTAAAGCAAGTTCTCAACGAACTTGTTTTGAGCGGCGAACTGGTCAAGACCCGGGGCAACCGATACGGGCTGCCGGATAAAATGAGTTTGGAAACCGGCACATTCCAGGCTCATCCAGCCGGTTATGGATTCGTGCTTCCTGAAAAAAAAGGCAAATCCGATGTGTATATATCCGCACGGGGACGATTCGATGCAATGGACGGAGACAAGGTCATGGTACGGGTCTCTCCTCCTCCTGAACGTCGAAAAAAATCTGTTGAAAAACGCGAGGGAGTAATTATCCGCATCCTCGAGCGTGCGCACACAAAAATCGTAGGTACGTTCGAGCTTCCTGTTCCTGGAACAACTGGCTTTGCATTTGTTACATCGTTCGATCCGAAAATCACTCAAGATGTGATCATCAGCAAAGAAAACATCAAGGGCGCAGAACCGCACGATATTGTCTCGGTCGAAATTATTGCGTATCCATTTCGGAACCGTCCGCCTGAAGGACGAATCACCCGTATTCTGGGAAAAGAAGGCCAGCCAGGCATTGATTCGGAATGCATCATAGAACAGTATGAACTTTCCGTCTGTTTTTCCCCTGCTGCGATCAAAGAAGCAGAAGCTATTCCCCAACAGGTCACCCATGAGCTCCTCAAAAACAGGCATGATCTCAGACAACTCGAAACAGTAACCATTGACGGCGAACGCGCACGTGACTTTGACGATGCTATCTCGATCGAGAAAATCAAACAAGGCTACCGTCTCTGGGTGCACATCGCGGACGTTGCCCATTATGTTCGTGAAGGCACCCTGCTCGATCAGGAAGCATACCAACGCGGAACGAGCGTGTATTTCCCTGACCGTGCTATTCCTATGCTCCCGGTTGCGCTCTCGAACGGAATCTGCAGCCTGAATCCGAATGTCGACCGATTGACCCTAACCTGTGAAATGGATATTGCTCCGTCTGGTGAAATTCTTGCTTATGACATTTACGAAAGCGTGATTAATAGTAACGAACGTATGACCTATACTGCCGTCCGGGAAATTCTGGAAGATAAAAATCCGGCACAAAGAAGCCGCTATCATCATCTTCTTCCCTTGTTTGAACGCATGGATGCACTCATGGAAATTCTGCGAAAAAAACGAGCAAAACGAGGAAGTATTGATTTTGACCTTCCGGAACCTGAAGTGGTCCTCAATCTCCAGGGACAGATAGCAGACATCATTTGCGCGGAACGTAATCGAGCGCATCAGATTGTGGAAGAATTCATGCTGGCCGCAAACGAGACCGTAGCACAGCATATTGAAGAGAAAAAGGCACCATTCGTCTATCGCATTCACGAAGAACCGGCAGAAGACAAGCTGGTAGATTTTGCAGATTTTCTTGCAACACTCGGCATTTCCCTTCCTGCAGGAAAAAAAATTACGCCTCTCCATTTACAAAAAGCGCTTGCAAAGGCAAAAGGGACTCCAGAAGAAACCCTTATCAACACCATCCTGCTCCGAACCATGAAGCAGGCCCGTTATTCAGAAGAAAATATCGGTCACTTCGGGCTTGCTGCGGAAACCTACACGCATTTTACATCCCCGATCCGCCGATATCCCGACCTTATCGTGCATCGGATTCTGAAAGCGGATATGCACAACAAATTAAAGGATAACGTTTTTGTTGAGCATTTAAACGAATACCTTCCGAATGCTGCTACGCATTGTTCAATCCGGGAACGGACAGCCATGGAAGCCGAACGTGACGTTATTGCCATGCTCAAGCTCCGGTTCATGCAGGACAAACTTGGCAATGAATATACCGGCATCATCACCGGAGTGACGCAGTTCGGTTTCTTTGTGCAGCTTGAGGGAATTTTCGTCGAAGGACTCGTTCACGTTTCTACACTGGAGGATGATTATTATCATTATATCGAGAAGCAGCATTGTCTTCGCGGTGAACGGAAAAAATGCAGGTACCGGATTGGGGATCAGGTAACCGTTCGGGTGGATAAGGTAGATATGATCAGAAAGCGGATTGATTTTTCACTTGTAAAAAAAGCGCTATAACCGGATTTTCATTTCCCGGTCTTTCGGAGTCAACCCTTCGCTATAGGAAATCACTTTCAGCGGGTCTGCAGGATTGTACATCTTGGCATAGGAGTCGCTTGCCAACAGTTCTTTCGCCTGGCTGACCACTGCCTGGTCGCCCAAATAAACGTTTTTAAGATGAATGCCGTTTTTGTTTACGTGGAACAGTCTGAATGCGCATGGATACGTAATGATGGCTGGATCAGAAACGTACGTAATCCTTCCCTCGGTCACCACACTGGCCACATGATGATGACCCGAGATCACAAGCCGTACATTCTTGAAGCGTTTAAGTATATCCCGGACTTCAGCACTGTTTCTGACCATCCAGAAGGACCAATCCGGATCATTGTCCCGTTCCGTCGTCGGCATCAACAACTGATGCGTGAATAGGATAATCAGGTTTTTATCAGCATTTTCTTTCAGTTCGCGTTCAAGCCACTTGAGGTCCTTTGGTCGCGCCTCTCCATAGGGTTTTCCATCAACCGTAACATCAAGCCCGATAATCCGTACTCCTTTCACCGGCGTAAATGCCCAGGACGAATGTCCTGGTCGCAAGCCCTTTCCGAACCAGATGTTCAGGTAATCTTCACGTTTTAGTTTGGACATTCCCTGGATAGGAGAAACTTCGGTATTTCCCAGAAGAATATAGTACGGCATATTCAGATGCGCAGTCCACTGCTGAAAAGCAGTAAGCGATTCCTTGTCGCGCGGGCCGTAATGAATCTGGTCTCCGCCAAAGACAACAAACTTCAATTTTGGAAGCCGGGGAATCTGTCTGAGTGTATCGATAAAAAGAGGAACGCTTTTTTCACGGTGCTGCCAGTTGCTCTGTCCATCGACATCGAGATGCAGGTCTGTTATATGAGCAAAATGAAAGGAAGGAACATCAAGCGCTTCAGCAGCAGGAATAAAAAATCCTTCACTCGTGAGCACTATCCCGGCTGCTGCCATGCCGGTCAGAAAGGTACGTCTGTTCATATGCACCTCAGATGTGCTTGCAAACGTAAGCTTTTTGATAAGGTGACATAATATCGTGAGCATGTCAAGCCAAAAAAGGCAGAAAACCTCTGATTTTTTAAATACCACGGTTGAAATTGGTGATCGCGTATGCTAAGGTACGATCATGAATAAAATGTTAAGAACCCTCCCTGCAATCGATGAACTCCTGAGGGAACCAAGAGTCCGCCAATGGCTCGATCATCATCCCCGAAGCCTGGTACTCGATGCGATCAGAGCTGCACTGGATCAAAGACGCAAGGCCATTCTTCTGCATGACACAGCGTCAGCACCAGAACCGAATGAGCAAATCAAATCGTATTCAAAAATTCTTGATGCAGCGGAAGTGATCCTTGCAGAACGCGCCAAACTCAAAATGCGCCGTGTTATCAATGCAACCGGCGTCGTTATCCATACAAACCTCGGCAGGTCCATTCTGTCTGAAAAAGCAATCCAGCACCTGACGGATATATGCCGTGGATACTCAAACCTCGAATATGATATCCGGAAAGGTGAACGAGGCAACCGCGAAGCGCACATTGAAGAAATCCTGAAACGACTAACCGGCGCAGAAGCCGCCTTGGCAGTAAACAACAACGCAGCAGCTGTTCTCCTCACGCTGGATAGTCTTGCACATGGCAAGGACGTAATCGTGTCACGCGGAGAACTTGTTGAGATCGGCGGTTCTTTCCGGTTACCCGATGTCATGCAACAGAGCGGTGCAATCCTTCATGAAGTCGGAACGACGAATAAAACCAGGCTGAACGATTATAAAAACGCAATCACCGATCAAACCGGACTTATTCTCAAAGTCCATACCAGCAACTACAAAATTATCGGATTTACAAGCGAAGTCCACATAACAGAACTTGCAAAACTCGGTTCAGAGCATGGAATCCCGGTTGTCTGGGATCTCGGAAGCGGGAGCCTTGTTGATCTTGCTGCATACGGTGTGGGAAAAGAACCCACAGTGCAGGAAGCAATAGAGTCAGAAGCAGATATTATTACATTCAGCGGTGACAAACTCTTGGGAGGTCCTCAGGCAGGCATTATCATCGGCAAAAAAAAGCATATTGAGAGAATCAAGGCGAATCCTCTTATGCGGGCTCTTCGCATGGACAAGCTCACTCTTGCAGCACTCGAAGCTACGCTTCACCAGTATCTGGATCGAGAAAAGGCTATCAAAGATATTCCAACGCTCAACATGCTAACACAACCATTGAACGAAATTGGACGAAAAGCAGACCTTTTATTATCCGGCATCAGAAATCAGGCATCCGGCATCACAGCCACCATCCAGGACGATACCTCCCAGAGCGGAGGAGGAACGCTGCCTCTCGGAAATTTCCCGACAAAGACGGTCTGTATCTGGCATAAGACCATGAATGCACAGGAACTTGAATCACAGCTTCGCCTCAATGATCCATCGATCATCACGAGGATCAAGGAAGGAATGGTTGTGCTCGATCCGCGGACGCTGAATGAGGAAGAAATCGGAGTAATCATTAAAAAAATAATAAATTTAACTACGGATATACACTAATTTACACGGATAAAAAACTTTTACTCTTAACAAATCGATTCTATCCGTGCTTATCCGTGTTCATCAGTGGCAAATAAAGCTTTCATGAAATCCATTATCCTCGGCACTGCCGGTCATATAGATCATGGTAAATCCAGTCTGGTCAAGGCCCTTACGGGAATCGATCCCGATCGCTGGAAAGAAGAAAAAGAGCGCGGGATTACGCTTGACCTCGGATTTGCGTTCCTCGATCTTCCGGACAATAACCGTCTGGGTATCGTAGATGTACCCGGGCATGAAGGATTGATCAAAAACATGCTTGCCGGCGTCGGCGGTATTGATATGGTCCTGCTGGTCATCGCTGCCGATGAAGGGGTCATGCCGCAGACCCGCGAACATCTGGCGATCTGCGATTTGCTCCAGATCAAAAAAGGCATCATCGCACTAACGAAGATCGACATGGTCGATCAAGACTGGCTTGCGCTTGTGCGGAACGATGTTCGCGCATTTGTAAAAGGAACCTTTCTCGAAACAGCCCCCCTTATACCGGTATCTTCTAAAACCGGTGAAAATCTATCCCTTCTCGTGAAAGAACTCTCAACGCTTGCGAACAAAATATCTCCCCGCTCATCGAACAGCATTCTTCGTCTTCCTATTGACCGGGTTTTTACCATAAAAGGATTCGGAACTGTTGTGACCGGCACGTTGCTCTCAGGAACCATCAATACGGAACAGGAAGTGGAAATTTTTCCCAAGGGTATTCCTGCAAAAGTGCGCGGTATTCAGTCCCACAATCAGACAGTGTCACAAGCAATCGCAGGTCAGCGCACAGCAGTGAATCTCCAGAGCATTGAAAAAGACCGGCTGTCACGCGGCGACACCCTGGTAAGCACGGGTTTTTTCAAACCAACGACCACGCTTGACGCAAAGCTCGTTTTGCTCAAACAGTCGCGCACGATCAAAACAGGCACACGTATCAGGTTCTACAATACGACCCAGGAGGCGCTCGGCAGAATTATCGTACATGGAAACAGCGATCTTGGACCTGGCCAGGAAGCATATGTCCGGTTTCAGCTGGAACAACCAGTCGTTGTACAGCATGGCGACCGGTACATTCTTCGTTTTTTGTCTCCTATGGAAACCCTCGGCGGCGGAATGGTTCTGAATTCACATCCGCAAAAAAATAGTAAGTACTCTTCAGATGAGTTTCTGGCCACGCTGAAAAACCTCGAAACAGGTGATCGAGAGAAGCAACTCGCACTCTTGATTCAAGATAAGGGATTCGATGGAATAGAGCATGATCAAACATACGGAATCATAGCAGCTGAAAAATCCGAGATAGCAAATGCTCTTGCAGCTCTTGTCAAAAAAGGCATCCTGCTTCGGATCAATACCCAGTATATCCATGCATCGCAGATGCTTCCTCTTGAAAAAGAAATTATTGATCGAGTAAGCATCCATCATCAGAATAATCCGCTTCAGCCAGGAATTGATAAGGAAGCGATAAAGAGCCTTCTCGAAATACGAGCATCAGATGCGCTTTTGTCCATGGTAATAGAGAACCTGATTCGAATGAAACGCCTTGCCATGGAAGGTTGTTTTCTCAAGTTATCAGGATTCAAACCAGCCAAAGATCATGAATCTTTGAAACGAAAAATCATCGAGGCAATCAAACAAGGAGGGAACCAGCCTCCTCTTCGGGAAGAATTCCCCGGCCTGCTTTCTGTTTCTGAAAAAGAGATACGAGATATGTTCAAGCTCATTACGAACGATGATCAGATCACCCGCATTAACGACTCCCTCTACATGGTTTCAGACATAGTTGAATCCATTAAAAGTGCTTTAAAAAAGTATCTTGAAGAAAAAAAAGATATCAGCATGTCAGAATTTCGCGACCTTGCGAAAACATCGCGCAAATTTGCCGTCCCGCTCATGGAATACTTCGATTCTCAGAAACTGACTCAACGGGTTGGTGATAAACGGGTGCTGAGAGGATAACAATTGAAATGCGAGGCACTGCTTGACATATTACCTTCTTGACGATAGATTAACTGGTACCGATAAAAGGATGAGGAGATTTGATAACGATGAATTTTAAGAATGCAGAAGAATGCTGGAAAGTTATCCAGGAAAAACAAGACGGCAAATTATTAAATGAAATCGAACGATTTGCCAGAGAGAACAAGGAACCTGCCAAAATTGAATTTGGAACATCTGGATGGAGAGGAATCATTGGCGCTGATTTTACTTTCCAGAACATCCGGATCGTGACGCAGGCTATTATCAATACGCTAAAAAATGATGATCCGGAAATACGGGCATCGCTCGGGACAAGCAGCTTTTCTGAAATACAAAACAAGGGCATTGTCATCGGCCATGATAACCGCTTTCTCGGTCCTGAGTTTTCGCATGAGATCATGAGGCTGCTTGAGAAAGAAAGGATCAAAATCTACTACTGTGGGGAAACCACAACACCGCAGATTTCAGCCGCAATCGATGTGCTTGGTGCAGCCTGCTCGATCAAC
>Ga0265297_10010027_pt1 | contig 12032 bp, 10 predicted proteins | sample Munlanlwell13791_FD_192502 | JGI IMG/M metagenome (GOLD analysis project Ga0265297, IMG submission 192502) | Leachate microbial communities from a municipal landfill in Southern Ontario, Canada - Leachate well 137-91 | ecosystem: Engineered > Solid waste > Landfill > Unclassified | place...
TGAAGAAAAAATTGCCAAAACATTTACCGCCGAATCAATTGAGGTAATGGAAAGCGAATTGCGCCGCGGCGGCCCGATTTACACCGTGCTGGAAAGCGCAAAGCTCGGCCAACAATAATTAATTTACAAGAACCAAATCCCAAGCTCCAAGCAATATTCAAGTCTCAATATTTAAAATTTAAATTTTTGACATTGGAATTTACTTTGTGATTTAATGCTTGATATTTGGAATTTATGAAAAAAGTTTTTTTCATCGGTATTGGCGGAATCGGAGTTTCGGCGCTGGCGCGATATTATCTGTCGCAAGGGTGGGAAGTTTTCGGTTCCGATTTGGCAAGATCCGAAATCACCGATGATTTGAAAAAAATCGGTGCGCGTATTTTTGTAAAAAAAAATATCAATTTAAAAAAAACCGCGCCGGATTTGGCAATTTATAGTTTAGCGGCGAAAAACAATCCGGAGTTAAGACGGGTGCAAGATATGGGGGTTAAGATAATGAGTTATCCGCAAGCATTGGGAGAGTTAACAAAAAAATACCGGACGGTTGCTGTCGCCGGTGCGCACGGGAAAAGCACGGTGACGGCGATGATCGGTATGATGTTGGCCGCGGCAAAATTTGATCCCACGGTGGTGGTGGGCACGAAAGTTAAAAGTTTCAAAAATACCAATTTCAGATCCGGAAAATCCGATCTGTTGGTGATTGAAGCTTGCGAATATGGCCGGGCGTTTTGGAATTATTTCCCCGATATCGCCGTGGTGACCAACATCGAAATGGATCACATTGAGTGCTACGAAAACGAAGCGAATTTACGCGCGGCGTTTGAAAAATTTGCCGGCAACTTGAAGCCCGGCGGGAAATTGCTGGTTTGCGCCGAGGATGCCGGTGCCAAAAAGTTAGGCGAATCAATGAAGAAAAAGGGGATTGAAGTTTTAAATTATTCGCGAACAATACCCGAGGCGAAATTTTTTTCGGAAATTTTGCGTGTTCCGGGAGAGCATAACGTCACCAATGCGCTGGCGGCGCTCGCCGTTGGACGAATGTTGGAAATTGATGACGAAACGATTTTTAAATCTTTGGCAAAATACCGTGGTTCGTGGCGCCGCTTTGATCGCCGCCGGGGAGAAATTTTCGGCAAAAAAATTACCGTGGTGCTTGACTACGGCCACCATCCCACGCAAATAAAACTCACGATGGCGGCGGCGCGTCAATTGTGGCCCAAAAAAAGGATCATTTGCGTTTTTCAGCCGCACCAAGCGTGGCGCACGAGTTTGCTTTTTGATGATTTTGCCAAAGTTTTCCGCGAATCGCCGCTGGATAAAACGTTTATCACCGATATTTACCGGGTTGCCGGCCGGGAAAACGAAAAAATTTCCAAAGACATAAACAGTGAGAAATTGGCCGATGCCGTTGGTTCAAAAAAGACGGAATATCTTGCCAAAAAACAAATCGCGGTCAAGCTGAAAAAAGAAATTAACAAGGGGGACATTTTGCTGGTATTGGGCGCCGGCGATATTTATGACTATATGCAGAAAATTTTACGCAATCAATCGTGCGATTGCGCGTGAAAAAAATTTGCCCCGGCGGAAATTTTCGCTATAATCAAAATATAAGCGGGATATTTTTTATGAGCCAATTGATTGATTTTATTTTGTTAGCCGGATTTTTTGCGATTTTAGTCTGGGCGATAATTGAGTATCTTCCCGTTATTCAACGGCTTATCAACGCCATAATATGAATTTAATGGAGAATTTGCACTCGGCAGATGAAATTTTGCAATTTGATAATGCAGCTAGGAGATTGCTGGAATCGCTTGGGAGGAAAGATCCGTTAATGAAGGATTTTATTATATCTCGTTTTAAGGGGTTGTTTTTTGATTCTGTCATTGAGGAAAGAACTTACAATTATATGCTTGAAACAAGCGCGATCTTAAGCGCAATGGCATCAAATCCCGGTACCTCAATATTTACTGAATTCTTGTACAGCGGAATTTCTTCGCCGTTGCCCGGAGACAGTTATGTTTTGGAATCTCGGGCAGGCAAGGCGGTGCGGGCCAGACTTGAGGCTGTTGAAGCCAATCTCTTTAAGATTTTTGAAAAAAAATTGCAAGAAAAGAAAAGTTTGTTAATCGGCAACTTTGGTTCCGGTCCCGGCAGAGATACCATTAACGTTTTGTTTCGTCATTATAGGGGGCATCCCGGTTTAAAAGCGATTCATATTGACCGTGACAGAGCGGCAATTAACCGCGGAATGGTGATGGCAAAAAATCGCGGGTTAAGCGATAATGTTGAATTTTCTTGTCAAAGCTTTATGAAATATTGTCCTGCGGAAAAATTCGATATTGTGGTTCTTGTCGGTGTTTTGTGTTCTCTCGATTTTGAAACTTGCGTCAACGTTTTGTCGGCGATAAAAAGAACGATTAAATCTGGCGGCTTAATCGTTGCCAGCAACGCAACTCCCAAGATGAAGACCGATGATCCGTTTGCATATTTTTTAATGAATTGGTTGGCAGATTGGAGGCTTGAATTTAAAGATATAAAAATAATGGAAAAGATTTTTGAAAGATCGGGATATGCGTGGCAAAGTAGCTTTACTGAAAAATTCGGTTTTCATCTGATGGGGGTTGGCGTTTCGGTTTAAAAAAACGGACAATGCTCTACTATGTTTTAACGGGCTTGATTAATGCAATTACCAGCACGGTGTTGGGTTTTTTTGTTTTATTAATCAACAAGCAAAATAAACTTAATCGGGCGTTTTCAAGATTTTGTTTTGCGGTGGCTTTTTGGAGTTGGGCATATTGTTTTTGGCCGCTGTCTTCAGCAAAAGGGGATATCTTGTTTTGGTTCCAAATCCTTCATATCGGTGCGATTTTGATTCCGGCGACCTATTTGCATTTTGTGTTCACTTTTTTGGATTTGGAAAAAAAACGTAAAAAAACAATATTTTTGAATTATTTAATTGCTGTTTTTTTTCTGATAAATGTTTTTAGCCCGCTTTTCATTTCAGATATGACCCCGAGATATTTATTTCCTTATTGGGCGGTTCCGGGCGTGCTGTATCATTTTTTCTTGCTCTATTTTTTTGGCTTAACGCTTTATTGTTGGATAATGCTTTATCGGGCGAAAAAAGAATTCGTCGGGGAAAAGGGGATGCAACTAAAATATATTTTGATCGGCACTTTCATTGGTTTTCTGGGGGGGTCAACAAATTATTTTCTTTGGTATGACATTCCTATTCCGCCCTACGGGAACGGACTGGTTATTTTTTATGTTATTTTGAGTGCTGTTGCCGTGATCAAATACCATTTGTTTGAAATGAGGTTGATTTTTACGGAAATGATGGTTGCCGCAATGGCGGTGGTGCTTTTAGTGTTGCCCTTTTTAATGCCAACGTCCGGATTGAAGGTTTTGACATCTTTGGTTTTTGCCCTCTTTTGTTTTTTTGGATACTATTTGATCAGAGCAGTGCATCGGGAGAGTCGGCGGCGGGAGGATGCCGAAACGATTGCGTCACGGGAGAGAATTCTGCGCCGCGAGGCGGAGATTTTGGCGGCGGATTTGCGGCGGTTGGATCGGGCGAAAACCCAATTTTTGCTTTCCACCCAGCATCACTTGCGCAGTCCGCTGTCGGTGATTAACGGATATTTGAGCATGATTGACGAGGGAAGTTATGGCAAAATCACCAAAAAATCAAAAGAAAAAATCGGTGCGTGTCTTGAAGCCAATAAAAAATTGATCCGTTTGGTGGACGAGCTTCTGGATGTGGCGCATTTCCAAATGAACAAAAGCGCGGCAGAAAAAGAGCCGGTGGACGCAGTGGCGCTGGCGGCGCAGGTTGTCGCGGATTTGAAACCGGCGGCGGAAGTAAAAAATTTATATCTTAAATTTAAAAAACCGGAGGCACCGATTCCCGAAATTATGTTGAATCCGCGAGGGATTAAAGAGGCGCTTTACAATATTGTGGATAATGCAATTAAATATACGCAAACCGGCGGGGTGGTTGTTTTGATTTCGGTTTTTGGGGAAAAATTGCGGATAGAAATCAAGGATACGGGGATTGGTATGAATGAAAAAGATCGGGAAGGTCTTTTCGGCCGGGTCTTTGAACGTTGCGAGAGGGCTAAAGAGGCAAATGTTGAGGGCAAGGGAATCGGCCTTTATTTGGCGGCGCAAATCATCGCCAACAACGGCGGCGAAATCAGCGTGGAATCGGAGGGATGGGGAAAGGGAAGCAAATTCATTATTGATTTCCCGATGGAAGCCCAAAGGTAGGAGGGCTTGTTTTTTGCCGGTTGCGTGCTAGTTTATCATTATGAAAAATTCATCTTCAAGATACAATCCAAAAGAAACGGAGCAAAGAATATATAACGACTGGGAAAAGAAGGGATACTTCAATCCCGACAAATCCAACCCGGGGACAAAAAAAGTCTTTTCGGTGGTTTTGCCGCCGCCCAACGTGACCGGCACGTTGCATATGGGGCACGCGCTTAATATCACCATCCAAGACGCGCTGGTGCGCTATCATCGTATGAAGGGCGAGACCACCGTTTGGATGCCGGGAAGCGATCATGCCGGTATCGGACTACAAAGCACGCTGGAGAAGAAACTGCGCAAGGAGGGCGTAAGCCGTTTTGATTTGGGACGTGATGAGTTTATTAAAAAAGCGTGGGAGTGGAAAGAACTTTATGGCAATATTATTTTGAATCAAATTCGCGCCATGGGCGCGTCTTGTGATTGGTCGCGGACAAAATTCACCATGGACGAAGATTATGTCAACGCGGTGGAAACGGTTTTCATTCACTATCACCGGCAAGGATGGGTTTACCGGGGTCAGCGGGTGGTGAATTGGTGCCCGCGTTGCGGCACTTCAATCTCGGATCTGGAGACCGACTATGTCGCCGAAGCGTCAAAGCTCTGGCATATAAAATATCCAATCGCTTCGTTTTCGCCAAAAACCAAGGCGGATGAAATCGGCGAATATATTATCGTTGCCACCACGCGGCCGGAAACAATGTTTGGCGATACCGCCGTGGCGGTCAACCCCAAAGACGAGCGCTATCGGGCGTTAATCGGCAAAAAAGCGGTCCTGCCGGTTGTCGGTCGGGAGATCCCGATCATTGCCGACAAATCAATTGATATTGATTTTGGCACCGGCGCGGTCAAAATAACTCCTGCTCATGATTTAAACGATTGGCAAATTGGCCAAAAGCACAAATTGCCGCTGATCGCGGTGATTGACGAGCGGGGGAAAATGAACGGCAATACTCCCGCGGAATATCAGGGGTTGAAAACCGGCGAGGCAAGGAATAAATTGGCGGCTCATTTGCAAGAAATCGGTTTATTGGAAAAGATTGAAGATTATGAGCACCAAGTACCCAAATGCTCCCGATGCGGCGCGGCGATACAGCTGATTCCGTCAATGCAATGGTTTGTTAAAATGGATGATTTGGCAAGAAAAGCCCTGATTGCCGCGAATTCGGGAAAAATAAAATTCCATCCCAAGCGCTGGGAAAGCACCTATCATTCCTGGTTGAAGGAGCCGCGGGACTGGTGCGTGTCGCGCCAATTATGGTGGGGACAGCGCTTGCCGGTTTGGTTTTGCCAAACTGAACCCGATAAATATACCGTTGCGAAAAGCGAACCTTCAAAATGTCCGATTTGCGGGAAATGCCGGCCCAAAAGGAGCGAGGATGTGTTTGACACTTGGTTTTCTTCCGCCTTGTGGCCGCTGGCGGTGTTTGGCTGGCCAAAAATTACCCAAGATTTGAAAAAATTCTATCCGACTTCGGTTTTAACCACGGGCCGCGATATTATCAACCTCTGGGTGGCCCGGATGGCGTTTTCGGGAATGGAGTTTATGAACAAGGCGCCGTTCGCTCAAGTGATTATCAACGCGATGGTTTTGACCAAAGACGGCAAAAGAATGTCAAAATCGTTGGGTACCGGCATTGATCCCATGACTTTAATTGAAAAATACGGCACCGACGCCACTCGTTTCGGTTTGGTATGGCAAGTGAGCGAATCGCAGGATTTGCATTTTAACGAAGACAATATGCTTGCCGGACAAAAATTCTGTAACAAAATTTGGAATGCCTCGCGATTTGTTTGCGGGCAGATTGAGGGCGAAAAGAATATATATTCGCTTACCGTAAAACCGAAACCGATAACCTCCGCCGACAAAAAAATTATGGCGGGATTGGCGAAAATTTGCCGATCAACCGAAAAAAATATCAACCGTTACGCATTGGGGGCGGCAATCCGCGATCTTTATGATTTTTTCTGGCATAAATTTTGCGATGTTTACATTGAAGCGGCAAAAAATCAAATTCGCGGCGCGAAAAACAAAACTCAAACCCGAAACACCCAAAAAATCCTGATCTATGTTTTGGCGAATTCCCTCAAACTCCTGCACCCGTTTATGCCGTTTGTCACCGAAGAACTCTGGCAGACCCTGCCCCTCAAAACCAAAACCGACCTGATTATTTCCCCCTGGCCCAAGTCCTAGTTTTTCTAAAAACATTCCAACATTCTGCAGAATGTTGGAATGTTTTTTGTTTTTGTCTTTAATAATGGTAAAATTCGCTTATGAAGATTAAGGATTTGGCGAAAGTTGATCGGCCGCGGGAGAAATTGGAAAAATATGGCCCGGAAAAACTGGCAACCGCTGAATTAATGGCGGTGCTTTTGGGGTCGGGGATCAAAGGATTAAATGTGGTGGAATTGTCAAGAAAAATCGTGAGATTGATCGCCAAAAACGGCGCGGAAAAAATAAAATTGGAAAATTTGCTCAAAGAAAAGGGCTTGGGCAAGACAAAAGCGTTGCAGATAATCGCGGCGTTGGAATTCGGCCGGCGGATGCGCCCGGATAAAAAACCGGAAATTTTGTCGCCCGAAGACGTTTGGAAATTATGCGGTGATTTGCGCGCTTCCAAAAAGGAGCATTTCGCGGTCTTTTATTTGGACACTGCCAACGCGCTGATTGAACGGCAAATAATCTCCATTGGCACGCTCAACGCCAGCTTGGTGCATCCGCGCGAAGTGTTTGAACCGGCGATTGCTCTTCGCGCCGCGGGAATAATCGCGGCGCACAATCATCCCAGCGGCAATGTTGAGCCCTCCCAAGATGACTTGGCGATTACCAAAAGATTGGCCGAAGCCGGCAAAATTATGGGTATCGGATTAACCGATCACGTCATTCTTGGCAAAAATGAATTTTTAAGTTTCAAAAATAAAGGATTAATTTAAAATGACTAACAAAAATTATAAACAAAAAACGGATTGCGGATCAATCGCGACGGACGGGGAGTCGCCAATGGTTTGGTTTGTTCGCGATTTAAACAATCGCGCCGATCGCGTCAAGCATTTGGAATTTCATATTGAGCGCGGCGATTATTTCGCGGTTCTGGCGACAATCATTAACATCGCTCTCAGAGAATCGGATTTTGAGAAAGATAAAATATTTTCCAAACTCTACGAAGATCTCCAATACCTCCAAGAAAACTACGATATCGTCAAAAAGAAACCATAAACCGTTCGTTCGCATATTTTCCTCTGCCAAAACAATGGAATGGTTCGCCCGAAGGGTGGAATGCGTTTGGCGGGGGGCGGTGTCGGGGAGATGGCGGGGCGTTGAAAAATGGGGGGAAATGGAGTAGGATGATGGGGTAGAACGACAAAGTGGAATTAATTTATTCATTGAAACAATTATATTGATACTATGGATATGGAAAAACAATTGCCGAGAACGATGATTGGCCAAACGCCCGGGCTTGTCGGGCGGAATGTGCGCTTGTGCGGCTGGGTGCAGACGGTGCGCGCTCATGGCAAGCTGATTTTTTTTGATTTGCGTGATGCCAGCGGGGTGATCCAGTCGGTGGTCTTTCCGAAGGCGCCGTTTTTTGATTTGGCCAAAGAAGTGCGTCCCGAGTGGGTGGTGGAATTTTGCGGTATTGTTAACGAGCGCCCGGAAAAAATGAAAAACGACAAGATCTCCACCGGCGGCGTAGAGATTGTCATTGACGAGCTGAAAGTTTTATCAAGGGCGCAAACGTTACCTATTGCCGTTGACGGTGACGGTTATGAGATTGGTGAAGATAACCGGCTCAAATACCGCTACTTGGATTTGCGCCGTCCGCGCCTGCGCCGCAATCTGGTGATGCGCCATAAAGTGGTCAATCATTTGCGCCAATTTTTGTCCGCGAGAAATTTTGTGGAAGTGGAAACGCCGATATTGACCAAATCCACTCCCGAAGGCGCGCGCGATTTTCTGGTACCGGCGCGCTTGCAGAAAGGAAGTTTTTACGCTTTGCCGCAAAGCCCCCAACAATACAAACAATTGCTGATGGTCGCCGGACTGGAACGTTATTTTCAAGTGGCGCGCTGTTTGCGCGATGAAGACCCGCGGGCGGACCGGCAAGCGGAGCACACGCAATTGGATATTGAGATGTCGTTTGCCGACGAAGCGGAAATTTTAGCTTTGGCCGAAGAGATGTTCGCGGGAATGGTAAAAGGACTGTTTCCGCAAAAGAAAATTACCAAAATTCCGTTTCCCCGTTTGACGTATAAGGAAGCGATGGAGCGATACGGCACCGACAAGCCCGATCTGCGCGAAAACAAAAATGATCCCGACGAACTGGCGTTTTGCTTCATCACCGAATTTCCGATGTTTGAATGGCTTGAAGGGGACAAGAGATGGAACGCGATGCATCATCCTTTTACTATGCCGCGGGAAAACGACCCGGAACGAATAAAAACGGAGCCGGAAAAAATTTTGGCGTGGCAATATGACATGGCGCTGAACGGCTTTGAAATATTCTCGGGCAGTTTGCGCAATACCGATATGGAAACTTTTTCGGCGATTTTTGAAGTTTTGGGGCATTCGCCGGAAGAAACCAGAAAACAATTTCCGCATTACTTTGAAGCGTTTTCCTACGGCGTGCCGCCACACGGAGGCATGGCGCCGGGGATAGATCGTCTGATGGCGGTTTTACTGGGCGAACCGAATATCCGCGAAGTGATGGCATTTCCCAAAACGGGGGACAATCGCGACTTAATGCTAAGCTCTCCATCGCCGGTTGACGCGGTTCAATTGGAAGAACTCGGTTTGACGATTCTTAAAAAGAAAAGTTGTTGAAATGATCAGGCCATATATTTCTTTGCCATTACCGCCCAAGAAGCGGGCGAAAAAACGAAATTCCATTGCCAGAAGGTGGTTTGGCTTTGCTATCGCTTTGGTCTTCGGCGGCGGAGTCTGCTGGGCGATTGATTGCGGGCAAATCAAGCTGGAAAATTATCTCTACGCGCAGATCTCCGCGCCGATAAGAGAAATCGTGATTGTTTCACCGCCATTCAGGCCCACAATGGAACTGGAAGCTAAAGCGGCGTTGTGTTCTCGCGCCAGCGCGGCGGGAAGAGAAAAAATGATTTTTGAAAAAAACGCCGATGAAATATTGCCCATTGCTTCATTGACAAAACTGATGACTGCCAGAGTGGTTTTGGAAAATCCCGAAATTTACAATCCTTCAAGAATTGTTTTTATCAGCGCCGCGGCGGCCGGACAACCCGACGTGCCGGTTTCCGGCAATCTGTTCTTCGGGGAAATCCGCACCGTCAGAGAATTGCTTGATTTGATGCTTTTTTATTCCAGCAACGATGCGGCTTGGGCGCTGGCGGAATTAATGGGCGAGAACGAATTTGTGGACGCGATGAACCGCGCCGCCGGCGAGATTGGGCTTTCGTACACCGAATTTTTCAATGCCACCGGATTGGATTTGGACGACGGCCGGTTCAATTATTCCACGGCGCGGGATTTGCTCGCGCTCTCCAAGAATATTTTGGAGTTCCATCCTGAAATTTTTGCCACTACCAAAACCCCGGGATTTTACCGCACGCAAAACGGAATTTTTGATTTTGCGCTATGGGAAGGCCAAACTTTGGTTGGCGGTAAAACCGGCTATACCGAAAAAGCGGGGGGATGTATGATTGCAGTGTTTGACGGCGCGGACGGATGGCGCTACATCGGCGTTTTGCTGGGATCGGCGAACGCCGAAAGCCGTGTGGCCGAAATGCAAAAAATCGTGAATTTCAGCAATAATTATTAGCGATTTTTATGACATTATTCACTTTCAATATCATCCGCATGCTGATTTTTACCGCGGTCACTTCCATCATCGCGTTTCTGGCCGCGCCTCGTTTGATCGTTTTTTTGCGTCGCATTAAATTTTGGAAAAAAAACGCTCGCCAAAAAACCATCACCGGCGAAGAAGCTTCGGTTTTCCATTCTCTGCACAAAGAGCGGGAAACTTCGGTGCCGCGCGGTGGCGGATTGTTAATCTGGGCATCGGTATTGCTGGTGGCGCTGTTCTTTTCAATGGTTTCTGCGGCACCCGATTGGATTTGGCAAAATTTGGGCATCAGCGCGCCGTGGTGGTTCGTTTTGCTTGATTTTTTGTCGCGCGAACAAGTTTGGCTTCCGCTGTTTGCGCTGGTGGTGGGATCACTGATCGGGCTGGCCGACGATATTTTAACCGTTTACGGCGGCGGCAAGTATATCGGCGGCGGCATCACCTTCAAGCGCCGCCTGCTGGCGGTGGCGATCATCGGATTGGTGGGCGGCTGGTGGTTCTACGAGAAACTGGGCTATGAAACAATGCATATTCCTTTGGCGGGCGATTTTCCCGGCGGCATTGATATTTTCATTGGCTGGTTCTACATTCCGCTTTTTGTCATTGTGATGCTGGCCTCCTGGGCCGGCGGCGTGATTGACGGCCTGGACGGTTTGGCCGGCGGCGCGTTCGTTTCCATCTTTGCGGCGTTTGCACTGATTGCTTTTTCGCAGGGAAAAGCGGACCTGGCGACTTTTTGCGCGATTATTTGCGGCGCGCTGTTCGCGTTTTTGTGGTTTAATATTCCGCCGGCAAAATTTTATATGGGTGAAACCGGCGTCTTGGGACTTACTTCGGCGATGGCGGTGGCGGCATTCCTGACGGATTCGGTGGTGGTACTACCGGTCATTGCAGGGTTGCTGGTGATGGAGGCGGGATCGGTGATCGTCCAGTTGGCGCACAAGAAAATCTTGAAAAGAAAACTCTGGCTTTCCACGCCGATACATCATCATTTTGAGGCGATTGGCTGGCCGGCGCACAGTGTGACGATGCGTTTTTGGATTTTAGGAATTATTTTTGCCGCGGTGGGGGTGGCGATCCGTTTAATGGGGTAAGAGGTTGGATATTCCACTGAAGATACCATCCATAAACTGATGCATAAAATTAATTTAAGGTACTTGCGAAAAAAATATCCGGAATTTGTTTATGAAAGCTTTAATTGGAGCGCGAAGAGCGGAGATTTGTCCGCGAATTTTTTGTTTTTGACGGGCGATCGGGAATTTTGTCCGGAGATTTCCATTTGCGGCATTGATAAAAAACAAATCAAAAAAATCGGGGAAGAAGCAATCTCTAATTTCGTGTTTCACTTGGGATTGGCCGAAATGCCCAGCTATTGGAAAGCGGTTTGCGCGCCTAAAATTGTCGTCAACGCCGGCTACCTGGACAAAACGCAAATCAAATTTTGGCAGGACTTATTTAAACGGGGGATGGGGCAATTCTTTTTTGAGAACAAGTTGCCGTTTATCGTTCCCGAATTTGAAATCAATTTCAAAAGGCCGCGAAAATATCCTTGTCCGCTTGTGCAAAAATTTTCTTCCCGCATTTTGGCGCCGATGGGCGGCGGCAAGGATTCGCTGGTGACAGCTGAATTGTTGCGAAAAGCGCGGCAAAAAACGATGCTGTTCGCGCTTAATCCCAATGAATCGTTGGCGCGGGTCTGCGCGGCCGCCGGCGGTCCGTGCGCAACGGTTTTCCGGCAGATTGACCCGCGTCTCGCGGTGATGAAAAAGGAAGGATTTTTAAACGGACACACGCCGTTCTCCTCGTTGTTGTCGTTTTATTCCGTTGCCATTGCCGCGCTTTTTGATTGCGGCCGTATTGCCATTTCCCAAGAGAGAAGTTCCAACGAGGGCAACGTCAAATATTTAAAAA
>Ga0265297_10010028_pt1 | contig 12030 bp, 10 predicted proteins | sample Munlanlwell13791_FD_192502 | JGI IMG/M metagenome (GOLD analysis project Ga0265297, IMG submission 192502) | Leachate microbial communities from a municipal landfill in Southern Ontario, Canada - Leachate well 137-91 | ecosystem: Engineered > Solid waste > Landfill > Unclassified | place...
CTTTTAAATCTGCTCAACGACATTCTCGATCAGTCGAAGATAGAGGCCGGAAAGTTTGCCCTGCGCAACGTTCCATTCAATCTGCGTGATGTTATCGAGCGCACAATCAAGCTTTTCGGCAAAAACGCCATCGCCAAAAATATTGATCTCGCGTCGCGTATCGAGGACGGCACGCCCATGGAGTTACAGGGAGATCCTGACCGGTTGGGTCAGATTCTCTCGAACCTTGTCAGCAACGCGGTTAAATTTACGGAAAAAGGGGGAGTCACTATTCTCGTAAAGCCCATGGGAGAAAAACTTGGGCTTCATATCGTGCATTTCGAGGTCATAGATACCGGCATCGGCATTATGGAAGAAGACCAGAAGCTCATTTTTGAGCCGTTTACGCAAGCCGATACGTCTTCGACCCGCAAGCATGGCGGCACGGGGCTTGGACTGACTATCAGCAAACAGCTTGTCAACATGATGGGCGGAACGCTTATTTTTTCAAGCACGCCCGGCGACGGAAGCACATTCGGGTTTACGGTAGGCTTTGCGGCCGCTTGTTATAAAAGACCCGAAAGTAGCCTGCGTGAAACGACTGAAAACAAAGCCTCTGAAAAGACGGAAGAAAAAGCTCCTATAAAAACCGAGGAGAAGTTTATAACAGCCCCTCCCCAGCCCGCCAAAAAATTTGAAAACATCCGCATCCTTCTGGCCGAAGACAACCCCGTCAATCAGATTGTCGAAAAGAAAATGCTGACCCTTTTGGGCTGCAACGTCAAAATCGTGTCGAACGGGCAAGAGGCGATTACGGCCGTATCGTCCGAAACTTTCGATATCGTCCTTATGGATTGCCAGATGCCGATCATGGACGGCTTTTCCGCGACGAAACTGATTAGGGTCTGGGAATTGCAGCGAAAGAACGCCGCTGTCGTCAGCAACAAGGAATTCAGGCGCATCCCCATTATCGCAGCGACGGCTCACTCGTTGCCGGAGGAGCGCTTGCGCTGCTTTGACGCCGGTATGGACGATTTTTTGAGCAAGCCCATCAGCATGGAAGCCATGACCGCGGCTCTCAACAAGTGGTTATTGATGAAGGATGCCTGAGTACATCCAAGTCTTATCTAGAAGGAGGAAAAAATGAAAATATCCCGCACTCTTAGCATACTGGTTGCCGTAACGGCGCTCGTATCCCTCTCCCCTTCTATTTGTCAGGCTCAGCCGAAACAATTTGTCGCCGCAGGGTCGGGAGTCAATCTGGAAATAACCCGCATTCTGGCCAACGCATTTATGAAGGATCACGAAGGCGTCAGCATCAGCGTTCCGGGCAGCATCGGGACAAAAGGCGCTATTTCCGCCGTTGCGGACAAAGCCGTCATGATCGGGCTTATCTCTAGGCCGCTCAAGGAAAACGAACAAAGGCCGCTTTATACGGTCACGCCTTATGGAAAAACGCCGGTTGTTATCGGCGTCAATCCTTCGGTGCCGGAAAACGGGATTACTTCCAAAGAACTGACAGAAATCTACGGCGGTAAAAAGCTGACGTGGAGCAACGGCCATGACATCGTCGTTCAGATGAGAGAAGCCTACGACAGCGGTTTTCAGATTGTGGAAGCCGCAGTGCCGGGTTTTGCGGCCGCCTGCGACGAGGCGCGCAAAACAGAAAAATGGACGACCTATTTTACCGATCAGGACGCCAACGAAGCTATCGCCAAATTTGCGGATTCGATCGGCGTTTCCGATCTTGGCATGATCCTGTCCGAAAGGCGGGCGATCAAGCCCCTCTCCTTCGACGGGGTCGAGCCTACGGTTGCTAACATCTCCGATGGAACGTACAAGCTAAGCCGGACGCTTTATTTCCTTACCCGTGCCGATAATTTGTCGGAAGACGCTAAGGCTTTTATGGCTTTTGTCCGTTCGGACAAGGGACAGGCCATCCTTAATAAGCATGGGTATTTGCCATTATAATATCGGCCATGTTGTTTTAAAGGGTTTCCATTAAAATCATTCCTGCGCTAAAACGGGGCACAACAAACGTGCCTTGGTTGGCGTCGAATAATTGCAATGGAGCATTAATGAAGGTTCACTCTCTTCTTCACTCGAAAAAATGGGGACTAACATTTCACGTTCTTCCCTTTATCGCCATCATAATTCTTTTCAAGCTCGGGTTTCATTATTTCGGCCTTGAGTTCTTACCGCTAAGCCCTCTTATGGGCGCCCTTATATCTGCCAATGTTTTTCTAATCGGCTTTTTAATCTCAGGCGTTCTGAGCGATTACAAAGAAAGCGAAAAGCTGCCGGGCGAATTGGCCTGCAGCCTTGAAGTGCTTGTTGACGAGAGCAAGATCATTTTAGCCAACAAAAACAGCCAGGTTTCGACGGACATGATTAATCATGTGCGGTTGCTTACCGGTTCTTTGATTGCGTGGTTTCACAAACAGGAAAAGACGGACGATTTGATGAAGAAGATTTCGGCGTTGAACGTTCTTTTTTCGGAGTTAGAGCCCCTAACGCAGGCTAATTTTATTGCCCGATTGAAACAGGAACAGCATAACATCCGCAGGATCGTCACACGCATACATACAATTAGGGAAACGGAATTTAATCCGGCGGGTTATGCCATAGCGGAAATTCTTTCGGTCATATTGTGCATCGGCCTTGTCTTTACAAAAATGGATCCATATTACGAAAGTATATTCTTCGTCGCGTTCGTTTCGTTTATTATGATCTATATGGTTCTCTTAATAAAAAGCCTTGATAATCCTTTCTGTTATTATGAAGAAAAAAATCTGACAAATTTAACAGAAGATATTTCTCTTAAATCTTTATATAATCTGCAAAGAAGGCTGTCGTAATGACTTCGCAAGCTTTTCTTGGCGTAGACAAATCGTTGACGGGTCGCCGTTGGGTGGCGCGCGACTTCGACGAGCGCATAACGCTTGCGTTGTCTCAACGTTACGAGATGCCTGAAATCATTGCGCGAAGCTTGAACGCGCGAGGCGTAGGTCTTGATGCCGCCGACAGTTTCCTCGATCCCAAACTGCGCGATCTTTTACCCAATCCCAGCGATTTAAAGGACATGGACAAAGCGGCCGCTCGTTTTGTTGCGGCCGTCAGGCAAAACGAAAGCATCCTCATCTTCGGCGACTACGACGTGGACGGCGCGACCTCTTCCGCCCTTCTGTTGACTTTTGCGAAACACTTGGGCGCAAAGGCGCAGGTTTACATTCCCGATAGAATGACCGAGGGCTACGGCCCCAATATCGGGGCAATGCGGTTGTTTAAATCGGAAGGCATTAAGCTCGTCGTCTGCGTTGATTGCGGCACGACGGCGCATGCGGCGCTTCAGGCGGCGCACGAGGTAGGACTCGACGTTATTGTCCTCGACCACCATGACTCCGAACCGGAGTTGCCTAAAGCGCACGCGATCGTCAATCCCAACCGTTTGGACGAAACGGAAAAATACGACTATCTGGCCGCAGTCGGCGTAACGTATCTTTTCGTTGTGGCCGTCAACCGCGCGCTGCGCGAAGAGGGTTTTTATAACGGCGCTCCTGTCGAGCCCGATTTGATGCAACTGCTCGATCTTGTCGCTTTGGGCACCGTTTGCGACGTCGTCAAACTGACCGGCCTCAACCGGGCGTTTGTCGCCCAAGGGCTCAAAATCATGAGCCAGCGCCGCAATAAAGGCATAGCGGCGCTGTCGCTGGTATCTGGCATCCGCACGTACGATACATACGCGGCGGGATATATTCTTGGCCCCCGCATCAATGCCGGAGGCCGCATCGGGAAATCCGATCTCGGAGTCAGGCTGCTTTCGACAGAAGACGCCTCCGAGGCTATGGCGATAGCGCAGCGCATGAACGCGCTCAACGACGAACGCCGCGACATCGAAGCCCGCATTCTGGCCGAAGCCGAATACATGACTTCCTCGGAAAATCTGCCGATGGCCTATGTTTATTCGGATAAATGGCACGCAGGCGTTATCGGTATCGTCGCTTCGCGCCTTAAGGATAAATTCCGCCATCCCGCCATCGTCATCGCGGTCGAAGGCGATGTCGGCAAAGGGTCGGGTCGTTCGATCGGCAATATTGATTTAGGAGCGGCCATTATCGCGGCAAGGCAGGCAGGGCTTCTGATCAACGGCGGCGGGCATAAAATGGCGGCCGGTTTTACGGTCGCGCGCGATAAAATAGACGCCCTTCGCGACTTTCTGGCGGCGCGCATCGGCAAGCAGTTGGAAAGTGAGCCGCTGATCCCGACGCTCACGCTCGACGGCCTTGTTTCGGGCGCGGCGTTGCAGCCCGATTTTATACGCCAGATCGAAAAGCTCGCTCCCTTCGGCACGGGCAATCCCGAACCGCGCTTTGCCCTGCCCGATTGTAAAATCATCCGTTCCGACGTCGTCGGCGAAAGGCATATAAGCGTTATTTTTGTGCAAGGCGGAACGCGCGTGCGAGGCATAGCCTTTCGGGCGATGGACAATGAACTGGGCGCGCCTCTTCTTAAATTAGGCTCGCGCCTTCATCTGGCGGGGCATCTGCGGCTTGAGGAATGGCAAGGCGAAGAACGCCTGTCCCTGCACATCACCGACGCCGCGACGACTGGATCTCCATAAGCATTTTCGCGATCTCGATGTCGTAGGGCGCCAGCTTCAAGGCGTATTTCAGCATGTCCTCGGATTTTGCGGGCTTACCCAAATTCCAGTACACGCGCGCCATGGCGACGTAGGAATTTGTGTACCGCGATCCTGTCTCCGCCGCCTTGCGATAGGCTTTAAGAGCGCCGTCCAGATTGCCCTTCTTCTCTTTCATCAGTCCCAGATAATACCACGCGCCGCTGGCCTTCGGGAAAAGCTCGGTCGCCATATTGAGAAGGCGTTCGGACTCCGCTTTGTTGCCGAGGCGCTCTTCCGCCTCCGCGCCGCGCACGATGGGCAGAAAACCGGCGTCTATCTGAGACAAGGCCAAGGCTTTATTCATAGCCACCACGGCTTTTTTATAGTCGCCCGTGTCGGCATACATGCTTGTCAACAAGCCCCAATTGAAAGCCGGAGGGCTTATGGATCGGGAGGGAATCGGCTGAAGCGCCAAAATCAGAAAGCAAACGGCCGCCCCGAGGCTGCACGACAAACGCACATACGCTTTTTCCCTGTATAACCGACCGGCGGCGGGCAAAGCCGCGCCAGCAAGAGGCAAAAGAAACGCAACGGCAGGAAAACGATAACGCTCCGTCACATAGAAAAGCATCAATGACGCCATATAAGCCAAAAGCATGGCGGACAAAACGACGACGTATCTTCTTTTGCGGCCTCCTTCGGCAAAAGCGGCAAAAGCCGCAAGAACCGAAACGACCCCGAACCACGGGTAAGTGACTTTCAAAGCCGTATCGAAATTCTCGCGTATAAAATTGGTATTGTGGTTATCGAAGGCCTCTTGATTGCTCCAGAAAGCGACAAACTTGTTTTTGGCAAGCTTAAGCGTGTCAAAAGGATGCTCTTTCATATAGGTAAAAGCGCGGTCTCTCCAATAACGGGAAACGGCCTCCGGCCCCTGAAGCCTTGCCCTGTCGCGCGCGATCAGCGTCGTGTCAATTTCCTCCTGTACCGGATTTGTCGAAACTTCGGGAGGATAGCTGCTCGTGCCGTCGGCATTAGCCCAATTGCCGACATAAAGGTTGAATCCGTCCGCATAATTGACGGGCACAAAGTCGTCGCTCACGACATAGTTATGAATTGTCACCGGCAAAAGACACAGGATGAACAAAACAAGCGACAGCAGGCTGTTGATAATCGCCTTTCTTTTAAATCTGATGAACGCAATCAAATAAAAGACGGGCAGAAGAAACAGCGCGTTGCCTCTCGCGATAACGGCAAGGCCTAAAAACAGGCCGCCAAGCAGATAATCGCGCATCCTGTTGTTGTCGAACGCGCGCACCGCAAAAAACAGAAAAGCGGCCAGAAGGAAAAACAGCAAAGCTTCCTTCATCAACGGTACGGCATAAAACACAAGCGGTTGATAAAACGCGCCCAGAAGGCCGGTTATCAGGGCGGCGGCAGTGCCGAAGCTTTTTCGCGAGACGGCGCTGATAAGCGTTATGCCTCCCGCGCTCAACAAGGCGTTCACAAGCCCTGCCATCAGCGTGTCGTGCCCGACCATTTTATAGATCAGCCCCAACAGATAGGGATAAAGGGGCGACTGATAAAACGCCGTCGCCCGCAGCCAGTTTCCGTCGGCTATGGCCTTTGCCCAGGCATCGTAGGACGCGGCGTCGAGCAGAGGGGCTTTACCGTATGGCAGCCCCTCCCATTGCGACACAAAAATAACCCGCATAACGAACGCCAGGATGAATATTCCGGCATAGAGAAGAACCCCGTTATCCGGCGATAACGGCGTATCTATATCCTGTTTACTATGTTTTGCTTTTTTCAAAGTGTTCCTTGCCCAAAATGGGTAACTTGACGCAGGTAAGCTTACATAAAAGGTTCTAAACCGTCCAGAATCATGCGGCCTAACCAACGCTTGGATTATCACATTCTTTGTGGCAGAAAATAGTCTCATGAATCAAAACGAACCCCTACCCCCGCTCGCATGCATCGTCCTCGCTGCAGGTCTTGGCACACGGATGAAGTCCGATCTGCCCAAGGTGCTCCACCCCGTAGCAGGCGTCCCGATGCTTCGCCATGTGCTCAACGCCTGCGAAGCCTTGTCGCCGGAGCGTATCGTTGCCGTGGTAGGCCCCAACGCGGCGCCGGTCGAACAGCTTGCCTCTCCCCATCCCTGCGTCATCCAGAAACAGCCCTTGGGGACAGGCGATGCCGTCAAAGCCGCGCGCAAAACGCTCGTTGATTTTGCGGGCGACATCATCGTTCTTTTCGGCGACAGCCCCCTTGTGACGACAAGCTCTTTGCGCCTGATGCAAAACCGCCGCAAAGAAACAGGCGCAACGGTCGTCGTGGCGGGCTTCACCCCGAAACATCCGGCTTCTTACGGACGCCTGATTATTGACGAAACGGGCAATCTGTCCGCCATCGTCGAAGTAACGGAAGCTACGCCCGAACAAAGCGCCGTCGGCCTTTGCAACGGCGGAGTCATGCTTTTCGACGCCAGCAAGCTTTGGCCTTTGCTCGACGAGCTTCGCGACGACAACGCAAAGAACGAATTTTTCCTGACCGATTGCGTCGCTTTGGCGCAGCAGCACGGCGACATCAGCGTTGTGGCCACGATCTCGGAAGACGAAGTGTTGGGCATCAACACGCGCGTCGAGCTGGCTCAGGCCGAAAAGATCATGCAGCGGCGTTTGCGCGAAAAAGCCATGCTGGCGGGCGTCACAATGACCGACCCCGATACCGTGTTTTTATCCGCCGATACGGCTTTTGGCCGCGACGTGACGATAGCGCCGAACGTCATTATCGGGCCCGGCGTCGAAATCGGCGATAAAGTCGAAATCCGCGCCTTCACGCAGATGGAACGCGTGCGCATCGAACGCAACGCCGTCATCGGCCCCTTCTCGCGCGTGCGCCCCAATTCGCACATCGGCGCTGGCGCTCACGTCGGCAACTTTGTCGAGATCAAGAACGCCACGCTTGGCGAAGGTACGAAGGCCAATCATCTGGCTTATATCGGAGATTCCAACTTAGGCGAAAAAACCAACATTGGTGCGGGAACGATTACCGCGAACTACGACGGGGTTCATAAAAATCTGACCGAGATCGGCAACGATGTCTTTATCGGCTCGAACACCGTTTTGGTGGCGCCGGTCAAAGTCGGCGACGGTGCCACAGTCGCGGCGGGCAGCGTCATTACAAAGGACGTGCCCTCCGACGCCTTGGGCATTGGTCGTTCGAGGCAGGAAAACAAACCCGGCTTAGCGAAAAGACTTCGGGAAAAGAATAATAAGTGACATGATATTTTAACGAGGTTTATCATGGCTATAAATAATGTTGAGCCTGACTCTATTCAAAACGCTCTTCAGGCAATTTGGGATCTTGTTTCAAGCGAAACGACGCGCTCGAGATTAAATAAAGCGTCCATATGTCTTGGCATTCTTGCAACTGTCGAAACGGCGCTGTGCGGGGCTTATTACGAGTCGTTCTGTGTAGGGCTAAGCGTCGTCGGGCTAGCCTGCTTGCAGAAAAGCGCTTTTCATTCACAGTGCACCCCCTCATAACCAGCCGCATAATATGGATTAAAACATGACAGCAAGACGCATGGAAGACAGCCACGTTCATGACATTGGTCAAGCCCGCGAAAGCACCCTCCGAAGGGATAACCAGTGGAACGACAACCGCGTCATTTCAAAAAATATTGTAAACGGAGCGTTTGCGACGCTTGCCGCCTCGTTATGCGGAGATATTGAGTCCGTATGGTATCTGGGGCGGAATACGCTGGTTTGTACCATGATATATCCGTCGCCGTGATCCGGTAACACTATAGTAAATAAGCCGATTTTCGATTAAACTTGACAAAAGGCGGGGTTTTCACGACATTCACGCCCCTTCCTGCCCTTTGGCGGGCAGCATAAGAACTTAGGATTAAAGCTATGGCCAAGACAAAGAACGACATCAAGCTGGTTTCTTCCGCCAACACGGGCTTCTTTTACGTGACTAAAAAGAACCCTAAAAACAACACCAAGAAGCTTGAGTTGAAGAAGTACGACCCTCGCGTGCGCAAGCATGTCGTCTTCAAAGAAGGCAAGATCAAGGAAGCCAAGAAGTCGTAAATATTATCGTAATAAATAGGTAATATTCTGTCGCACGAGTTGAATTCCATGCGGCGGAGAATATCCTATTCTATTGCCGTATTTTATTAATGACGCGGGTTTTTCCATGTGTGGCATTGTCGGCACTGTCGGTAAAGAGAACGCTTCCGCCATCCTTCTCGAAGGATTACGTCGCCTCGAATATCGTGGCTACGACAGCGCAGGGCTAGCGACGATCGTTGACGGCAAAATCGAACGCCGCCGCGCCGAAGGCAAGCTCGACTGCCTTGCCGACCTGTTAATTAAGCAACCTCTTCCCGGCACGATAGGCATCGGCCATACGCGCTGGGCGACGCACGGCAGGCCGACGGAAGCCAACGCCCATCCTCATGCAACCGATCTGGTGGCGGTCGTCCATAACGGCATCATCGAAAATTACCGCGAGCTTCGCGAAGAACTTGAATCGAAAGGCTGCGTTTTTACGTCCGAGACGGACACCGAAACCATCGCCCATCTTATCAGCGATTTTTTGCGCCATGGCATGACGCCGCAACAGGCGACGGCCGCCGCGCTGAAGAGGCTTGTCGGAGCGTTTGCCATCGGAGTCCTGTTTACGGGACACAGCGGCCTTTTGATCGGCGCGCGGCGCGGAAGCCCGCTCGCGCTCGGCTACGGCAAAGGCGAAATGTATCTGGGGTCGGACGCGCTTGCGCTGGCTCCCCAAACGAACAAGATCGCATATCTGGAAGAAGGCGATTGGGCGGAGTTATATGCCGATAAAATCGTCATCCACGACGAAACGGACAAAGTCGTTAGCCGCAAGATCATCACGACGACGTTGTCCGAGGCCGCAACCGGCAAAGGCCAATATCGGCACTATATGCTGAAGGAGATATTCGAACAGCCCACGGTTATCGGCGATACGCTGGAGTCCCTTGCCCTGCCCAGCGGCCTTGCGGTTCCCACCCTGCCCTTTAACTGGAAGGCTGTGCCGCGCGTCACGATTATCGCCTGCGGCACGGCGTCCTATGCCGGGCTTGTCGCCAAATACTGGTTCGAGCAATTGGCCAAGCTGCCCGCCGAGATAGATATCGCTTCCGAATTCCGTTATCGCGAAGCCCCGATGCCTTTGGGCGGCGTCACGATTGTCGTATCTCAATCGGGAGAAACGGCGGACACGCTGGCTGCCTTGCGTTATGCGAAGGCGCAGGGTCAGAAAATTTTATCAGTCGTCAACGTTCCGCAAAGTTCTATCGCCCGAGCCTCGGATGCCGTCGTTCCGACGCTGGCAGGCCCCGAAATCGGCGTTGCTTCGACAAAAGCCTATACGACGCAGCTTACGGTTCTTTTGTGCCTTGCGCTCGACGCAGCCCGCGCGCGCGGCACGCTGACCAACGACCGCATCAATGAAATCCTGCGCGCCCTTCGCGAAGTACCGGCGCAGATCAACGCCATTCTTCGCGACGAGCACCGCATTCAGGAACTTGCCCAAAAAATCCGGAAAGCGCACGACGTTTTGTATCTTGGTCGCGGGCTTCTTTATCCGATAGCGATGGAAGGCGCTTTGAAGCTCAAAGAAGTGTCGTATATCCACGCCGAAGGCTATCCGGCGGGCGAGATGAAGCACGGGCCCATTGCTCTCGTCGATAAAGAGCTTCCTGTCGTGTTCCTTGCGCCCAGCGACGCGCTTTTCGAAAAAACGGCCTCGAACATTCAAGAAGTCATCGCGCGCGGCGGCAAAGTCATCCTGTTTTCGGATAAGGAGGGGATTGAGCAAACCGGCGCGAAAACCTTTATGAATATCGCGCTGCCGAAAGCCGATCCGACGGTCACGCCGCTGCTTTATGTCGTCCCCTTACAATTATTGGCCTACTACACGGCGCTTGCGAAGGGCACTGACGTTGACCAGCCGCGAAATCTGGCCAAAAGCGTGACGGTTGAATAATCGCCCTCATTTATGCTAGGAATTACGGCATATTGTTCCTCATATTTGCAGGGAGATTAAATTGGCATTTGATAATTTTAGACAGCTCTGGAAAATCTCTAAAGCCGAAATTTGTTGTGCCGCAGGCACCGTGGTTATTGCAGTTGCCCATACCGCGATTACCGCAAATAGGCTTCTCATTGATAACATCAACACGACGGGTTTTATGGTTCTGTCGGGAGCCTTCGCTTTCTGCGCCTATCGGAACTTCCGAGAGCATCTTAAAAAAACGGGCAAAATCGTCGAAAACGATTTCTGGGAGGTCTCAAAAACAGAAGCCAGCTTGGCATGCGTGACCGCAGGCCTTGCTATCGGGCACGGGTTGCAGTCCATATCATCGGTCGGCGCGAAGGCATCGATTGCCGCTGTTGAAGCCGCAGCCAGTTCGGAAATCACGATGGGTCTTGCGCTCACTTCCGTACTTTTGGCGGGGCTAGCCAAACACCGCTACGACATGAGCCTGAACAAAAAGACAAGCGAAGCCTCTGCCCCGATTGTTGCGTAAAAGTTTCTTTGGCGTTTATTATAAAGCTAATTTTATTGTCATTCCGGCCAAGCCGCGCTTTCCTCTTTCTACTGTCATTCCGGAAAATTCGCTTTTTTTGCCTCGCAAAAAATGCGAATTTATCCGGAATCCCATTTGGTCTCTTTCTTCTCACATGAATAAAAACTTTAGGGTATATATCGTTACCGATAAGCCGTTCGGAACGCTCTATGTCGGCATAACATCCGATCTTCCGCGCCGTATGTATGAGCATAGAAACGGAATTAACGAAGGATTCACAAAAAAATATGGCCTAAAAATGCTTGTTTGGAGCCAAGAATTTAACACGGCCATTGAAGCCATAGAATTTGAGAAAAAAATCAAGAAATGGAAACGAAATAGGAAAATTGATCTTATTCAAAAAGACAATTTAAAATGGACTGATTTATACGAGAGCATCAATGGATAAATAAGAAAATAAAATGGGATTCCGGATAAAATCGCATTTTGCGTAGAGCAAAAAGCGATTTTTCCGGAATGACAAAATAATTTTTTTCTCACCGCCGCTTTTTGCCCGGTTTTGGCCGCGAATGCGTCATCGGTTCGGACGCAATCTCCAGCTCCGCCGCTTCAAGCCGCTTGATCTCGTCGCGGAATTGCGCGGCTTCTTCGAATTCCAGATTTTCAGCCGCCGCCCGCATCCGTTTGTCGAGATCGCGCAAATGGGCGCGTAAATCCTTGCCGGATAAGGTCAGCTCGTCGGCCAATCCCGCCTTGACCGTCAGATGGTCGCGCTCGTAAACGGACGACAGAATATCGCCGATGGATTTCTTGATGCTTTCTGGGGTAATGCCGTTGGCGGCGTTATAAATCTGCTGTT
>Ga0265297_10010029_pt1 | contig 12029 bp, 14 predicted proteins | sample Munlanlwell13791_FD_192502 | JGI IMG/M metagenome (GOLD analysis project Ga0265297, IMG submission 192502) | Leachate microbial communities from a municipal landfill in Southern Ontario, Canada - Leachate well 137-91 | ecosystem: Engineered > Solid waste > Landfill > Unclassified | place...
GTTGTGGATTTATAAAAACCACCCAATTCGTTAATGTTTATACCTATACTAGCTTTTGAGTTACCCTCAAAGAACAATTCTTTGATGTGGGTAGTCCCCATATATTGGTAATTATCAGCACTAGTTTTTACAATATCAAGCATTGTCATTCCGACTGTACCAGCAATAAGTTTTGCTCCCGGGCCATAGAAAATAGTTCCTACATCATTACCACCGTGATGGATAGTTAACACTGTGTTTATTAAATAATCTGCTGCAGGAAATATTACTGTACATCTACCAGATGCTTCCGCAACATCAATGCAAGATTGGATAGCTACACTGTCATCGGTTATGCCATCGCCAATCGCTCCATAATCTTTTACATTATACGATGACAGAGCATCGGTAATTCTTTGATTTAAAAAACTAAAGTTATCATTTAAAGGTTGTGCTTGCATTTCTCCGGTTATTGGTGTTAATGCCATGATGTCACCTACTTCCCTGCTATAGTAGCCGTAATAGTCGCTGAAACTCCGCCTGTTGTAAGCCTTGCGTATCTAGCCGCCGTTGTTGTTGAGTAATGAAATGGTGAAGTTGTCCCAGCTGTAATTGTGTTATTTGCCGCCGTATACCAGGCTGAATTATTCTGACTAACCTGCAATGATAACGTCAGCGAGGCTGTGTTTGTAACTTCGCCAAAATAGCTCATATTGTAGTTGTATCGTAAGTCAACCGCCGTTGAGGTTGCACCCGCTGATATTGTTGCTGATGCACTCCAGGTGTTATTTGCCGATCCAACAACAGGAACAGTGGACAAATCAGTTGTCACATTGCCCGATATTGCGACAGTTCCACTGCCGGAAAAATTAATCGTAGCACTACCGGAAACAGCCACCGTTGCAGTGCCAGATATGGCAACGGTAGAAGTCGCCGTTAACTTCACACTTCCGGGACTTGCACCTGTAAATGTTTCGCCTGCTGAATTGTAATTAATCACCCTTATCGCACCATTGGTACCCTGCACTTTTGCGTAGCTTGTTCCGTCCCAATATTGAGGAACAGGACTAAGCGGCTGACTACCATACGCCACGCCTTCACGAATTAATGTGTCTGCCATATTAAAACCTCCTTATTGCCATCTATGATCCCAGCTAAAAGTTACTTCCGCATGTGGGCCAATCCCATAAAAAAAGAAGCCGTTTGCACCGACTTCCAGGTTCAAAAAGTCACCTGTCATTTTGCCTAGATAGTTTACACCATCCAGTGTCACGGTCATATTTTCCGAGTCAATAATCAGTTCGTTGGCTGTCAATGTGGCACTGATAGTAAACTCTGCGCTCGTCGTTTCCTGGTATATTCGCGGGTTTGTTGCCTGGCCGTATATGGTTATGGTGAACGGTGTTTCGATTGTTCCATGGTTGTACAGGCTTGTCATGTGCGGGCTGTACGACCAAGAAAAGCCACACCATTCCCGATCGTCAGCATTGCGGACATTAAAAAACGGTGCCAGAAAATACCAGTCTTGTACCGTGCGCTGATTTGGGTAAATTAAGCCTGTGTCATAATCATAGCTAGCATCATACATATATGTTTCGTCATATTCTTCCAATTTTGCATAGGCGAATGGCTCACATTCAAACTGGACCTTGCATTCCCCAAGTGTGAATAAGTTTTGCAGGCCGATCTCAGAGTACACCTTTCCAACGTACCACTTGTCCGGCTCGTCTGAAAAAATCAATGTTTTTGATGAGGTACCATAACCACTCAGCCAGTATGCAATCTGCCGCGCTCGTGTGCGGAGTTCGGCAAAGCTTGTGCCGATATATTTTAATTCAAGCTCAATGATGCGCTTTTCAAAGGTATTATCTGAGAAGTCGTATACGCCGTGTTTACCGGGGACAACAAGCTCCCTCTTCCGGAGAACAGGGAGCAGGGGGCGGTTCACCGTCTTAGCGACAATGCTATATGTCCGGCTGCTTATTCCGTTGTAATTAAAGGTTATCATGTGCTATACACCACCCCGCTTGCCCTGGATTTTGCTGTTTGCAGGTTGAAAATTTCGCGGGCGATTAGCTTAGCGTCGTTGTCGGAGCGGACATTGAATGTTGCACCATTGAACATGTCGGCAAAATTCGTGGTTTGGCCAGAGCTGGTAGTTGCTCCTGAAGCTGTTCCAGTAGTAGTAACATTGGCCTGTAATGACGTGAGCGAACTAGCCGCTTGCGCAACTGCTGCTTTTATATCGGGAATGCCCGATTTTATTCCGGCTGCAAACATATTCATTAGATTAGGTGCCCATGTATCAGCATCCGAGCCGGGTCCTTCTTCTGCGGGACTATGAAAGCCCAAAATTCGCTTTATTGAATCTACGGCATTGCTTGCCATATCCTTTAAATAGTCAATTCTAGCCATTATGCCATCTGCAAAAGAATTAAGTAGATTGCTACCCCATTCCCAGGCTTGAGATGCAAGTCCGCTTAACGTGTCCCAGATTATGTTCACAGCGTTTTTTATTGGACTAGCAATAGCATCCCATGCGGAATTTGTTGCGGATACAATATTGTTCCATACGCCCTGTATCGTCGATGAAATACTATCCCAAATGCCAGAGAGGGTAGAGGCTATCCCATTCCAAATATCGCTTGCGGTACCGGAAATGCTTTGCCAAATTCCTTGGAGCCATGACTTTAAATCATTCCATATCTTTTCTGTAGTAGATTTAATAAAATCCCATGCTTTTTTAATGTTGTCTACAAGATTTTGGAAATAATAATTATGATCGTAAAGCCACTTGAAGGCATTAACAACAAACTCTTTAACGGTATTCCAGATTTCCGTAGTTTTGGCTTTGATATCGTCCCAATGTTTTGCTATCGCATAAACCAAAAGTCCAACAGGTCCGGTAACGGCTGCTAAGATGAGCGGTCCCCATGCTTTAAGAAATTCCCAAACAGCATTTGCCGCATTAACTACGGTTGTTTTGATGCCTTCCCATAATTCTGGGAAGAAGTTTTTAATCGGTTCCCAGTTTTTGTATATCAACAAAGCCAGAGCAGCAACCGCAGCGCCAGCGGCCATAAAAGGAAGAAGAGGCGCTACCGCCGCCCAAACACCAATAGCAAGGGCAGCAAATGCTGGAACCAAAGCTCCCATAATTGCACCCGCTATTATTACAATTTTAGCTTGTGTGTCTGGAGGAAATATCTTATCAATAGCCCCCTGCAGGCCCTCTTGTTGCAAAGCCGATGAAATTTGTCCTAAAAATTCAATTGCTCCTGCTAGTTTAGTTTTTAAATCAAATGAATCAATAAGGGTTTGCCCTAGCACAACGGCAGATTGACCAATATTATCCATCAGGTTTGACCACATACCAGGTAGTGTTTTTGATTGTGCGTCCATCATGCCGCCGAATTGGCTACCCTCGGCAGTCATGTTTTTAAATGCTAATTCAAGTTGAGGGAATCCTATTTTGCCACTTTCAACAAGGCCCCTTACTTCGCTTTCAGATACCCCGAACTGACTAGCCAGTTCTTTAATAATTGGAATGCCCCTGCCAGTTAGTTGGTTGATGTCCTCAGCAAATAAGCGCCCCTGTGTTTTCGCTTTGCCATATAGTTCAGCAATTTCTCCAAGCGGAGCGCCAACACCAGAGGCTATGTCGCCAACTCGCCGCAGCGTTTCTGTCACATCTTCTGCCCCAACGCCAAATGCCAACAGTGATTTAGCCGCTTTCTGTATTTCGGGGAATTCAAAAGGTGTCTCGGCCCCAAACCTCTGCAGTTCTTTCATCAATGCAGTGGCTTTTTCTGCGCTACCTAACATAGTGGTAAATGCGACTTGGCTCTGCTCCATCTGACCAGCCATCGTAAGGGCTTTTGCACCAAAAGCAACAAGTCCAGCACCTACAACAGCCAAACCGCCCAACAATACCTTTGATCCCTCGGCGGCACTTTCCATTTTGCTTCTTATTGTTCTTGTGGCTTGATCAAGCCCCTTTTCCAAATTGGACAGGTTAGCCTCAATTCTGACAACCAGAGCCCCGATTTCTTCCGTAGCCACGATACCACCACCTTAAAATAACAACTGATCAACATAGCAGCCATGTTGCACAGTTTCATTTATTGCTTCCTGCTGTTTTGCCATGTTCAGAATTTCTTCGTATGAAATAAAATTATCCTCAGTCATGTGAGGATACAAAGAAACCCATAATTCCCACGCCTTTTGTTCAAGTTCTTTCTCTTGTGCCTTATTAAACAAAGCAATAAAATCGCATATCGGGAGATTAAACACATATTCAGGATCCCGATAACGGCTTAAAACGAAGTCCTGTATTTCTGCTGCCTCTATTTGGCAGCTAACTTGAAAAAACTCCCGAAGTTTTTGTCTCCGATAAGCTCTTTTAATAGATCCACAAGTTCCTCAAGGGATAATTCTTCAATGTCTTTCACTTCTTTGTTTTCAACATAGGCTAAAAATTCAAATAGCGCGGTGCCGATTATATCCATGCTCTCAAGTAGTTTAAACACAAGCTCTATTGCAAGCTCAGAATTGCCTAATGCCTTTTTTTCTCCAGAAAATATCTCTTTAAGCATGGGTCTTAAATTTGTCTTGGCTAAAATTTTACCCATGGGGATAATGTCTTTTGCAAGTAATATTCTCATAAATACGCTCCTCTCAAATTAGAAAGCGGACCCTTTTGAGGTCCGCTTATGCTGAAGTTGTAAATCTGAACGTGTACGCCGCCGACATGCTATTCCCAGCTTCATCCTTGATGCCTTTACCCAGGATGACACTGTAACTGGTGGAGGCGGTAAGTCCGGCAGATTGCGTAAAGGTAATCGTATTACTGCCAGAGAACGTAAGCGCACCGGATATAGTCGTTGAAGCTGTCGGGCAGATAACCATGAAGTTAGCCGCCGTAACGGTGCTGGAGAGTATGTTCTCACTCAGCGTAACCGCAATAGTAGTCGTCTGGGGTGCGCTGGTGCCACCTGCTGACGGTATGCTACTGGCATAGGTCGGCGCGGTAGTGTCTGCCGTGGTGCCGTATACCGAGCTAAACCAGGCCGTACCAATAGCAGCCGTGTAATCGTCCGCATCATCACGGGTGGAATATTTGTATCGGCTGTCATAGATACGGGCAACGCCTTTCCATGTCATCTTAGGTGTCTGCCAGGCCAGTTTGTCGCCCTTGGTTTCGTGGTCCATGGAAGGCTTATTAAATTTGCCTTTCAAAAACCAGTAATAGGAATAGCCGCCGTTGGATCTTTTCGCCCTGAATCCAAAAGCGCAGTCCACCGGCTGATCTGTTACAAGTTCAGCCATTACGCCACCTGTGACGGTATGACCCATAAGAGCGGCATAATCCTCCTGGGAGATGTCGGCAATGCCAACCTCTAGTTCGATTTCCCCCATTGATTCAGCGGTATCATATGCGCCATCATCCGCAAACAGTGTGGCTACCTCTGAGTTTGGGTTATAGGCCACTGTAATTGCACCTTTTAGCGCAACCGGAGCCTGATAACTTACGCTGGCCGATGTGTCGGAATTAAGCAGTGAATAATAGAAGCGATCAAGGCCGATTAGTATTTTTTTTGCCATAATTTAGTACCTCCTTCTTTAGAAACTGGGGTCTGAATAATCCCTTTTGAAACGCATAGACTTGTGGTATACGTGTTCCGCATCCTCATACAAGTCCTGAGCAGATACGCGAACAAAGTCCATGCCGGTCATTACGGCATCAACCGCCAGGGCATAGGCCGAAAGGCTTGCCTTGCCCCAGAGGTCGATCTGGTAAACAATCTCGCTGCCGATCTCCTGGTTGTCAGCAAAAAGGCTCGGCAGGTTGTCAACCTCGAAATAGCTCAACAACGGCAATGTCGTAAAATCGGTTGGATACTGAAAGTGAAACCCTGTCAAAGTTGACAGGGCTGTAGCGGTCTGTAATGCGGTTAATACAGTTGATTTTAGATTTTGCATTACAAACCAACACCTTTCCGGAATGCCTTGGCGATTTCGCGGAGAATTTTTTGTTTGTTTTCGATTAGGGCCGGGTACAGGTAAGGCTTGGCAGACTGCTTCGACGTGCCGAATTCAACATGCTTGGCGTATTCCACATTGGTCCCCACGGTTACGGCAGGATTATCAGAGCCGAAATCCTCTGTCGCATGGGTCAGGCTACTTCTCAGCCGTCCAGTATCCACCGGTGCCTTAATCTTCGCGTCACGCTCAACAAAAAGAGCGCTATTCACTAGCGCCTGCTCAATCTCATTTGTGGCCGTTTGGCTTATTTTTTTCAGCCTTGCGGCCAGTTCTTTTTGTCCTTCAATAGTTGTCGCCATTAGCTCACCACCGGTCTTACAATAACCTCATAGTGATTCGGGTATGGCTCCACTCGGTAAATGTCATAGGTATCGGAGCCGTGGACAATGCGCCCGCCTTCCTGCGCCACCGTATCTGTTTTCATAAAAAACAAGTTGGTTATTCCAGCAGCAGAAATGCCGTATTCCTCGAAAGCAATTTCACCGGAAAGGGGCTGCTTGTTGGCCTGTTCTACGGTCTGTGAGGCGGTCCAGACTTCCACCGGCATTCCTTCGCTGTCATAGGTAATGGTTTTGTTCTGCACGGTCACAGTAATATCAAGCAACATTTAAAACACCCGCTTCTTATAGGCATCCAGAACGCTGGCATACTGTTGTATTAAGGGATTAGCGTCCCACTCATACGACAATTTCCCTTGTGTAAGTCGCTTCAGCCCCACAGTCCCGTCCTGCTGTTCTCCGTATAGGTCAGCAACCATAGACACTATAGCATCCTCAAGGTCATACGGGAGCGACCTTGATGCTTCCGGCCCCAGTGTATATCCGGCGCTATAAACCACCCCAATGTTATCCACCGGCGCGGTCAGTTCGCCCACAAGTCCGGTGAGGTAGCCGTACCAGGTCCAGCCATTTTCCTTAAAGATAATCCCGCGTTCAAGATAAGTCGCATCACTGGTCACGTAATCGGTTCCTGCCGTGAGTGCCGCGCTGTCCACTTTTACGGAAGTGATCGCGTTTACCGGGTATTGATTCAGGATCAACCTCTGCCGGCCACTGCCCTTGTAAAACTCGCTGTAGGTGTCGGCTATAAACTTCCGGTTGCAATACTTGGATACCGAATCCGACACGCTGTTAATGTAGCGCTCAATGAACCGGTCTTTGGTGTAGTCCCAGGCGAAATATTTATATGAGGCCACAGTGATTGATCCGGTCATAGCGGCTGAAAAGGTCAGCGTCCCGGCTGTATAATCCGGCGTATATGCGGTTAATGTTGCCGTGACTCCTGCCGTGGTCGTCTGTTTAACCGCGCCTAGCGTATTTAATGCAATGTCGGTATGGGCGAGGCTAAATGTCGCTTGCGCCGTATCTGCCGTAAGCGTCTCTGTGCTCGTGACGGCGGTAAGGTTATACAATTTTAGATATAACCTGACTTCGGCCATGGTCGTGAGCGCTTGGTCAATCAGAGGCATTACAATCCCCCTCCCTGACTGGAAATGGAAAGGGGTGATTGCTCACCCCTCACTTTGTAACGATATTTTCGCTTGACGGTCGCCGCTTGTCGTCCGGCTTGATCATCTTGTCTTTATCCGGCTTTTTCATGGCCCACCTCTTATGTGGCTGGCTCGATTACGCCATCGCCCAGGATGCAAGCCACCGAAAGCATAGCGGTAACGGTTGTGGCTCCGGTTACGGTTGCATAAATCTTGATATACCTATCAGCGCCAATCAGATCAACGTCAACGCCATCCCAGCTTGACGCGCCTGTCTCAGATGCGCTATAGGACGGCTGTATTGCGATAGTAGCCGTGGCGCTGCTAAAAACAGTGAACGTGCCGGTGGAGCAATCGCCATCATAAACATAGATGTCAAACTCTTGGGTGTCCGCGATGGTCATGCTTACCGCCTGCCCGGCAATCCTGGCCGAAAGGTATCCCTCACGGTCAATAATGCTGGATACGTGGGCGGTGGTTGTCCCTGCGCTCATTTTTTGCAGGAAGCAGGGCTTTTCAATTACTTGCTCAATGAGTTTACGCCTCATTTTAATTCCTCCTTGTATTTAAAGTATTAAGGGGCCAATCGGCCCCGTCTTATGAACTGTGATACCTGTTGTAAACCAGGAACGCCCGGTCGTGCCTCATGCCAAAGTCGTGCTTTTCAGTAATCTTCAGCACGGTTTGGTCAAGGCTGAAAGCACTCTGCAAGGTGGAACCGTCATACCATGATGCTTCCTGGGAAGCCATGAACTCCAGCGCCATCTCATCACCAAACATGAACTCGGAGAAGTCACCGAAGAACAGGTCATAGTACGTGGTGCCCGCTGTACTGTTGGCCGTGGTGATTTGGTTGCTGATCTTGAACGGGAAGCCGTTAAGCATGCCCCGGTTCATCTCATCCCGGTAAATGTACTGGTTGGTCGTGGTTTTCAGGTTATAAAACTCGCCCCATGTCTTAGCGTTGAAAATCCAGCCGCATTTCAGCATCGGGATGTTCTGGACCATTACAAGGCTAATTATAGTGCCCGGTAGGTCGGCATCTATGGCCGCAGTAGATACGCTGATATTGGCGGTATTGATGGACTTTTTAATGCCGATAGGAGTATATGCAGTGCCGTCACCGTACATGGCGGTATAGTCGCGTTTGAGCGCCATTTGGTTAACCATGTCGTCACGCACCAGGGCGTCAGCTTCGGGGCTGGAGTTCCGGATCAGGTCGTTTGAAACAGGAACAAGGGTCACCAGCTTTTTGCTGGACAGTTTGACGTTGCCAAATGTCTGCTCAGACTTGGTCGCGTTTTGATTCTCGCCTACATAGTAGGAAGTCGCGCCGCCCGTTAGCTTGGGCAGGTTTATATTGCCGCCCGGCATCGGAATGCGCCGCGCACCAAGCTCAAGCACAGCGGTTCTGGCCATCAGCATGGGAATGATGTCCCGGCTGTATTGCTCATTGATCAGGAACCCGCCCTCACTCGGTGTCGTGGCTGACAACGCTTTAAGGAGCGCTTGCACGTCCTTGTCTTGCGGGTACATGCCCTTTGACGAACCGCCCTGCCCACCAGTGGCATAGAACAGCGCCTTGTCGGGGTCATTCTTCGCCAGGGTCAGGCACTTGATCGCCCGGGTGAAGGTAAAACCGGGTTCTTTCTTCTCGGGCGGATCGGCGTTCTTTTGATCAAAAATCTCAGCGTATTTGCGCTGAGTTTCGTCGTACTGCTTTTGCTTTTCTTCTTGCTCTTTTTGTTTCGCCAGGACGGGATCAATTTGCTCTTTGATGCCCTCTTTAATCAGGGCTTGTAATTCTTCAATTTTCATTGGGTACGTCCTCCTTTTAATTGTTCTTTGATGATTTCCGCTATCATGGTTTTGAGTTCTCCGGGTTCAATGTCTAGTTCGTCTAAATCAGCGTCTTTTGTAGGTTTTGGTAACTCTATAGCATCAAGGTCTATGTCCTTGGGTGCATCCTTTTGAGATAACAAAAGCACCTGAGCTTTTATCTCCTCAAGTACCTGTTTAAATTCCTCCGGCAGCTCCACTTTGATTGTTGCTTCAGTCGCCGGTGCCGTTCGTGCTGCTGTCATCATGGGTTCATCGGGCATCATGCCTGCAGCGTCGATAAATTTTCGGAATCGGTCGTTGCATTTGGTTATAATGTCATGGATTTCATTGAGTTCCTTCTTGCTTTTGGCTGAGAGGGTCGCGCCGGATTTTTGATCAAGGGGTTCCATCAACCTTTCAAGGTATTCCGGATCGATTTTCACCTTTGCGGTTTTCTTTCCATTTTCCGTGACAAATACTTCTTTTGTGTTGGTATCCATCAAGAGGTCAACCTCTTTTAACTCTTCAACCATCATTTCTTTAAAGAATTTCTCGGTTTCGTCATCAATTAAACCTTTTGCCCTTGCTTGTTGTAGGGCATTAGGGTTACATGGCACGGGGACCGCAGAAAGCTCTAAAAGCTCTTGCTCTAAATACCTCCTGCCCCTTCTCCATTCTGGCAATTCCAAAACAGATTCATCATCTCTGGTTTTATATTTCACGCCATGAAAACCTACAGACACAGCGTTTAAATACCCGTTTTTGTACATCATATAAACGGTGTCTGCAAATTTAGCATGTTCACTAGGATTCTCCGGGTCGCTTGATAGCTCTGCTATTGTCGGAAATTTAATATCAAACATTGTGTTTTTGTTTACTATGTCAGGAAAAACCTTTATTGATTTCCCAACCGGCAATTTTTCATAATTATGAACCGCCATAAAAACAGGATTTTTTAAATAGTTATCAACTTTCCACCCTGCTGTTTCTAATATGTCGTTATCTCTGTCCGGTGTTTCATCGGAGCCCACAAAGCGAAGGACGCGATCCTCTTCCGCGCCCACCTGTTTGATCTCAAAATTAAATACCTTACATTGCTTGCTCAATCTTTATCCCACCTTTCATGTATAAGTCTGGTTGAATTGGCGTTCACAACCTCAAAATGCCTCAGTAATGCCCGCCTGAACTCGGCCACAATAGCAAGACATTCTTTTTGCGCCGCCTCATGCTTGAGCATATCGATTTTATCGAGTAGCATATAAAGACCTCCTTTATTCCGGCAGAACCGGCAAAATTGTACATCTGCAGTTTGGTTCATCGGGATACATGCTGCCATTAGAAAAAGCCTCGTCAATCCCGACAACTTCGCCGTTCATGGCGGCGTGTGCCTCCCTGACGCGGGAATCCATTGTTGCCAGCCATTCCTTTTTCTGCACATTGGCCACCTTATACGTGTCCAATGCCCCGGCGTTGACAGTTGTAATTGTCTCGGTGCGTGATATTAGGGTTGACCTGTACCCTTTGGCATCTGCATAAACCTGTGATACGCGATCCCTTAGTTTCGGGATTCCCTCACCGCTGGCAATACCTTCGCTTAACGTGGTCCTTAATTTGTCTTTGGTGGTACTGTTTATGCCCTTGGCGCGGTCAAGTCCATTAGCTTTGATCCACTCCAAGAATTTCGGTTGCATCATGTCATCAGTCAGCCCATAACCGAAAATGGTGTTGGCTTGTGTAAATCCTTCCTTCATCGATTCTGTCCACAATGGGGTCAATGTCTTGTAAAGCAAATCATCCTCTGTGGCCCAGGCAAGTAATCCGTCCGGCTCGTCGGTTGCCGCCTTGATGCTTTTCTCCAGGGCCTTGTTAATGCGGTCCTGCTGCGCCTGGAAGTATTTTTTCAGCGCCGATATAAAAGACCGCTCGTTTTTCACGGCGGCCTTATCAAATATTTTCCAGAATTGCTGTTTGTGTTCAGGTGTCAGTGCTTTTTTTTTACCTTCCTTCGGCGGTGGTTCCGCTAGAGGTTGCGCTGGTGGCAGGTTTGTCGGCAACGGTTCGCCTGTTAGTGACATGGGAACCATATTAATTGGGATATAAACCACTTCGCCCTTTTCGCCTATTTCCTCGAAACCATTGGTTCTAAGCCATTGGTTAACGCTTAATGCACCACCTTTTAGCCCTTCAGATGATTTCTTTAGTAAAAACTCTTCATCCTCCGGCACTACATTATCATGCTCAAGGTAAGTGCCACTATCGAACTCGGGTAAAAGTTGGCGGTTCAGGGTGTCATCGATGAATTTCAATTCTTTCCGAAGTACATTTTTCGTATAAAGATAGTAGGCCGCATCGATCGTTGACCTGTTGGAGTTCTCCAGGATACCGAACAACTCAGGCGGTATGCTCCAGTGCTGGTTTGAAACGTCTCTGAGATATTTCCGGCTTTCGATAAAATCCATATCCTTATATGTTTCTTTCAACAACTCGAATTTTGCGTCCCAGTTAAGCCAGGCCATTTTATGTTTATTGTTAAGTCCGCCATATTTTTGCTGCCATAATTCTTCTGTGCGGTTTACGGTTGGCTCATCGGCCCCCGGCATCATGCCCACCATTGGCGGAATAGCATCATTGAAGAAGTACCGCTTCTGATACTTCGCCATGTACTCATCGGTTTCGATCTCGTCCCCGCTTCCTT
>Ga0265297_10010031_pt1 | contig 12029 bp, 15 predicted proteins | sample Munlanlwell13791_FD_192502 | JGI IMG/M metagenome (GOLD analysis project Ga0265297, IMG submission 192502) | Leachate microbial communities from a municipal landfill in Southern Ontario, Canada - Leachate well 137-91 | ecosystem: Engineered > Solid waste > Landfill > Unclassified | place...
GGGCATGTCGGCGTGCTATAGACCGTCACCTTTTTAGCCATGATTCCTCCCTTCGGTAATAATGCCTTTGAGTTGGGCGATATCGTCTATCATATAATCCGGTTTGATGGCCTCTACTTCTTCCCGCTTGCTCAGTCCGTAGCTGACCCAACAGGTCGCAATGCCGGAATTCTTACCTGTCAGGATATCTATGCCCATATCGCCGACTATGATGCATCTCGTCTTGTCTATTTTTAATCCCGGCAACAGATTGTTCAGAATACAGGCGGAAGGCTTGAGACAACTCTCGTCGTCCCCGCCGATTATCTCCTCAAAATAATGTCTTATGCCGAGACCCTTCAGCGTAGCATCGGCAAATCTTGCGTATCTGTTAGTAAGTATAAATTTTCTTTTGGTCTTGAAATGGTCGAGCGTCTCCCTGACATGCGGATACAACCTCGCCTCGTCGGTGGGATGCTTCATATAGTAATCGCTGAAGATCTTGACGCCCTCTTCGGCAAATTCGCTCTTATCCGCACCCAGGCTCTTCTCCATAAGATCTTTGACGCCCGTCCCGATATAGGAAACTACCAGCTCAAACGGCCGCTTTTTAAGGCCCAGCCGTCTCAAGGCATAATTGACCGCGTTTACTATGTCTTTCCTGGCATCGACCAGGGTGCCGTCGACATCGAAGAATATAGCATCAGCCGATATCATCTACTTTATATCGATCTTTTTGGCGTTCTGCCAGAGGCCGTGTATATTGCAGTAGGATATTGCCAGCAGCGTACCCGGCTTATCGGATTTGAACGTGCAGACGGCTTCCGGATGTGTATATACCGTGCTCGTATCCGCCCCGAGAGCCGAAGCCCCGTGAGAGGCGAAATCGAACTTCCCTATCTGATAGGGGAATTTCTCTCCGTCCGCCAGGAAATAAAGCGCGATCCACACTATGTGGTGGGCCGTCGTATTCGGGTGCGCGATCTCCTTGCCGACGCTCAGAGCAACCTTGAAGAACTCGCCCTTCTTGGCGCTATCAGGTGCATCAATCACCGGCACATGCTTCTCCTTCTTCCAGTCCGCTGTCTGCAATAGGTCCTTCATCTCGGACATAGTCCCCTCCTTTACAGCTGCCATGGCTTCCTCCTTCGAAATTTTTCGGCTTCGAGCGGAGGCAACACCCAAAAGTAAATGCCTTTGTCCGAAGCCGAAAATTTTCCCTACTTCTTCTCCGCCATATTTTCGAACATCTCCTCGTGGCCGATCTCCTCGCCCATGATGTGGCAGACGAGCTGATAGGTATCGTGGTCCTTGCCGAACGTCTTCTTCGCAAGTTTATTATAGACCTCGATGGCCCCGGCCTCGGCGGTCGTGACTATCTTTATTATCTCCTTATAGTCGCGTAAGTCCTTCATCACGCCCGGATACGGCGCATTGGCGCCTTTCGCGAGATTGCCCGGCACATTCGTCGGAAGGCCGCCGAGTTCTATGATGCGCTCGGCAAGCTCCGTCGCGTGCTCCAGTTCATCTTTCGCGATCTTGCCCAAGAATTCCTGCATATCCTCATAACCCTGCCCTTCGACGGCCTGTGCCATGTACCACCACGCATAATACGCGAGCCACTCGTCGCAATACGCCCTGTCCAGATCCTTGATCAGGTCTTTCAGGTCAAGCTCGACTATCTCTCTACTCTTCTTTCCCATCTACTACCTCCTTTTCTTGGTCTTCTCTTTTTGCGCCGTGCTATTACGACGGTATTCTATCACACCTTAATCTTTTTTGCAAAATCCATTCCGAAATTGTAGCATTTACCGGATTCGTCCTTGTCCGGCATATATTTGACGGATATTGACGGTTGGGCAATCTCGACCCCTGCGGCCTTAAGGACATTCTCGATCGACTGCACCGCGCCGCCGCTCCATCCGTAAGAACCGAACACTGCGGCAAGCCTGCCCTTGGGTTTTAAGCCTTTTAAAAATTCGAGAAACCCGGCAATATTGTTCAGCATATCGTTATCATGCGTCGACGAGCCGATGATAAAACCTTTGGCGTCGAGCATCTCTTTGATGACCTCGGTTGAGTCCGATGAGGCGATATTGAAGAGCTTCGCCTCGACCCCGGCATCGGTTATGCCTTCAACCATACGCCGTGCCATCTTTTCGGTAGCGCCCCACATCGTCTCGTATACGACTACCACTTTGGACTTTGTGGTATTCTTTGCCCATCCTATATATGAATTGATTATCTTCCCGGGATCTTTGCGCCATATCACCCCGTGACTCGGGGCGATCATCTTTATCGGGACATTCATCTTCTGGACATCCTCGATCTTTTTCATTATAAGCGAACCGAGCGGCCACAGTATATTACCATAATACTTTGCGGCCTCATCCATAAGCGCGCACTGATCGACCTCGTCGTCAAACCGCTGACTCGTGGCATAATGTTGGCCGAACGCATCGTTCGGCATGAGGAGCTCTTCCTCCTGACAATAAGTGAACATACTGTCGGGCCAGTGTATCATCGGCGCCTCGATAAAGGTGAGGGTCCTTTTGCCGAGCTTCAGCTTATCGCCTGTCTTCACAACCTGAAAGTCCCAGTTTTCGTAATACATCTTGTAAAGACCTTCCTTGCATTTCTCGGTTCCGAAGACTTTCGCTTTCGGGCAGAGCCTCATGACAGCCGGCATCGCGCCTGAATGGTCGGTCTCAACGTGATTGGCTATAACGTAATCTATCTTTTCCAGCGGCACGATGGCGCGGATGTTATCGATCAATTCCTGTGAAAATGAGCCCAGCACCATATCGACCAGGGCTATCTTTTCGTCCATGATGAGATAAGCGTTGTAAGTACTGCCGCGCTTCGTCGTATATGTATGTCCGTGGAAGGTCCTCACGTCCCAATCGACCACACCTACAGAATAGATCCCCTTCTTTATCTCAAGCGGTTTCATTTTTTGCCTCCTTATCCGTCGCCTCTCCCTTTATGAACGTGGGGGCCGACCTCGGCGTAAATCCGCGTTTCACAAGATGGTAATATTCATAGGTCATCGGTTTACCCGGTTTGATCATCTCTGAGGAGGTGACTTCGCCCAGGAATACCGTATGTGAATCGCAGTTGAATCTCCCCACCACCTTGGCCTCCAGATAGCATATCGCGTAGTCCCTTACAACGGGACAGCCGGAGGCAAGTTTCTTAAAATTGACATCCTTGAATTTATCTTCCTTCTTCCCTGTCCTGAACCCGAATTTACCGATGAAAACAAGCGGCGTTTCCTCATCGAGCACCGAGACGCTGAAGCGGCAACTGCGCTCGATATATTCGTGTGTCAGGTTATTCTTGTTTATGCTTATGGCGACGGTCACAGGGTCGTTCGTGATCTGGAAAACCGTATTGGCTATCTGGCCGTTGAGATCCGCGCCTTTATTGGAAGCAACTATATACATCCCGTAACTTATATTATGCAGTACGTTGGGATCCATCAGACTGCCTCCTCGAGCACTTTTCTGATTTTTCCGTCGACATCTATCTGTCGTGATTCCGGAAGACCCAGCCTCTCTTCCAACGTCGGCTGGTTATTTTTATAAAAGATGCCGAGGGCTATGGGTGAGTCGTTGTTATAATCCCATTCCCGTATTTTGGCAAGTGCCTTATTGTAATCCGATGGGTCATGGTCTTTCAATTCATAAACGCGCTTGTCATAATATTCATACATATTGTAATAAGTTACGCAGACCTGTAACACGTCGACCAACGAGAAACCTTTATGAAGTATCGCCTCCTTGAATATCTTCTTCAATAGCTCAAGGCCATGCGACGTGCCTCGCGCCAGGAATGTCGCACCGCTTGCAAGCATAAGCTCCAGCGGATTTATCGGACTCTCTTTCGTCCCGAGCGGAGTGGATCGCCCTTTATATCCTAACGGTGAGGTGGGGGTATACTGACCTGTCGTCAGGCCATAGACCCGGTTATTATGAATAATGGCGGTTATATCGACGTTGCGTTTTGCCGCAAAGATGAGGTGCTCTATCCCTTCCCCGTAGGCATCTCCATCGCCTGCATGGCCGATCACCCTAAGGGCGGGATTAGCCAGCTTTATCGCTGTCGCCGGCGGAAAGACCCTGCCGTGGATTGAATAGAAACTGTTTACATTTATGTAATCGGCTATCTTGGCGTGACAGCCTATACCGGATACCAGAACAACGTTCTCCACGGGCAAACCTTCCTCGTTGAGCGAAACAAGGACTGATTTAATAGCGTTCAATATGGCGAAGTTACCGCATCCCGGGCACCATGTATTCGCGGCAGTCGTGTTCAGATTTATCATCTTATAACCTCTTTTAACCTGGAGGCAAGCTCCTCCGCCGAAAAAGGCCTCCCGTCGTATTTTAATATACTGGCGTCAACATTGAAACCGTAGCGGTTTACCAGGCTCACAAGCTGCCCCGTGGCATTGTTCTCGACCGCTATCAGCCTCTTCACTCCTTTCAACGCCTCTTTGAATCTACTTAACGGAAACGGCGAAAGCGCCGCTACCTGTATTATCTTTAAATTCATACCTTCTGCCGCCTCAAGGACCGGTCCCTTGGTAGAACCCCAGCATAATATGGCTGTGCCGGCGTCTTTGCCGTAGATCTTAACAGCATCGTACTTCTCAATGTATTCTGCGATATATTTCGTTTTGCGTAATCTCTTATCCTGCATACCGATGGTCAGGGCGGGGTCTTCGATAGTCAGGCCGGATTCATCATGTTCATAGCTGTTTATCTTGATAACGGCATCTTTTCGCGGCACAAATGCAAGCGGCGAAACCCCTGTCTCGGTATTCAGATATCTTTTATATGGGCCTTTACCGTTCCATAGCGAAGGAATTTCTTCGCCAACCTCTTTAACAAGATCCAGATCAAAACTGTAAGTCCCTTCGCCCATATCCTTGTCCGATAATATTATCGACGGTATCTGGAATTTCCATGAGACATTCAGCGCCACCTGCGACCAGTAATACGCCTCTTCCGCATCGCTCGGAGCAACAACAAAACGCGAAAACTCCCCTTGCCCGGCATTGAGCGCAAAACCGAGCTCCGTTTGCGAGCTGTATGTGGGCAGCCCCGTCGAAGGACCGGGTCTCTGACCCAGGACCACAACCACAGGAAGCTCTGCCATGGCCGAAAAGCTGAACCCCTCCGTCATAAGACAAAATCCGCCTCCGGACGTGCCGACGGCAACCTTTCTGCCGCCATACGCGAAGCCTGTGGCCATCAGCATAACGGCGATCTCGCTTTCGGGATGTATTACCTGCAGGGAAAAGTCCTCCGCGACACCGGCCAGAAAATGGAGTATGGGTGATGACGGTGTCATCGGATACGCTATATAAGTCTTTAGCCCTCCCTTTATCAGGCCCAGGCCTATCGCTTCATTTCCCGTTAAAAGAGGCAGGCTCTTCTGACCGATCTTCTCTATCCGGGTCAATTCTTTGGCCGAATCATATGCACGCCTGGCAACCTTCAGATTTATGTCTATATCTTTCGGGAAACTCTTCCTTAATACCTCGTCCAGGATCTGCCAGTCTATACCAGCCGTTTTGCACAATGCCCCAATGATAGCGGTATTGCGCATCATATCCGGTGCATTCGCTTCCTTAATAATAGCACCCAGGGGGAGTCCTATGCCGTCGGATTTTACCGAATCGGAATCGTAGATGATAATGCCGGCGCTGTTGAGCTGGCCTTTGTGAAAATCTACGGTATCCTGATTGAGCGCCAGGATAAAATCCGCCTTATCGAGGTGCGCGGCTATCTTCTTCTTCGAAGCCCTTACTATGGAGAATGTGTGGCCGCCTCGTATTAGGGACGGATAATCGCGGTACACATATAACCTGTACCCCAGCCGGTTCAATATACCGGCAATGACAATACTCGACTTATCTATGCCGAAACCGGCCTTCCCGCCTATAAGGATAGAGAATTCATTCATTAGACGTTCGCCTTATTTACGATACCGCTATCGCCGTAACAGGACATTCTTCCGCGGCCTTCTTACAGGTCTCTTCAGCCTCTTTCGGAACGACCGCGCCGATCACCACTGCCTTGTCGTCTTCCATCTTGAATACTTCGGGACATGTAGAAACGCACAGTCCGCACCCTATGCATGCATCCGCATCAACTTTTGCCTTCATCTCTCCTCCTTTTTAAAACCCTTTTTATGCTACTTTCTCAAACTCGCTTTTCGGAGCACCGCACTCCGGACAGACCCAGCTGTCGGGTATCTTATCAAAACTTGTCCCGGGCGGAACCCCGTTATCCGGATCTCCTTTTGCGGGATCGTAAATATAACCGCATACATTGCATTTATACTTATCCATTTTCAGCTCTCCTTTTTTAGTATTTCGACCTTTACCTTGCCTTTTAACAGCTCCTCGAACCTCTTAGCGTCAGCCGGATGACCCGCAACACGGCCGTAATGCATAGGCACAGCTACCTTGGGATTGATCGCCTCGGCTGCCTCTGCCGCTTCTTCCGCGTTCATTGTATATGTGCCGCCTACCGGCAAGAGCGCGATATCGCACTTGTAATCTTTCATCTCCGGGATATTATCCGTGTCTCCGGCATGGTATACGGACATACCGTCCATCGTAACGATAAAACCCAGATTCTTAGAGCTCTTCGCATGATAACCCTTGTCGATATTGTAACTTGCCACGCCTTTTATACGTACTCCGGACAATTCGAGCACTTGTCCCGGCGACAGCGTCTTTATATCCCGCAATACCTCGCGCTGACTTTTCAGCTGCGACGTCACCGATTCCGGACCCACGACTACCGTATCGTCGTCGGAGATCTTCGCTATGTCCGGCTTCGAAAAATGGTCGTAATGTTCGTGCGTTACCAGTATGATATCCGCTTTTTTCGAGGCGGATCGTATATTCCACGGATCGAAATATATCGTCTTCGGACCGTCCCACCGGAACGCGTCGTGGTCAAGCCAGTGCAAGGACTCCGTCATATATATCTTCTCATGCCGACGCCGCCACTTCGTCAAATATCCCGGCCATTATGAAATCATTCTCCGTCAGTCCGCCGGACACGTGCGTCGCGAGGGTTATCTTGACTTTATTATACATGAGCGTGATCGTGGGGTGATGGCCCTGTTCTTCGGATATGACGGATATCATGTCGACAAAATATTTTGCCTCTACGAAATCCTTGAACCTGAACTCTCTGGTTATCTTTTTGTCGTCGGCCAGCTGCCATGTCTTGTGCCGTGCCAGCAGCTTCTCTATTTCATCTTTCGGTATCGGAGGCGTACCGGCCTCGCACGGTTTACATTTTGAAGGCAAGGACTCTTTCGTTTTATAAGCGGGGCCTTTCAGTACATCCTGCAGACTTTTCAGGGCATCTTCATAATCCGGCGCATTTGTCAGTTCCGGGACGATCTGTGAATATCGCACTATATTGTTCTTATCGAGGATATGAACGGAACGCGCCAAGAGGTTCAATTCTTTGATAAGAAGGCCGTAATTTATTCCAAACGATGAATATCTATAATCGGAAAGGACGATCTCATTTTTTATACTATTTTCCTGGCAGAATCTTTTCTGGGCGAAAGGAAGGTCTTTGCTTATGCCCACCACTACTATATCGGCCGAAAAACCGGAAGCTCTCTTATTGAACTCTTTTACCTGAAGGTCGCAGACAGGCGTATCCAGGGAAGGAAATGAGGAGATGAGCTTGATCTTTTCGCCGAAATCGGATAGGGTTATTTCTTTAAGATCCTGCGACACAACCCTGAAATAGGGGGCGCTTAAGCCTGTGTTGATCTTACGGCCCATCAGTGTCATAGCATTACCTTTGAATGTTATGGTATCAGGCATACCGCCCCCTTTGTTAATTAGATAATATTATACCATTGCCGGCGTAAATATGAACGCATACTTTTCTATTTTTTTATGACTTTTTTCCACCATCAAGATCGACAAAAATAATAGGCAGTTTAAAGTCATGCCCAGGACTGTCTAATGCAACCCTCTTTGCAATGCGCAACTGGTCTCAGCATATACCGTATCGTTACTCTCATTCTGAATCACCTCCCCTCAAATTTTCTATTTTTCCAATATATCCGCCAGGTCCTTATCCGGCGTTGTTATTAGCTTCAGATCGAACTTATCTTGCAGTATCTTTAAAACGTTAGGCGTTATGAAAGCGGGCGGCGTGGGGCCTATCCTCATACCTTTTATATCCAGGTACAGGAGCGTCAAAAGTATCGCCACCGCCTTTTGTTCAAACCATGACAATACGAACGAAAGCGGAAGATCGTTGACGCCGCAATTGAACGCCTTGGCCAAAGCCACCGCGACCTGGACTGCCGAATACGCGTTATTACACTGCCCTACATCTATAAGTCTCGGTATACCGTCGATAGCGCCGAAGTCCAGCTTATTGAAACGGTATTTCCCGCACGCGAGCGTAAGTATTACGCAGTCGGCCGGGACCTTTTCGGCAAATTCGGTATAATAGTTTCTTCCGGGCTTAGCGCCATCGCATCCACCGATAAGAAAGAATCGTTTTATCTTGCCGGACTTCACGGCACCGATCACCTTGTCGGCTATGCCCAGGATAGCGGTATGGTGGAAGCCCGTCATTATCTTCTTATCCGGAGCATCGACAAGCGGAGGCAGCGACTTGGCAAGTTTTATTATCTGTGAGAAATCCCTTCCTTTTATATGCGCGGCGCCGGGGATGCCCGTGACGCCCACGGTAAAAAGCCTGTTGAGGTACGTATTGGCCGGCGGTATCAGGACACAGTTTGTCGTCGCAAGTATCGCCCCGCTGAACGCGGCGAACTCTTTTTTCTGGTCCTGCCACGCGCCGCCGTAATTTCCGGCCAGATGCCTAAACTTCTTCAATGCCGGATAGCCATGCGCCGGCAGCATCTCGCTATGCGTATAGACGTTGATGCCGGTCCCCTCGGTCTGTTTCAACAGTTCATAAAGATCGAGAAGGTCGTGTCCTGTCACGAGTATCCCAGGCCCTTTCTTCGTGCCGGTATCGACCTCTGTGGGGACGGGATCTCCGAACTTTTCCGTATGAGCCTTGTCGAGGAGCTCCATAACCTTCAGGTTCATCCTGCCGCACTCGAGCACCATCCCGAGGTGCTGATCCAGGTCGAAGCTTACATTTGTAACTGTCTCAAAGAGGGCCTTGTGCATGAACGTGTCGACTTCCTCGTCTCGCGCGCCAAGCTCTCTGGCATGATAGGCATATGCCGCCATACCTTTCAGCCCGAACAATAATATATCCTGAAGGCTCTGAATATCCTCATTCTTACCACATACTCCTGTCTTTGTGCAGGCGGCGCCTCCGGCCGTCTGTTCGCATTGATAACAGAACATTACTTACCTCCTTTTTTATTCTTCTTATAGCGGTCGTATATCTCCTGCCCGACGCACTCCTTGGCATATTTGCACCAGTCGAGGCAATATTCTCCGAGCTGCCGCGCAACTATCTTTTTGCATTTCGGACATATTGCCTGAGCTTCATCCGACCACAACTCAACCTCTTCGCCGCAGAACGGACAATCGAGTGTTTCCGGATGCGGTTTTTTGAACCTATGGGAACCGGGGCATTCAAATATCATTTTAGAAGCTCCCCCTTTATGCTTATTACAGCCTCTTTAAACGGCACCTCTTTGCCGGAACCGGCTATGGCACCTTTTATCACATTGACCAGCCCGAAACAGCAAGGCACTTCCATATGGGCATATGTTACGGATCTTATATCGTTATTCTTAACCATCTCTGTGATCTTTTCCTTGTAATATGCTATATCGTCCAGCTTCGGACAGCCTACGAGAAGCACCTTTCCTTTCAATAGCTTCTCGTGGAAATCCGCATAGGCAAACGGGACGCAATCGGCTGCTATCAAAATATCCGCGCCGTTCAGATAAGGTGCATTTGTGGGAACAAGCATTATCTGGACCGGCCACTGCCTCAAGGAGGATTCCATCTCGCTAGACACCCTATCCCTCTTCCCGGATGGTTTCTTTTTACCAAAATCGATAACCCTGGAACCGGGACAGCCGCCTGCGTGATGGATGTGGCCGGCTGCCATACCGACGCCGCCCACATCCATGCCTTTCTCCTTCAAGAAATCCATTGCCTCCTTTAAATAGCCGGTTTCGCCATGGCTTTTCAGATGCTCAAGGTGCGCCTTTATGACATTCGGGCCCTGCCTGATCACGTTCTCCATCACCTTTCTCTCGTCGTAATTTTCAGCGTCTCTTTCCTCTATATTGATAGCACCCTGGGGACAATGGCCGAGGCAGGCGCCAAGCCCGTCGCAAGAAGCATCGCTTATGAGCCTTGCCTTGCCATCGATCATCCTTATCGCCCCTTCCGGGCAATTCGGGATGCATAGGCCGCAGCCGTTGCACTTCGATTCGTCTATCTTTATGATTTTACGCTTTGGCATAACATCCTCCTTATGCCCTTGTCAGATCTTCTATGGTAATCTTCTTTAGTTCCGCCCTGACCATGGCTTCTATCCTGTCTATCTTCTTCTTAAGCGCGCATTTGGTCCTGTTCGGGCACAGAGCCTTCTTAAAAAAGCACTTATTTATCTCCACCGGTCCCTGGAATGATTCGATGAGATCTATCAGCCGTATCTTATCCGGACTTACCGACAATTCAAACCCTCCGCCGATGCCTTTATGCGATCTCACTATCCCGCCCTTGTTCAATGCCTGCAGTATCTTGCGCAAAAAAGGCTTCGGCATCTTAAGGGCTCTCACAAGTTCGGCAACCGATACGACATCTTTCCCGCTTTTCGATATAAAACATATTGCCCTGATCCCATAATCCGTATTGCGCGTCAACAGCTTCATCCCGCGTCTCCTCTTTGGTAACAAATAAATGATACCATATTAGTATCATTTTGTCAAGAAAAAAATCGTTTTGCGAAAAAATAAAAGGGCGCCCGGCTTCCGGGCGCCCTTTTGGACTGAATTACTGTTAGGCTGTTACAATCCCTTCTTGATCATGTACTCGATAAGATCCATTACCCTGCAGGAATATCCCCATTCATTGTCGTACCATGCGATGACCTTCGCGAAGTTTCCGTCGATGACCTTCGTCATCTTCGAATCGACTGTCGCTGATGCCGGGTAGTGATTAAAATCAACCGAGACGACATCGTCTTCGGTGTAATCAAGGATACCTTTCATCTTGCCTTCCGAAGCGGCCTTCACCGCTTTATTTATCTCTTCCACGGTAAGGGTCTTCTTCATGGCGCACGTCAGGTCCACAACGGATACGTTCGCTACGGGGACCCTCATCGAAAATCCGTCAAGCTTACCTTTCAGTTCCGGCAATACCAGGCCTATCGCCTTCGCGGCACCGGTCGATGTCGGTATCATGGATAACGCCGCTGCCCTGGCCCTGCGAGGATCCGGGTGAGGAAGGTCCTGGACGCGCTGGTCGTTGGTGTATGCATGGATGGTTGTCATCAGCCCCTTCTCGATCCCCCATATATCATTAAGAACCTTCGCTACCGGCGCAAGACAGTTCGTCGTGCATGAAGCGTTCGACACGACAGAATGGTTCTTCGGATCATACTTGTCTTCGTTGACACCCATGACTATCGTGAGATCCTCACCTTCAGCCGGCGCTGAAATTATTACCTTTTTCGCTCCGCCTTTAGTGATATGGTTCACGGCGCCTTTTACCTCTTTACCTTTTTTGTTTACACCGTCGTTCTTAATGGTAAAAAGACCCGTCGATTCCACCACTACCTCTACCCCAAGCTGTTTCCACGGTAGTTCCGTCGGATCCCTTTTCGCAAGGACCTTTATCTCTTTTCCGTTCACTATGATGCACTCCACTCCTGCCTTGACATTACCGCCCGGAAAACGGCCGTGCACAGAGTCGTACTTCAAAAGGTGCGCAAGCGTCTTCGCGTCAGTGATATCATTCACGGCTACAAGCTCCATCGATTTGGAATTTCTCTCGAGGATAGCCCTTCCGACCATCCTTCCGATCCTTCCGAATCCGTTAATGC
>Ga0265297_10010032_pt1 | contig 12028 bp, 25 predicted proteins | sample Munlanlwell13791_FD_192502 | JGI IMG/M metagenome (GOLD analysis project Ga0265297, IMG submission 192502) | Leachate microbial communities from a municipal landfill in Southern Ontario, Canada - Leachate well 137-91 | ecosystem: Engineered > Solid waste > Landfill > Unclassified | place...
TTCGGGATGCCCGCCCTAGCACAATAAAACCTATCAGATAAAGAGAAAGACTAACAGCTACATCAGACTCGTCTTCTTAATTACTTACATGCATACCGACACAGGTACCAGGATACCAGACATACCAGGTACCCTAACCCGTTTTATAACGAACCAGCCGGGACTAGAGCAAGCTCATGAACAGGCTTCGCCTGTTCTAGGGAGTAAGGTACCACCGAACCCCAGCCAACCTCGACCCAGCCTAAACTTGGCCCTGCCGCAGACGTACACTTTGGGCAAGCCCATACGGCAGGGCGGTGGGGGATCCCGCCGGGGGGTCTCGGGTGAATCGTGCGAGGGACCCGCTGCCCAGGTGGGACAATCGGCTCCATGGGTCGGACCTGTGGACATGCCCCGCGAGATGTCCTAGTACCCTGGGATAAATAGAACCATGGAAGAACAATTAGACTCGAGAGAGGAGCCGGTTCCCGAAACCAAGGAACCCAAGATCCTGCAGCCCGGCCCGGATGGGTACCCAGGCAGGCTGATGACTCGTAAGGAAGCTGTCAGGTACCTGGGGGTCAGTGCCAAGACCCTTAGAAGGTACGAGCTGGCCGGCGGGATCTGTGCCTATAAGAACCAGATGAACGGACGGGTCCTGTATTCTGAGTCCGAGATCCTGGCCTTACTAGGGAGTAGACTGAAGCAACGGAAGTCTGTGGTCCTGTACTGCAGGTCGGCCGTACTAGGGAGTAGATCTGACAAGGGTAACAGTGCGAGAGACAGGCTAGCCCAACAGGTACAGCGCATGTCCCAGTACTGTACGGCGGCCGGGATCCGAGTAGACCATACCTTGGCAGACATAGGACCAGGTACTGGTAGACTCGTACTTGAAGGTTATAACTTATTGATAGAGAAGGTGTTACGGCACGAGGTGAGCCTAATAGTCGTGGAGACCCCAGACCGGCTGGCCCGCTGGGGCATGGGTAACTTGCTCGAGAGCTTCCTGGCCTGGCACGGTGTCCAACTACACGTTGCCTGTCCAACCTTACTGCGAGAAGAGTACCAAGAAGAGATCAAACAGGACCTGACCGAAATCATCTACGAGTCCAAGAGGCTACTTGGAGAACAGGTCTGATAATCAATAAGATATAGGGATTTCACCCGGCCCCGGAGAGGTATTGGATACCTGTACTAGGGAGTACGGGGCTTCTTTCGATAGCAGCCCGTCAGTCGGCTGCCTAGGACCTACTAGGGAGTACCGGCCTGGCCGTCTTGCAGCTGCTCTTCGTCCTCTGGGTCCGGCACGTACTCGGCTTCGTCCTTGACCACCTGAGCCCAGTCAATGGCTTCCTTCAGGTACTTGACCCCGGACTCGATCTCTTCCATGCACAGGCCAGCATTCTTGTAATCGAACTTCTTGCAGTACTCGATCGCTTGATCCAACTCGGTCCGGATCGAATAGAGATAGGTACCTAGCCAGGTCTTGTCGGCTTCTAGCAGGCCGGCCTGTTCCAGCTTGAACATGGTGTACAGGTCCGGTTTCTTATCGCTGTACTCTAGGACTGGGATACCATTGGTGGTATCCAATTCCTCGAAGATCTTTACGTGCTTTCTGTTCATGTTGCTGGTTCGAATATTTCTGGATGTTGGCGACCCCATTCTCTGAGAAAGACTCCTGCTTTACCGTTAGCTTCGTTCTCGCAGTCAGAGCCATCCGCTCCGTCTAACTGGTCTCCTCTTTCTCTCTGAGCATGATGTACTAGTTCGTGAGCTAAGCTCCTGTACCAGTCAGCTCTCTGTCTCTTTCCGCGCAGTACCCAGATGAAGTTGTCTTCAGGATTGGGGAAATATGCGGCCATTGACTTCATCTCCACGGCCTTAGCATGGTCGTCGGATACTAGTACTTTGGCTGGCTTCTTGTAGCCTAGATTCTTGCGGCAAAATGCTATGAATTCCTTTAGGTCAGGATCTTTGACAGGGGTCGTGCTCTCGCTGTTTACGTTCATGAAGTTATTTATCCAATTTTCCAGGGCCAGAAAATCCCCCAAGACCAGGATGGCCAAAAATACCCATGGCCGGGCGGCATGGCGCATCGGTCCAGATACATAAAATAAACCTACATCCCATGGCAAAGAATCCCACTCAGGTGACGAGGTACCGGGCCGTTAGTACTACTAAACGACCTGGCGTGCATGCGAAGTCTAGGTCCTCAAACAACAAACGGTCCAAGAATTACCACAAGCCGTACGTAGGACAAGGCTGACTGCCCGCATTTATATCGGGCCCGAGTTATTTTTTAACCTGGGCCCGATATAAATAAAAATAAAATGATAATTTACAAGACCACCAATTTAATAACTGGCGAAGCCTACATCGGAAAGGATGTAAACAATGATCCATTCTATTTAGGTAGCGGTAAGAATTTGAAACGCGCAATTCAAGAATACGGTAAATCTAATTTCAGAAAGGAGATACTCGAAACATGCTCAACTAGGCAAGAACTAGACTCTCGCGAAAGATATTGGATCGAATTCTACGATGCTCAATACTCTAATCTCTATTATAACTTATCTAAATCCAGCATAGGCGGATCAAACAAAGGCCGACTCTGGATCAAGAATCCAATTACTGAGAAATTCAAATTGATTGATCCTTCTACTTTACAAGAATACTTGAATTCCGGTTGGGTAAAGAGCGGGTCCCCTAACTTAGAACGCAGCAAATCAATCGGCTCAACTAAAGGAAACAAATGGATTCATGATCCGGTTTCTGGTAAAATTAGAAACGTTAAACCCGAAAAAGTTGAAGAGTACTTATCACATGGTTGGAAGCTAGGATTAGCTAGAGAATTGGGATGTATAAAGGTCAAGTAACATCACATGAAAAAAGGGACCACCCACTAGGGAGTCCCTTTCTTCTTGTAGAGTAATAGACTCTTATTGGAACCTCTTCTTAGTCCATGCCTTGAGAATGCTAGGCTCTTTCTTGAACTCGATCTTGGCCTGAGTTTCGATGTCTGCTGGGTCCGTGTTGAACGACTGAGCCAAAGCTTTGGTCGTGAACTTGACCGCCTTTTCTAAATCGCCATTGAACTGCTTGCTCAGGTCCAAGAAGGTCTTTCTTACCTGGCGCCTGACCTTCTCGTCATTGTCCTTCTGCTTGTCGCGAGTCTTCTTGGAAGAAGCGGACATCTTGTCAAGATATTCCTGATAAGCGGTCATGTCCGGCTCGGAATTAATGGCTTCCTCTGCCATTGCTTGGACCTCTGCCTTCTGCATGGATTCGAACCGGTCGAACAAGTTGGCTAGTTCCGGCCAGATAACATTGCTCTCAGTTCCTTCGCGTTCTCCTTGGAGCAGCAGCTTGAACTTGGATACAGTACGCTCAACGGTCTGCGGTTTCAGGTTCAGGTAAGCTGACAGCTTTGCACCTGCAATGTTCTGCCAGTCTTCGGGACCGTCCTTCGACATTTTAAGAGCATTACGAGTCAGACCAGTATCTCCTCTTCCACGAGTGTCTTCGGCCCGGCCCAGTGCTTGCACAGCATTGAGATAACATGCAGCATACTGCTCGTCGGAAAGGATGTCGTCTCCCCTTGTTATTGCAGCCTTCTGACCTCCTCGTAGTTTAGGTACCTTTGGTTCTTCGGTGTTTATAGGTTCTGTTGGTTCGCCAAGAGTCTCGTCCTGCAGGTTCTCATTAACGAAGCCGGAAAAATCGTTCACATATTTCTTTTTCATGTAGTAAGTCTTTTGATTATTTATCCCCGTACTAGGGAGTAAGAACCGTACAGATAAAAAGAATGGGGCCGTAGCCCCATTCAGAGTCCATTTAAGGTTTAGAGGTTTGCGAGTTCTGCATGCTGCAGGTCCCAGCTCTTCACGAAGAGGTTACCACCTTCGACTTTGAACTTCTTAGGGTTCGTCATCGGGAAGGTTGACTTGTGCGAACCGAGCCAGGTCATGTCGTTCACGAGGTCCCAGATGGTATGTCCGGTCTTGATGAACTTCTTCTGGTCGGGAGAGAGTTCCCTCGGGTTAAATCCCTTGGCAATGATACGCCTTTCGGTTTCTTCGAGGTGCGGGAACAGTTTTACCTTTGCCGCTTTGGCCAGCCAGATCTTGCGATCAGGATCTTCCTCTGTCAGCTGAGTCTCAACCATCTCGAAAGCTTTGGACATTTCTGCAAGGCTGGCCTGCGTGTTCATAGCCTTATTGAGCTTGTCCTGGAAGGAGACCGGCACGAAGCCGTCGCGTGCCCAGATGTGGGCTTGGTTCAGGATGTCGCGGAAGGCATCGGGACCGGCGGAACCTCCGCTGGACTTGCCACCTCCACCGAGGTCCGGACCTTCTCCTGTCGGAGTCCGCGTGATCATGCCATTGGAACAGGCCAGTCGGTACATGAAGTCCTTGATCTCTGACGTGTTATGGCTGTTTACTAGGGAGACCCCGAACCGGAAGATTTCGTCGGGACCAAGGCGTTCGAACCCTGCGTCCTTTGCATGGACGAGGTTGATGGACATGTTTCCGTTGCCGGTGTTGTCGATAGACTCGACGGTCAGACCCGGAACTTCGTTCAGCAGGGTTTCTGCGGTGGCGAAGAGGGTATCATTGGTAAGCCTGCTGTACCGGTCGGCTACTACGATGTTCGTGATGACATGCTGGTCCTGATCGCCAATGAGGAGGAAGTCCTTTCCACCATCACGGCTTTCTGCATAGGCTTTCACGGCCTCAAGCAGTTTTATCTGGATCATCTTGTCCTCGTGCTTCGCCATGCGGTTCATGAGGCTGATGTTCAGGTTAACCACCTGTCCGAGGCGGTTGAAGAAACTTCTGGACACGGGGACACGGTGTCCGTGGATGTGGATGCAACCATTCTCGATCGACTTGTCGTCGAGCTGGATGTCGCGGAGCTTGATCCTCTTCACGAGCGGGTCGTGCCCACTGAGCTCCTGTCTGATGTTGTTGAATTCGTCGTTTCCGATCATTGTCTTTTAAGGTTTAATTGGTTGATACTAATTCTGTTCCACTTCGTCTTGGTCTTCGACTACAACGTTCTCAGCATCGGTATGCGTGACTGAGAGAAAGAGATCGTTGAACCTTTGATCGAGCATTGCACGGTTCTCACCTTCGCCCGTTGCTAGACGGTTGGCTTCGATTTCCTGTTGCCATGCTACTTCGTCCCATACGAGCTCTCCGTTTACTAGGGAGTAATACAATCGCTGGTAGATGTGCGAACCTCCACGTCTGTTCTTGGAGAATTCAACGTACCGGCGTCCTGCATCGTCGAACCTCATCTCCATCATCGCTGTAGTAGCGTGCTTGAGGTAAGTCGAACCGACGTACTGGCCACCCTTGGTTAAATGCTGGATTGCGAAGATCGCTTTGTTCTTTTTGTCGGCAGCCTCGATGATGGCGTTCGTTAACCATGTTGCTGCTCTGTTGGTCTTCCATCCAAGGACGTCCGCCATTTTCACGATGGTGTCCTGGTAGGAGTCGAGAAGGATGATGTCGTAATCGTCGCTTTCGATCGTGTTCTTTAAAATAAGATCGAACCGGCCCATGATGTAGTCCATGAGGAGGAGGGTCGGGATGTTGCCAATGATTGGCATCTTAGAATAAAAGAAGAACAAATCGTTACGCGTCATTTCCGAAGAAATGTAGAGGATTTTGGCGTCGGGATTTTCGCGCTTGATCATTGCAAGCATTTGGAGAATTACAGTTGACTTGCCGACGCCCGACTCGCCAACCACGATGTTCGCGGTACCTGAATAAAGACCGCCATCTTCCGTGTGATCAGATAAGAGTTTGTCCACCAAGCCATTGGTCTTATAAAGCCTGAAGTCAGGGAAGTCCATGTTCCCGATTTCAATGACCGTTGGTTTCTCGATGACCGACTCTGCATCCTCTCCGAGGTCTGGCCTTCCACGCTGAGTCAGAGTGTCTGAACGCGGGTCGGAAGGCCTTGTTGAAGTAAATCCGGCGCGAAGTTTCTTGACCACCCCATTGAACAACCCGTAACTGACACTGGAGTTCTCGTTGTTAACCATGAACTGAGTGTAGAGCTGTTGTACCGTTTGGTCGATAGGAACCTCGCCTCCATGGTGTTCCGTGAAGAACGCCCGTACGATCATTTCCTTCTTTCCGATTTGATTTTGCATAGATGGTTTAAGTTAATTATTGATTGATGTAGCTAATATAACACTAATGTCTGACAGGAAAAAATGGGATTGAAATTTGTTTTGATCTTATACTTTATAATGTACTACAGTTCCACTTAAGTTAGTCGTAATTACTAAAATAATTGCGTCACTGATGTGACTGCCAAAGCCGTACTTCAGTGCGTAACGGAGTATACCCTCTGCGCTTGGACTGCGAACCCATTAGAACCGGCGTTCAACCGGATAACGAAGCTAATATACCATATTTGTACGAAACGAGAAAATCCAAGTAACTTATTTTGTTACTCGGATCGTCGGGTCAGTAACTTCTTCTATCGAGTTTGGGTCGACTGGCCAGTAAGGGGTCTTGCTCGCAGTGACTTGGAACTGACCATGTAGAAATTCGTTTATTCCGGCAAAGCCTAGAACCCCGACATGCACCTTACCCTTGCAGATGAATTTAACTTTCTTCCCAATGAGGTGCCTGAATCTTGGGTATGTCCCCTCGTACAAATGATTGCTATCTTTTGCTGTCATAATTGAACTACTTTACTAGGGAGTCCCGTCCTAATGGACGGGAATCTCCAATTCGAATTCGCCGATCTTCACGGTCTCGCCGATCAACTCAGAACTGTTGCCCATGCGGACGTTCTGACCCTCGTCGTAGTCCAGCTCAATAGATTCGGTCGGTTTGCTAAGAACCTTCATGATCTCTTCGGGTTCCATCACGCCCTTCTCCCTCTTTGACTTGGGATCGATGACGTACACTCTTACTATCTTCTTCATGGTTTTTGGATGTTTTCGTAGATACTACGGAGTAACTGCCACCGTGTGAAGTACTTCACGGGATGTCGGTCGGCTTCCAACGGCGCGAGTAACTGCGAAGCTTGGAAGGCATGCGGTAATTCTCTCCACGATAGTACTCACAGAATTCCTGACCTTTCTTTGGTCCGTTGACGTAGATACCGTACGTAATGAAGCAATCGTCGTCTATGATTCCTTCGATTATGTCGCATTTTGGATTATGGTTCTTATGAGAATGAAAGATCGTTCCACTGAACGGTGCGGTTATATTTGCCATATTGATTGAATTAGGATGCTAATGTAACAATATTCTTTGACAGGAAAAAATCAGACCGTGATCTTTACTACGGTTTTGGTTTCAACTCCTTCTGCTTTGGTGAAGTTACCGTAACCGTGCTCGACGGTCTTCTTGACCTGGCCGGTGCTATAGACCCTTTGCCAGTACCAGAAGTTAGACAGCCTGCCGTTTACTAGGTAGTCCCCACTCTTGATCAGGACAGGATATGATTTGAACGGTTTTCCGTCCTTACGTTTCTTTTCCCATGGGTGGAAGAAGACCACGGTTCCTGCACTAGGAGCGTTAATGCGAACGCCTGTATCATGTATCATATTACTTGTATTTAATGGTTCGTACTAGGGAGTTAATGATTTTGCCGGCCGAAGCCGGGAGGGGCTATGCGCCCCTCTCCAGGATCGCCCTTTCGGCAGGTGTGAGTGATTCCATTCCTTGATCGTGTACCTTCTGCAGGACGTCGTCAATGGTCAGTTCGGTGGTGTCCTCCACGGGTGCGGTGACAACGACTCCGAGTTTCTTCATGATTGGCTCAGGAAGGGCAGTAGCGTTTCCGTTGAAGGGGAATACGAAGAAGAATGCTCCGGTCGGTTTGACGTCGGCTGTGATCTGTTCATCCGTCGATTCGGTATCGAAGATGGAGAGGACTCCGCCCGGCATCGGAAATGCGTAGGCAGTTTCGGGGTTTGCAATGTGCGGTCTCAAGGCTGCGGATACCTGTGGTATCGGAATCGACGGGCCGAAACGCATGAATACGATTTTTCTCATGGCGATCTGGTTTTAATTGATTGATGTAGTAAATGTAATACTGTTTTGCGACAGGAAAAAATGCTGATGAAATATTTTTTTGAAGTGGTATGTCGCTGTTGTTTGAAGCATGCTGCAAATATACCATGAATGTCTGACAGGAAAAAATGGCTGGTGAAAATAATTCTGGCGGGGTACCTCGCAGATCGAAGTATACCCTCTGCGCTTGAACTGCGAACCCGTTAGAGCTTGGTATCAGCAAGATAACGAGGTAAAAGTAATACAAATACCTGAAAGGAAAAAACTCGAGAGGAATTACGGCAATGGCGGTTCAGTAGTGGTGGTCGTAGTGGATGTTGTGGAAGTTGTAGTGGTAGTAGCGGGGATGTAGACAACTCCAGTTCCGCTAGTACCCATTGAGTCGGTCAGGTCTTGGACAGCTTGGTCTCTAGAAAGTTGGGATCCAAACTGGATTTGCATGGGCTGGTTTCCTGACACTCCAACTATTAAGTCCAAGCCAGTGTCGGTTGCTTCCGCCCATAGGAGGTTCGTTTCCGGATTGTAGACTGTTAGTTCCTTAGTGGAACCGTTCTCTATTGATCTTAGTTTTATTACGTCCGCTGCCATATAAACCTATTTATACAAGAAAGGGGTCCCGCCAAGGACCCCTAACTAATCAATCAATAAAACCAAATCGTCATGTCTTCCTTAACGGTACTCGTTCTATCTTTACTATCGATCCAATTGGCGAGTATCGTGCTTCTTCGTAACTCGAGAACCTATCAGTATCAAAGATCCATACTCCCCTGGCTCCAGTTCTTCTCATTCCGATTCTAGCAGATCTCTCCGCCATGCTAGGCTTGGAGATCTGAGCATCGAAGCATGCTAGCTTGTATGCGGACCTGAACGTCGTTGCCACCAGTGCTGGTATCATTACTTCGTTCTCGAGCTTGGACACTAGCCATACATCCTTCTTGTTTCTTAACAAGCTAGGCATCAAAAGAACTTATTTCTGATCCAGCTTATGAGAGCAATTGCTCCGAACACTAAAACAGCAATGACTACTGCTGCTATTGTTGCTTGTAATAGACAATGCATCATGACTTTAAATTATTAAAGATTCAGATATTTTCTTGAGCTGCGCGCATTTCTCGTACTCTTCTGTCTCCTGAAAATGCTTGATCATTATGGTCAAAGCGTTCTTCTTCTCGGATACCGACTTGCCGTCTCCTTCTTTTACTGCGTCCTTGAATTCGCCAGTCAAAGCTTCGTACAGTTTGTCCATGAACTTACCGTAGTCTTCCTTTCGCAGGTGCATGAGCTCCAACAGCAGGTCCTGATACGTCTTCTTATCGTGTGGGTTGGCGTCCATCGTGTGTGTAGGTCTTTTTTAGGCTTTGTACTACTAATATACTAAAAAGAGCCGAACGGGTTAAACCTGGACGACTCTTTTTTCTCTGGGGTTATGTTGAGGCCTAGAATATCACTTGCTTGTAGTGTTTGTTAACCTTCTTTAATCCGTTTAAGCATTCCTTGCATTCCATGTACTGGGTGTCTGCATCTATCTCGACTATCGGACCTTTGACATCCGTTACCGTTCCATTGATTATGCAATCGTCGTCATCGCAGTACGTGTAGAACTTTACTTTGTCTCCTACCTTAACCTTCTTGAATCTAGAGTACTTCTTCTTGTGACTTCTCATCAACCTTATTGCAATCACTATGCAACCGGTTGCAACTGCTAGGCCTGAAAAATGCAGTAGGCCAATCTCGAACATCGTCATTTAGATCCAACGTTATTTTGCTTGTCTCTTGAACCAGCTAAGCTTGCCCAAGAAGTAGTCTATCTGAAGACGGAGCCCGAAGTTGCTGCCCTGATAAGATCCCAATTGTTTGGTTTTATATTGTTGATAGTCAGTATCCTTAAGTTCGAGATCTTCCTGCTTGATGTCTTCAATCTTCTGCCAGTGCTTTTCCATTGCTGCTACGAATGCATCGACGTCCTTCATCAGGTCGTCGTATAGGGCTGCTTTATCTCTCTTGGAAAGTGGCATATCTCTTTACCTTTAGCTGTATTTATACAGTGTAACGATCGACATTATTGCAGTAGGAATCAAACACTAGGACCATGTTGCCGGTCCTGGCGCAGAATCCGGACTCTGTAATGGACTGTATCCTGTAATCGGATGGGATCTGGGTGAATCCCATGCGATTGCCATCTTCGTTATAAGTTACTATTTGACCGCCGAAACGAAGGACCACGAACATCGAGGAGTGACCGAGGAACTCCCCGCCGCCCGTCGATATGTTTCCTATCTGATTCCCAGCTCTGTCGCGGATAATCAGGAGGTTTCCGTACTGTGTTACTGTTGCGATCATGGGTCGATTATTACTGCTTTGAGATCACTGGTCGGAGAAATACACTCGTGCATCTTTGCAATTGCAATGATAAGATCAGTTGCATGCTCGAAATGAGTGTACCCGCTTTTGAATACGAACATGTAAACGTGCATTGTTTTAGGATTTAGATTGTAAAAGTAAACAAAACTTCTGACAGGAAAAAAGAAAGCGGCCGTAGCCGCTAACTTTTTTCGTGTGGTTGATCTGTGTTATTCTCCGCCGAGCTCCTTGATTGCTTCGGTCAGGATCCTGATGCGCGGGGAAGTTTCCTTCTTGTTCCCGTCCGGGTCGAACCAGTAGGTTCCGCCGTGCTCGTACCAGGTCCGTGGCTTGCGCTTTGCGATCTCCGGATAGATCATTCTCAACCGGTCGTTGTTGTGCGCATCGAATCTGAAGCCCGGCCGTACGACTCCTTCGGTCGAGTTGAACATTTTTTTCTTCAGATCTTTCTGCCTGAAAACTTCATTGAATCCCTTGCAGAATCCGGCAGTGCCGTTCCCCTTGAGGTAGGCGCGAACGCGGCGGTAGATCTCGATCCGCTGTTCTTTCGTTGGCATTTTTACATTGTTTTCCATGGGTTTCGTATTGGTTGATGTAAATGTAAACAGAATTCTTGACAGGAAAAAATACTAGTTCATCATTGCCCTCTTCGATTCGATGTAAGCCAGTATAGCATCGCGCATGTAGATAAGCTGGTTGTAGACTTCGGGTTCTTCGCTGTTGAGCTGGCTCAGTCTCTCGTCAGTTGCAATATGCAGGAAGAAGCCCTCCTCGTACTCCAAGATCGTGCCACAGTACATGCAAATGGACAGGTCTCCAGGTCCAGGGATCGAATTCGAATCCTCGTCCTGAATTCCTGAAGCTCCGTCCAGCTTAGCCTTGCAATGAGGGCAGGCCACGTACTCGTTGGGCAGTTTACTTGACATCGATTCCCTCCTGTTCGCAGATGTATTTTACCTCGCTCTTCTTGAGCCAGCAGATAAGGAAGCTAGCAATCTCGCTAGGTCTCTTCGCTGCGAAGTGGTCGTACAGAGCCTTGCGCCTGCGCTCGGCTATGGGTTCTTTCTTTTGCTTTGCCATCTTACAATTTGTTATGGGTCTTGTACAGAATTCCTTTGTCTTCCCAGACCATGTAATACATCCCGTTTTCGTCCACTCGTGTCTGGCCCCTGAAGATCGGGCTTTCGAGCTTGAGGTATTCCTCACCGGTTATAAGCTTGCAATCTTCGAGCTTGATGTTCATGATCAGTTTATTTTACTAAGTTCGATGCACTTCTGAAACTGTTCCTCGCTTAAGTCCGAGGTTTCCTGTTCCAATATGTTGATCAGTATTTGATTGTACATGTTCGTTTCGAGCTTCTCTCTTGAGACGGTACCTTGAAATGGGTCAGTTCCGTCGAAGAGAATGTCGGTTCCGGTTTTGGCCCAGAATCTGGCTAGTTCGGAGGTTGGTTCAGGCTTGAGAGTGGGAGTGTCCATATTTCGATTGATTATGGTGTAAATATAATACCGTTTCTTGAAAGGAAAAAATGCAGAGGTTACTTAACCCCTGCACGTTTCCTCATTTTTGCGCGAGCAACTTTCAAAGCTCTGTTGACTTCAGCCGGAGTTTTCTTCACGATGTCGGCCACCTCTTTCGTTGA
>Ga0265297_10010033_pt1 | contig 12028 bp, 15 predicted proteins | sample Munlanlwell13791_FD_192502 | JGI IMG/M metagenome (GOLD analysis project Ga0265297, IMG submission 192502) | Leachate microbial communities from a municipal landfill in Southern Ontario, Canada - Leachate well 137-91 | ecosystem: Engineered > Solid waste > Landfill > Unclassified | place...
ACAAAACTGCTGCTCGTACATTTCGGAGGATTCACGTGCTTCGTTCTCCATTCCGGGGGTGTCTAACCTTCAAATGGGTGTTACTAAATCTTGGATCTTTCGGTCGAAACCAACCGCGTAAGTCCTAGTTTATTAAAATAAGGCAGTAATTACAGAGAGGAAAAAACAAGTACTGCCAAAATACGCAATGCCTATTCTGTAATCTTTTTAGAATCATTGAACCAAAGGACACATAGTAATACGCCCCAACATTTATCACCCGCACGGAAGAATTAGATAAGGAGTTTAATCATGGGAAAGACAGGCACCACCATCTGGGCACAGGTCAAAGGCGTGAAAGGCAAGATCCGGCTCGTCCCGAAGAGCGAGGGCGAAGCAAAGACCCCGGGTCCGAACCAGCGCTTCAAGGCCGGAGCCAAAGTACAGCAACTCGACCAAATGGCTGAAGCAATGGGCGGACGCCCCGGCGGCAAGAGGCGCGGCGGAAGGCGCGGCGGCGACCGGTCCGGTGGATCCGGCATGAACGAGTCCACGGCAAACCCGATGATCCGCAGGCAGATGAAGCGGGCAAAGATCTCCGCGCTCGGTACCAAGGCCAAGGCTTCCCGGTAATACCAGAAATTTTTAGTTTTTCGCCCGGAATGGGTACAACAGAGACCCATAACCATTTTTTTAAAGCAGGTTTTTCTTACGTTTGTCCTGCGATTCAAGCCGTCAAGGATAACTATCTTTTACCCCAATACCTATGGTGACTATGGATCTTTCTGCTGCAGTGAAAAATTACCAGTTGGGCGAACGCGCAAAGACCGGGCTTCTCAGCATCTCCCAGCTCTCGCTCGCCCTTGCAGGCTTTTCAGAACAGGAACGCCCCGGCGGGCGCCGGATGCTTCTCTTGATGATGGAGACCTTCCGGACCGAACTCCAGTACGCGGCCCAGACGACCGGGCATAGCGAATTCAAGAAAGCGGAGAACGCCCTCACGGAGGCAATCTCGCTTGTTGAGAGCAACCAGCCCGAACAGGCATCAAAGAAGATTGCGATTGCCATCAGTGCGGTCACAACGCCGGCACAGGAAGCCTGGCAGGTACTCAGTGAACATGGAATCTTCTGATTTCCTCTCCTTTGTCACGGGGCGTTCATCGGTCCGCGAGTACGACAGCGAGCCCCTGCCAGGAGAACACATTGACTATATCCTGAACTGCGCCCGCACCGCCCCGAGTGCCGGGAACCTTGAGGCCTGGGATGTGATCGTGGTGACGGACCAGGAGATCCGGGAAGCCCTGGCCGAAGCCGCCTTTGACCAGAAGCATATCGAACAGGCACCGCTGATCCTCGTGGTCTGCTCGAATTATGTCCGCTCGATGTCCCGGTACGGGGAGCGGGGCATCCTGTACGCGCTCGAAGATGCCACGATCGCCTGCACCTACATGATGCTTGCCGCCCATGCGAAGAACCTCCAGAGCTGCTGGACCGGCGCGTTTGACGACGATGCCGTGCGGGAGATCCTCGACCTCCCCCAGCACGCCCGCCCCGTTGCCCTGCTCGCGGTGGGGAACGGCCCTCGTACCGGAACGGCTTCCGAACGCAGGGATATCGGGGAACATGTACACCAGGAGAACTGGTGAGGGAGAGAATATGCCTGACTATTTGGTAACCATAGAATCCGCCTGGCTTATCCGGGATGCAAAAACCCTTGACGATGCAATCGGAATTGCCATCAGTGAGGCCGGCAAACGCCTCAACCCCGCGGCAAAATATGTGGAGGTCGAGGCCGGGTACCTGACCTGCCCGTACTGTGAAGAGACCTTGTCGAGCGCGATTGTCGTTGCCGATACGGCCCTTGTCGGGCTCGTTTTAGAGATGAAAGTATTCCGTGCCGAATCGGCAGAGCATGCCGGACGGATCGCAAAGTCCGTGATCGGCAAGGCTCTCCGGGACGTCCCCTTAAAGATCATGGATATCCAGGTGCTGGCAGAATGATCCATATCGTGGGCCACACCGCGGTTGACCATATCTCGAAAGTCTCCCGCCTGCCCGAGAAGAACTGCTCAACCCATATCACGGACCGCCAGATCTATTTCGGCGGCGGGGCGGCAAATATTGCAGCCGGTATCGCGACGCTGGGCGAGGCGGTCACGCTGCACTCCTGCGTTGGCAGCGATTTTAAGGGAAGCGACTACGACCGCTGGATGACAAAACTCAATATTGGCCAGCAGTTCTTTGTTGTCACGGACGCCCACACGCCAACAGCATTCATGTTCACGGACGAGGCCGGCGACCAGATGACATTCTTCGAATGGGGAGCATCCCGGGCGTTCAAGGACGCCGAGGCCCCGGCCCTGCCGCTCGTGCACATGGCCACCGCAGACCCCGCGTTCAACTGCCGGGTGGCGGAGAAGAGCGAGTTCGTCTCCTTCGATCCCGGGCAGGATGTCTTCCTGTACAACAAGGAACTGCTGGAGTCGATCATTGCCAACACGGACATCCTGTTTGCGAACCAGTACGAAGTAAAACAGATGTGCGTCACGCTCGGGATCACCCGCGAGGCGCTGATCGCCCAAGTGGAGATGGCAATCTTCACGATGAGCGGTGACGGGAGCACGCTCTACACCAAGGGCCGCGAGCATTTCATCCCGGCTGTTCCGGTCACGCTCGCCGATCCCACCGGGGCCGGCGATGCCTACCGGGCCGGGTTCCTCTCCGCCTACGTGAGGAACTACACCCCCGAGACCTGCTGCCGGATCGGCGCGGTCACCGCATCGTACGTGGTGGAACATGTCGGGTGCCAGACCCATCTCCCGGACTGGAACGCGATGCTCATCCGGTACCGGAAGCAATTTGGCGAGCTTTTGCCACCACAGGATGCGTAACGCATGAGCTGGGCGGCTTTGACCTCAGGGGGAAAGGACTCGATCCTCTCGTGCCAGAAAGCGATCGACAGCGGAAAGGATCTCCGCTACCTTGTCACCGCACGGCCAAAGAATCGCGACTCGTACATGTTCCACTCGGCCAACCTCGATGTCGTGCCGGTGATTGCAGAAGTCTCCGGCCGCGAGTATGTCGAGATCCTGACCGATGGCGAGAAAGAGGCGGAACTTGCCGATCTTGAAGCCGGTCTTGCAGCGCTCGATATCGAAGGCGTGATCGCAGGAGCGGTTGCCTCGCAGTACCAGGCCGACCGCGTGAAAGCGATCACCGACAAGCTGGGCCTCGAACTCTTCACCCCGCTCTGGCACATGGACACCGAAGCGCTGTTGCGGGAAGTGGCAGCGCGGATGGATGCCCGGATCATCGTCACGGCCGCAGAGGGACTGGACGACAGATTCCTGGGGGCAAAAATTGACGACGAACTCATCAAACGGCTCAAGGCCGTTGAGAAGGTTCGCCGGATCAATCTTGCGGGCGAAGGCGGCGAGTACGAGAGCATCACCCTGAATGCCCCGTTCTACTCGCGCCCGATCACGTTTGCCACATCAGAGATCCGGTCCACCACGGACCGGCACGAACTTGTCTTAGGGGGATTCAGATAATGGCGCAGGGTGGCGATGTCAAGCTGGGGCAGCTCAGCAAATATATCTTCACCGCCCCGACCTGGAAACGATCGCTCATCATCCTCATCCTGCTCGGTCTTGTCATTGACGGGGCAAACGCCCGGGCCTGGCTGAGCCTGCCCTCTTCCGGCATCATTGCATTTCCCCTGCCGGCATTCCTGAGTGACGCTCTCTCCATCCCGGCAAACTTCCTCTTCTCCGGAACGATCGCGTTTACCATCCCCGCGATTGCAGCCCTTGCCCTGACGAAACCGCTCATCGAGTACACCGGCAAGACCATGACCTGGAACCGCTCGGCCCTCTTGGCGCTCGCGTGCACGGTCTTTGGTGTTATCATCACGCTCGCATCGATGCTGGTCTCGGTGACCCTGGTCCCGCTCTTCTACGCGATCTCGCTCGGCTTCATCTTCGGGCTCCGGCTCTTTGTCCTTGTCGCGATTGCCGATTACCGGGTGCCGCGGATGATCCTGCCGGCCCTCACCCAGAGCGGGGTCGGGATCCTGGCCGGCGCGTTTCTCTTCTCGCCCTCGTTTGCGATCTTTGCGCTTGTGCTCCACATCGTCTTCGGGCTCGGGTTTGCAATTCTCATCTGGATGATCGAGCGGCCGCTGAAAAAAGCGTTCAAGATCCGGGGGCTCGCGTTCATCAACGCCTTCATCGCCCACATGACCGATGGCTCGAAAGGCATGGAGGATTTTTTCCGGGAGATTGGCGAAGAAATTTTCGTGCCGCAGGTGAGTTTCTTCTTCAAGCGATCCACAAAAAAACCTGTCATCTTCACCGTCCCGAACCTGCACCCCGGCCCCATGGGCGAGATCGGGGGTGGCAACCTGCCCAAGGTGATCCATGACAGTTTCGAAGACGAGACGCTCGTTGCCCACGGCTGCGCCACGCACGACTTCAACCTGGTCTCGGAGTCCGAGATCTCCAAAGTCACCGATGCGCTGAAGAAGACCCGGGCGGACCTGAGTTACCTGAGCGGGGCAAGCCGGTCCGGCATTGTTGAGGTTGGCTCGGTCAAGGCCCGGTACCAGAAGTTCGGCGACTCCGTGCTCCTCGTCACGACCCGCTCTCCCGAGTGGACCGAGGACCTCGACTTCTCGATAGGCTCAACCATCATGGCGGAGGGCCACCGCTGGTTCCCGCACGTGGCCGTGGTGGACGCCCACAACTGCATGACCGATCTCTCGTCGCCGATCCATCTCGCCACGCTCACGGCCAACGAATACCAGACTGCGTCGCTCGATGCGATGGTGACGTGCCGGGATCTTCCTGTTTACCCGTTCCGCGTCGGCGTTGCGCACATCACGCTGCCGTACACCCGCGAGCAGGGATTCGGCGACCTCGGGATCCAGGTGCTGCTGATCGAAGCTGATAACCAGAAGACCGCTTACATCCTGATTGACGGCAACAACATGGCAGCCGGCGTCCGGGAAATCATTCTCGAACAGGTGCTGACGCTTGCGGATGCGGCAGAAGTGATGACAACGGATTCGCACGTGGTCAACACGATCACCGGGAAGAACCCGGTTGGCTTGAATGTGCCGGTTGCGGAATTCCTTCCCTTCATCATGCAGGCTGTCCGGACCGCTTCTGACGATCTCGAATCCGCCACGGTTGCCGCCGGGACCTCGCAGTGCGAACACATCGTGGTCTTTGGCTCGAACCGGATCTCCCAGCTCGCGAGTACCGTGAACGCGATGCTCGTCTTTGTCGCGCCGCTCTCGCTTGCGATGCTCCTCCTCGCGTTCCTCCTCTCGTTTGTCGCCTACGCGGTCATGGTCTGACCGGGAAATTTCCCGGCCGCCATGTCTCGGGGGATGAATCTTTTTTATCCGGGCCGGCTCTCTGACCTGCCGTCCGCCTTCCGACCACAACGTATATTCGTAAACAATGGAGTATTCTCATTCAGGAACGGAGGATACGGTAAAACCAGAACTACCACGACTATTCCGTATGCATGTACAGCGGTTGAACTATCGATGAGGTACAGGTGATCAGATTTCATCCGTCCATAATCCTGACAACCCGCTGGATCGGCGTTGACTTAAACACAACCGGCCATGTGGCCGTTGCCGCCGACCCGGAAAGCGGAAAAGTACTGAAACTGGGAAAGAACATCCACCATCTTCACGCGCATTCGACCAGGAACTGCACGAAATTATTCAGGGAAGGAAAACTCTGGAAACTAAAGCGGACCAAGACCCGCGAACAAAAAGAATTCAAATCCGCCCTGCACGCGATCTGCCGGCAGATCGTTTCGTTTGCAGAACATATGGGTACCGGCATCAAATTCGAACGTCTCTTCTCGGCCCGGTATTCGCGTCCCGACAATGCTTCCAACCCGTTCACGTTCTCGTTCGAGAACGGATCGTTCTTCAGCCTCCAGCGACTCGTGGAGAAGAAGGCGCACGACCGCGGGATCGAGGTGATCTACGTGAACCCGGCGTACACGTCCAAGCGGTGCAGCCGGTGCGGCCACTTCGGGCACCGGTCGCGGAAACATTTCGAGTGCCCGCACTGCGGGTATGTGGCCCATGCGGATGTGAACGCGGCGTTCAACATTGCAACAACCCCGCTCAGATATTCCGTAACGGAACCGCTGACCGAACTTACAGCTGAAGAGATGCGGTTTACCAAGAAGCAGCTTCGGAGAATGAACCGGGCCATGAAGGCCAAGACTCCTGTACCGGCACCGGCGCCTGCGATCACGAGCGTGGTGGCGGATGAAAATATGCTGGCGGTGCTGATGTAATTTTTTTGGCGGGACCGGGTTTTTTCGCGGAAATTTCCGGGCCGGAAAAGACCGGGGCCTTCCCACACTGGAAGAAGTGAGCCATCCGGTTCCCCCGGCCTTGTCAGTATTTGCACATTCCTCAAATATCAGGACTGCCAATAGTTCCGATAAGACAATGCGGGACAAACGCGAGATTTCGATCCAGTTGCGGGACATGATGGCTGAACTGAGCGGGCAGTATCATGTTAAGAAGATCGGCATCTTCGGTTCCTATTCTACAAGCCGGCAGACCACGACGAGCGATGTGGACCTGCTTGTGGAGTTCGATCGTCCCATCGGGATGATGGCGTTTGTCCACCTCAGGAACCGGATTGCCGAAGGCCTCGGACTCCCCGTTGATCTTGTCACTCCTGACGGACTTCATCCGCTTATCCGCGATCAGGTTCTTCGTGAGGCGGTCTATGTCTGAAAAACGCCCGGCCCGGCTCCTTCTTTTGATATTATTGAATCAATTGAAAGATCGAGAATTACACCCGGGACAGGACGTACGACCAGCTGATGGAGGATGAACGGACCAAAGATGCGATCCTCCGCAATATCCAGATCATTGGTGAAGCATCCAAACACATTCCGCAGGATCTTATTGCCCGGCACCCGGATATCGACTGGAGCGGTATTGCCGGCATGCGTGACATCATCACGCACCGGTATTTCCGTGTTGACTGGCACCTGCTCTGGACAAGTATCCGTGAAGAACTTCCTGTGCTGAAAGAACAGATCCAGCCGCTGGCCCGGGAGTTCGATTCGCCGTAGGGAAATCCAAAGAGCCGGCAACACCGCGACTTCGCGCTGGAAATTTTTTCAAACTTTTTTAGAAATTCCGGAAATGTTTACGGTTTTTCCGATTATTTTTTGGGAGCGAGTCCAACAGTAAAAATTTTTAATTTTTTTCGCGTTGGATTTTTTTTACTTTTTCCGGGCTCATTCACACGGTGTGGTTTCTTTTCCGGTTTTTCCGGGTAACAACGGGACCGTGCAGATCATCCTTAACATACCGGTTCCCGTATTCCGGATCTGGTGGCGTTCGCAGGGCATGAGCAGGAGTGCGTCGCCGGCCCGGATCCTGTGTTCTTCCCCGGTGCCGGTTTTAAGGATACCTTCCCCTTCGAGAAAATACATCTCATGCTCCTCTTTGTGGTTGTGGAGCGACGTACAGCCACCGGGGGAGATCTCCATGAGTCTCATGGCATATCGCGGGCAGTGGTCGTCAGCAGTAAGAAGAAACCGGGCCTGCATACCGGAAAAACCTGGTTTTGTCATAGCTACGGCCGGAACATCGGATGCATGTTTGATGAGCATACTACTACTATCAACAAAGCAGTATTAATGCTATCAAGGTTTTCGTTTCAAGGGTGTTTTTAAAACAGGGGTTCTTTTCAATTGCTGGGTATATTGGTCGATCCATCATGAGATCGGCCTCCTGACATTGTCTATTAAGGTTTTTAAAAAGGCATGCAAAGCGCCCCGTTAGCCATAAATAGGGCAAATTAAGCGTATTTTAAAAAGTGTGTTTGTCATGTGCCCATTTTTGCACATGATTGGTCCCGGGTACGGGTTTGGACTCCCCAGTCTCTGACGGAGAATGGTTATAGCGAAGGGTATGTTCTGAACGACTCCGGGTCACGGGGTTATCCGATGTCCGATACGTCGTCATGCCATAAGGTTGAGGAGAATCTGAAGAATTCTTCGAGGGAGATACAGGCCTCTCCGACGTAAAACCGATCCGTAAAACAGGGCTTCTTTTCATTTGGCGGGTATATTGGTCGATCCATCAGGAGATCGGCCATCCAAAAGGCACCATTAAGGTTTTTTTTCAAGGCACCATCTCGCGATTCAGGCAGAACGGGGGCCATTTTGAGGAGACCTGAAAATCATGTGCTGTAATTACCCCATTTTTGCACATAATTCACTCCGGGCAGGGGCTCTGATACACCAGTCTCCGACGGAGAATGGGATTATGGAGAGAGCTGTTCGCGGAAGGGGTTTTGGGGGGTGATCCAGATGAGGGTGAGAAATGGAGGCGGTGGGAAGAGGGATACCGTGGGGACAAAATGGTAATTTAAAAATCATATAGGATTTTTTTCTCGCGCCGGAATTTTTCAAATAAAAAATTTTAAAATAATCCGGCCCAACCACTCTCCGGAAAAAATTCCCCGAATCCAGGAATCACCTTACAACCGGCGAAGCCTGACTATCGAACGGGTTGGTCCGCATGGCAAGCGAGAAGAGGTACGGGTAGGTGCCCTTGAGATGCTGCATGTAACTCAGCCATTCGCGGACGAGCAGCCCGTACACCCGGTTCATATCCCCGGACAGGTGCGCATAATCCGTATCCGGAAGATCCTCTAAGGTTTCCCGGACCCGGAGTTCCTCGGTTGTGTGGAAGAGTGCCTGCATCAGTTCCGTGAAGGTGTCGTGCTCGATCAGGTACGGGTTCTCAAGAAGCGTGAGCATGAGCGGTTTGTTCTGCGATAAGAACCGGTTCAATTCAGGAAGATCGAGATCCCGGCTCCGGATGGCCGGGGTGTACTGCGCAAGGACCGCGCCGGCCCTGGCGAAATCCTGGTCCGTCCATGAACCGGACACGATCAGCGCATCGCGGATACGATTGCACTCCGGGTCGGCAGCGGAGAATTTCCGGAGCAGCGATGTACCGACCTCGGAATAAAAGACGCCGATCAGCATATTGATCTTGCGCAGGCGCTCGACGCGGTCACGCCGTTCAATAAAGGATTCAACAATCGTTGCCGCAACCGCGATAAAACACCCGACACCAGTCAGGATGATGACAAGCGTGATTATTTTCCCGGGAACGGTGTGAGGCGTGATGTCGCCGAACCCCACTGTGGCAATCGTGACAATCACAAAATACAAGGCATCGAACGGGTGGAAACCTTCAGTCAGGACAAGCCCGATGGTCCCGCAGGCCACAACGGTTGCAAGAATTGCAATGTACAACCGGACACGAAACCCGATCCTTTCTGCCATACACTGATTCTCTCTTCCGGTGCTATAAATACACCGTGAATGCGGGAGATCCCCCGACCGGATTCCCGACAGAGAGTTTCTTTTTTTCAACCCGGGACCGGGCCGCATTTTTTTACGGTCTTTTCAGATCGCCCTGACCCTTCCGTACCTACGGGGATGAGAGGCATTTGATCGTATCATTTCCGGAAAAGGAGAGCAATGATCTATCCAGGCACGTGTTTGAGAGAAAAAAGACTGAATGGATTATGCCTCCACATCCTCAGAAGCGCCGTTGCTGGTTCCTGCCGGTGGGACAAACGAGGGAGGCCGGATGCCTTCCTTCTTGAACTCTGCCCATGCACGCCTTGTGACCTCCGATTTGAACTCGAACTCCAGCCGGAGATCGTTGACATATCCCTTGGCACGGATCCGCTTGTAGAACGGGAAGTCGTCGAGCAGCACCGTGTAAGGATATTTTTTCGAGATGATGACATACTTCGAGGTGACGAGGGCCTCCCGGAGGATCTTCATCGCTTTCTCTGCATCGGAATCCGGGTGGATGAAGAGATCGATGACGATCATCATGGCAAGATCGCCGGCATTACCACTGGTAACCGGCTGGGCAAAGATGGTGAAGTTCGGCACCGACACCGTTTCATCGCCAGGTGTCTGGATGCGGGTTGCGCGGATGCCGATATCTTTTACTTCCCCGTACTTGTCGCCGATGGTTACCATGTCGCCGATCTGGTAAGGCTTTTCAAAGATGATCACAACGCCCCCTACGATATCGGCAAAGAGATCTTTGAGGCCGAACCCGATAGCAGCGCCAAACAGACCAGAGAATGCAATCATCTGGGTCAGCGAAGGTTCGATGAGCGCGATTACGATGTAATAGAGCGCGACAAGGTAGATGAGAAGCTTCAGCAGGGGGATGATCATGGTGATAGAGGTCCGGTACCATCCGATCCGCTCCGACACATGCATCAGAATAAAACTGAGCAGCCAGCTGAGAACGTACGCGATGACAACGATGAAGAGAATGTACAGGATAAGGTTCGCATCAATTGTCTTGAGCGGGAGTTCTGCCGTGACATTGGGGAGTGCTGCCGTGACATTGGAGAGTTCTCCCGTGACATTGGAGAGCAGTGCATCGGCCATGATTACCACAACCTTTTGGTCTTCTTCAGGTACTCGATCGCCGGCCCGAGGGCAAACGGCGGGATGCTGTAATAGCCGGTATCGTCCCGGGCAAGTCCCTGTTGTACGAGACGGTAAAGGACCCGCTGGATATCCATTTCCGACCCGGCAATTGCATCCAGGTCCTTTTCATGCAGGGATTTCATGGACAGGATGATAGTTAAGATGAATGTTTCGTTGGTATCGAGATCGATGGCATACGGGGTTTCATGGATTGATGCCAGGGACATGGTATTTTCTTTCAAGGATGATTCCCACAGCAGGATTGCAACGCCGGGATTTCCCCGGGCGATCCGGTTGATCTTTTCAAAGATCACATCCTCGATGGATATCTGGATGCGTTTTTTCCGGGGCAGGCGCCGGAGCATCACCGTAAAGTTCAGCTTTATCCAGGGAAGGGAGATCTCGTTTGCCATCAGCGGCAGGCGGATCTTTTTATGGATCAGAGAGAAAAACATCGAGCGTTGGGCTGCCCCGTCATCGAAGAACCGTATCTCCCCGGGCTTATACCGGGAAAGGATCATCTGCTTGAGAACAGGGGTGTCCATCTTGTCGAGGGTGACAATCGTTGGAAAATAGGCGTCAAGGTTCATCACAGCCGAGAGATACTGCCAGGCAAACGCGTTCCACGTCGTGATAAAGAGTTTCTTTGATGAGATCTGTGCGTGCAGGAATGCATCAAGGACCTCAAACCCCCCCATCCTCCGCAGGGCAAGGAACCGGCAGTTATCGATCAGGATGATATCCTCAGGAATCGTGGAAAAATCCGGAAGGCAGGATGGGGATATTACGAATTCCAGCGGCAGGTAATGAACCCTTTCGCCGTAGATGCGCCGGATCTCGGTAACAATTGTGGTCCGTCCGCCCATCGGTTCGGAAACAATGGCGATATGCGCCGGTGCGCCGGATCCAACCCGATCGATGGCTTCCGTGATTTTCTGTAGCTCTTTTTCCAGGCCGATAACCGGACATCCGGAAACCGTCCTTTGATCTTCTGCCATAATCTGGAGTTCCTGATAATGAGGTGTCCGGGGGACTATTAAAGGATTTGGCAGATTCCGGTACGCAAAATTAAGGAATGCCCAACAGGATTATGCCGGGCCATCCGGTTGTTTATTCTTCCTGCGGACAGCGGGGTTACCAACAATGGATGTCACCGTTGAAGTAGTTGAAGCGATGCGAATGTGATCTTCTGCTTCAATGGCCATAAGGATCAGCTCGTTCAGCCGGGAGCGGAGGATCCGGCGGCCACGGGCATCGGTCACGTACCGCACATCCAGCGTGATCCAGTTATCCGTGAGCGTGATGTAGGCCGAGGGATCGACAACTTTCTTGGGAAGATAATATTTTTCCCCGATTCGTTCAATCTCTGCATCAGCCTGCATGGTCATTGCCAGGGTCTCTTTAACCACAATCCCAAGGATGAGATCCCGGGCCAGTTTCCAGTCGCTGTCGTAGGTGAGGGGAATGGAGATCTCGTCCCAGACAAACGAATGATCGCGGGTAAAATTGTACA